>Ga0209701_10003580_pt1 | contig 10158 bp, 9 predicted proteins | sample CZO8metaG_4_FD_188356 | JGI IMG/M metagenome (GOLD analysis project Ga0209701, IMG submission 188356) | Vadose zone soil microbial communities from the Eel River Critical Zone Observatory, Northern California, USA - CZOApr15con2H3.8 metaG... | ecosystem: Environmental > Terrestrial > Soil >...
CGCATCCGTATCCCCAACGGCCTCCTGAGCAGTCAGCAGGCGCGCACCATCGCCGACCTCGCCGAGCGCCACGCGCGCGGAGTTGCGGACATTACCGTGCGGCAGAACGTGCAGTTGCATTGGGTAACAATTGAATCGCTGCCGGAAGTGCTTGAAACGCTGTGGCGGGTGGGCTTGACGACCACCGGCGCTTGCGGCGATGTGGCGCGCAACATTACCGGATGTCCGCTCGCAGGTTTTGACGCGCACGAATATTGCGATGCTTCTCCGCTTGCGCTGGAGCTTAACGGGCAGCTTGGCGGCAATGCGGAGTTCTATAATCTGCCGCGTAAGTTCAAAGTCTCCATCACCGGTTGCCGTTCGTGGTGCACCTATCCCGAAATCAATGATGTCGGCCTCACGGCTGTCACGCGGAAGCGCTTGCACGGCGAGGAGGTCGGATTCTCGCTGCGCGTGGCTGGTGGCCTTTCCACGGATCCGCACCTCGGCGTTCGTCTCAATGCTTTCGTGCAGTGGAAGCAAGTTGTCCCCGTGGTACGCGGTGTGGCGGAGCTCTTTCGGGAATCGGAAGTGCTCCGCCAGAACCGCGAGCGTGCGCGGCTTAAATTCTTGTTTTTGCAGCATGGCTGGACGGCAGAATCGTTCCTGGCCGCATTGCAAGATCGGCTTGGCTTTGCGCTCGATCCTGCCGAGCACGAAGAGCTTCCTTCGGACATTCATCGCGATCACGTTGGCATTCACGAGCAGAAGCAGCAGGGCCTTTCTTATATCGGCGCGAACGTGCTGCGGGGGCGCATAACACCGGAGCAATTACGTACCGCTGCGAATCTCTCCGACCGTTACGCCGATGGGCATCTGCGCAACACGATCATGCAGAACCTGCTGATTGTGAATGTTCCGAACGAGCATGCGGCGCGAGTCGCGAGCGAATTGACGGCGGTCGGCTTGCCGGTGCGCGCTTCGGCGTTTGCGCGCGGCACGGTTGCCTGCACGGGCTCGGAGTTTTGCAAGCTGGCGCTCACAGAAACGAAAGGCTTCGCGCGATGGCTTACGGAAGAACTCGATCAGCGGCTCCCCGGCTTTCAAGAGCAGCTCAAATTACACATTACTGGTTGCCCCAATAGCTGCGGGCAGCACTGGATCGCGGACATCGGCATTGAGGGCAAGAAGTTGAAGGTCGATGGTCGGATGGTGGATGCCTACTACTTTTGCGTCGGTGGCAGCGTCGGCGAGTTCGCGTCGATTGCGCGGCCAGTCGGTTATCGCTGCGCGGCCTCGGAGGTTCCGGATGCCATCGAGCGTCTGTTGCGCGAATTCAACGAGCGGCGCGATCCGGGCGAGAACCTGCGCCGCTTTTTTGCGCGGCATTCGAACGAGCAAATCCGCGGATGGCTGGCTGGGGAATTTGTCGCTCCCGTGGAACGCGACGCCGCGGCTGGCCCGGTGCCGCTGGGAGTGGAAGGCTAGATGAGCTTGCTGCCCATTTTCGTGAAGCTGCGGGATCGCCTGGTTGTAGTCGTTGGCGGCGGAGCCGTTGCGGAAGGCAAGATTGAGGGCCTTTTTGCAGCCGAGGCCCGCGTTCGCGTTGTCGCGCCGCAGGTGACACCGGCTATCGCGCAATGGATCGCGCAGGGAAGAATGGAATGGCGAGCGAAGACATTTGCCGCAGCGGATCTCGATGGCGCCTATTTAGTTATTGCCGCCACCTCGGCAGCCGGCGTGAATGAAACGGTTTTTCGCGAGTGCGACGCGCGCGGCATTTTGTGCAACGCCGTGGACGACATCGAGCACTGCGATTTCTACTACGGTTCGGTGGTGCAGCGCGGCGATCTGCAAATCGCCATTTCGACAAATGGCAAGAGTCCCGCGCTCGCGCAGCGACTTCGCTTGCAGCTAGAGAAGCAATTTGGCCCCGAGTACGATCTGTGGCTGAAGTGGCTGGGTGCCGCGCGAGAGCTGCTTCGCGCAGGCGAAGGCAGCCCGGATTCCAAGAAAACTCTGCTGCACCATCTCGCGAGTGAGCCGATGTTCGAGCGATTTGTGGAGGAAACACGTCGCCGGCGCTCGGGGCAGGGAGCCGTGTGATGGGCAAAGTGTATTTAGTGGGCGCGGGCCCTGGCGATCCGGAGCTGCTTACGGTGAAGGCGGCGCGGCTGCTCGCACGCGCTGAGATTGTGTTTCACGATTCGCTCGTGAGCGCCGAGGTTTTAAGGCTGATTGCTCGCGACGCCGAGGTGATCAACGTCGGGAAGCGTTGCGGGCGAAAGCTGCTGACGCAGGAAGAAATCAATTCGTTGCTCGTGGCTGCGGGCACGAAACAAGAGGTTGTTATTCGGCTCAAAGGCGGGGACCCGCTGATTTTTGGCCGCGCGGGCGAAGAAATCGAAGCTCTGCGCAACGCGGGTGTTGACTTCGAGATCGTGCCGGGAATTACCGCCGCGCTTGGCGCCGCTGCTGCTGCGGGAATTTCGCTGACCGACCGGCGCGCCGCTTCGCAGATTGTGTTCAGCACGTTTTCGCGCGGAGCCCAAAGCACTGCGATGGACTGGGGCGCCATCACCAGCACCACGACGCTGGCTCTCTATATGCCGGGGCCTGATTACGCGGAGGTCGCGTACCGGCTGCGCGAGGGCGGTCTGCCCGGTGACTTGCCTTGCGCCATTGTGTCCAATGCTAGCGGGCCGCAGCAACAGATCCGGAGGACCACAGTCGCGGAGTTGGCGCACGAAGAGAAGCTTCCTGCGCCCGCGCTGATGATTGTTGGCCGGGTAGCGGCGCAGCGGGTCCAGGAAATCAGCAAGGCGTTTTGGCGCAGCGACGTGAAGGGGCATGAGGCACACCGCCCCGCAGTGAGCTGAGAAGCTAAAGGAGAGAATGATGAGCACCAACGCAGTATCCATGAATTCCCGCAAGAGTTGGTTGTTGTCGCTCGATAGCTGGGCGGTTGTGGCTGCACTTCTTGCGGCCTTGCTTATCCGCGCGGGCGTTTTCACGCGCATACCCTGGTAGGGCTGTAAAAAGTCAGTAGTGTATGGAAGTTGATGACAGGGCCGCGAGATCGCGACTCACATTAAGGAAGGATGAAGCATGGCGGACGCAATCGCACTACCTCAAGCAAGGCCGGCGCAGCCTGCGCTGCAATTTCTGAGAATCATTCCAGGTGTGCTGCTGCTTGCGGCGGTCGGTTACGCGGGCAAGCTGCTGGAACGCAACGTCGGCACGTACGCGAAAGCGCATCACTGGACGTTTCCGAATATTGAGTACGTACTGTGGGCCATTCTTATCGGCCTCGTGATTTCGAATACGGTAGGCGTGCCGCAAATCTTCCGTTCCGGAGTGGCAACCTACGAATTCTGGCTGAAGGCCGGCATCGTGCTGCTCGGTTCCCGCTTTCTGCTGGGCGATGTGCTGAAACTCGGCGGCGTGAGCCTGGCACTGGTGGCCATCGAGATTGCCGTGGCGATTGCATTCATGACATTCCTCGGGCGCGCGTTCGGCCTGCGACCCAAACTCACCTCGCTGCTGGCGGTTGGTTCGGCGGTTTGCGGGGTCAGCGCGATCATCGCCACGCAGGGAGCCATCGACGCTGACGACGAAGATTCGTCGTTCGCGATCGCAGCGATTCTGGCGCTCGGCGCGCTTTCGCTATTCACGTTTCCGTTGATTGGCCACGCACTCCATCTGAGCGATCACGCCTACGGCCTGTGGGCGGGCCTTGCAGTCGATAACACGGCGGAGGCCACCGCGGCTGGCGCGCTCTACTCGGACGCCGCCGGCAAGCTGGCGGTCCTTGCTAAGACCACGCGGAACGCGATGATCGGGTTCGTGGTGCTGGCGTACGCGATTTATTGGGCCAGCCGCGGTCAAGCGAAGACCGTGGCGAACAAAGCCGCATTCCTCTGGCAGAAATTTCCGAAGTTCGTTCTCGGGTTCCTGCTGATTTCCGTTCTCGCAACGTATCACTTTTTCACCAAGGATCAGACCACGGCCGTGGCGAATCTGTCGCGCTGGGCGTTCCTTCTGACCTTTGCCGGCGTGGGGCTACGCACCAATTTTCGCGAGATGCGCAAGCAAGGTCTGCGGCCGTTTGCCGTGGGTGCGATTGGGGAAGTCGTGATTGCGGTCTTCACTTTAGCGCTGGTTGCGGGAGCAGGTAGGCTTTTTGGGTTCTAGTTAGCGCGACGCTGCTGCACGCCTTTAAGCGCCCCAAGAATCAGATTGTAAGCGGCTTGGCGGGAGAGCCCATCCTTGTCGCGGTCTCCGTAGGGCGTAGATGCTACGCCGAACGCCGCAGCCTTTTCATACTGAAACATTTCCGTCAAGGCGGCAGCGAGTTCAATGCTGGTAGGCCCACCCGGGACGGTGAGCGGATGCCCGGCCACTTCGCGCGGGTCGAGCACATCCATGTCGACGTGAATGTAGATCACGTCAGTGGCTTCCGAAAGCCGCTTCATCTCGCGGTGAAGATTCGCCGAGCGCGTGCGAACATCTTCCAAAGAGAGCTGCTGAATATCGGAGCGGTCCAGAAGCTCCTGCTCGAGCGGGTCAGTATCGCGCACGCAGATCTCTACGATATGACGACCGGGCACTGCCGGCTCTAAACCCGTCTTTAGCCGCATGCGCGTGAGGCACAACCCACCGGCGATGGCGACGGGCATGCCGCCGAGCATGCCACTCAAGGTTGTCTCGGGAGTATTGTAGTCGCCGTGCGCGTCGATGAAGACCAAGCCTACGCGCAGAGGTTTCGCGTTGGGTCCGGAGTGCTGCAAGCCGCTCAGCATGCCCAGAATCGAGCTGCAGTTTGCGAGCAGCCCCACCGGGAAGCTGCCAACTCTGCGTTCGTCGGAGACCAGCTTGGCGAGGTCGCCGTTGGCGAGCGCGAGGCGGTTCCAAGAGCCGTAGGCTTTGTCTTCGTCCGGATTCAGGGTGACGCCGGAAACTTGCTTTGCTTGAAAACCGTGTTCTTCCAGCAGCTTCTGGATGCCGCCTTGCTGCAGGTAATCGGGGCCGCCGGAGAGTTCGGGAATATTGCGCTCGCCGACGTAGGGCATTTTGACGAGCGCCACGCGGACCGTACTGGCGTTATGTGCTTGCGCGAAAGAGGCAGCGGGAAGCAACGCCAACCACACCGGCACCGCCATCCAACGTTTCATAGGCTTTCTCTGGGATCTCGCCGCTCGGACCTTATTCTTCTAGAGTCCTAAGACGGTTATCAATTCTTTTACCGATCCCGCTGACTTCTGAAGAGCCGAATTCTCCTCGGGTGTCAACTTAATCTGAATAATTTCTTCGACGCCCTTCGCTCCCAATTTGACCGGAACGCCGACGAACAATCCCTTGATTCCGTACTCTCCATCGAGATAAACGGCGCACGGCAAAATTTTCTTCTTGTCCTTTAGGATGGCTTCGACCATTTCGACGGCAGCCGCCGAAGGCGCGTAGTATGCCGAACCCGTTTTGAGAAGATTCACAATCTCCGCGCCGCCCTTGCGAGTGCGTTCGACGATGGCGTCGATGCGGTCCTTCGGCAGCAAATCGGGCAAAGGAATGCCCGCTACGGTCGAATAGCGGGGCAGCGGGACCATGTCGTCGCCGTGGCCACCCAGCACGAACGAATGCACGTTCTCTACACTAACCTTGCATTCTATCGCCACAAAGGTGCTCATGCGTGCGGAATCCAGCACGCCAGCCATCCCTAACACGCGATTCTTGGGGAAGCCGCTCACTTTGAAGGCGGCCTGCGCCATGGCATCCAGCGGATTGGTCACCACGATGATGATGCAGTTCGGGGAGTGCCGGACAATTTGCTCGACGACGGCCTTCACCACGTCGTAGTTGGCTTTCAGCAGATCGTCGCGGCTCATGCCTGGCTTGCGCGGAAACCCCGCGGTGATGACCACGACGTCGCTGCCTGCGGTGGCGCTGTAGTCGCCGTTGCTGGTGGAAATTCCCGTCGCGCGTGCATCGGTTCTGGTGATGGGCCCGGACTCCATCATGTCCAACGCCTTACCGGCAGGCGGGCCATCCAGAATGTCCGTCAACACGACGTCGGCGAGTTCCATGTCCACAATGCGCTGCGCCGTGGTCGATCCCACAAATCCGCCGCCCACCACCGTGACCTTCTTACGCATCCGGCCAATCTCCTTATGAAACGAATCTAACCGCTACCGCAAGCTACCGCGCGACGGCCTGAGCCGCCATGTTCTCGATAATCGCCGATGCGAACGCCGACGTGCCCACCTTTGTCGCTCCCGTCATGAGCCGTTCCAGGTCGTAGGTCACACGCTTTTGCTGAATCGTTCGCGCGATTCCATCTTCGATGAGCTGCGCGGCCTCGCTCCATCCCAAAAACTCAAACATCATCGCGCCGGAAAGCATTACCGAGCTGGGGTTGATCACATCTTTGTCAGCATATTTCGGAGCGGTTCCATGAGTAGCTTCGAACACGCCAAAGCCATCGCCGATGTTGGAGCCTGGCGCCATCCCCAATCCGCCGACTTGTGCCGCGCAAGCGTCGGAAAGATAGTCGCCGTTGAGATTGGGTGTGGCCAGGACGCTGTATTCATCCGCGCGCAGGAGCACCTGCTGAAACACGGAGTCCGCGATGCGGTCATTGATCATCAGCTTTTTCTTCCATTGGCCTTTGCCGTGCGTCGAATAGATGGCGTCGATGGTTTTCTTTACTTCTTCGCAGATGTTTTTCTTGAAGGCGTCCGTAGCCTGCTCCAGTCCCGGCTCGATCATCGCGGCGTTCTGCTCGATGCTGAGGCTGGAATTCTTGTCCAAATTATCGAGGATCCAACTCTCACGCTCGGTGACCGTCTGAGCGCGGAACTCCTCGCGCGCCAGCTCATATCCCCAATCGCGAAACGCGCCTTCGGTAAACTTTTGAATATTGCCCTTGTGCACCAGCGTTACGCTTTTGCGTGCGTGCGCCAGCGCGTACTTAACGGCGCGCCGCACGAGCCGCTTGGTCCCGAACGGCGAGATTGGCTTGATGCCCACCCCGGAGTCCCAGCGAATCTGCTTCTTGCCATCCTTGAGCATTTCTTTGTTGAGGAATTCCAGCAACTTTTTTGCTTCCGGCGTGCCTGATTTCCACTCGATTCCGATGTAAACGTCTTCGGTATTTTCCCGGAAGATCACGATATCCATCTTTTCGGGATGCCGCACAGGGGAGGGAACTCCCTCGTAGTAGCGCACCGGCCGCTCGCAGGAATACAAATCGAGAAGCTGCCGCAATGCCACGTTCAGGGAACGAAAGCCGCCGCCTACTGGGGTGGTCAGTGGGCCCTTGATCGCTACGCGGAAGTCGCGAATAGCCTCCACAGTGTCGTTCGGCAGCCACTCCTTAAACATATTGAAAGCCTTTTCGCCGGCAAAGACTTCAAACCAGGCAATGCGCCGCTTCCCGCTGTAGGCGTGCTCTACTGCGGCGTCGAACACGCGCCGCGAAGCTTTCCAGATGTCGCGCCCGGTGCCGTCGCCTTCGATAAAGGGAATGACAGGCATGTCCGGAACTTGCAATTCGCCGCCGGCATAACCGATCGCTTTGCCGCCGGCAGAAATGGCCTGCCCGTTGTATGAACTCTTCATCGTGCGTACCTCTTGCAATGGTTTTCGTTGAGTTACAGTTGATGCCCGTTGACGCTCAGCAGAATCGACCGGCGACCAGCGCGAATCAAAGAAGATACCACAAAGCAATAAATCCCACGCGCTGCGGGAGAGGTATACTCGCGGGGCAAGCAGGTAGCATCGCCAAGCGGAAGGAGAAAGTTCTATGATGATCGATTGGAATGAATATCACAGGGAGATCGGCGCGAGGTTAGGCGAGCTGATGAAGCTCAGCCCGGACACGGTTCGCGGCTACCAAACGCTCAGCGCCGCCAATGCCAAGACGGGCAAGCTCGATGAGAAAACGCGGCAGTTGATTTCGCTCGCGTGTGCGGTGACCACGCGGTGCGACGGCTGCATCGTGGTGCACAGCGAAGCGGCGTTGAAAGCCGGAGCCACAAAAGAAGAGATTGCGGAGGCGCTAGGCGTAGCCGTTTCCATGAACGCTGGCGCGGCGCTCATCTACTCGACGCGGGTGCTGGATGCGGTGAACGCTAAGAGTGCGCAAACGCGCACCGCGTAAGCTCGGTTGTAGTAGCGCAGCATCCTGCGCCACCACAAGAAGCCGTCCTAAAACAAATTCCACAAGAACTGGTTGTAAACTTCGTGGTGGAACTGCACCTCGGGCGCTTTGACGACGGTGCCCAATTGCCGCGGACACCGGTCCGCAGAGGCACGCTTTAACTCAGCGTATCGCCCCTTCACGTCGGCTCCGAAGAGTTTCGTCGTCCAATCGGCTTTCTCGAAGTTGTCAATCGCCGTATAAATGTTGTCCGGCAAATAGCGCTGCGCCTGGCGGAGGTTTTTGATCTTTGCGGTTTCCCCATCGAGGCCGGTCTTGAAGATGGAATACATCACCATATAAGGATTGGCATCGGGAGCGACGGCGCGCACCTCGGTACGCATGCTGCGCTCGTTACCGATGGGGATGCGCACCATCGCGCCGCGGTCAACCGGTGAAGCCCTCAGCTGGTTTGGCGCCTCGAAATGTGGATCAAGCCGGCGATACGCATTGACGCTGGAGTTGAATATGAGGCAAATATCGTTGCCGTGGGTCAGGATGCGGTCCAGAAACTCCCAGCCTAATTTGCTGAGCTTCTCCTCTCCCTTGGGGTCCCAGAAAAGATTCTTGCCGCCCTTACTGACTGAGACGTTGGTATGCATTCCGCTGCCGTTCACCCCCACGACAGGCTTGGGGAGAAAACATGCAGAGAGCCCCATGTTAGTGGCCACCTGGCGGCAGACCAGCTTGTAGAGCTGAATCTGGTCGGCAGCGGCCACCACTTCGCCGTAGCCGTAGTTGATCTCGAATTGTGACGGAGCGACCTCCGGATGATCTTTCTCGTTCTGAAAGCCCATGGCGCGCTGCACTTCAGCGGTGGTGTCGATAAAGGTGCGCAATGGGTCGCCTGGAAGGGAATGGTAGTAGCCTCCGGTATTCACGTATTCAAATTTGAGCGTTTCATGGTAACGCCGCTCGGCGTCGGGCCCCTTGAATAAGAAGCCTTCGATTTCGTTGGCGGCGTTCAGCGTGTATCCCTTTTTGTCGTACAGGTCATCGGCATAGCCCTTCAGGAGCCCGCGAATGTCTGCTGAGTAGGGGGCGCCGTCTTTGTCGATTACTTGTCCGAAGATAAGAATCTTGCCGGAGCCGAAGACGTCTGACGGCGCCCAGTAGAACGCGCCCCAATCCATAGCCAGGCGCAAGTCGCTCTCCCGCTGCGCGGTGAAACCGCGGATGGAAGAGCCGTCGAAGGTCAAGTTGTCCCAGCTCTTGATGAGGAACTTCTTGTCGTAGTCGAGCATATGCAGGCGGCCTTCCAGGTCGCTGAAGAGCACGGTGACGGCCTTGATGCGCTTTTCGTCGGCCAAATACTTGAGGCGCTCTTCCTGCACTTTGTGGGGGGCAACGCGGTCCAGGCGTTGTTTTTTGGCCTTGAGGTTCAATTCTTCCAGCTCGTCATACGGCAGCGCCAGAAAATTACGCAGTTCGTTCGACATGAGTCTCCTCAAATGGAATTGAAAATAAATTCGGCGCAGAAATTCTAAGCGGAAAATGCCCAGCCATGTAGCCGCTAGGGTATCGCGCTGCGTTTCCAAGCGTCAAATTGAAAAAACTCACCTCATGCAGCAGAAAAACCAATTCGAACAATCACTTTTCTTAAAGCACGTAACCCATGCAACGCCTGCTTTTTCGGTGCGGCGAGGCTCTAGCATCCTCAGTCGTAATACTCCTGCCCTAGGTGCGTGATCAGGCCCTCGCCCATCATCCATCGCAGCGTGTTTTTCAGCTTCATCAGCTGAATGAAGAGATCGTGCTCGGGATACAGATTGGGCGCCGTCATGGGCGACTTGAAGTAAAAGCTGAGCCACTCCTGGATGCCGCGCATCCCGGCGCGCTGCGCCAAATCCAGGAACAAAACAAGATCAAGGACAATCGGTGCCGCAAGAATCGAATCGCGGCACAAGAAATCCACTTTGATCTGCATGGGGTAACCGAGCCACCCGAAGATGTCGATGTTGTCCCAGCCTTCTTTGTTGTCC
>Ga0209701_10003581_pt1 | contig 10157 bp, 12 predicted proteins | sample CZO8metaG_4_FD_188356 | JGI IMG/M metagenome (GOLD analysis project Ga0209701, IMG submission 188356) | Vadose zone soil microbial communities from the Eel River Critical Zone Observatory, Northern California, USA - CZOApr15con2H3.8 metaG... | ecosystem: Environmental > Terrestrial > Soil >...
CATGAGCACGACCGGGCCTGGATTGTGGGCGCGGATCGACTCTACCGCCTCGAAGACGGGCTCCGGCTTGAGGACCATGCCGGGACCGCCGCCGAACGGCACATCGTCGACCTGCCGGTGGCGATCGTGCGTGTGATCGCGCAGGTCGTGCGTGTGGAGCTCGACCAGCCCACGTTCGATGCCGCGACCCACCACGCCATGCTCGAACACGGGGCCGAACATGGCCGGGAAGATCGTGACGACGTCAAACCTCAATTGTCTATGCGTCCTCGACCTCGACCAGCCAGTCGGCGACGACGACGCGCCGGGCTTTGAGGTCCACCTCGAGCACCGCGTCGCGGGTGGCCGGGATCAGGTGCTCGACCGTGCCCTCGCGGCTGACCCACACGTCGTTGGCGGGCCGTTCGAGGACCTCCGCGATCGTGCCCAGTGGTTGGCCTGAGCCGGTCAGCACCGGGAGACCGACGAGCTGGTGGTGGTAATAGCGCCCCTCGCCGAGCGGCCGGCCCGCCGCTTCGGGAACCTCGAGGTAGCGGCCGCGGAACAGGTCCGCCATCGTGCGGTTGTCGATGCCTGTGAGCTTTACCACGAGGCCAGGCTGGCCCGGCCGGCACCACTCGACCTGGTGCTCAGACCCCTCGAGGATCAGAGCCGCGCCGGCGTTGAACCGATCCTGAAAGTCCGTCAAGGGAATCACCTTGACAGCGCCGACCAGGCCGTAGGCGCCGGCCACCTGCCCGACGCGGATCACGACGCCGAGCCTCCGCCCTGCTCGCGGCGTTCGCGCGGTGAGGAGTTCGCCAGCGAAGGATTGGCCAGGTCGACGAACACGCGCTTGCGGTCGCGCAGCGACGCGACTCGGACGAGGGTCCTGATGGCGTCGATGTTGCGACCGGCCTTGCCGATGAAGCGGCCGACGTCGCCGTCCGCGAGCTTCACCTTGATGGCGACGGTTCCGCCGCCTCGCTCGAACGACTCCACCTGCACCTCCTCAGGCTTCTCGGCCAGCGAGCGGGCTACGTACTCGACCAGCGCCCTGTAGTCGACGCCAGGCCCTGCCGGCCCGGGAGGTCCTTCGCGCCGAAAGCCTCGGTTGTAGCCGCCCCGCCGCGGGTCACGCCTTATCGGTCGACTTCTCTGCGTGTCGCTCAAGAATCCCCTCCCGCTTCAACAGGCTCCTTGCGGCTTCGCTCGGCTGAGCGCCCTGCTGGAGCCAGCGCACGACTTTGTCGACGTCGATCTTCACCTTGACCGGGTCCGTCATCGGATCGTAGTACCCAAGGTGTTCGATGAACCGGCCGTCTCGCGGCGAGCGCGAGTCCGCCACCACGAGGCGGTAGAAGGGATGCTTCTTCGCCCCCATCCGCCTCAACCTTATCTTGACCAACCCGTGCCTCCTTGTCCAAACAGCCGGCCCAGGCCGGCATTGCCTCCGCGATTTCCAGATCCGAGCTGCTTCGCCACCTTCTGCATCGCCTCCCGCGCCTTCAGCACGCGATTGACGTCCGCGGGCTGGAGCCCGCTGCCGCGAGCGATGCGGCGCCGGCGAGCGCCGTCGATGATCTCGGGCCGCGCGCGCTCGCGAGCAGTCATGGAGAGAATCACCGCTTCCATCCGGCGAACCTCACGCTCGGCGTCCACGCCCGCGACCTGTCCCTTCAGCGCTGCTCCTCCCGGCACCATCTCGAGGATGCCTTCGAGCGAGCCCATCTTGCGCAGCTGGCGAACCTGGACGAGAAAGTCGTCGAACGTGAGGTGGCCGGAGCGCAGGTGGCTCTCCACCGCCTTCGCCGCATCGTGGTCGATGGCCCGTTCCGCCCGCTCGATGAGGCTGAGGACGTCGCCCATCCCGAGTATTCGCGAGGCCATTCGCTCGGCGTGGAACACCTCGAGGTCCTGCGGCCGCTCGCCGGTGCCGGCGAAGCGGATCTGCTGCCCGGTGGCCAGGCGCAGGGAGAGCGCGGCACCACCGCGCGCGTCGCCGTCGAGTTTGGTCAGGATGACGCCGTCGAGGCCGACCGCCGACCCGAAGGCCTCCCCCACCTTGACCGCCTCCTGGCCCGTCATGGCGTCAGCCACCAGCAGGGTCTCGGTCACCGGCACCGCGGCTTTGAGGCGCTTCAGCTCGTCCATGAGCTCGGCGTCGATGTGCAGGCGCCCCGCCGTGTCCAGGACGACAACGTCGTGCCCGAGCCTCGACGCCTCCTTGATCGCTGCCCGTGCGATGTCCTCGACCGCGCCCTCGCCCGAGTGGAAGGCAATGCCCTCGCGATCGGCGAGGGTCCGAAGCTGAGTCACCGCGGCCGGGCGGCGGAGGTCGAGCGCGACCAGGATCGGCCGGTGCCCTTCGCGACGGGCGAGCAGGGCGAGCTTGACCGCGGTCGTGGTCTTGCCCGAGCCCTGCAGGCCGACCAGCATCAGGACGCTGGGAGGCGCGGGCGAATACCGCAGGCCCTCCGAGTTGCCGCCCAACAGCGCGACCAGCTCTTCGTGGACCGCCTTGACCACCTGCTGCGGGGCGGTCAGGCCAGGCGCCACCTCGACGCCGGCGAGCCGGCCGCGCACACGCTCGACGAACTCTTTGACAACCTTGAAGTTGACGTCCGCCTCGAGCAGCGCCAGCCGCACCTCGCGCAGCCCGGCGTCAACGTCCTCGGGGCGCAGCACCCCGCGCCCGGAGATCTTCTTGAGCACGGCGGCCAACCTGTCACCGAGGGCTTCGAACATCTAGCCTTCCAGCGCGGCGACCCGCTGCCTGAGATTCGCCAGCTCACGCTCGAGCGAGGCCACCTTCCGGCGCCGGCGGCCGGCCTCGGCCAGCAGGCCCAGCCGGCGCTCGTATTCCTCGAGCGCCTCGGTCGACCGCCTGACGATGTCGTGCACGGCCGCCCTCGAGGTGCCCTCGTGATCGGCGATCTCGGCGAGCGACCAGTCGCTCCTGAGGGATAGGTCGAGGACCTCCTGCTGGTGCTCGGTGAGGAGCGCTCCGTAGCGCTCGAAGAGGGCGAGATTGCGGCTCCTGGCCGCCAGGGTGTCAAGGCGCATGCCTTGACAGCTTACCAGTCTTACAATCGGGGCGTTATGGAGCCTTTGCTGGTCGAGGCGTTCCGCTACAACAAGTGGGCGAACCTGCACCTTCTCGACGTCTGCGCAAAGCTGTCCGACGATCAGCTCCAGCTCACGGCTCCCGGCACCTACGGAACCATCAACGCAACGCTCTTGCACCTGTTTTCCGCCGAGCAGCGGTATCTTCGGCGCCTGGCCGGCACCAAGCCTGAGCTCAGCGAGCGCGAGACGGCGCCGAGCGTGGCTGTGCTCAGGCAGCACGCAACACGTAGTGGCGACGAGCTGATAGAGGCTGCTTCCCGAATCACGCCAGACGAGGCGATCGATGAAGAGCGAGATGGACGCCCTATGCGGCTGCACCTGGGCGTTGTGCTCATCCAGGCGATGCACCACGGCAACGACCACCGCACCCACGTATGCACGATCCTCGGCCACCACGCCATCCCCTACGGGGACATGGACGTGTGGGCTTATGGTCAGGCGACGGGTGGGATCGTGCCCGCCGGAAAGGCCTAGCCGATGCTCACGGCGGTGATCCTGGTCAAGTCCACTCGCGAGGCACTAACGGACCTGGGGCCGCGGCTGGCCGACGTCCCCGGCGTGGCCGAGGTCTACACGGTGACCGGTGAATGGGATTTCGTCGCCATCGTGAGGGTGCGCGAGCACGACGAGCTCGCCGAGGTAGTGACGCGACGGCTCACCAAGCTCGAGGGCATCGAGCGGACGCAGACGATGGTCGCGTTCCAGCAGTTCTCGGCGCACGACCTGGAGTCGATGTTCGGGCTGGGGCTGGAGGACCGCCCGACCTAGACCTGGCCGCGCAGCCGCCTCACCGGCAGGTCGACCAGCGCCCGCCACTGCTGGCGCCAGAACATGTCTGTGGGCACACTGTTCTTCCCGGGACCGGGGCGTGGCGTCGTCTTCCGCTCCAGGACCGCGGTCCGGAAGTCGCCCTCGTATGCCGTCACGGCCTGGGCGATGTCATGGCTTCCGAAGTGGCAATCACTGGCGCCGATCAGCGCCCCCAACCGCTGGCGATTCGCGTCGACGAATGAATCCAGCAAACGCCTGCGGCGCGACCCGATCGGTACGGTGGACCGGGTTTCGATGCCGTCGACCGCCTCCTTGTCGAGGAGCCTCTGCAGCATCCCCGGCTGGATCGATCCGAAGTAGACGGGCATGAAGGGGTGCGGGATGACCACCAGCCCGCCCTCGCCGTGAATCGCCTTCACGGTGTCCTCGATCGACATCGATCGCATGATCGGTTGTTCCAGAAACCAAGCGAGGATGTGCGTCTGCGCCGGCCAGCCGGTGGTGACCTCCTGCCCCATGACGACGGCCAGCCCTGCGGCCTCGCCTCGCTCGTGGACCTCACGGGCGGCGGCCATGGTGTCGTGGTCTGTGATGGCGATTAGATCCAGACCTGCCTTCACGGCGGCATCGACGAGCTCGGCCGGCGTCACCATGCCATCGGATGCGAGCGTGTGGCAGTGAGGATCGGCGATCGGCAACGGTTACTCCTCGAACAGTGAGCGGACGTAAGCGGCGGGGTCGAACGGCTCGAGGTCTTCGATGCCCTCCCCCACCCCCGCAAGCTTGACCGGGACATCGAGCTCTGATTCGATCGCGATCACCGCGCCGCCCTTGGCGCTCCCATCGAGCTTGGCCAGAACGAGGCCGGTCATCGGAATCGTCTTGTTGAAAGCGCGCGCTTGCGTAAGGCTCGACAAGCCGAGCACAGCGTCGAGCACGAGGAGCGACTCGAATGCGCCGCCGTCGAGAGCCCTGGTGGCGACGCGACCGATCTTCGCCAGCTCCTCGAGCAGGTTGTGCTGCGTCTGCAGCCTGCCTGCGGTGTCGACCAGGACCACGTCTTGCCCCCGGCTGCGGGCATGCATCACGCCATCGAAAACCACGGCCGCGGGATCTGCCCCCGGCTTGCCGGCGAAGCTTGCCGTCCCCGCGCGGTCGGCCCACGCCACCATCTGCTCGACACCCGCGGCGCGATACGTGTCGGCTGCCACCACGAGCGGATTCCGGCCCTGCGCCCGCAGCCTGTGCGCCAGCTTGCCGATCGTCGTCGTCTTGCCGGCGCCGTTGACGCCGTAGAAGAGTGCGCACGCCGGGGTGCCGCTCAGATCCAGGTCTCGTGCTCGACTGGACATTGCCGTGAGCGCCGCATCGGTGAGAGCAGCCTCGGCCGCTTCGCGCGTCCGGGGGCTGCGAGCGCGGACGGCCGCCACCAGGCGCGCGGCCATCGCCGGTCCCATGTCGGCGGCGATCAGCAGCTCCTCGAGCTCCGAGTAATAGCCGGCCGCCAGCGGCGGGCTGAGGGCGCGAAGACCGGCGGCCAGTGCTTTCCGCGTGCGGCCGCTGACCCGGCTCCAGACGCTCACGCTCCGCGGATCAGCCCGCCTGAGCGCTCGAATTGCGACTGGCGGGCAGAGCCCCCTGGGCGGTGGCCGGCTTGCGGATGTCTTCCAGGCGAACCGAGACGATGTGCGACGTGCCGCTCTCGTCGAGGTGGATGCCATAGAGGGTCGACGCGTGCGACATCGTCACGTGGTTGTGCGTGATGACGAGAAACTGCCGCTGGGTGCCCAGCCGGGCCAGCATCTCGCCGAAACGGCCGACGTTGGCATCGTCGAGCGCGGCGTCCACCTCGTCGAGGATGGTGAAGGGGCTCGGGTTGACCTCATCCAGCGCCAGCACCAGCGCAAGGGCCGCGAGCGACCGCTCGCCAGACGACAGGAGCGTCACGTTCTGCAGGCGCTTGCGCGGCGGCTGGACGAGGATCTCCACGCCGGAGCGTGGACCTTCGTCGCCATCCGCGTGGCGCAGCGTGGCCCGGCCGCCTGGCGCGAGCTGCGCGAAGTATTCGTGGAAGTTCGCCGCGACTGCCCCGAACACGGCCTCATAGCGCAGCTCCTCCTCGGCGCGCAGCTTCTCGATCAGCTGCTCGAGGTCGCCGCGGGCGGCCGTGATGTCGTCGAGCTGCGTGCGCAGGGTCTCGAACCGCTCCTCGAGCTCCCGACACTCCGCTTCGGCAAGCGCGTTGGTGGGGCCGATCTCCTGCAAACGTCTCTCCAGCGAGCGCATCTCCTTCTCGCGCGCCTTGCCGCCGGGGATCTCCTCCGGCGCGACGCCGTCCGGCATCCGCCGGCGGATCTCCTCCAAGCGTGCGGCGAGGAGCTCTGCTTCGCGTGTGATCAGCTCGAGGTTGCCCTCCAGCGTGCCGGCCTTGAGCCTCGCGTCGATGCGCGCTTCCTCGAGCGCCACCAGGCGCCGCGCGCCCTCCGCCAGCTCGGCCTCCTCCCCCGGTGCCTCGTGCTCGGCCTCGACCAGGCGAGCCTTCGCGGCCTCGGCCTCGGTCTTGAGACGGGGCAACACCTCGGCGGATAGTGCGGCGCCGGCTTCGGCCTCGGCTGCGCGGCGGGCTCGTGCTTCCGCGGCGAGACTGCGGCGAGCCAGGTCCTCCTCCACCGCGGTCAGCTGTCGCTCCAGGTCGTCGTGCCGGTCGCGCCATCTTGCCCGCTCCAGCTCGGCCTGCTGGAATGCCGCCTTCTCCGCCGCCAGCGCCTCGAGCTCGCGGGCGGCGGCTTCCGCGACCGCCTCAGCTTCCGACGCGAGGCGTTCGAGCTCAGGCAACCTGGCGGCTTCGGTCCTCTCCGCCTCTCGCGCGGCCTCGAGCAGCCGCTTCGACTCGGCGAGGCTGGTCGCCCCGGCGGCGCGCCTGCGCAGGTCATCGAGCGCGGCCTCTGCCTCCTTGATCCGCTGCCCGGCGCTATCAGCGCCCGCGGCCGCGGGCGCCAGGGTTTCGATCTGCTCTTCAAGCCGGGCACGGCGGGCGTCGAGCTCGACCCGCGGGTCGGCCCCGGATCGGATCAGCCCCCGCTCGCGATAGACGCCCGCGATGGTGACGTCGACGCCCACGACGATGTGCCCGAGGAGCCGGCGCGCCACCAGCTCGTAACCCGGACGGATCTTGATGTGATGGATCATCGATCCAGCTTTCGGCGCGGGAGCCGCATCGAGCGGGTAGAGGACCGTCCGCTGAGAGCCGACCGGCTCGCTCGCGCCCGCGGCGGCTTCTTCGCCCGGAGCAACAAGGGCATCCGCGAGAGGCCCGAGGGCCGCCGACAGCGCCCGCTCGTAGCCAGGCTCGGCAGTGATCACGTCGCCCAGCCGCACCAGGCCGGCCGCGCCGGCGGGGCGGAGCGATGCAAGGCCCTCGAGCTCGGAGCGAAGCCTGGCAATCGAGACGACGGCGGCTTCAGCCTCGCCGGCAGCCGATCGCTTCGCTGCCAGCGCCGCTTCCAGCTCGGGAATCCGCTGCGCGACCTCCGCCGCCGCGCTCGACCGCGAAGTCTGCTCCTCCAGGAACTCACGCCTGCTGCGCATGCCGGCAAGCGATGAATTGGCGATGGCGACCGTGCGCCGCGCCTGCTCGGCCGAGCGCTGCAGGTGCTGCGCGTCCAACTGATGCTCCCGCTCACGAGGCTTCGCCGGCGCCGCCACCGCCACGAGCTCGCGGGCGGCCACCGTGACCTCGCCCTTCAGCTGTTCGCGAAGCGCCTCGGCCGTTTCCGCTTGCCGCCGGTTTTCGGCGTCGTCGCGCCGCAGCGCCTCGGCGAGGACTCGATGGCTTTCGGCGCGCTCAACCGCCAGCTCGAGAGAATGCTCCGCCGTAGCCTGCTCGAGGCGCATCCGGCCGAGCGTGCCTTGGCGGCCGAGCCGCCTATCCTGGGCTGCCTGCATCTCTGCCCGCCAATCGGCAAACTCGGCCTCGGCCGTCAGAGCTTGTTCGCGCGCTTCGATCAGCCGCCGCTCGAGCGACTCGGCCTGGGATGAAGCCTTCCGGTGGGCATCTCGAGCCTCGCGCCACTCCTCCCACACGATGCTTCCGCGCAGGAGCTCCAACCTCGCGAGCGTCTCCGCGGCATCTCGCGCTGAAGCCGCCTGAGCGCGAACCACCTCCAGGCGCGGTTCGATCTCCGAGCGCAAGTCCTCGAGCCTCAGCAGGTTTTGCGCCAGCTCGGTCAGACGCTGCGCGGCCTCCTGGCGCCGCGCCTTGACGCCACGAACCTGCGCCGCCTCCTCAAGAAGCGACCGCCGCTCCGCGGGCGAGCACACGACGATTGTCTCGATGTCGTGCTGGTCGATGATCGCGTAGGAGTCGACGGTGAGACCGGTCGAGGCGAGGATGTGGATGAGGTCGCGCCGGCGCACCCGCGTGCCGTTGAGGAAATAGTCGCTCTCGCCATCGCGCTCGATGCGCCGCTTGATCGCGACCTCGTGATAATCGACGGGCAGGCGTCCGGCGGTGTTGTCGAAGACGACGGTGACCTCTGCGAATGCGGCCCGCGAGCGGCGCTCGCCGCCGGCATAGATGACCTCTTCCATCTTCTTGCCGCGGAGATCACGCGCCTGGCCGGAGCCGAGCACCCACTTGACGGAATCGACGATGTTGGTCTTGCCCGAGCCGTTCGGGCCCACTATCGCCGTGACGCCGCCTTCGAATCGGATCTCGGTCTGCCTGGCGAAAGTCTTGAAGCCCAGCAGGCTCAAGGATCTCAGAAACAAATTCGCCTCAAGGTAGCAGATGTGGGGCTCATTCGAGTCCCGGGCACAACATGTGGTCTCAGTGGCCCATTCCGGAAGTTCCTTGCGTCTTCATCGTCCTGGACGCCCGGGTGCCGTCTCACCCCAGGGAATCTATCGATTCCGTGGGGACCCCGAGAGAGGCACTGAAGCCTGCGTTAAGGGACCCGGCGCCGCATCGTCACGCATCAACGATGCGCTCCTCGCGGCGCCACCCTTGCCTTGGCTCCGGCCGTCCAGGCCGCGGATACGCTGCGGACCTCCGGAACGGGCCACTATTCGATGGGTTCTCCGAACTGGCGGCTGCGGGTCGGTTCCGGTGCTGCGTCGAGCGTGTCTCTCTCACCCAGAGGAGCGGGCTCGGGGCTGGGCACGATCGTCAGGATCTCTGCGGTGGTGGCCCCGTTGTCCGCCGGCAGGGGCGCCTCCGAGCGGCTGCCGGACGCGCGGCGCTTGCGAGGCCGCGCCGTCCTGCCGGCCTTGGGCGCCGCAACCGCAACCACCGGCGCGCCGCCAAGGCTTTGCAGCGCCGCCCGCGCCGCTTCCTGCTCGGCCTCCTGCTTTGTCTTCCCATGCCCGGTCCCCAGGGGCTCGGCGCCCGCGAAGACCACCGACGTGTACTCGCGCTGGGTGCCGACACGCGCGCCCTCGCTGTCATAGAAAGGCGTCTGGCCAAACTTTTCCTGGGCGACCTGCTGGAGCCGGCCCTTGAAGTTCTCGTCCTGGGCCGGGGTGGGCAGCGACCGGTATCGGTTGAGGTAGTAGTGGTAGGCGGCGTCGTAGCCCGCGTCCAGGAACACCGCGCCGAGAACCGCCTCGAATGCGTTCGCGAGCAGCGACTTCAGATTCCGCCCGCCGCCCTTGGCGATCCCCTTACCCAGGTACAGGTAGCTGCCAAGGTCGAGCTGCTCGGCCATCTGGGCCAGCGTGTTGGTGTTGACCATCGCCGAGCGCGTCTGCGTGAGCTCACCCTCGCTCGCGCCAGGATGGTGCTTGTACAGGTACTCGGCGGTGATCAGCTGCAGGACCGCGTCACCGAGGTACTCGAGACGTTCGTTGTCGCGGGGCGATTGATGCGGGCTCTCGTTGGCGAACGAGCTATGTGTGACCGCCTCGAGTAAAAGGCCCGGATCGCGAAAGTGAATCCCGATCTTCTGCTGGAGCTCTTGTAACGACTGCGCCGGGGGAGCTGCGCTCTGTGCTATGAGCCGGCCTTCTCCTGTATGTATTCCCAGGCCTGGCCGACAGTCGTGATCTTCTCGGCGTCCTCATCGGGAATCTCGAGACCGGTGTTCTCTTCGAATGCGTAGATCAGCTCAACGAGGTCGAGTGAGTCAGCGTTGAGGTCCTCCTGGAAGGAGGCGTCCATCGTCACCTGCTCAGGCTCACATCCGAGGCGTTCGACCACGATGTTCTTGAAGTCTTCGAAGCTCAGTTTCTGGGTTTCCAAATCTCGCCTCCAATGCGAATCACATAGGGGGTGTTTCGGA
>Ga0209701_10003583_pt1 | contig 10152 bp, 8 predicted proteins | sample CZO8metaG_4_FD_188356 | JGI IMG/M metagenome (GOLD analysis project Ga0209701, IMG submission 188356) | Vadose zone soil microbial communities from the Eel River Critical Zone Observatory, Northern California, USA - CZOApr15con2H3.8 metaG... | ecosystem: Environmental > Terrestrial > Soil >...
GAAAGTTTTTCACCCGATGGCAATCGGACAGGCTCGGCGTCGCCCGCCGCGGACGCGTCGAGGTAATTGGTGGTCAGGAGGGTGATGCGTTTCTCGTTGTAGCGCGTATTGAGAATATGTCCGACGGTTTCCAGCGCCCACGCGGAGGGTTTGCTGGCGCCCACATCGTCCAGCAGCAAAACCTCGGTGGTCAGCACCGGCTGCAGAACTCCCATTTCCGTGCTCTGGCTTTCCGGATTGTAGCTGGCCTGAATTTCCTTGAGGAGTTCGCGGTAATCGTAAAACAGGCACGGGTGACCGCGCGCGACGAGCTGCTTCAGCGCCGACACAGCCAGATGCGTTTTCCCCACGCCGCACGGGCCCATCAGCAGCAGCCCGGCGTCGCTGCCTGTGGGAAAATCGCGCGCGAACGCTTCCACGATCAGCTTGGCCTGTTCGAGGCTGCGGTTCCATGCGGCGGCCTGCGGCTCGCTTTCATAAAGCCCCGTGTCGAAATTTTCAAAATCGCAGTGCTCATAGCGCTTGGGAATGGAAGCGCGTTCGAGCGCGCGCGCTGCGCGCTCACCCTCGACGCAATCGCAGGGGACCGCGACGCGCGCCTCCACTCCGTAGAGCCGCAGGGTATGCGGGCGGAAACCTGTGCCACGGCACTGCGGGCATTCAACCTGAGCCATGCAGAGAGAATATGCGTCCGGCGCGGCAGGCGCAAGCGCGCGCGTCTGTGGAAGATGTTGGATCTGTGGATAAGACCGAGGCCTGGGCTTGCGTTACTTGTGCACGCGGGCGGCTTTCGGCGGAGCCATGCGGACGATGGCGTGGCGCGAAAGGTTTTCGCGGGGCTGCTTGGCAACCTGCGACAATTCCGTCTGGACGAACCCGATGAATTCCTCCATTTGCTTCTGCATCTCCGTCATCTTCTCGCGCATGTTCAAGATGATGTCAACGCCGGCAAGATTGACGCCCATATCGCGCGCGAGGGTGAGAATCACCTCCAGGCGCTCGAGATCCTGGTCGGTGTACAAACGCGTGTTGCCCTGGGACCGCGAGGGCTTCAACAGCCCCACCCGCTCGTACAAGCGAAGCGTCTGCGGATGGAGCCGGTAAAGCTCGGCGACCGCGCTGATCATGTAGCCGGCCTTGGCCCGTTTTTTTGCTCGCGCTGCCATGGCTCAGTTCTCCTTGGCCTTCATGCGCTTGCCTGCGCAAACAGATCCTTGCGCGGATCTTCCGGCGCAATTTTATCGAGCTCGCGCAGCAGGTTGCGGACGCGCTCGTCGGTGGGTTTGGGAACCACCACTTGCAGCTCGACGTATTGATCGCCGCGCCGGCCGTTGCGCGCGCTGGGAACTCCTTTTTCGCGCAACCGCAGCCTCCTGCCGCTGCTGGTTCCCGGCGGAATCCTTACTTGCGAACGGCCGTCAATCGTCGGGACTTCGATTTTCGCGCCCAGCGTCGCTTCTGAAATGGTGATGGGGACGACGGTATGCAGATCGTCGCCGTGGCGCTCGAAAAACGGATGGGGCGCAACCTCAAGGAGAATGTAGAGATCGCCCGGGGGGGCGCCGAGCGTTCCGGCATTGCCGTGGCCGGGCACACGCACGCGCGAGCCGGTGTGCACGCCCGCAGGAATGCGCACGTCGAGCGTCTCGGCGCGCTGGACGCGCCCCTCGCCGCCGCACGCGCGGCAAGGGGTCCGCAGGCGGCCGGTTCCCGCGCAGCGCGGGCAGGAAATATTGAAGCGCATGCGCCCACTGGTCTGCTGCACGGTGCCTTTGCCGCCGCACGCGGGGCAGACCTGCGCGCCGCCGGCCGCTCCGGTGCCCTGGCAACTCGCGCAGGAATCGAGGCGCGTGATGGAGATCTTCTTTACCGTGCCGCGCACCGCTTCCCAGAAGCTGACGCGAATCTGATATTCGAGGTCATTGCCCGCTTCGCGCTCCGGGCCTTCTGTGCCGTGGCCGCCGCGGAAAAACTGGCTGAAAAGGTCGCGAAAGCTCGTGCCGCCCGCGCCCCCAAAATCAAAGCCGCCGAAATCGAAATGCGGCCCGCCCGCGCCGGCTTCCTCGCCCGGGGCCGGCCCGCCCTGATAATTCTCGGCATAAAAACCAAACTGGTCGTACATCTGCCGTTTTTTTGAGTCGGAAAGGACGTCGTAGGCTTCCTGAACCTGCTTGAATTTTTCTTCCGCCGATTTATCGCCGGGGTTCAGGTCCGGATGATACTTGCGCGCGAGTTTGCGGTAGGCGCCGCGGATGTCTTTGGCGCTGGCTTTCCGCGGTACGCCCAGCAATTCGTAGTAGTCCGTCTTGGGAACGGTTGGCATAGCAACATGTCACGCGTTGACAGTTAACAGTTGAAAGTCACGTCAGACACGCGGCCGTAAACGTTCGACTGTGAACTTTGACCTTCCTTTACAGCTTGGCCCAGCGGGCGTTTAATTCAGAAAGTTCCTGCTGCTCGCGGGACATCTCTTCGCGGCGCCGCTGGCGCTCTTCGCCGAGCCGCCCGCCCATGGACGCCTCTTTCTGGTTGGCGCGCTCGATCCACTTGTCAATCCAGGCGATACGCGGCTGAACCAGATTCCCTTCGGAGCGGAAACGCAGCGTGACCCCGCTCATCTCCACCGAGCGCGTCGGGAAATCCGGCGGAGGCGCCTGCTGCGTGTCGTAGAACAGCCGCTTCCAGTCTGCCGACGGCGGCTCGCTCAGTTGGATCTGCACCAGATAAAAGTTTTCGCGGAGCTTTTGGACAGCCTGCGGCGGCCCTACACGCTTGATTCCCTCAGGGATGCTCACTCAAGTCTCCTCGCACCGGAAGCCGTAAGGGCACGGCATTTGCGGGCTTTGCATCGCGCAGATACCATGCCCCCGCAACAGCAACTTGCTAATTCGGCCGCTTGTGCTCGTCGACGTCCACGTACTCCGCGTCAATGACGTCGCCCTGGCCCTTGCCCCCGCCGGCAGGTGCTCCTGCGCCGTCGGCGGCGGGACCCGCCCCTGCGCCACCGCTCGCGCCTGCGGCTCCCCCTGCCTGCGCGCCGGCGCGATACAGCACTTCGGCAACCTTGTGCAGCGACCGCTCGAGGGCTTCGGCGGCGGACTTCATCCGGTCGGTGCCGCCGTCGTTCATCGCCTGCTTGGCGCTGGCGATGGCTTCCTCGACCGGTTTGACCTCGGCCTCGCCGATCTTTTCGCGGTTTTCCCGGAGCAGCTTTTCCGCCTGGTAGACTTGGTTGTCGAGGTGGTTCCGCGCTTCCACCTCTTCCAGTCTCTTTTTGTCCTCTTCGGCGTGGGACTCGGCCGCCGTGCGCATCTTTTCGGCCTCTTCCTTGGTCAGACCGGTGGACGCGCTGATGGTAATCTTCTGCTCCTTGTTCGTGGCCTTGTCCTTCGCGGAGACATTCAGGATGCCGTTGGCATCAATGTCGAATGTAACTTCGATCTGCGGCACGCCGCGCGGCGCCGGCGGAATCCCGTCGAGCTTGAATACGCCCAGCGAACGGTTATCCTTCGCAAATTTGCGCTCGCCTTGCAGGACGTTGATTTCCACCGAGCTCTGGTTGTCGGCAGCGGTCGAGTAGTCCACGGCCTTGCGCGTGGGGATGGTGGTGTTGCGCGGAATCTGCACGGTCATGACGCCGCCCAGGGTCTCCACGCCGAGAGACAACGGCGTGACGTCGAGCAGCAGGATGTCTTTCACTTCACCTGCAAGCACGCCGCCCTGAATGGCCGCGCCCACGGCCACCACTTCGTCCGGGTTTACGCCCTTGTGCGGCTCTTTCCCGCCAAAGTAGTTCTTTACGATTTGCACCACTTTCGGAATACGCGTCGAGCCGCCCACCAGCACAATCTCATCAATCTTGCTGGGCTCCAGGTTCGCGTCAGCCAGCGCCTGCTTCACCGGCCCCACCGTCCGCTGGAGCAGATCGTCCATCAACTGTTCCAGCTTCGCGCGGCTGAGGTCCTTGAGCAGGTGTTTGGGGCCGGATTCGTTCGCGGTGATGAACGGCAGATTGATCTGCGTCTCCATCACCTGCGAGAGCTCGATCTTGGCTTTTTCCGCCGCCTCTTTCAGACGCTGCAAGGCCATGCGGTCTTTCCCGAGGTCAATCCCCTCGTCCTTCTTGAATTCCGTAATCAGCCACTCGACGATCTTCTGGTCAATGTCGTCGCCGCCCAGGTGCGTGTCGCCGTTGGTGGCCTTCACTTCCACGACGCCTTCGCCCACTTCCAGCGCGGAAATGTCAAAGGTTCCGCCGCCGAGGTCGTACACGGCGATGGTTTCGTCCTTCTTCTTATCCAGGCCGTAGGCCAGCGCCGCCGCCGTCGGCTCGTTGATGATGCGGACCACTTCGAGGCCGGCAATTTCGCCCGCTTGCTTGGTGGCCTGCCGCTGGCTGTCGTTGAAATACGCTGGAACGGTAATCACCGCCTTGGACACCTTTTCCCCGAGAAAATCCTCCGCGGCGGCCTTCAACTTCTGGAGAATCATCGCGGAGATTTCCGGCGGACTGTACGCCTTGCCGAAAATCTCCACACGCGCGTCGTCGTGCGGCCCGCGCACCACTTTGTAAGGCACGCGCTTGGTTTCTTCGCTTACTTCGTTGTAATGCCGGCCCATAAAGCGCTTGATAGAATAGATTGTGTTCTCCGGGTTGGTCACCGCCTGGCGCTTGGCGACCTGGCCCACCAGGCGCTCGCCGCTCTTGGTGATACCCACCACCGACGGCGTTGTCCGCGCGCCCTCCTGGTTGGGGATAACAACCGGTTCGCCACCCTGCATGACGGCCACAACCGAGTTGGTTGTGCCCAAGTCAATCCCAATAATCTTGCTCATGTCTTAAACCCTCCTGGAATCTTCATGGGGCAAAACGGCGAAACCGCCGGAGCCCGCAATGGAGCCACAGCTTCATCAGTCGAGGCACAGTATACACGTTGAGTGTGTCATTGTCAAGTTCTGTTTTGTATTCTGTAAGTCTATCCATTTGAATTGATTACAGGTGCCTAGCTGTATTTTCGGAAGCGTCTTCCTCGTCCTCCTTTCCCGCGACTCAGCATTTCCACTCAACCTGGTGCCCAAGCCGCATCCAAACTACGGGAGGCCGCGCATCTACGGTGCGGAGCGAGACCCTGAACAGAAGCCGCCCGCGGTTTGCAGAACTCGCGGTACAATTCCAACGAGGCAATTCTGGAAGTCTGAAATCCGTTAACGGGGAGGAGAGCGTGAAGGTTCCGCGGGTTTTCACACTGGTTCTGGTGGTGGGCAGTCTGGCGCTTGCGCTGAACTTGGCAGGGCAAGCGAAAGTTCGTCATGCGAAGGTTGTCGCGCCACCCCCCGACCCCACCGCCATGAAGGCGTACGGGTCAAAGACGGCGCCGATCACCATGGAAGTTTTCAGCGATTACCAGTGCCCGGCCTGCCGCGCTTTTTATCAGGATACCTTGCGGCTGGTGATCGAGAATTACGTGAATTCGGGCAAGGTGTACTTGGTTCACCGTGACTTCCCTCTCCCCGTCCATGCCTATTCCCGGCAGGCGGCCCGCTACGCCAATGCTGCCGCGCGCATCGGAAGATTTGACAAGGCCGAAGAGGCGCTGTTTGCCAAGCAGGACTCCTGGGACAAAGACGGCAACCTGGAGGGCGCCCTCTCTTCCATGCTCAAGCCGGCGGAAATGGCCAAAGTCCGCCAGCTTGTGACCGGCAAGGAGTTGGATGCGGGGATCGAAAAAGATATGGCCGAGGGGAACAGCCTGCACGTTACCCAGACCCCCACGAGCATCATCATCTTCCGCGGGCAGACGTTTCCCGTCGGCGGCCTTGTCAGTTACCCCGTGTTGCGCCAGTTTTTCGATCAGCTTTTGAAACAGTAGCCATGCGCGAAACAAGCCCGCTCAATTTTCAGCGTACACTTCTGCTTCTCGGCCGGCTGGCGCTCGCTGTTGTCTTTCTCTACGCCGCGTACGCCAAGCTGAGTCCTGCTGGATCAAAGCTCTTCACCATATCTTCTTTGAGGGTTTCTGCGGGTACGCTGGGCATTTCCATTTCTTTCTTTGCCGTGCAGATTGACTCCTTCCGGTTGCTGCCGTTGTGGGCCGTCAATGCCCTCGCCCACACACTGCCCTTTCTCGAACTGCTGTTGGGCTTGCTGCTGCTCGCCCGCTGGCAACTTCGCTGGGTAAGCGGTTTTGCGAGCCTGCTCTTGCTGGGCTTTTTTAGCGTGATGGTGCGAACCTATGCCAAAGGTTTGGAGATTAATTGCGGGTGCTTTGGTCCGGGAGAAGCACTTGGCGTAAAAACGCTGCTCCGCGACGGCCTGCTTGCGGCTTTGGCCATTACAACCACGGTCATCGCGTTTCGCGCCAAGCGCGGGCCGCATCCTTGGGCTGCGCCGCTGGAGGACGCGCCGGCGAAATAGCGGCTTCCGCAATCGGGGAGGCCGTGCTCTTTGCGGCCGGGGGATCGCGGCGTAAGATACAATTACAGTATGTTCCCGGCGGGGGCGAGGACCTCTATGAAGACTCTCGAAGAATATCTCGACCAGGCAACACAGGCTCACGGCCACCTTTGCGCGGGCCAGGTGCTGGGCGTGCGCCTGGCGATGCTCGGGCTGCGCGAGCTTGGCATTGAGGACCCCATTGCCGAGCGCAAGCGCATCATCACCTACGTCGAAATTGATCGCTGCGTGACGGACGCCGTGGCCCTGGTGGCGGGATGCCGTCTCGGCAAACGCGCCTTGAAATTTCTCGATTGGGGCAAGGTAGCCGCGACGTTTGTGGATTTGAAGAACGGCCGCGCCGTCCGCATTGCCGCCAAGGAATCCTCGAAGCAGCGCGCCCGCGAGATGTTCCCGGAGATGGAAAGGGAAATGGGGCAGCAGCAGGCGTACCGCGTGCTCCCCGACGAAGAGCTCTTTGAGCGCCAAGCGGTCCGCGTCGGAGTGTCCCCGGAAGATTTGCCGGGGTTCAAGGGCCCGCGCGTGGTTTGCGCGGAGTGCGGCGAAGGCATTAATTTCAAGCGCGAGGTGGTTGCCAACGGCCGAACTCTGTGCCGCGCCTGCGCCGGCGAGCGTTATTACGAACCTCTTTCCTGAAACGGGCTTTTTCCCCAGCCCTTATGCGTTAGAATAAAATTTCAATGCCGGGCCTTCCTCCCATCACGCTTCGCCTGCGCGGCTGGAAACTGATTGACCGTGTGGCCATCGCCTTTCTCCTGTTCTGCTCGATCGTCCTGGGCGCCGCCATCGGTCTGCTGTTTGTGTACTCGAGCGACCTGCCCGAAATTCGCGCGCTCGAAAACTACCAGCCCAACGTGGTCACCGAAATTTACGCCGACGACGGCCAATTGGCCGGCACGTTTGCCCTCCAGCGGCGGCTGCTGATGACTTACGAGCAGGTGCCGCGCGTGCTTCACGATGCGCTCCTGGCCATCGAAGATCAGCACTTCGAGGAGCACTGGGGCATTGATTTCACCCGCGTGGCCGGGGCCGCCTGGCGCAACCTGGTGAAACGCAGCGTAACCTCGGGCGCGAGCACCATCACCATGCAGCTCGCCGGGAATCTTTTTCTGGACCGCAGCGACCGCAGTTTCCGCCGAAAAATCGAGGAGATGCTCCTGGCGATCCAGATCGAGCGCCGTTACACCAAGCAGCAGATTTTCACCATGTATGCCAATCAGGTGTATCTGGCGCAGGGGAACTACGGCTTTGCCGCCGCCTCGCAATTCTATTTTGGCAAGCCCGTCTCCGAACTGAAGCTCACCGAAGCCGCGTTGCTGGCCGGCATGGTCAAGGGGCCCAAATACTCTCCGCTGGTGGATCCCAAGGCTGCATTGGCGCGCCGCAATCTGGTTCTGGAGCGCATGGCCGAAGAAGGGAAAATCAGCGCGCGGGAAGCCGCAGACGCCCGGAAACAGCCCATCGTCCTTCGCCTGCAATACCCGCGCAACGACCTGGCCCCTTATTTCTTCGAGGACATCCGCAAGTACCTCGAAAGCACTTACGGCACCGAGGCCGTCCACGCGCGCGGTCTGCGCGTGTACACCACGTTGAACATCAGCATGCAGCGCGCCGCCAACGACGCCGTCAGCGATGGCCTCCACGCTTACGACCGGCGGCACGGCTGGCGTGGCGAACTCCCCAACATCCTGCGCGACAAACTCGGAAAGATGGATTCCTACGAGGATGAAGACTGGCGCCGCCCGATTGAAAAGGGCGCCTACATCACCGGCCTGGTGACTTCGGTAGAGGATCGCACGGCCGCCCTCCGCATTGGAACCATCCGCGCGACGCTCACGCCGCCGGACTTTGCCTGGACGGGACACCGCAGGCCGTCCGAATTACTCAAGGTGGGGGACCTCGCGCAGGTTCATATCGAGGACCTGAAAGACGGCGTCGCGCGCGTGCGGCTCGAGCAATTGCCCGCGGCGCAGGCCGCGCTCGTGGCCATTGATAACTCCACCGGCGAAATCAAGGCCATGGTCGGCGGATACAGCTTCGATGAGTCCAAGTTCAACCGCGCCACGCAGGCGGTCCGTCAGGTGGGCAGCTCGTTCAAGGTTTATGTCTACAGCGACGCGGTCGAAAACGGCGCCACGCCGTTTGACACCGTCGTGGACGCGCCGTTCACCACCATCAGCGGCGGCCAGGTGTACACGCCGCGCAACTACGATGAGCGATTCGAAGGCACGATTACTTTGCGGCGCGCCCTGGCTGGCTCGCGCAACGTCCCCGCCGTGAAGATTGCGCAGAGGGTCGGCATAGACACCATCGTGGAAATGGCTCGCCGCTTCGGCATCACCACGCCCCTCCCGGCGTATCTCCCGCTGGCCCTGGGCGCTGCCGATATGAAGCTTATCGAGCACACCTCGGCCTTCACCGTATTTCCGAATGACGGCATTCGCATTGACCCGCACATGATTCGCCGGGTCACCAGCTACGACGGCGCGCTGCTCGAAGAAGCGCATCCCGAAGTCCACGATGTGCTCACCCCCGACACCGCCCGGACCATGGTCGCCATGCTCGAAGAAGTCGTCCAGTTTGGCACCGGCGTGCATGCCAAAGAACTCGGGCGGCCCTCCGCCGGGAAGACCGGCACGACCAACGACTACACCGACGCGTGGTACATCGGGTTTACTCCGCCGCTCACCGCCGGCGTCTGGGTCGGCTTTGACGACAAGCAGATTTCTCTGGGCAAGCGGGAGACCGGCGCGCGCGCAGCATTGCCCCTCTGGCTGCAGTTTATGAAGCGAGCGCTTGCCGGGACGCCCGTCGAAGATTTCCCCAATGTCGTCCCGCTCGAAAAAATCGCCCCGGAGCACCATGTCCTGGTGGATACCCCCGACACCGCTCCCACCGAAGATGAGCCCGCACTGAAGCCGCCCCCTAAACCGCCTCTGCCCGAAACCAAGGCGCCGCCGCCGACAAAGACAACCGATCCTCCTCCTCTGCCGCCTCCGCCGAACTAGTGCGGTTCCAACTATTTGAGCCGAATATCGGCTGCGGCCTCGATTCGGAAGGTGCAGGCCACCGTTTCTGGGAGACTTGCTCCAATGGGTTGGCGCGGCACTAGCTACGCCGGGCGGAACGCGTCCCAGCCTCGAGGAGGGAGAACCACCGTGTGGCCGTCGCGCCTTGTCAGGATCACTTTCTTTTCGCGCGTGATTTCTCCGATTACGGTGAGCGGCACACCGTGAACTCTCGCGGGCAGCCGCCGCACCCTGCGCCGCCGGACGGTGAACAGCAGCTCGTAGTCTTCGCCCCCGTCGAGCGCCAGTTCCTGTGCATCGAGCCCGCGCCGCCGCAGTTCTTTCGGAACCGCCACGGTCGGAATTTTTTCCGCGAACACTCGCGCGCCAACCCTGCTCGCTTCACAAATGTGGCCCAGGTCGGTCGAAAGCCCGTCGGAAGTATCAATCATCGCGGTGGCTAATCGGTTTTTCGCCAGCCATTGACCCAGCGCCAGCCTCGGTTCCGGGTACAGATGCTTTCGGAGGAGCCGCCTCCCGCGCTCCCCGCGGGCCCACCCCCGCAGAATCAGCTCCAGCCCGAGCTGCGCTTCTCCGAGCCTCCCGCTGACGCAGATTAAATCGCCCGGCCGCGCGCCCGAGCGCAAGACCACCCGGCCAGGTGCGATTTCGCCGGCCACTGTGATGTGA
>Ga0209701_10003585_pt1 | contig 10150 bp, 17 predicted proteins | sample CZO8metaG_4_FD_188356 | JGI IMG/M metagenome (GOLD analysis project Ga0209701, IMG submission 188356) | Vadose zone soil microbial communities from the Eel River Critical Zone Observatory, Northern California, USA - CZOApr15con2H3.8 metaG... | ecosystem: Environmental > Terrestrial > Soil >...
AGGACTACATCGAACGATTGCGCCTTCAAAAGATCAAGAGCAATAGAGAATCTCGGCTTGCATTCGAGATTGACTTGCGACGACAAGTGCTTCGTCAGTGCCGCCCGGATAAACCTCTCGATTTCCGGGTTGTCCTCGACCAAGAGAATCTTGATTTCCTCTGCCACTTCTGCCCTCCGTTAGCATGTCGCAATGGACTCTGACTGAGTCCGGCGAGAGGGGCATAACGTGCGACCCTTCGCTTCGCTTTCGGTCGTGAATACGCGCCTGAAGCCTAACCGAGTTCGGTGCCATCTATTCTTTACAATCGAAGGTGCGAACCATGGTCAATTTGAACTCCTGCTTATAATTGTAAGCAATGTGAAGGCTTACCTGGCTTTTCCACACTCGCGGCGGATAATGCGACCTCAGGGAAGCACGGGCGATTGGGATCTCGCGATGGGTATTGGAGCGAGTCTTCTGGACTCCAACAAACAGAACAGGGAGAACTACCGGCTTCCAGAGGCTTCCCTCAGCGACCACAGTAGGAGCCAGCTCGGCTGCCTGAGATAATCTATTCGTTCCGGTATCTCCTATACTCTCTCCTCCATTCCCACCAATTCTTCAGAACAGTCCACATGGCCACCGATCCGAGCGAAAGAAACGTGGCGCCGCCTATGATTGCCGCAGTTTGGCTCGCGTCAGCATTCGACACGCCTTTGTAAAGAAGCACTGCGCCGGCTATCAGAAAGATCAGTCCGAAGAAGAGACCCAGGTTGTTTAGCATTTTTTTCCTGTCTAGCTGGGGATCGTCCGAAGCGGCTACTGCTGATTGGTCTTAAAATGTGCAAGGATCTCGCTGTCTGGATCTAGCGTTCGCAAAACCGGCGTCTTATATGGTTTCTTCATTTCCGCACCGCAAGAGCATCTGGGGTTTGAATTGGACTCGATCGATGGCTTGATTACTCGGACCTCGCAGCCGCAATCGCGATTCTGGCACCTGTAAACCTGGCCTTCGATCATGGACATAGCCCTTCCGTTATAGAGTGCGAGCATTGGGCTGGCCGCTCCATTTCACAAGATTGACTGACGATCAGGGGAATGTTCTAAGGGTTGCTTGGGATACCAAGCAGAACGACCAAGTAAAAGAACAACAACAGCAGCAGCGGCGCGCGCGCGCAAGAAAAGTGGTGTCCGGGGTGGGAGTCGAACCCCTCGGGGGGATTGATACTGCGTAACTTCAGAGCTCCTGACATGGTTGGTCGGAAACCTGTCCGCTTTTTGCTTCAAGAAAGCACGGGTTTTTCTATTCCTACTGATTCGAAAAGCGGACAGGTTTAGGTCCGCACCTTCAAGGATCTGGCTCTTAGCCCCTTGGAGTATCTCGTGGACGAACTCCACGCGTATCTTCGTTCTGTGGGTGCGGAATCAGCTCGAGCCTGGGAGAAACTGGAACCGTACCGTGTTGTCGTACCACTGGATAGCGATCCGGTCACAACAAGTTTCTTTTGGGCGAACGTTAAGATCGCTTTGGCAATTGTGGAGTCTTGCGAGCTGGCCACTCGGTAGCATCAGCAATTCGCATGGCGATCCCTGTCACCTGTCCCACAACTTCCGCGTCAGTTCCGTAGAGGAACTGACGAACCCCACAGGGGGACAGAGGATGAGGTACAAGAATGAGCTGATTGCCCTGCATCTCGCACCAAGAACACGCATATCCGTCGCGGAGCTCGACGAAATACACGGGCCGTTCGAATTCGGTTCGCCAATTGAAAACCTGGACCTTCCTGAATCTTGCGTCGATTTGCACAAACGTTCCGGGCCTCAGCATTGGCGAGAGCGTGTAATCGTGGAGGCCGATGTATCCATAATTCGCATGCCGGACGTCCAGATGCTGGATCAAGGAAATCGGAACTTCTCCCCAAGTTTCGATCATCCTCGACAATAGGTTCGTGTTCTCCAGGCTGAAGCCGCGGTCAAAGCGCACTGGAAATGAAACAGTGCGATCACCGTCGGGGACATCAATACTCGTCAAGTGCGTCTGTTCGAGTGGCATGGCAATCTGGTGCTTGCCAATCTTTTGCAAGTCGACGCCGAAAAGCAGGAGAAGGTCAGTGAATTTGATGTGATAGATCGTGCTGATGCTGTAGAGCTTGTAAATGCTAGGAGTTGCCTCAGTGTTTTCTATTTGAGTGAGCCAGGCATTCGAAATGTAGAACTCTTCGTTGCCCTCTGCTTCGGCGACCCGTTGGCTTTTTTCGGTTACATCCCTTGTGGTGATCCCGAGGCGGGACCGCATATCTTTCAGTTGCTCGCCAGGCCGCACAGCAACCACCTCTTCGGTGAGCCTGCGCAAACAGGACGTGGAAAAGACCTTCATCATCACGCCACCGCATGTTCAGCGGTGATCCTCGCTTTCACCGCGCGGGATTCTTTCAATATTTCGATTTCTCGGCGCCAGGCTGGAGTTTGGCAGATGCATGACGATCGTCAGCTACTGATTGTAACAACGTGAGTCCTTCCGGGGCCAGGGCAAAACACCGTGGATATTGCGGTTTTGGGCTCTTCTCTTGCGTTGGGTCTCCTGGCTTGCATATAAGTCGTCGCTCTCAAGAGATATTTACATCCTTACTTGCATATCGTGAGCTTGCTATCTCCCTATTTGCGCTATCCCACTTGGAACCGTTGCCTGGATGTGTTTCATGGCAAATCACCTTTCCTTAATGCTCGATTCTGCCGGAAACTCGCTCTCAGTATAGATCAAGAATGCCTGGGCCTGTCAGTCCATGGACTTCGAGGAATAGATCGACACGCGCGGAGAATTCTGAAGAATGAGAGACAAGACCTTTCAGTCCTTGAAAATTAATCCAACGTGAAGTTCAGGGCTCCAAAGCCTTGGCGCTGCATGCCAATTTAAGATTTGTCTCCTCTCCTTGACAAGGCGGTATAAGAGTGATAGATAGTTTCCATATCTATAAGTTTCCCTAGACTTGGAATGCCTTGACGTCTCCCAGGACGGCTTAAATGGCTTTTTGTTTTTCTATAGAAAGCTCATCTTCTCATTGCGAGATCTTCGGCCAGCATGCATTTGTAAAACCTTGTCTTGCCCGTGTTCGTGGCCAAATTCCCCTACTCTGAAGGAGGAAAGGAATGGATATCTACGTGATCGCTCTATGGGTGCTCCTCGGTTTTGCGCTCTCGACGTGGTTCATGATGCACATCTGGTTGCCGGACCCCCCGCCCAATATCCTGGGGAAATATATAACCATCCTCGTGGCAGGCGCAGTCGGCGCAGTGATAGGTGGTTTCCTGGTTCACGGATCCCGGGCGTCCAGCGATCCCATGCCGGGCATAATTGCAGCAGCCTCTGGCGGCCTGTTTCTCTCCGGGGCGGTTGTTTTTTTGACCGGCTCAGGTCGTAAAGCCGCGCCGTGACGCGTCATGCAATCTGAAAAACTGGCTCGCTTCGTCTTGCATCCAGCTGTCCTTGCGGAACTTGGAGTTAGAGGTGTGCCCGGAGAGGACGAAGGATCGATATGCCGACGTCTTGCAGTACGGCTTCCTGGCATGGCTGCGCTCCGACGTGCCGTTCGCGCACCCGAGAGTCGTTAACGCGGTTGCCAGTGAACCGCAGATGGGCCTGAATAACGCCGACGCGGCCCGTCGCTACACAAACCACCAAGAAAAACACGCGAGATCGTTTGCGTCACTCTTTCCGAGCGAATGAGCAGATACGGGGCTTCGCCAGACGAACAAAGTCGTCGTACCGGATGCGAATCGCGTCGCGGCGCGTCCCGGCGTTGAAGACAATCGCCTCGTCGGCGGCCAGCGACTCATCTACCTTATCCTTATCCGGGATTTTTGGACCCCTAGCCCAGTGGTTTAGGATTCCGACGATATGACTGCTACGACGACGAGCAGCACCCGAACGATTGGGTAGTTCATCGCACATCTCGCTCGGTCCTTCCTGCATGCCTTGGGAGATTTCGCTGTGTATGTTGATTCACTTCCGCTCGAAGACAAGCAGCCTCTGAAGGATGTAGTGGCTACCATACTGTCTAAAGGGCTTCTTCACCATCCCAGAACCGCAGCTCAGTCGTTCTTATTTCGCCTTTGCCACTCTAAACTCAATCGATCTTCGATAAATGGCCTTCGCCCGCCCGCATAGGGCCTAAGTTTCTTCAGAAAATCGATGCGCTGTTTTATCGGTTGAAGGTCTCCGGTCTCCAGTTCCCGGCGCAGTGACGCGGTAGTAATTTCGCTGGCTAACCCCGGAAAGAAACAAACCAAATCGGAACCGTCTGTGAGATCGTCTACCAGCGCGCCTTTGCCCCACCGCTTCTTCAACGCTTGCTCTAAAGCTCTTTCATCGTCGTAAAAGACATTCAGAACTCTGGCTCCCGCCTGTTCCAGGGAAGGGCGAATAAACATCAGCGCGTCAGACTCGAAGCTTCCGTCCTGCAGATCCATCAAGACAAGGCCATACGCTTTCACTCGAACCCGATCTAAGAGTTTCGTGAAAGCAGGAAGCTCTTCCGGCCCTTGAGGCCCGCTGGAGCTACGCGGATAGTTCAAATCCGTGAAAACATCGGGCGCCGAACCTGCTTCTTCGCCGAGGGCTCCCCAGTATCGTATGATGCGGTTGTACTGAAGTTCGATTAGACGCGGCTCTCGAAGAGGGCCATGGCCCACAAGGTAGATCGCTGTGGCAGTACTCGCAGTGTCGCTCACCACTTAACGGTACCCGCCCACGAGGCTGAACTGCAAGAGTCTCCTGGAACTGTTAGCACTTTTCGAGCAACGTGACAGCAAGAAATCCGGGGAACTGTGAAACGTCTATTGAGCGAAGGGTCGAAACAACCTGGAGCGTGCGGCGTGACGGTGCACGCGGCGTTTGCAGATGGAAGAATCGCATAATAACCCCTGCTTTCGGGGTCAAGGATGATTGGAATTCACGCGAAGATAGGCGAACAGCAATTGCTCACCGCTCGATGTAGCTCGTTGGTCCTTGGAAGATGATAAGACCATGGAATTCCAATCTCCCTCCTCGGAGCAGAGCTTGCATATGGCAATTTGTATCTGCCAGAACCGCGCCGGCCGTTTGGAAGCATCATAGAGGCCGCACTTCCGGTAAATGTATTGGAACACGTCTTGGACAAGATCCTCTGCTTCAGCGGCATCCCACAAGATTTTGCCAGTCCTCCGCAAAAAATCGATCTGGCGGATATTCCACGCCGGGAAACCCATTGAACCTTAGGATTTGCCCTGCGAAGTCAGTGCGTGGCATCCTGCGGCGCTATGCGAAAGGTTTCTGTCCTGCCAGCACTTTGCCTCTGGCCTTTTCGGTCTTGTCGGACATGTCCTCCGGTTCATGCTACTGGGCGTTCGTTCGAGTACTGCAGTAAAAGCGGAGAATCTGTTTCTACGTAAGCAGCTCGCTCTTTATGTCGAGCGCAAGACCAAACCTCGGCGTGCGAGCGATGTCACGCGGTTGACGCTGGCTTTCCTCGCTCGGTTGTTCGCTTGGCGAACGGCTCTAACCATCGTGAAGCCCGAGACCTTGATCGGCTGGCACCGGACCGGTTATCGGCTACTTTGGCGATGGAAGTCGAGACCACGAGGCACGAGGCCCCTTCCGGCGGCCCAGCGAGCGCTCATCGTCGAGATGGACCGGAGTAATCCGATATGGAGAGAAGAGCGTATCGCCGCTGAACTCTTGCTGAAATTAGCAATTCGAGTCTCACCCGGGACTGTCAACCGCTATCTACCGGATGACCGGGGTTCTGGTGAAGGCCTTTCTTCTCAGTGTTGGATGGCCCTTTACATTACTTGAAGCGTAGAGCTCAGTATACGAGGTTAACCGTATGAGATCCCGACCGTTTCCCGAGACGAAATGCTTTTGACAAAGTGGAGGGGCGGCATAGCTCTACTTGATTCTCTCCCCGCCGGACCATCTACCCGAAGTAGAAACAGTAAGGGCGAGCCGCCTTGTTACAAGCGATTCGACGTTTAAGGCGGAAAGACGATATTCCAGAACTGGAGAGAGGGAGACAGGAACTCGATCGGAACAAGGGAGCCTTCGGGATTGAACTGTGGCGGGCGAACGACGTGCGCTTCGACGTGCTCCTGCGTCCTGGGGTTTTCAAGGATCATCTTGCTTCCGGCGGCGAGGCCCTCAGGAAGAATGATCATCGCGCCGTTGGAGCTGACGGTGTGCGTGAAGCCCGAGATGGCAGTCTGCTTCCCGGCGACGTGAACGGTAACCGGCATATGCAGCAGAACGCGCTGCGTGCGGCGGCGTTCTTCGGCGGTGGGCTGGCGCGTCAAGGCGGGGCCCCCCGCGTTAGTCGAACCGGGCTTCAGGTGTGACTCCAGGTTTCACGTTTAGCAAAGGTTTCAACGACCTTCTTCGAAACTGAGTCAATGGTATTGGCGTTGATACGTTTGACGAGATGGTATCTGCTTCACCACGTCCCTGCCAGTTTTGGGGTTATCCTTGCCGTCATACTTCTGCCTGATTCACCTTTCTTTTACAAGTCGCATGTCTTCTGACTACTCTTCCGGAATGGCAGACCTCTGCCGCCAGCAGAGTGCTTCTTCGCTATTGGGCGACTGCCGGGATCTGGCCGCCGGTTATTTTCTGGCGGAAGCGGCCAGGCACGGAAGCGATGGATTTGGGGTCTCTGGGCACACAGAGGCCGAGGTGGGGCCAAGGGCCAACGCGACGAGGAGGGCTTCAAAGCGCACTCGTCCTTGCTCCTCGGGAATGACAAACGTGATGCCGATGCCATGTCTCGGCACGATGCGCCGGACGATGCACTCGACGTGAAGTGGAATATTGAGAGCTAGGTTGCCGCTGAAATGTGAGCCGACCGGTGCCTGCCCGGCAATCTCGATGAACATTCCCTCCCTGCTGATATTGTTGACAGTGCCCCACACGTTTTTGGAGTTCCGTTCGATCTCGATTTCGACACGAAACTGATATCGCGGAGAGCCTCGATGCTCGACGAAAGGGGGCGCGGGCGAAAAGGGCAACTGAGCTAACATAATGCCTCCACAAGGAAAGAATGCGGGATCGCGTGCACCGCGGTCAATAGTGCCTTGGTACCATTAGGAAAGAGTTTTCTAACAGAGTGCTGAAAAGGATCTCTTTCTGACGAGGATCCTTCCAGGTACCACTTCAGCTGTGCCAATAAGGAAGACCTATCTCGATGTGATACAGATTGTTTCGAAAGAACGAATCTGACTAATCTGCAATTCGCCAATCTGCTCTAGCCCAGTCGGTATAGTGGGAGTTCTGAGACACAAACCGGTGCTGAAGGCTTCAGAAAGCGGACTGACCTGCACCTGTCATCCCTCCTTCACCGTGTGTTGGCCACGCGAATACGTGAGGTCGCTACGTAGGCCGGTGCTCGTTAACCGCCTAGACTGAGAAAGCGTTGCCGGCTGATCGGAGAGCAGATCGGCCTATGGGAAGTAATTCACGCAGTCCTGGCGCACCCATGCGTTAGCTGTGAGCAGCAGCACAGGACTCAGCACACTGGAAAACGCGAGCCCTAGGTTAAAGCTCGTCATGTGCTGCCGCTGATTCTGCGCTGTCGCCTGTTAATCGTAAGTGTTAGGGACCTGGAACCATGAGTGCGCGGCAGACACTTCAAATGGAACGAGGTTGCGTCACTCGGCCGCCAGTCAAAGCAACCAAATACGCTCTCGGCATTGCCACGCACATGAAGAGGCTGAAATTCTGGTGCGTCCAAAAAACGGTGGCTGTCGACTCTGTCCGGTGCCACAAAATTGCTGAAAGTCCTGGAGTCGGACACAAGGTTACACTTGTCGTGGGGGTTGCAAACGATCCGTAACCCATCGAAATCGGGGCACTTGCGTTTTCTGGGTCTAAGCCCGAACATAGAAATTGACGTTGGCCGATAAGCCAATGCCGCCAGAATCCGTGGCGAGGCAGCTCCGTTGAGCACTATGACTTGAGATTCGGTCTACTCGGTTTCACTTTCCCATAGATCGGCTAACCGGTAATCTGGCCATACGGGTTAGTACCTGTCTGGAACAACAATCTCAGATCACGTTTGCCGCGAACTACGTCGCGGAATACAGTGTACAGTAGCCCGCGCGGAATTCTGCGCGGGGCGGTGCTTTTCCATTGGGAGGACCAATGTGGAGTAGCAAGAAACCGGAAACGCCGCAGTCCGCGGAAGCGGAATTCAAAAACTTACCAGCGAATCAGCCGTCGAAGTCCCCTGCGGCGACTTGGGAGGGAACAACCGCAATGAGCACAGATGCAATGCGTCCATTGGGCGCGACCGCGGATCGCGCCACCTCACGGCTCGGGTCGAGCCTCCGCGTGAAAGGCGAGATCTCCGGCAACGAAGACCTGACAATCGACGGCTCGGTCGAAGGACTGATCCAGCTTGATGAGCAGAAGCTGACGGTCGGGGCCACGGCGAAGGTCACAGCGGATATCATTGCCCGGGGGATAGTGGTGCTCGGCAACGTGAAGGGCAATCTTCGCGCGAAGGACCGGATTGAGATTAAGAAGGATGGCTCCGTAAACGGCGATCTGACCACGGCGAGGATTATGATCGAAGACGGTGCGTACTTCAAAGGCTCGATCGAGATCGACAAGAGCGAGGAGAAGGAAAGCGGGCACACCGTGTTCGCCAAGGCGTCGCCCGCTCCGGGAAGCACCGCGGCGGCGACAAAGACGATTTGACTTAACGCATTTTCTGCAAACGTACCGGTAGCTGAAGGCTATCGCTACGTTGTGAATCAACTTCTGACGAGCGTAGTGCGGGAAAACCACACGCTACCTTCTGCGGAAGCCGGGGCGGGTGACCGATTCCGAGGGGATAAAGCCGAGCGAAGCTTTTGTGTCAACAGCAGCGTAACCCTGTTGGGCTTTGGGTTCTATGCTGGACCGCGTATGAGACAGCGAGTAAAAAGCCCACTGCCCCACTCATCCAGGCCCTGTGACTGTCGCCAAGTTGTAAACAGTTGTAACTACGGCAAGTACTACTGCAAGTCTGTTGAGAACCGGTAGAATTCCAAAATGGGATTGTTTTCGCAGGACGGCCCTCATTCTAGGGTCTCACTGTCTTCCTCTTCGCTGCTTCTGCTGGTGGAGAAGATACCGGCAGTGCTCTGGACGACAGACGCGGAGCTATGCCTGACTTCTGTGGCGGGAGCGGGGCTCGCCGCGGTGAATGTTCGTCCAGAAGATTACCTCGGTGTTTCCCTGATCGATTTTTCGGCTCACCTCGGACCGGACGCCACTCCACTTATTGCACACCGTCAGGCCTTGCGTGGGAAGGGCTCTACTTTCGACATCGAGATATTGGGACACGACCTGCAGGCCCATGTCGAACCACTTCGCGGGCCGGAAGGGAACATCATCGGCGTTATCGGCGTGGCCTTGGACAACACCGAGCGCCGTGTCGCCCAAACGGCGCTACGACTCTCCGAGCAAAGCTATCGCTCCTTGATTGAGGGTGCTCCTTACGGAATTTGCCGCGCAACAGTGGACGGCCAACTTCTACAGGTCAACCGCGCGATGGCCGAAATGCTCGGTTACGAATCCGAAACCGAACTGCTTCTTCAAAGTTTGAGAACGGAAATCTTCAACCAGCCGGTCAACTACGATGAATTTCTCGCGCAGCTCCGAGGCCGAGGTTCCTGCCAGGGATTTGAATGCACGTGGCGATGCCAGGGCGGAATGAGCATCCTAATGCGCCTTGGCGGTTGGAGCGTACTGGATGGCACGGGTGAGATTTCGTATCTGGAAATCATCGCGGAAAACGTCACGGAACGGAAGCAACTGGAGAACCAGTTGCGCCAAGCGCAGAAAATGCAGGCGATCGGACAATTGGCGGGCGGCGTTGCTCATGACTTCAATAACCTGCTGACGGTCGTCGAAGGACACGTGGAAATGATGCTTTCTGAGGTGCCGCCCAGCGGTACGTTGCGGCATCGCTTGGAAGAGATAGAAAAAGCGGCCGATCTGGCGAGCACGCTGACGCGGCGGTTGCTGGCCTTCAGTCGGATGCAGGTGCTCCAGAGCAAAGTTCTGGATCTGAATGTGGTGATTGCCGGCATGAGTCAGATGCTAGGCCGCCTCATTGGAGAAAACATCGAGATGACCTTTCTCCCAGGGGCGGACCTG
>Ga0209701_10003587_pt1 | contig 10149 bp, 12 predicted proteins | sample CZO8metaG_4_FD_188356 | JGI IMG/M metagenome (GOLD analysis project Ga0209701, IMG submission 188356) | Vadose zone soil microbial communities from the Eel River Critical Zone Observatory, Northern California, USA - CZOApr15con2H3.8 metaG... | ecosystem: Environmental > Terrestrial > Soil >...
TGCGCCGGCGTCCATACTCAGTCGTGCTGTTCGACGAGATCGAGAAGGCGCATCCGGACGTCTTCAATGTGCTGCTGCAGATCCTCGAAGACGGCCGGCTCACGGACGGCAAGGGTCGCACAGTGGACTTCCGCAACGCGGTGCTGGTGATGACCAGCAACGTCGGCTCCGCCGGCATTTTCGAGCTGGCTGGCCGCAACCCGGAGCAGGCGCGGCAGCAGGCGCTCGAAGCGCTGCGCGCGACGTTTCGCCCCGAGTTTCTCAACCGGATTGACGACATCGTGCTGTTCAATCCGCTCGGCAAACCGCAACTCGAAAAGATCGTCGAGCTGCAACTGGCTGAAGTTGCTAAAAGGCTCGCCGAGCGCAACGTCACGATCGAGCTCACCCAAGCGGCGCGCGAGCGACTGCTCGCCGAAGGCTATGACCCTGCTTATGGAGCGCGGCCGCTGCGGCGCACGGTGCAACGCCTAGTCCAAGACCCGCTGGCGATGAAGATTCTCGACGGCAGCGTTCTGCCGGGTGATCACGTGCTCGTGGACGCCGATCCGCGCTCCGGCGAGATGGTTTTCCAGCGGACAGGCGAGCAGGTCGCGGCCGCCACGGATGCGGACGTCCCAGTGGGGATTTTCTGCTTGAGACTCGACAACCGGCGGGGTCTCAGATGAGTTCGCAACAACGACGCAGCCGCGATTGGCTACGCTACTCGATTCGAATTTGGCGTCGATGGCCAGGACTACGGCTTGAGCGCCAAATTCCTGGGAAAGTTCGGTGATGAGTCTGGGGCGTGTGACCGCGGCGGTGTTAACGGTGATTTTATCCGCACCTGCTCGGATGACGGCCCGGGCGTCATCGAGTGAGCGGATGCCGCCGCCTGCGGTGAGCGGGACGGCAAGTTCAGCGGCGACACGGCAAATGGTTTCGAGAAAAGTGGGACGGCGATCGCGCGAGGCGGCGATATCCAGAACGACGAGTTCGTCGGCACCTTCGGCGTTGTAGCGGGCGGCGAGCGCAGCGGGATCGCCTGCGTCGCGGAGCCCGGCGAAGTTGACGCCCTTGACCACGCGGACGCCATCGGTGTCCAGGCACGGAATGATGCGGCGGGCGAGTGTCATGGAGTGGAGCTCATGCAGCTAGACTCACGAAGTTCTGCAGCAGGCGTGCGCCGGCGGCGCCGCTTTTTTCCGGGTGGAATTGCGTGGCGAAAATATTTTTGTGCTCGAGTACCGCGGTGAAGTTTGCGCCGTGCTCGCAGGATGCCACGACTTCGTTTGCGGGAATCGCCGCAGCGAAGGTGTGGGCAAAATAAAAATAATCGGATTCGGAAAGGCCTCCGAGTAACTGTGACGTCCGCTGGATGCGCAGGCGGTTCCAGCCCATGTGGGGAAGCTTTACCGTTGTGGGAAGAGAACGGACGGAGCCCGAAAATAAATTCAGGCCGCACAAAGCGGGCGCTTCTTCGCTGGAAGAATAGAGAGCCTGCAAGCCGAGGCAGATGCCGAGAAATGGAACGCCTCGCGCGATTGCATCGAGAAGCGGAGCGCGAAGATTTTGCTGGTCGAGGGCGCGGATGATTGCGGCGTAGTGGCCGACGCCGGGCAGGATGATGGCGCTTACTCCGGCGAGTTCGTTTGGTTGCGTGACGCGTTTTGAGGCGAAGCCAAGCTTTTGCAAGGCGCGTTCGACGGAGGGCACGTTTCCCGCGCCATAGTCGATGATAGTGACGGTCACAGAAGCTCCTTGGTGCTGGGGAGAACATTTTTCAGGCGGCGGTCGCGGCTGACGGCGAAACGCAGCGCGCGCGCGAAAGCTTTGAAGAGCGCTTCGACTTGATGATGCGAAGAGCGGCCGTAGAGGCAGCGCAGGTGCACGTTGGCTTTGGCGGATTGCGCGAATCCCTGGAAAAAATCTTCGAGAAGTTCAACGGTGAAGTCGCCGACTTTGGCAGCTTTTATCTTGGCATGGATGACGCAGCGCGGGCGGCCGCTGAGATCGATTGCGGCCGCGGCGAGGGTCTCGTCCATGGGCATCAAGAAATATCCGGCGCGGAGAATGCCTTTTTTCGAGCCGAGAGATTTTTGCACCGCTTCGCCAAGTGTGATGCCGACATCTTCAACGGTGTGGTGCTGGTCGACCTCCAGATCGCCTTTTGCGGCGATGCTGAGATCGAAAGCGCCGTGACGGGCGACCAGATCGAGCATGTGATCGAAGAAGCGGATGCCTGTGGAGACTCTAGACTTGCCCTGGCCGTCGAGATTGAGGCGGAGACGGATATCGGTTTCGGCGGTAGTGCGGTGGATGGTGGCGGTGCGGCTCATGCGCCCTGCTTCCAAGTACGTCGAATTTCACGGAGAAGAATTTTCATTTCGGCGGGAGTGCCAATAGTGATGCGGACAAGGCCGGGGCCCATGTCGCGTGAACGGTCGCGGAGAAGGATGCCTTTGCGTTCGAGTTTTGCAAAAAAAGCGGGACCGCTGGGACCGAAGTTGGCAAGGATGAAATTCCCTGCGCTGGGAAAGGTGATGATGCCGAGTTTTTGCAAAGCGTCGGCGACGAATTTTCTTGTGCGCTGGATATTGCGGACGTAAGCGCGAATGGTTTTTCTTTCGCGCAGGGCAGCCTCGGCGGAGACCAGCGCAGCGATGTTTACTGGAAACGGCGGCATGGCGCGGCGAACGTGAGCGAGAGAATCTTTGCTTGCGATGACTGCGCCGAGGCGAAGAGCGGCAAGGCCGGCGGCCTTAGAAAAAGTGCGCGTGATAAAAAGATTCGGATAGCGGCGAATCCACTTGATGGTCGAGAAGCCGGAAAACTCGGCATAGGCCTCGTCGAAAATAACCACGGTATTGGGCGCGGATTCGAGGATCTTGCGGAGCGCGGCGGGCGGGACAAGAGTTCCCGTGGGATTGTTAGGATTGGCAAGGAAAAAGGCGCGAGGCTTTTTGCGGAGTGCCGAGAGAACTTGGTCGAGCGGGAAGCGCTGCTGCACGTCGTAACGGCAAACTTCGATGCGTGCGCCGGCGATTTCCGCGTAGTAGCGGTACATCGGGAATGTAGGTTCGCAGATGAGGATGTGCGAGCGCGGTTCAACGAAAGTATCGAAGAAAACGCGCAGCGCGTCATCGCCGCCGTTGGTGAGAAGAAGTTCTTCGGTTCGAACGCCAAGGTGGCGAGCGATGCGATCGGCGGGTTTCTGGTATTCGGGATACATCGCGAGCTGCTGCGGAGTGAGTTTTGCAAGCGCACGGAGCACAGCGGGGCCGCAGCCTGCCGTGTTTTCGTTGAAGTCGAGGCGGATTTTGTTTGCGCGGCCTTCCGCGGGAGCTTCGTAGGTTTTGCGTTTCAGAATAGCGGCGCGCACGGGCAAGTGGGGTTTCATCGGCGAATCCTTACAGCGTTACGGTGCGCGAGCAAACCTTCGGCCTCGGCTAAAGTCTCGGCTGAGTCAGCGAGACGGAGAAAACCTTTACGCGAAATGGTTTGCACGCTGATGCATTTTACAAAATCGGCCGCGGAAAGGCCGCCGCGACGGCGCGCCCAACCCGCGGTCGGCAATACGTGATTGCTGCCGGAAACATAATCGCCGAGCGGCTGAGCGGCCCACGGACCAAGGAAAATTGTGCCGGAAGAGCGAATTTGTTGAAGAAGCTTGGTCGAGCTCCCGGGAAGGCTGAGGTGTTCGGGCGCGAAACGATTGACGAAATCGCAAGCGTGTTCGAGAGAGTTCGCGACGAGGATTGCGCCTGCGAGTGCAGTGGGAATATTCGCTAAGCCAAGGGGCAATTCTTGTAGCTGCCATTTCACTTCACGCTGAAGTTCGCGGGCCAGGGCGGATGATGTGGTGACGAAAAAGCTGGCCGCGTCGGGAGCGTGTTCGGCCTGTGCGATAAGGTCGGCGGCGATCCACCGGGCATTACCGCGTTCTGCGAGGACGATGGCTTCAGTGGGACCGGCGGGAAGGTCGATGGCGCAATCAGCGGAAACAAGCTGTTTGGCCGCGGTGACGTACTTATTGCCGGGGCCGAATATTTTTTCGACGCGCGGAATGCATGTTGTGCCGTAAGCCATTGCCGCAATAGCTTGCGCTCCGCCGATGCGGGCGACTTCCGTGAGGCCTAGAAAATTTGCGGCGGCGAGGAGTTCATTGTTTAGCCTGGGGCATACGGCAATGATGCGTGGAACTTTCGCTGCCTGCGCCGGGACTGTAGTCATCAAGAGGGTTGAAACAAGCGAAGCTTGGCCGCCAGGAACGTAACAGCCGATGGACTCGATTGGCAGGACACGCTGTTGGATGCGAACGCCGGGTTCGACTTCGAGGGACCAGGGGCGGGGAAGTTGTTTTTCTGCGACGCGACGGATGTTGCGCACGGCTTGACGAATAGCGCGAAGAAAATCGGAACTCACATTGCGTTCGGCGCTGCGAATTTCTTTTTGCGAGATCCACAGATTCTTTGCGCTGAGATCGGCGTCGTCGAGTTTTTTTGCCCACGCGAGAAGCGCGCTATCGCCACGCTTGCGAACGTCCGCGATGATTTGCTCGGCGACAGTTTGCGCCTCCTGGCCATGCGAGACACGTGCAGCGAGCAACTTTTTTTCGACGCCAGGAGTGAGCTTGAGAATGCGCATCAGAGAATGATCTTGTTCAAAGGATATTCGACAATGCCCTGCGCTTTGGCGGCTTTGAGCTTGGGAAGAAGCTGGCGAACGACCGCTTCTTCAATGATGGTATTGACGGCAACCCAGTCAGGATCGCTGAGATTCGAGATAGTAGGGTTTTTCAGCGCGGGCAGAACAGCAAGTACCGCGGGAAGATCCTCGCGGCGGACGTTGAGCAGCAGACCGACTTTGCTGGCGGCATCGATCGCACCTTTGAGCATGAGGATTAGATTTTCGGCCTTTTCGCGCTTCCCCGCGCCCGCGGCGGCGGCGCGATTCATGATAAAAACGGTCGCAGATTCAAGCACGGTGTCCACAATACGCAGACGATTAGCGCGCAGCGAGGAGCCAGTTTCGGTGACTTCGACGATGGCGTCGGCGAGTTGCGGCACTTTTACTTCCGTGGCTCCCCAGGAAAATTCGACGCGAGCCTTTACACCGAATCGCTGAAGATATTTTTCCGTAAGGTGGACGACCTCTGTGGCGATCACTTTTCCTTCCAGGTCGCGCGGCTCGCGGATCGGGGAGTCTTCGGGCACAGCAAGAACCCAGCGGACGCGCGCCAGACGCTGCTTGGCGTAGACCAATTCAGCGAGTTCTTCGACGTCGGCAGATGTTTCGACCACCCAATCGTGTCCGGTGATGCCAGCGTCGAGCGCGCCGGATTGCACATAGCGGGCCATTTCCTGCGCGCGGACGAGCAAGCACTCAATTTCAGGATCATCGATGGCGGGAACATAGCTGCGCGAGCCGAGGCTGATTTTCCATCCGGCACGGGAGAAAAGTTCGACGGTGGCGTCCTGAAGGCTGCCCTTTGGAATGCCTAGTTTCAACGGCGGAGAAAGCATGGCTACTTGGCCTCGTTTGCGGATGGAGATTTTGACGGATAAACGGCATCCGGAAAAAAAGTGCGCTCCGCGATCACCCGAGGCGCCCCTTCGTGATCCAAGCTGCGAAAAAAACAACTGCGGTAGCCTTCGTGGCAGACGCCAGGTCCGACGGGATTGACGCGGATGAGCAGAGCATCGGCATCGCAATCGGTGCGAATGTCGGAGACTTTCAAGACATGGCCGCTGGTCTCGCCCTTTTTCCAAAGTTTGTTACGCGACCGGGAAAAGAAGACTACTTCGCCGGTGCTGCGCGTCAGTTCGAACGATTCGGCATTCATGAAGCCGAGCATCAGCACATCGCCGCTGGCTTCATCCTGGATGATGGCGGGGACCAAGCCGCCTGACTTATCGAACGCGATTTCCACGTTGGCTCCTTCACGAAAAAAATTGCTGCAAAAACAAAAAACCCGCTGGGCTTTGCTGCGCCAGCGGGCTAAAAGTGTTTGATTAGCGGTTAGCTAACTACACCCCAGTGCGCGCGGCGAATGGCCGGGATCGTGATGGCGGCGATGGGTGTGAGCCGTAAAGTTCATGGGAAAGCAGAATAGAGGAGGAACACAGGGTCTGTCAATGAAAACGCGCAGCCGATGGCGAGATTGGCTCGGCAATGCGGAATCAGACCGCAGCAGCTTCGTCAGCGGCGTGTTTTTCGCGAGCTGCATGCGCTTGTGCGGCGTATTCGGCGGCCTCGGCGGAGCGGCCACTAGCGGTAAGGAGCGCCGCATAGTCCTCCAGGAGCTTAGCGCGGTGAGGATGCTGCAAGGGAAGCGCAGCTTCTCTGATGGCGAGAGCTCGTTTGTAGTATCGCTCGGCATCCGCATGCAGACCATGGCGAGCGCGAAGACGCCCCAGGCTATGCAAACTGAGCGCCACGTGCAGATGTCCAGCAGGAAGCTTGGATTCACGGACCTGCAAGGACTTATTGAGCAGGGTGTCCGCTTCTTCGAATTGAGACTGTTCGGTTCGAACATCGGCCAGATGATTTGCGGCGAACACAGCATTCAAGCTGGCGCCGCCGCTGAGTTTGTTGTGGATCAACATGGATTGCGCCAAACAAGAATCCGCTTCGGGCAAGCGTAACTGCGCAAGATGAAGCTTGCCAAAATTTGAGAGGCAGATAGCGGTGTGCTCATGTTCTTCGCCCACCGAGGCGCGAAACACGGACAGCGCATTTTCCAAAAGCTCAGCGGCGTCTGGATAGAGCTGCTGCTCGATGCGAATGTTGGCGAGATTCATCCAGCTGAATCCGAATTCGAGTTGTCCTGGCCGCAATTTGACCGCACGAATGCGCAAAGCCTGATCGGCATACTGTGCCGCGCGGCTGTAATGCCCCAAGTTCAGATGGGCAATGGCGAGGTTGGAGAGACGCCGCGCTTGCTCGGGATGATCTGCACCTAGAGTTTTTTCCGCGATGGCAAATGCGCGATTAAAAGATGCTTCGGCTTCAGCGTATTTTCCCAGGCGCAACTCGAGAGCACCAACGTTCCCCAGGATTTGCGCTAATGATGGATGATCAGCGCCCTGGATGGCTTCGCGAATTCGCAAAGCGTGACGGTAGACTTCAGCGGCTTCGGCCAGGCGATCTTCCCTAGTGAAAACGACGGCCAGATTGTTGAGAATGTCGGCAACGTGAGGGTGTTGTTCGCCAAAAGCGCGGCGGGCAATTGCCAGGGAACGATCCAGATTCGCTTCGGCCTCGCGGTTTTTTCCCAAGCTAGACTGAAGCATCGCGAGGTTCATCAGGCTCGCTGAGACTTCGGGGTGGTCAGGCCCCAGCATGCGTTCGCGGCCTGCCAGCACTTGGACGTGCAGCGCGGCAGATTCCGCGAGGCGGCCCTGCTTGGAGAAGATGATCGCCTGGTTGTTGAGCGCCGAGAGTCGGTCCGGATGGTCGGCCGGTAAGTCTTTGTCGCGGATTTCCCAGGCTTTGGCTAACAACTCCTCGGCTTCGACATATTCGCCTTGGCGCATTTTGACGGAGCCGAGGTTGGTAAGTGACGTGGAGACCAGCAGACTATCGGCGCCCGCTTCCTTCTGGCGAGTCGCCAGAACTTCGCGGTGCATCGCTTCCGCCTCAGCATAGCGCGCAGTTTCGCTCATAGTAACGGCGAGATTGTTCAGGCTGTTCGCGGACCGCCGAGGGCCGTCCGTTCCCGCCTGCTTTGCCAGAGCCATGGATTGTTGATAAAGACTGGCGGATTCGTCCACGCGCCCCAATTTGTGCAGGCAGCGTGCGTAATTGTTCATGAAATTCGAGGCTTCGTTCGCAAAACTGGGAAGTTGTTGAAGGATTTCAACGGCTTGGCGATGCAACGGCTCGGCTTCGGCCGATTTCCCGGCATCGTCCAGCAGCGTGGCGAGGTTGGAAGTAGCCACGACAGTTTCCGGCGCGCGGGAACCATCAAACTTTTCACGAAGAGAAAGTTCATCGCGGCGAAACCTCTCGGCTTCGCGATAGTTGCCCTGTACGCAGTAAAGCGAAGCCAGTTCCGAGTAGGTGACCGCTTTCACTTTCCAATGTCTTGGCAGTTGATTGCATACGTCGAGTGCTTGTCGCAGAAACTGATCCGCTTCGGTGAAGCGCTTTAGATGGCGCGCCGTACGGGCGGCGGCGAGCATCTTGATCCATCGACGAATTCGAAAGCGCAACCATAGACCGCGAATTATGGGGTAGCCAAATCCCAAGAGAACTGCAATCAGGATCAAAAAAAAGATCAAAGAAACAAAGGTTGGGTGCATCAACTGAAATCCTGTTTATCGAACTTTGTTTAATGACGTGATCTCTTAGGCGCGCGGGCCGGGCCTGGAGTTTGAGGACATATTAACCGTCATTTTCAGGTCCACGGCAATGCCGAATTTGTTGTGGGGAAGGGTGTCGACGCGAACGACTTCGGCGACATATTCTGAGGACATGGGATCGTTTGCTGCGTAAGGAAAAGTGATAAACACGCGCATTCCCTTGTAATAGGTTAAGCGTTTGCTGATGAAGTAAATCCCGTGTTTTGAGGCGTTAACGCTGTTCGGCAGGTCTTCAAAGTGGTCGTCGCGGGGTTCAGATGGCCGAACGCGCATGGGCCGAGCGAGCTTCGCGCGGCGCCCCCGGCGAAGCTCGGAGACAGCGGGTACTACCGCCGGTGAATCAGCGGGATTTGAAGTGGAATCGTCCATTCATTTCACTTTGCGGGTGGTGCTCTGTAACGTCAATGGGACGCCGCGAATCGGATAACAGGATGGAAAAGAGTAGCGATTGAGCGAGGGTCACCAGTAATGGCTGAGAACAAGATCAGTAAACCGGACGCTGAGTGGAAAAAACAACTCACCGAAAATCAGTACTACGTGACGCGGCAGAAGGGAACCGAACCGCCTTACACCGGGGAATACGAAGGCACGAACATCGCGGGCACCTATAAATGCGTGTGTTGCGGGCAACCGCTGTTCCGGTCAGAGACGAAGTTCGATTCCGGCTGCGGCTGGCCTAGCTTTTATGCGCCGGCAAAAAGCGAATTGATCGACGAGGAAGAAGATCGCACCCACGGGATGCGGCGAACCGAAGTGAAATGTAGCCGCTGCGATGCGCACCTAGGCCATGTATTCGAGGATGGGCCGCGGCCTACGGGATTACGTTACTGCATCAATTCGGTGTCGTTAAACCTGGACAAAGATAAAGATTAGGTTACGTTTATTTTCGGTGGTTCCAAGTGTGATTGGCAAAGTGTGACTGAGTCAGGCCGCTGTGCATGACAAAGCAGCTATCTCTGCAACGCGATCGCGGTCCCAAACACCGAGTAGCAAAATTTTGCTGCCGTTGGGATATTTGAAAATGTAATAGACGCGGTCGATGCCTGGGACTTCGAAGAAGCCTGGCCGGCGTGGGTCCGGACGCATTTCGGCACTTACGCTCAGCAGAATGCGCAATTCAGCGAGTTCCTCTGGAGAGTGGTTTCTCAGATCTTCCAGAATGGGCGGCTGCTTTTGTATGGTCATAATCATGGTCTTTTCCGCCGGGCAGCAAGTCTCCTCACATAGATAAAGACGTTGGAGGAGTCAAAATGTTTCATGCTTTTCTGCTCCAAACAGAGTATTTTGTGAGTACGAATTTCTATCCAGAATCTGGCTCCCGGGCAGCATCGCTGGCAAGCGTTCGCATACAGAAGAAGTACTTGCCTTATAGGCCTTTCTCAAGCGATAGTGCAGGACGACGATTTTTCGAGTGGAGCGTGGGATCGTGCCTAAAACAATCAAAGCCGCCAAAAGGGGTAAAGCGCCGTTTAATAAAGACAAGCGGAGGCGCCACCATCATTTTTTGGTGACCGTGTATTACGCAGACGGTGAGAAGTTCGGGCGCGTCTACACGGACAAGGACAAGGCGACAAGATTCGCCGACCGTCAGCGGCGGTCTCCCGTGGTGAAATCGGTACGGGTTTCGCAAGTCTCGTAGAATTTCGTGAACAGGAAATCCGCAAAAACAACGTGAACAGGTTGGCTTGTTGGTTTTCGTGCAGGCGTGTTATAAATAATTGAGTCTGAGCGGCCTTAGTATAGTGGTAGTACGGAACCTTGCCAAGGTTCAGGTGTCGGTTCGATTCCGATAGGCCGCTCCAAT
>Ga0209701_10003591_pt1 | contig 10144 bp, 14 predicted proteins | sample CZO8metaG_4_FD_188356 | JGI IMG/M metagenome (GOLD analysis project Ga0209701, IMG submission 188356) | Vadose zone soil microbial communities from the Eel River Critical Zone Observatory, Northern California, USA - CZOApr15con2H3.8 metaG... | ecosystem: Environmental > Terrestrial > Soil >...
TTCGTACGTGAAATACGTCTCTTCCTGTTCGCCTGCGACTTCTTTGTGTCCGAATCCCGATTCGCTCGAGATGCGGCTCAATTCCATTTCCGACAGACCCAGCAGCACCGCCGCGCGGCGCCGGGTTACGTATTTGAGCTCTTGCGTTTTCATGGCGTTGTCCCTCACGCAGGAAGTAGAACCATGGAGTCTTCTTCAACAGCCACGATCATGACCTTGTAGATGTCCACGTCCCAGCCTTCCCCGATCCGCATCCGTACGGTTTCGCCGCCATCTTTCAGCAGCTTCCCCCGCAGCGGCACCTTGATATCCCCCACTGCCACCTGCAGGACCACCAGTTGCCCGATCCAAGCTTTGAACGCACTGTCCATTCTCGGCTCCCTCGGTGTTTCAGCCTGACGGGAGAGAGAATCGCGCAGTGCGTGGCTGCCCACAATGGTACAGAGAGGGCAGCGGACTAGTAAGAAGGTACTGCTCAAGATTCGAACATGGATTCACACTCAGTTTCCATCGGGGTACGGAAGTACTGTTCTTTCGGGACGCGCGAACCATAGGACCAGGATGTTTTCCCTGCGATCCTGCCGGCATGACAAGGCCCGCGGGCGATTCGCGCAAAGTCCTGGACGAAAGCGAAGTGGCCGTGTCCAACCGGGCAGGCGCCGCGCAGGGTTTCCATGCCCGGCTCCAGGTTGAAGACTAAGGTTACCCATGGCTAGCAGAGGTGCTCCGATGACTCGCATCAGCATCTGGCTTGCAGCTCTTGCCATCCCGCTCCTTCTCTGGCATGAATGTGGCGAGGATGTTGGCGTTTTCTGCTACCGTATAGGTCTGGGTGCTTTTACGGGCTTGCGCTCACGCGCACTCGTTCCCGTGCCCGTAAGAGATTCAATTCATCCATTCGCCGCGAGGAACAACACCGAGTGCTCGACGCCATCCTTCACTTCTTCCACGCACTTTTTAACCCTGACGGACTCAGAGAGTTAATCCACGCCGGCGGGTCCCGGCTCATCTGCGCGATTGTTTTTATCGAAACCGGCTTCTTTGTCGGCTTCTTTCTTCCAGGAGATTCTCTGCTTGTCACCGCGGGTATTCTTTCTGCCGGAGGCTTCATTCCTCTCAGAGGGCTCCTTTTGCCTGTGATGCTTTGCGCCATCGTGGGCGATCAGATCGGCTACTGGATTGGCCGCTCGGCAGGTGCGGCTCTCTACCGCCGCGAAGACTCTTTATTCTTCCGGCGCAGCCACCTTCAACGCGCCCACGACTTCTATGAAAAATATGGCGGCCGGGCTGTCATTCTCGCGCGCTTTATTCCCATCGTTCGAACCTTCTGCCCGCCCGTTGCTGGCGCTGCGAAGATGCCTTACGCCAGCTACCTGGCCTTCGACATTTGCGGAGGGATTTTTTGGGTCGGCGCCATGATCCTCGGCGGCTACTCCTTGGGGCGCTCGGTTCCTAACATCGGCGAGCGCATCCATTACGTTATTGCCGTGGTTATCGCGCTTTCCGTGCTACCCGCAGTCATCAGCATCTATCGCTCCAGACATAAGTTCAGTGCTTCCGGTAACCAGGACTCCCCCACCACTCCCCGCGCCGAGGGCGAATAGTTCGTGGCACCCTCGAAATTCCGCGCCATCATCTTCGATATCGGGCGTGTCCTCATCCGCGTGGACATTTCCCGCGCCATGGACGGGCTGGCTTCCGGCCTCTCTCTGTCACCTCAGGAGTTGTGGTCCGTGATCGAAAAAGATCCGCGCTGGCTCGACTGGCAGGAAGGACGCATTCCTCCCCGCGACTGGCACGTTCATTTAACCAAGCGTCTTGGCATTTCGCTTACCTTCGAACAGTTCTCCGAAGTCTGGAACCGCGCCCTTGACCCCAATCCCATCCATTCGGAATCCTTTCTGGAGAATCTCTCTAGGAACTACCGCCTCGCTTTACTTTCGAACACCGATCCCATCCATATGTCCCATGACGAGGCCCGCTTCCCTTTCTTCCGCTTCTTTCCCACGCGTATTTATTCCTACCGCGTCGGCGCCAGCAAGCCCGACTCTGTCATCTATCGTCAGGCGCTCCAAGCGTGCAAGGTCCGAGCCGAGGAAGCCGTTTATATTGACGATATTGCCGCCTACGCGGCGGCCGCTCAGCGCCTCGGGATGACCGGGATCGTCTTCCAGTCGCCCGAACAGCTCCAATCCGACCTCCGCAATCTTGGGATCCGATTCGACTGATCCCTCGCCACGCAAAAAATCCGCTATTCGCTCTCTCTTCGCGTAAACTTTGCTAGGACTAGTACCACCTCCCCATTTCGCGTCCCTTTCAACCATCTCTTTTTTCATCCACTTACAGGTGACTCCTGACGCGTTCCTTTGGTGCAGCGCATGCACGTCGTTTGTCAAGGGTTCGTTACTCAAAGGGTTGCCCTACTTGGGGCGAGGAGAAATATTGACTATGTCGGACGAAAGAATTATCGAAACGCGTACAGCATCACCAGCTTGGACGTTGCCAGCGATCATCGTTCTCGGCTTGCTCGCCGTCGGTGGTCTGGCAGTTGGCTGGAATGCCTCTTCGAAGCTCGATGCCACTCAACAGTCGGTCGCCACGCAGTTGAAAACTACGCAACAGGCTGTACAGCAAGACATGTCCTCCCTGAAGGACCGCCTTGCGCAAGACGAAAAGGCCAACACGGATCTACAAGGCGACCTGAAGGTTGTTACAGGTAAGCTGAAGATCACACAAGGCCAGCTCAAGAAGGCCCGCGACGAATCGGCCAAACTCAACGATGCCACCACCCAAAAACTGACCGCGCTGGATACCTCGGTACACTCGGAACTTGCTACCAAGGCCACCAGCGATGACGTCAAGGTCGTGGACACCAAGGTTGTGGGTGTCAAGACCGATCTCGATGCTACTCGCGAAGACTTGAAAATGGCTCGCAGCGAGATGGGCACGCTCATCGCGCGCAATCATGACGAAATCGACCAGCTCCGCCGCCTCGGCGAACGCGACTACGTTGAGTTCACCATCACCGGCAAGAACAAGCCGGCGAAGGTGAGCAACGTCACCGTCGAGCTCAAAGGCGTCAACGAAAAGCGCAATCAAGTCAGCATAGCCATGACTGTGGAAGACAAGCGCTTCGAAAAGAAGAACCGCGCCTTGAACGAGCCGATCTTCTTCTACCTCTCGGGCACGCACATTCCCGAAGAGATTGTCATCAACAAGGTGGGTAAGAACACCATCAGCGGGTACGTCAGCATTCCAAAGGCGAATTCGCAGTCGACGACCGCCGCCTCAAAGTCGGGCAACTAGCTACAGATTGCAGTGCCCGGCCGGCTGCCGGGCGCACCGCCAGGCGGGCAGTTTTCATCTGCCCGCCTTTTTCTTTCGCCCCGAGCGCGGCGACCCGCGGAATTCCGATAGAATGGGCTTCGCCATTCCGGAGCCTTGCTTGCGCCAAACGTCCAGTGTCCTCTACATCGCGGTTGATACACTGATTCCTCTTCGCGGGCGCAGCCTTCCTGGCCTCGATGAATTCACCGCCGCCCTCGACCACGCAGGCATTCCCGCCGTCTGGCTGACCAGCCGCTCGCGTCTCCAGGTCGACGATCCTCGTCGTAAACACGCCCACGCCCATCCCTTCATCGCGGAAGACGGCTGCGCCGTTTACCTCCCGGAAGACTATTTCCACTTGCGCCCAGAATCCGATGCCTCTCGAACGAAGAAGGCCGCCACTTTGCGCCTCGGCCGGTTTACGTGCATTCCCGTCGCGGAAGCCCTTCCGGCGGCCGCTGAAGCCCTGCAAACACTCTCCCAGGATACCGGTGTGCCGGTCGTGACCTTGCTCTCACTCTCTCCCCGCGAGCTCGTCCAGAACACGGGCTTGCCACAAAGAGAAGCCGAACTTGCCCGCCAGCGCGACTTCGACGACATCTTTTTTTTCGCCGGCGCCTCCGATGAAGAGATCGGGAGGTTCCTGACAGAAGGACGCAATCGCAACCTGCAGTTTCGCCAGCACGGCGTTCTCTGGTCCGCCGCCATCGGCCCCAGCGTCCAGCGTTGCATCCGTGAGCTTACCAAGCTTTACGACCGGGCACTCCGTTACCATGCCCTTACCCTGGGAATCGCCACACCCGATTTAGCCGCCGGCCTCTTCCCTTTCTGCGAGCGCACCATCCTTCTTACCGATCACAAGTCCGAAGAGGCGTCTCAGGATCTGCTTGGCACTCCTCACACGCGGCGTCTGCCACTCCATGCACCGGACGTTTGGGAGCACTTGCTCTCCGCCATCCCAACAAAAAACTAGATGCCTTGAGAAAAATGTTGCACAAATGCCCGTAGAGTGACACACCACCGATTCGAATCTAAGATTGCGTCGCCATCGCTCCGTCCATAAACCATCTATTTTCCGTAGGATAAGCGTTTCGGCCCTCCTTAGAGTCGTGGCCCTCCGATTGCCCTGAGATCGTTAGGCAGGCATCACGTCGCTGTGCCCTGCCGACTCGGATTCGCGCGAACAAATCGTACCGAGTACTAGGAGATCCCTTACCATGGCTTGGCTTCGTCGCGTTTTCCGCGTTCCCGCTCACGAGTCCAACGTCGCCCTCATTCTCGTCTTTTGCGTTATTTCCATGAGCTTCATGTCGCTCGCCCTACTCTGGCAGGCGCAGATCATTGCTAACCAGCGCGAAGCTATCCAGTGGCTTGAGCAACTCAAGTTTGGAGGTTAGTCGCGTTGTGCCGGAAAACTCACAAAATCGTCGCGAGCCCTTCGCCACAAAAGAAGTAAAATCCTGCGAAGACCGCTGGCCCGCACCAGCTCAATTTAGATACGATCTCGCAGCCCATTCACCGAGACTTTCTCTGCCACCTGTGATTCAATATCCTCGCAGGGGATTTCTCTTTGGAGAATTGCCGTGAAACGGTTCGTTCAATTCCTTTTACTGGCATCAACGCTGGCGTTTTTTGTACCAACGCAACAGGCTTCAGCGCTGGAGTTCGCTCCACAAAATAGTGCGGGATCAACGCAGCCGCAGGCGGCCAATCAGGCCTCCTCGCATGATCGTCACCTTCGCCGGAACACCAATGGCAGGCGTCACCATCGTCATCATCACAAAGCTTCAACGCAACACTAATTCGAATGCATTAACGCGGAAAGCAAAAGGGGAGCCTGGCGGCTCCCCTTTCGCCATTTTATTGTGTCGGCTCGGAAGCGCGCTAGAAGCACGTATGTTTCGCGAGCGACGCGCACCGCAAAAGCGGTGTGATCAGCTTTAGTGCAGCTCTAAGCCCGGTGGAGTCATGGTCCCTCCGGAGCTCCTTGAGCTCACGCCTTGCTTGTACTCCTCTGATTCGTCGAATGCAAGCGAAGAGTGGGTGAACGCGCATTCTCCACGGCTCGCGCGTGGATTGGGAACTTCCGGCGATTACTTGATGAAGAGCGTTTCGCGCAGTTGATCGCGGCCGACATACGATTTCATTGTTCTATAGCGGGCAAAGAGGTCCTGGATCTCGCGGTTCTGATAAACCTTTTGCGCCGGGCAGATCACCGCGGACGAGATCACTTGCAATGTATTCGAATCAGCCACTCGATATCGCTGAAAGCCCTCCGGCTTTTTGCTGTGAAACATCGCCAGAATCACCCCGCCGGGCCGCAGTACTTCCGTCAGGTTCGCTACCATCTGCTTCACGAGCGTCGGCTCAAGGTAGTCCAGCAAGTCCCATAAGAGCACGGCATCGAACGATGACCGCGGGTATTGCAGGTTCTCCGCCAGGAAGCGCGTCGCACGGCCAAGCGGCGTCATGTCCAGCGTTTCGCAGGCAGCGGCGTCATCGCGCAACCGCGTCTCCTCCTCGGTCAGGAACGCTTTCCATCCCCGCAGGATGTCTTCCGACGAGACGCGGAAACCTCGCTCAATGAAGAAACTCAATGTCGTCTGCCATGCAGGCCCGAGATCCAGCAGCGTACCCCGCCCAAGCCCGTCGAGATTCCACAAGAACTCTTTCAGCCCGTTTGAGACGCGCGTCGATTCAGGCGGTTCCGGCGGGCGCGTTGCGCCCACGGCGGAGATCGCCACACTGGGGGATCGCGAGCGTGAGTTCGAATGCAGAGGCACGGAAACGTCGCGGGACGTCCCGTTTCCCATTCCAAGGCCCAGTTTATGCAAGAAGCTCATTGTCAGTCCGCCGCCGTTCCTGAGTTCAAGGATGTTTTTTCGGCAACCTTGCCTGTTGTTGTTGCCGTTGCCGCTGAAACCTTGACCTCTGTAGGCTTGCTCGTCTGCCTTCCCGCTTCGACCTTGCCGCTCAACAGCGCCCCGTCCTCGATGGCTAGGCGATCCGTTTGCACTTCTCCTGTGATCTGCCCGGTGCTCCACAGCTGAACCTTGTCCCGCCCCGTGACTTTTCCTTCGATTTTTCCCCGCACGATAACCTCGCGCGCGTGCACGTCTGCCTTCACATGTCCGTTCGGGCCAATCGTCAAACTCCCGTTCGACAAATTCAGCTTTCCGTCGACAATCCCGTCCACAAAAAGATCTTCACTGCCCGTCACTTCACCTTTGATCTTGATTCCCTGGCTTATGCACGCGGCTGCCCGCGACGAAGTCGCAAGCGCACCGGACAGCGAAGGCGTACTGGCAAGAGCTGTGCTGGACGAAGTTGCAGAAACTGCGGAAGGTGTGGGGTTGCCGGAAACACCTTCAGGCTTCGAATCTTCTTTTTTCCACATCAGGCACCTCGACATCGAAAACTGGATTTTCGAAGCCGCTTATCGCAGGGCTGGTTGGAACTGCGACTCGGAAGGTGACCATAGTACACGACTTACTGGCTGTAAACAAGGAATGCCGGGCAGTAGATCTGGGGTGCTTCCTGAAGAGCTACACCACTAATTGTGGAATTAGTTCTCCCAATTCCACTACCGATTGCGTTGTCTCACTGATCTCACTTCTCCCCCGCAGCTCCCACAAGGTCACCACCATGCCTGCGAATTCCCGCGTTAACTCTTTGATAGACTTACGCTTTTCCCACCATTCCTCGGGATCAAAGTCTCCGTCGCGCGCGCTGGCGATGCGCACCTCCAAGCCTTGTGGAAAAACTCGTTGGAAAATATAGCGCGCGCGCCGCGTGTGAAAATTCGATGTCACCACGATTACGCTGTGCCATTTTCTCTCTTTTGCGAGTTTCGCTAGTGACCGCGCCTCTTCCAGCGTGCTATCTGCATCTTGTGCAAACCGCACTATCTTATCTCTCGGCACTCCTCGCTCGACTAGATCGTGTTCCATCAACTCCGCGATCCCCGCATTGGGCCGCAGGCGTCTCCCGCTCGCGACAATCACGGGCGCCTTCCCTTCCCTGAATAATTGCGCTCCACGCGTTGCCCGATCGGCATAAAAATTATCGTCGCCTAAAACGATGAGCGCGTCTGCTTTGTCGAGAGGATCCTCGATGATCCACCATTCCGCCGTAAGCCGAAGAATCGGGCGCCGCGCCAGGTACAAAACGGCGCAAAAAATCACGAAAAACAGCAGAATAACTAAGTTCACGAAGATTCCGCCTGGCTCGCCTCGATTCGCGTGGCCTTGCTTCATGAATTGGGGTCCAACGCTCGCAAGTTCGCGGCCGCCTGCTCCGGCAGTTCGGCGTTGAAATACACCTCTTTGATGCTGTAAGACTTGCTGGTCTTTTCCACGATCGGCAGGATCTCGATGTGCCAGTGGTAATCGTCTGCCAGCGTCTTCCAATACCCGGCCAATTCACCTTTTTTGTTCTTCGTATTGGGCGATGTGTGCACCACCAGGTGAAATGCCGGCGCCACTTTCTCCAGCCGGCGCAAAACGCGTCCCAGTAGCGCGGCCAACTGCGTGCGGTTCGAACCCGGCCGCGGCTGTTCGAATAAATGATTGTGCCGCCGGTGCATCAGCCAAACCTCGTACGGCACGCGCGACGCATACGGGCACAGCGCGTAGTATTCCCCCTGCACGTCCACGATGCGCTTCCCCTGCTTCTCTTCCTGACGCACGGTGTCGCAGAAAATGCACCGCTCTTTATCTTTGAACCATTCGTGCGCGGAGCTGAGTTCGTATTTAATTCGGCGCGGCACGAAAATCGTCGCCGTCACCTGCGAATGCGCATGCGGCCATTCTTCTCCTGCCAGCGCGCCCTGATTCTTGAATACGCTGATATACTTGAACCGCGCATCCTTCTTCAAATCAGCAATGCGCGACGCCCACACCCATAACACCCGCTCGATCTCTTCGTCGCTGAACTGCGACATTCGTTTATCGTGCAGCGGAGTCTCCACCACGACCTCGTGGGCGCCCAGCGCCGCCATCTTGTCGTACATCCCTTCGGCCACACGTCCCGGTTCGCATTCAACGTGATAGAGCGGTTGCGGGTGCGGCAGCACGCGCACCTGCCATGCCCCTTCCGCCGGCCACGTCAAAATGGATCGCAGCTTCTCGATCTTGGCTGGCTCCAGCGGACATTCCTCCGGTGCAGCGCCAAGTGCTTCTCTCTGTCCTAGGATGACCCAGCTTTGTGTGATGGGATCTTTACGCAGTTCCATTCGATATCTTTAGCGGGTGTAGCGTGCAGGCGTCGGCCCCTGTTCGAGGCGGTGACGGTCCCAGATCGCGCCTTCGCGCGTGAAGTACGCCATTTCGAAATCCTGCGTCAGTTCCAGCGCATCCACCGGGCAAGCATCTTCGCAGAGTCCGCAAAACATGCATCGCGAAGTATCATACGTGAAGGTTGTCAGCACTTTCCTTCGCGTGGCGTCGTCGCGTTCCCAGCCCACCACAATCAGGTTCTCCGGGCAGGCCAACGCGCACAAATTGCAGCCAATACACAGCGTCTCGCCCGTCTCAGGATTGTTGTTGAGCCGCGGCGCGCCGCGATACCGCTCCGCCACCATCGGCCGCTCCAGCGGATACTGCTCCGTAACAATATTCTTAGGATGCTGCGTTCGAAACGTGACCGCGAGGCCCTTCAAAAAATCGACTTGAAACAGTCGTTCGAGGAGTTCCCGCATGCGCCTAGTTTGTTTCTCCCCTCCCCAATTGTCAAGCAAACTCCAGCGTGTGGGCTCTAGATGAATTGTTAGGCCTGTTGGAGCATAATGCGGCGGAGGAAATGGCAGGAGCATGTCACATCAAGACTGGATGGTTTTCGCCAAAGTCGTGATTTTCTTAGCAGCGATGTTTCTTGCCACATTGTATTTCCTTGAGTACAACGGCTCGTTGAGGAGAGCGCATAGCGCCATCTGGAAAAAACCAAAACGGTGGCAGTTAATTACGCTTTGTGTTCTGTGGGGTTTCATACTCGCGGCCGTGATTTTGCTCGTTCGTATTCACGGCTCAACCTGCCCCCTACCGGAACTCTGCACTCTGTGTCTCGGCGTTTGAACTCTTTTCTACTCCTCCCGCATGTTATTCTCTCGACCAACATGGAAGCTGATATCCAGTTCATGCAGGACGCCTTGGCCGAAGCTCGTTCTGCGGCCGCAGCCGGCGAAGTCCCCATCGGCGCCGTGCTCGTCCATGAGGGCAAAATCCTCGCCCGCTCTGGTAACCGCACCATCCGCGATTGCGACCCCACTGCCCACGCCGAAGTGGTCGCCCTGCGCGAAGCCGCCCGCCGTCTCGGCAACTACCGCCTCGCTGATACCACGCTCTACGTCACCATCGAGCCCTGTAGCATGTGCGCTGGCGCGATCATCCAGGCCCGCATTCCGCGTCTCATCTACGGTGCCGACGACCCCAAGGGCGGTGCCGTCCACTCCTGCTTCGAAATCCTCTCCCACCCGCGCCTAAACCATAAGGTAGAAGTCACGTCCGGCGTCCTCGCCGCCGAGTGCGCCGCCATCATTCAGTCTTTCTTCGCTGCACGCCGCGACTAGCGCGTGCTTTGGCTCGTGCACTTCGCGATTCTCGCGATGCCCCCGTCGCCCAATAGCATTTCACAAACTCAGGTCCATGCTACCAAACACATTGGCAGAATGTCCGCCGTTGCATTGCCGAAAAACGCAACGCTCTGCTACGATTAAGTCTGCCACGGCCGCGGAGAGGTGACTGAGCGGTTGAAAGTACTCGCCTCGAAAGCGAGCGTGCGGGAAACCGTACCGTGGGTTCGAATCCCACCCTCTCCGCCA
>Ga0209701_10003592_pt1 | contig 10144 bp, 9 predicted proteins | sample CZO8metaG_4_FD_188356 | JGI IMG/M metagenome (GOLD analysis project Ga0209701, IMG submission 188356) | Vadose zone soil microbial communities from the Eel River Critical Zone Observatory, Northern California, USA - CZOApr15con2H3.8 metaG... | ecosystem: Environmental > Terrestrial > Soil >...
AGGAGTGGGATTCGAAGGAACTGTGGAAATCTGTGGAAAAATCAAAAGTCTCCACGCTTCGTGAAGCGCGAAAGAAAAGGCTCCGGCACCCCTCTCGGATCGCAGGACCCGGAGTCAGGAGCGCCGCAAAGATGGGATCCGCAGTACCTTTGCTTTGTACTGAAGCCCGTGTTGGGCAATAAGTTTGACCTTTGGCGCACTACTGGTGAAGGAAGTCGCTCCGCTTGAGATCCAGACGAAGTCACGCTCAAATTGACTTAATAACTTGCCGTCGGCCGCGAGCCACGCTCGCAGCCAAAGCAGCTTATCTAGCACGACCTTCACCTCCTTGTCGATAGCGGTGTGTATCTCCACCCAATAGACGCAATCCTTCTGCCGATTAGAATGTCGGTAAGCGATGGCGAAGTCCCATCGATGCGCATGGGGTTGGTGCTGCTGGAGCGCTCCGTCCACATGTGCACTGCCATTCAGCAACCGCGTATCTTCGGCATCTATGTGAGGCCGGTCCTGCGCCCGCAGTGCGCCCAACCCTGGCATCCATGCATTTTGCAGATGGGGAGTTAGCTTGACCGCCTTCTTGAAGGTCACTTAAATAGCTCCGGCTCGCCATTGGCAGCAGCGCGAGCCACCGCCCTATTGGCTCTCCCGCTAAACTCGGAGAGTCCGCCCCATCCGGAAAGACCGTCTTCCTCCGCCGTCGGGTCTAACTCGGAAATGTCACTCGTTTTCCCAGTGTCTCTGTCGAAGTAAAAGACATTAAGTGCCTTCTCCATGACTGTATCGGCCAGTCTACGCATCGGTTGTGTGTTTGCAGCTTCGAAAATCTCGAGGAGTGCGTCTGCGCTAGCGTGATTTGCCTTCAAGTGTTTCAGTGCCCATACCGCCTCTAACACCTGAGGAGAGTGGGTGGAGAGACAGACGCGGTAGCCACGTGCCACTAACTCAAGGACCAACAACAGCACGACTGCAATTGCTCGCGGGTGAAGTCCCATTTCAAGTTCCTCCAGGACCACCCACTTGATGTCGTCCCGGGTTGATACCTTAGTAGGGGGCATCAGCCAGTAGAAACCGAGTAACAAGGGCACGAATTCTCTCTGACCGGCTGACCAAACCATGTAGGGTAGCGCCTCTCTTGTCTCTCCCGGTCCAAGGACTAGCCGCTTTTGGGAGCGAAACTTGTCAACCTTTAAATGGAAATTTGAAAAAACATGGCGTTCGAGAAGATCTCTAAATTCTCTTTTCAGACGCCGCTCCTGTGGGAACAAGTCGCCACTCGCGCCAAACTCCTGTTCCACCAGCACCCGCAGTTTCTCGCTGAATTCACGGACTGCAAACGGGTCGCCTGGTGTGTAGTCTGTAAAGGGTCGAGGCCAACCATCACGCAAAGCCAATACGCGCTGCGCGGGAATGAAAAAGAGCGTCTCTTCTTTGTTTGGGCGCTTTCGTCTCGCTAATTGCGGAAGATCTACTGGCTTACCCTCCCACTCGACCGACGTGCTTCCCTCCTTCCAGATAGACCGCATTCCTTCGCCGAAATAAACATCAAGGAATTCTGGAAGCTTATGCTCCCAGTCCAAGCCATACCTACTCATTTCGTCTTGCACCTGGCCAGCGTCCACCATGAGCTTCAGAAGTTGCAAGGCGATGCTCTTGCCCGTTGCTTGAGGACCCACCAGCACGGTCAGATCGCCAAATATCAAATTCGCTTCCTTGATCTGTCCAAGATTCTTAATGTTTAGCGTGCTCATCTAATCCCCGTCAGAAAAGCTTCTTCTGAGCCATCTACGTTCTGCGTATCCTCTCATCTTCCTCTGCGGTAAAGGAAAAAACAAACGCTGTCTCTATTTCCGAGGGGGTGTGCCCCGCCCAGAATGTCTTTCGGAAAGCGCCTAAGCGGCGTTCGCCCACCGGTTGGCAATAACTACGATCTGCGTTAACTTGCTCCTATAGTTCACGGGGCGCCGCGTCGGGAGGGAGACACCCTTGCCCTTTACCCAGGAAGAAATCAAGACCACTAGAAGCGAAGCGCAAAAGGTTTGGACTGAGGCGGAAGGCTACTTTGACCGGGTCGTATCCGCAACTCCTCATTTGCAGACAGGCACCTGGAGGAGTACTCCGAACGGAGTCTGGTCAGACGTGCTAGAAGAAGAGTGAAAACTTGCGGAGTCGCTCGTTCGGCATACAAAGGAAATCGTTCTCCGCACAATAGAAGGCGTGAAGTTATCGCCGTTACTAGGCGAAGCCGACGTAGGCGACCTCCGGGTTGCATTGAGACGAATGCACTCTGCCCTTTACTTTAGGCGATATCGACACTGGGACACCGAGGTCCTGCATGACGAAGGTACTGTATTGGGTGTGAGACCTGCGGGACAATCCGAGGATGACATCGGTCCGGATGAGGCAAAAAAGTATTTCTTTTATGGCTTCGAGAAGTTGATGGAAATCTCTCAGTTACTTTCGCCTTCTGAGGCCGACCTTCCCCGTGCGATTGTTTCGTCAGAAATGCGTTCTGTGCGGAGATACCGACCAAACACCGCTTTCATTATGATGTGGATCGACCCTGCCCAGCCACAGCTTGAGGACGTGAAGAATTGCTTCAAAGAGGTTTTTGGGCAGTTCGGAATTACAGCCATTCGGTCGGATGAGATCGAACATCAGGATGTTATTACTGCGCGGATCCTAGAGGAGATTGCCAGTTCGGAGTACTTGATTGCTGATTTAACAGGAGAACGCCCTAGCGTCTACTACGAGGTCGGATATGCGCATGCGATCGATAAACGGCCAATTCTGTACCGCTCTAAAGGCACTAGGCTCCATTTCGATTTGTCAGTGCACAATATACCCGAATACGAAAACATCACCGATCTGCGCAGGAAGCTGCGAACCAGGCTAATTGCGCTAACGAATAGGCAAATCAATGAGTGATTCGGCACGGGCGATTTGGGAGTATTTCATTCCGAATTTCAGTGATTGGAAGAATCACGATGAGTATCAAAAGGCGTTCGGGCGATTGATGGGGGATTTGAAGGCGGGAGGAAGAGGAAACTAGAAACTAGAATTCAGAAAGCAGAAGGGAGATGGGGACGTGAAGGCGCCGCCACGGAACCAGGGGGCAGAGAGGAATGACGGGGTGGGGTGGTGCGTGGGAGCACAGTAGGAATATGAGCGGGCCGGGTTACTGGCCGATGGGCCAGCGCTGGGAAGGAAACATGGGGGGCAAATGGGTAGGGACACCGGCCAAGGGGTTTTGTACGATTTAGAGTAAGTAAGGGATACCCAACGCTTCGAGGCTGATTGGTGAGCCTCATTCAGGGTAGGGGATCAAACCAGCCTCCTCATCCCACTCACCCCAAGGGTGCCCTTTGGAGGTGTACCTTGTTGCATTCACAAGTCTATCGGAAGGTGTGGTTTGCTATGGCAGGGGCGGCCCTGTTGACGGTTGTGGGCTGCTCGAATCAGGCCACAAACGAAGCGACCGCGACTGCTGCGAAGGCCCAGCCGGCAAAACCAGCAGCAGCAAAACCCGCGGCGGTAAGCAAAGCGCCGGAGCCAGCGGCGGCGACGGTCACCGTGCCGAAGGGTACGGCAATCAGCGCGACAGTAGGCCAAACGCTGGCGACCGATAAGAACAAAGTCGGTGATACCTTCGCGGGCACGCTCACCGCGCCCATTCAAGTAGAGGGGAAAACCGTGATACCGAAGGGGGCGAAGGTCACTGGGCGGATCGTCAAGGTCAGGAAGCACGAACTGAAGGTGACGCTGGCGTCGGTGATGGTCCACGGGAAGTCCTACCAACTGGAAACTAATTCCGTGGCCGGATCGAAAGACCAGGCCAAAAGCAGTGCCAAGGATGCGGATAAGGCTAAGGCGAACAAGGACGTAACTGTCCTTGCCGTGCATAGCCATGTGACGTTTAAACTGGCGAAGCCGGTGGCTATTGCTGTGAAAGGTTGAGCGGATAGTGTTTTGCCGCCGGGCCCCGGGCAGCGCGCGGTGATGTGAAGCTGACTGGGGTTCGGCGATTTTGTTTCCAGCCAAATAATGCACTTCCAGTAGTGGCGCAACGCGGTTACTCCTGACTTCTACCTACTAGCACGGCTCATCGGGGCTTTTTTTCGGCTCGGGCGAGGGTGTCTTCGAGCATTTTGGAGATGCGGCGGTCGCGGGATTGGGGGTTGCGGTAATAAAAGATGCCGAGCAACTGGTGGCGACGTTGCAAGGGAGTCATGGACTGCCAACCTTGATAGGCGCGGGGATCGCGGGCGAAGGCAAGTCTCAAAATGGGGGGCAGGTCGAGCTCGGCTTCCATGGTAGAGAGCAATTGTTCAGCTACCTGCTCTGCGCGGCGAACGCGGGATGGGGGGTTTTTTGCGTTGGCGACCCAATCGCAAATCCACTTGCGGATGGAGTAGGTGAGCTGGTCGAACCAGCGGCGCAAGGAGCGGTCCTCGTTGAGGATGCGGTGAAGTTCGACGGGGACGGTGGGGACGCGCTTTGCGGTATCGGGCTCGATGCGGAACCGCGGCGTTTCGCCGAGGGCGGCGTTTGCGCCGGTCTGCATACTCTTTTTGACGAGCATGCAGTGGTAGCCCTTGCCGGTGGGGAAGACGGAGGCGCGAAACGGGAAGCCGTTGATTTCGCCTTTGACCCTGACCTTGGCGCGGGTTCCCCACACTTTAGAGACGTCGAACGGGATGCGGATAATGACCCAGTTGAGTCTCGAGGGGATGCGCTCGAGGGTGGCTTTAAAGAGTTTCGCGACTCGTTTCGGACTTTCCTTCACGGCGGATTTAGCGGGACAAGGATTTCGGAAGACAAGAGGGGCACCCGCCGCGGCAGGTGCCCTCAGGCAAAGCTCACACGCACAAAACCAGCGTGCGCGGCACTTGCCATCTGGCTTGGACGCTTATGCTCCGGTGCCTTTGGAGAAGCTGGAGACGGCTTCGGCTTCGGTCTTGTACACATCGAAGACGGTCAGCAACTTCGTGATCTGCAGGACTTCCTGGAACTTGCTGCCGAGGTGGCAGAGACGCAGCGAGGCGCCCTGCATTTTCACGCTGTGATGGGCGGCGACGAGCGTGCCCAGCCCGGCGCTGTCGATGAAAGTGACGTTGTCCATATTGAGGACAATTTTCTTTTTACCTTCGGCGATCAAGCTTTTTACCTTTTCGCGCAGGGCATTGCTTTCCTCGCCGAGCACGATGCGGCCGTCCAGCGCCACCACGGACACGCCGTCCACTTCGCGGTTGGTCATCTTCAGAGCCACGGTATATTCCTCCTCATGGGAAAGCGGTTCCGGCGGCAACCCGGGCCGGAGCCGTACTGCTTATCAAAATAGGGATGATCCCGGAGCGATGAATCGTAATCGAATACCGGGCAGCGGTCAAATGTCCGGCGGGCTAATAATAGTCCGCGCAGGACATGTAATAACCACACCGGGAACAGACTAGCTTGCAGTGCCGCGATTCCAAGCGCTGCAAGCAGACCGGACAAAACCGCGAAGGATCTTCGGCAGAAGCGGCAGGGCTCGAGCCACTCTGCAAAGAGGCAGCGGGTTGAACTGCGGACTTTGCAGGCTTGGGCTGGGCCTGGACTGGCTCCCTATTCGCGGCGCGTTCCACGGCTGGACGGTTATAGCACAGTGACAGTGAATAAGGGATGGGAAATAGGGGATAGGAAATAGTCTGGGAGTGAGCAGTGGGTAGTGTGCAGAAAGGAATGATAAGCGGTAACGAATAAATTTGGATTGAAACCTATGATGAGCCGGGCGCATCCTTATGAATGAGCAGGTATTGGGTAAGGGCAATCGGTGAAAGACCCGGCAGGCCGGGCCTTCAGGTGAGAGTTATGGTCCGCCAAATGATCCTCGCGGGTTTCGTGGTTTTTCTGCCGGCAGGCATGCACGGGCAAGGGCGCGGAATGATGGCGTCAATACCACGCGCTGCGGTTGGGCCGAGGGTCGCAATGCCGGCTCCGAACGTGGGGGCTGTGCGTGCGATGCCAGTGGCGCGGACGGGAGTTAGGGGCGGAACAGCGCGCCTTAGAACAGTGGCGCCCACGGTACGAAGCACGCGGTCACAAATCAGCACGCGGAGGCGGTTCGATAATTTGGAAAGCCGTCGGAGACCGGATTGCGGCACGGCACCGGGATTAGGATTTGATGCGGTACATCAGGCGGCAACGTGTGGCTCCGGGTCATTCGGCCGGCAGGGGTTTGGGGCTGCCGGGGGTTTTTTCTTTCCCATATTTGATGGTGGATTTCCTGTGTCCGGTTCTTCGGTGAGCGGAGATGAAGGTTCGGTGGCAGAGAGCGCACAGCCAGATGTCACGGATGCAGAACTTCGAGGTCGAGGGCGGCGTTACAGAGCTTCGGAGCCCGAGACAGCTCCTACGCCGGCGGCGGAATCGCCGAGCGGAACACCTGCCGAGGACGACCCATTTGTGTTTGTGCGGCGGGATGGAACGGTATTTTTTGCGGTGGCCTACTCGTGGGAAAAAGGGTCACTGCGATATATTACCAGCGAGGGTTTGCGCCGCGTCGTTACGCAGGATGCGCTGGATCTGGACGCCACACGGCAATTCAACGAACAACGCGGATTGAATTTTCGATCGCCCGCCTGAAAACTATTTTTTCACAGGTTCGGGCATGACGTAGCCGGATTTTGCGGGGAGGCCGGCACGCTCCAACTGCACGGTAGTGTGATCCACTCCAAATTCCTTTGAAGCAACTTGTTTGATAGCGGCGAGCAGGCGCTCGCACTCATCGAGGTGCATATCCGGGACGCGCGCGTGAAGGCTGAGGGCATGGTGGCCGCCGCCGAGGGACCAGAGATGCACGTCGTGCACCTCCTGCACGCCGGCGACGGTCAGAATGGCGCGGGCGACATCTTCCACGCGCAAATCAGGGGGGCGGCCTTCCAGAAGAATGTGCGAGGATTCGCGCAGGATGCCGATGCTGGACCAGAGCACGAGCAAGCCGATGGCGACGCCGAGCAGCGGATCGATCCAACGCGCACCGGTCGCATGGATGACGAGCGCGCCAGCAATAATGGCGATATTTGAAAGCGCATCGCCAAAATTGTGAACGAGGATGCTGCGCAGATTGAGGTCGCCACGTCCGCGGACCAGGGCGAGGGTGATGCCGCCGTTCACGGCCAGCGCGCCGACGGAAGTCCAGATCATCCAGCTCTCGGCCACGGCCACGGGTGAGCGGAAGCGTTCGAAAGCAGCGTATCCGAGCCAGAGCGAAAGCAGGACGAGGACAAAGGCGTTGGTGAAGGCAGCAAGGGTGCCGGCACGGTGGTAGCCGTAGGTTTTTTCGCTGTCGGCGGGCCGTTCGGCCCAGCGCATGGCGAGATAGGAAATGCCGAGGGCGGGAACATCGGAAAGATTGTGAACCGCGTCGTTGAGAAGAGCGACGCTGCGGCCGAGAATGCCGCCAAAAACCTCTGCTATCACCAAAGCGAGCGTGGCGGCCATGGCCCAGCCCAGTACTGCAGGGCGAAGCGTGGGGTGAGCGTGGCCGACGTGACTGTGGCCAGCGTCAGCGCGGCCGGGGGAGTGCGAATGACCGGTGTGACATTGATCGTGAGGACGGGCGGCCATCGGCCCTATTCTACCTGTACGACGGCGGCGGTGCAGCCCTTTCCCCTGCTTATTGGGCAGTATGACACTTCGCCTCCGCGAACTGATTGACGCTCCTTCCCGTGGCTGCGACCATGAAACGAGCCTGCAAACAAGGGCTTTGCGCTCAGGAAAATGACAGTTCCCATCGCTAAATTGAGTTTCTGGGGTGTGCGCGGCTCTACGCCGACGGTTGACCCGGCGACGTGGCGCTACGGCGGCAACACGCCCTGCCTGGAGTTGATTGCGCCGGACGGCACGCAAATCATTCTGGATTGCGGCACAGGGCTGCGCATGCTAGGGAGCCGCTGGGCGGCGGTGAACGGCGGAAGATCTCCGGAAACGCATATCCTGGTTACGCACTATCACTGGGATCATATCCAGGGGATTCCGTTTTTTTCGCCGCTGTACGTGGAGAACAACGAATTTCATTTCTACAGCTTCCGGTCAAAATTCCTGGGGCGCGACAGCCTGAAACAAGTCTTCGAGGCACAGATGGCGCTGCCGTATTTTCCTGTCGACATGTCGGCGATGAACGCGAAGCGCAGGTTCAAGGAAGTGGACGGAGGCGATTCGTTCGCGGTTGGCGAGAACCGGATTACGGCGCGCTGGCTGAACCATCCGCAAGGCTGCTTGGGCTTTCGAATCGAGACGCCGGCGGGCACGGTGGCGTATGCCACGGACAACGAGCCGGGCGACGCGAAATTGGACGAGGGCCTGCGCGAACTGGCCGCAGGGGCCGATATCTTTATTAACGACGCGCAATTTACGCCCGAACAGCTGGCCACGACTAGAAAAGGCTGGGGGCATTCTTCGTGGCTGGAGGGAGCGAAATTGGCGCGGCAAGCGGAGGCCAAGACGCTGGTGCTTTTCCATCACGACCCCGATTCGACGGATCGCATGGTGGATTCCATTCTGCGGCAGGCCCGGGAAGAGTTCGATTCGGTGTTTGCGGCGAGCGAAGGAATGGTGGTGACGCTGGGGGCGCCGGGAGACCGCGTGCAAGCGCACATGCCGGGAACACGGACAACGCTGCGCCGCGAAGCGCAATTCCACGCAAAAGTCTGCGGCGTGACCGAAGGTGGGAAGGATTTTGAGGAAGAGACCATGGTCCGGGATATTTCCCTGCAGGGAGCGCTGATTTCGCTGAAGCACATGCCGCGGCTGCAATCGGAACTGCAAGTAACGATGGAGGCGCCGGGCAGGGATGGCATGCAATCGATGAAGCTGCGGGGATACGTGGTGCGGATCGATGCGGGAGCGGAAAAGGGACGTAGCGCTGTGGGGGTGGTGTTCACAGATTAGTGCTATTAGGTCGAGCCGAAGTGCTCCGCCGCAGCTCTGTAAATCTCATTTCCACCGACCAAAGATGCGCTGGATCTCCTTTTCTGCGGCGCGTGCAGCGTCCTCGGCGCTTATTTCATCGCGAGCGACTCTGGCGAACATGGTGTTAAGAACAAAAGCGCTGACGACCTCGTTGATCGCCGCCGTGGCGTAACCCGGAAAGCCGACGTTAGTGGTCCAGTCCAGCACGTTGCTGAGAACCTTGTACTTATCTTGGGGATTGGCTTTAAGGTCGCGCCCGAGCTGGACCGACAAGTCGGGCACTGTGCTCGGGAAACATGGAAAGTTGAGGAACTCACTTGCCTTGAATGCTTGTCCGAATTTGTCCATCAAACCTAGGAGGAATTCTTTGGCGGTTTCCTTATTCTCCGCAAATTCCCAAATAACGTAATAATTCACGACGTTGCCAGGCGCCATCCTCCGCACCGGGCCCTTTAACGCCGGGCAGAGCCAGATCTTCTTCGACATTTCGGGTTTATCTTTCTCGGCTGTACGCGGGATAGAGATCGCATTCATGGTGTAGGAAATCCTGCCCGCCAGCATGGCCCGATTGTTGGACGTCTCGTCCCAGGTAAACACTTCGGAGGTTTCCGACTCTTGGTAAAGTGTCCGGGCGAATTTCAGGGCCTCAATGGTCTGTTTGGAGTTGATGGTGACGTTCCCGTTCTCGTCCTGTTCCGAGGCGCCGAAAGACCAAAGAATGGCACGCACCGCTGAACTCGTGTCGTTGTCTTGCGACAGCCCGATGCCGCAGGGATTACCAGATTTTTCACGGATCTTTTTGGCGCCTGCGCGCAAGTCTTCATAGGTGTCCGGGCCGTTGGGATATCCCACCTGTTCCCAGAGGTCTTGGCGGTAGTTGCCCGGGAATGGCGCGTAGGAGTCAGTAAAAGCAAAATATTTCTTGGTCTTAGGGTTGAACGCAGAGCGATGCCCCAGCGGAATGACCTTGCCGTGTTTCCTCTCAACCTCTTGATAAAGGTCAGTCAGGTCAATGACATGTTTCTCGTAAGCCGCAGGCGGAAACTGAAACAAAAAGAGATCATGGCCCTTGCCGGCGGAGACTTCCGCGGCGCCGCGGGTGTTGACGTCGCGGGCGGTGACTTGGTCCACGCTGACATTGACGTTGTGGTCTTGGCCCCATTGCTTCGCAAAGACACCATCGAACCATTTGTCA
>Ga0209701_10003594_pt1 | contig 10140 bp, 9 predicted proteins | sample CZO8metaG_4_FD_188356 | JGI IMG/M metagenome (GOLD analysis project Ga0209701, IMG submission 188356) | Vadose zone soil microbial communities from the Eel River Critical Zone Observatory, Northern California, USA - CZOApr15con2H3.8 metaG... | ecosystem: Environmental > Terrestrial > Soil >...
GGCGGCACTGGCGGCGTCGGCATGCTCATCGTGCGCGTGATCTCTTCATCCGACATCTTGTAGATGCGATCGTCGCCGCGCGGGAATACCATCATTGGCTTGGACGGATTGGGCTTGGGCTGCGCTACCTTACCGCCTTGCGACACAAACCCCTGTGGGCGCTTGAAGTGCTCCAACTCTTCCGCCGAGATTCCCGCGAGCTTGACGACTTCGGGATCGATCCAAGCCTCCGCGTCGATTGCATTACCTTCCGAAGTCGAGAACTCGAGCATGACTCCTTCGGGCGCTGCCAGGTAGATCGATTTGCAGAAACCGTGGTCGAGAGGACCCATCACCCAATAGCCGTGAGAGCGCACACGATCGCGCATCGCGAGCAGGTCTGCTTCGGCGTCGACGTTGAGCGCGACGTGCTGCATCGTGCCCGGCGCCACGTTCGCCCCGGTCCATTGCGGATGCGACACGCCGATCTGCGGCTCGATCTCGCCAATCTGCGGATTTTGCACAAGCGCGATCGACGAACTGTCGCCGAGCTTGAGGAAACCGTGGAAGGTGTTTTCCACTCCATGCATCCAGTACAGCGCCTCCAGTTCCATCCCTACGACCTCGGTGTAGAACTTGATTTGCGCCTTGATGTCCTTGGTGCAAATTGCCAGATGATGGATTCCGTTGGGCAGACCCATGGGTCACCTCCGCCGCGCGACGTTTCGCGTGATTATTTATACAACAATCGCCGACTGATCGTCAGCGTGAAAGAAACGATTTGATCGCGTCAGCGCTCCGGGTCGGAGCAACGGTGAGATGTCACCGAAGTTGTCGACAATGGTGGCGAATTGGGCTGTGCCGCGAATGCTGAGTTAGGTAGGGGTGGGTGAGCCCGTCTACACGGGCATGATACACGATGGACAAGCTCGCGCAAATCGGCCATCTTCTTTTGACAGCGCTGATCAAAGCGCGCGAATTAAATACGGCTGCCCTGGAGCCGGATTTGAGGCAGCGCGTCGAGGAACTCGTGAAGACGACCAAGGGCCTTACGGAGAAAATCGAGGCTGTACCGGAAGCCACGGGCAAAAACGGGAAGCTGGACAGGGCAACTGTCGATGCCGCTCTGGACCGCGTTTTGGCAGCCATGAAGAGTGTCAACGACGAACTCGATGAACTGCACGCAAAGGCGCGCGGCTAGAAACACTTTTGCTACGCTCTTTTCAAAGCCTGGGCCGGTAATTGGTTCGGCCTTTTTGTTTTATTCAGGGGAAAAGTTTAGTCAGGACCCTGGCAAAAACGACTTGATCGCGGTCAATGCCTCGGGCTCGAGCAGTGACGGCGCGTGCCCGACGCCCGGCACCTCGACGAGTCGTGTGTTCGGCAACACCTTGCACATCCGTTCCGCCGTTGCCCGCGCGAGGATGTCGCTATCGCCGCCGCGCACGATCACAACCGGCGCCGTAATCCGCGCATAGGGCACCCACAGGTCTATCGGACGCGCCGCTGCGTCGGTCCGTCGCATGTTGCGGATAGCGGGATCCATCTTCCACGCGAGCCGGCCATTCGCGGCAGGCTTGACCGCCCATTTGACGAACTCCCGCAAGTTTGTTTCCGGGGTCTCCCTGAGCGCGGGATAATTTTCACGATAGTACGCGGTGACCTCGCCGAGGTCGGCGAAATCGGCCGGCGCCGTCGTCATGTAATCGGTGATGCGATTGAGCCCCGACGCGGCGATCTCGGGCCCGATATCATTCAGTACCAGCCGCTCGACGCGTTCCGGATACCCGCCTGCGTACATCATCGAGATAATCCCGCCCATCGACGTGCCGATGAGCGTCACGCGATCGATGTGTAACGCCTCGAGCGCCAAGGCGAGGTCGCTGACATAGGCCGTATGGAGGTAGTCGCCCGGTGGTCCCCACTCGCTGTCGCCGCGTCCGCGTACGTCCAGCGACATCACGTGATAGGCGTCCGCTAGATGAGGTGCGAGTCCATCGAAGGCATGCGCGTTCCCACTCAAACCATGGATACAAAAGAGCGATGGCTTCGCGGGATTGCCGAAGTCCAGGTAATGAAGCCGCAGCCCGTTTGCGGTTACGAACTTGCTGACTGCCATTGGTCGCACTCCTCACAGGCTGTTGAAGAACGGTTTCGCCCTTATTTCGAACGCAGGTCCCAGACTCCTTTGCTCGGTATTAACCTTGAATCGCGCCCTTCGGGCGCTGTGCGCACGTCGCAGACTCCTTAGCTCGGCTCCGCTGCGCTCCGCCTAGTGTTGATACTTGACGCTCCGCAGCTATTGCAGGCGGGGCGCCGCGACTTACCGGGAAGCTATTCGATCACTGGCGGCCGTGCCAGCGCCAGCAACTTGTCCACCGCGATTATCAACCGCCGCCCGTCGCGAATGAGCATGCGCTCGCGTTCGAACTCGTTCAATTGCTCGGTGGTTCGCTGGCGCGAGGCGCCAACCAGTTCGGCAAGATCCGCATGGGTGAGGTTGAGCGTAATTAATTTGCCACGCGCGTCGTCGACACCGAACTTCGCTCCCAATTCGAGCAGTGCTCCGGCAAGTTTCTCGCGTACGCTCAATCCGATGAAATTCGTGTAGCGCTGCAGCATTCCCCACCAGCGTCCGACCGTGACGTCGAGCGTTTGGCTCAAGCGCTCCAGCGGAACGCCGAGCACGATATCGACAAACGTCGCCGGGTCGCCGACGCCGACCGTGCAATCGCTGAAGGCGTCGCATCGGAATGGCCGCGTCTGCCCCGGCAACAGCGACGAGACGCCAAAGATCTCGCCGGGGCCGACCAGGCCGACCAGCACGCGCTCGTCGCGTTGGAGAAACGAGAGTTTCGCTACTCCCGAAAGCAGCACGTAAACATGTGCGGACGCCTCGCCTTCGTAAAAAATAGTCTCGCGGCGTTTTACCCTGAGCGGCTTCAGGTCCTGCGCGAGCCGGCGCAATTGATCGTCCGAGAGCCATGACAACGTTCTCAGGTGCCGCAGCGCCTTATCGTCGATAACCGTTCGGACCATCGCATAAGTCTGCTAGCACAGCCGCCCGTGATGTCGCCAAGGCGACAAGTTAGGGCGAATGGGCTGCCCGATCCGCGGCTTTTGTCCGGCGGGCGACAAACTCAAGCGTGGCTAACGTTGATAGACAGACAACACCAGCTACACTTCTAGTTAACAAAACTGAACTAACCAGCCCGGTATGATTGGGGACAGGAGGAAGCCCGGTGGACAAGAGGAAGCCCCGAGAGGTGAGGACATGAAGAAGGAGCTAACTACGCTGGTAGACTTTGCGTCTAAATTTATCGAAGCAGGATGGGTCGAGATGCCGGGAGCCCTGATGAAGCGGTTGACCGCGGCTGGCGCCGAAGAGGAGGCGTATGAAGCGGGGTGGAAGGCGTACGACGCGTGGGTCCGATTGGCCAATGAGGCAGTAAACAGGCTTTACGCGGATCGGACGTTCGGCGAGACGATGGCACGAGCGTTCGAGACAAATCTCGGCCTTGGCCGTATCACAGAGACGTTTGCCTCCGTATTCTTCGGGAACCTGTGGCCCGCAATTGGACTCCCAACAGCGACAGAGGTTCACGCCCTGCGAGGCGAGTTGACCGCTTTACGCGAGGAACTGCTCGCGAAGGAGGAGATTGAGCGAGTCGATCGCGATAGGGCGAGCCGCATAGCGTCACGGACCGCGTCGCCTCGGCAAACCGGCAACGGGTTCAGGCCGGAAGTGATTCGCGGCGCCAGGGAGGAGAAAGAGAGTGTCGCTGTTTAGTGAAATCGCCAACTATTGGGTGGAAGGCACGCTGCGGACGTTCGAAGCCGTTTCGCGCGGTTTCGGATCACCAGCCTCCGACCCGCCGCCGGTCACTCCCTATGAGGTCATTTACGAGAGCGGCAAGGTAAGCCTGCGTCATTATCAGCCGGCCCAGCGTCGTCACAGGACGCCGCTGTTGGTCGTTTACGCGCTCATCAAGCGGCCTTACATCCTGGACCTTTTGCCCGGCAAGAGCGTGGTGGAGAATCTGCTCAACCAGGGCTTCGAAGTTTACTTGGTTGACTGGCTTCCGCCCGGGGCCAACGACACGTGGCGCGGGTTTGACGCCTATGTGAACGGTGATCTCGCCGACGCAGTGCGCGCGGTGCAAATCAAGGAAGATACTGAGCAGGTTACCGTGCTCGGCTATTGCTTCGGCGCGTTGCTAAGCCTCGTGTACACCGCGCTCCATCAGCGAAACGTGAAGAATCTAGTCACCCTGACGTTGCCGCTCGACATGCGCGTGCGCGATTTACCCGTCTACAACCTGGTCGACCGCATGAGCGACTCGGCGATCGAGTTGATTACGAAACTTTACGGCAATTGTCCGGCATGGATGATCAACAGCGGCTTCGTTGCGATGGCGCCGGTGCATCACGCGTTGGACAAGTATGTTGGCCTTTATCGCAATGCCGAGCGCGACGGTTATGCCGAGATGTTCGAGCTGTTCGAGCGTTGGATGCATAGTGACGTTCCGCTCGCGGGTCAAATCTTTCGTGAAATGATGGGTGACATCTTCAAGCGCAACCTGCTCGTCAATGGTGGATTCAACGTCGGTGGCACAGCGGTCGAGCTAGGAGAGGTCGAATGCCCGGTCCTCAACGTGGTTGCCGAGCTCGACGATGTTGTCCATCCGCGATCGAGTCTGCCTTTGCCCGACCTGGTCGGCAGCACCGATAAGCGCAATCTGGTGTTTCCCACCGGCCATATCGGTGCGGTCGTGAGCGCAGGTTCGCACAAGAAACTGTGGCCGCAAATTGGCGCCTGGATGGCTGAACGTGACCAATGAGTACGGAAATCGGGTGTTTCTGTCGCCTCTGCGACAAATTAAACGAGCACATGGGTAATTGATGGTTAAGTTTGGTGGAATGCGAAGCGGGAAACGACCGCGCAAAAAATCTCCCTCGGGGGAGCTCGGAGGAACTCATACAGTGGCCGAAAAGGAAATTCGGGAAGGACTGTTTGACGCTTTCAGCAAGTTGAGCGAGGCGTGCTTCAGCGTCGAAGGCGCGAAGAAGGCAGCCGCCTGGTATATCGAGAATAGTGAGAAGGCTGCCAAGGATGCGTTGGGCCTGCAGGAAAAAGCGACTGCGTGGGCTAAGGAAACGCCGCTCGCTTCCCTGTTCGAGGCGCAGAACTCGATGGCGCGCAAGTTCATCGAGCGGTCGGCCAGCGCCGCTCGCTCACTCTGGCAGATCCAGGAATAAGCTCACATTGTCTTGACGGCGCGAAGCCCGCGTGTGGCTTCGCGCCGCAGCCTTTCGTCACGAGGGGCGACTCGCCCATCCACATCAAGCCACCAGCTTGGTCAAGCTACCAGCTCGTCAAATCTTGAATCGCACCCTTCGGGCGCGTGCGCACGTCGAAGACCCCTTAGCTCGCTCCGCCTTCGGCTTCGCTAGTGTATTGACTGTGTGCGTTCGCGCGGGGCATAAAGCCCGTGCGAAACTCGAAATCAAAGTCACGTTCTCGAAATCAAAGTGACGCCGGAGGTAATGCAATGGCGAGTTACCAGACTATTGTTTACGAGAAGGTCGAAGACAAGATTTTCCGTCTGACCCTTAACCGCCCCGAAAAACTCAACGCCCTCTCTCAACACCTGCTCGCTGAATTCGAACTCGCTCTGAGCGAATTCGAGAGCGATAACGAAGCCAGCGTCCTCGTCATCCGCGGCGCCGGACGCGCTTTCTCCGCCGGCTACGACCTTCAGGGGACGCAGCAGCCGGGCTCCGGCTTTTCCGTCAGCACTGACCGCGTCAACCTGCAAAGGACGGTCGCACGATGGCAGCGGTTATGGGCCGTGGGCAAGCCGACGATCGCCCAGGTGCATGGCTACTGCCTGGCAGGCGCCACCGAGTTGGCGGGCCATTGCGACCTCGTCTTTGCGAGCGAGGACGCTCAGTTCGGCCATCCTGCGGGCCGCTCGCTGGGAATCCTGCCAACCCTATCGATGTGGCCAATCCTGATGGGCCCGCGCAAGACGAAAGAATATTTCTTCACGGGCGACTTGATGGGGGCGCGCGAGGCGCTCGAGTGGCATCTCATAAACCGCGTCTACTCGAGGGAACAACTCGAGGCGGAAACGCTCGCGTATGCCCGGCGCGTCGCGATGGTCCCGCTCGAACTGCTGGCACTGCATAAGGCCGCAGTCAACCGGTATCTCGACGTGCTCGGGTTCAGGGCGCTCGAGCAGTCGGCGGCCGACCTCGACTGTATCGCCCATCAGACGGAAGCTGTGAAGAATTGGATGAAGGCCAGCCGCGAGAAGGGTCTCAAGGAGGCGCTCACCGAACGCGACCGGCCATTCGGTAAGAAGTAGCGCTTCGCGGCTTAGGCGTCGCACTCTGCTGCTACGCTCGGTTGAAACGCCGTATCGTTCTACGACCTCGGGTAGCCACTCACCGCTGCCTGGTGCAGCTGTGCTCATGAATGTCGACCGGAAACTTCGGGCTGCGGTAGGCTGGGAAGCCAGTAAAAGGATTCGTAGCGGCGAAGGTGGCGCTCAAGTGCCTCCCGCCTTCGATACGCATAGCGTGTCTGTTGTTGCAGAAAGACGACGCAGTTGTGCCACTGTTGCAACAGCTCACTCGCATAAAAATGAACGCTAGAATCTTGCTCGCACCATGGGAGGAATCAGCAAGGCAGGGCATCGTTTAGGCTAGTTCCGTCCCATGGCATGCAGAATGCACATGCAGCATTGCTGGGGTGGGGTGGAAGTGGGGATTCCAAAGCGGAAGTGCAGGGGCGGGCGACGATGGAACCCATCATTGCAAACAATGTTCACGAGCCAGAGATCGACATGAACCGGCCGTCTGAGCAGCGGCAGGGCGGAAGCAAAGTGCGCCGCCTGATAACTTCGATACTGGGGTTTTCCCCGGGAGTATACAAAATCGGAACGCCGCGCCGTTCGATCGACCGCGAACAGCAATCGGACGTTCCCTTTTACGAGTAGCAGTTCAGCCGCCGCACCGGTCGAGGCGTCGCAGTCGCAACATCCGTTCGACGGGCCTCGGGCGAGGCTGACGAAGGCTGTTCGACTAGCTAGCCGAACGGCTTCGAATAAGCGAAACGGTCGAGCATCTCGCAACGCCTCGAAAGAAATTGGCTTCAGCGAGAGCTGAATCCAGAAAGGGCGTGCCAACGATGCTCGGCTCTTGGTGTCGAATTGCTGAACGAGCTCAAGGAGTATCCTGCGGCCGCGGCAGGATCAGCACTTCGGACCGGTTTGTCTCCGGGTCAAGTCGTAAGAGGTAGGCAGGCAATCCCGTCCCTGCGACGACGACATTGGTTCGTCCGTCGCAGCGGCATCGCGCGACCCAGGCGTCGTTGATTTGCGCGAAACGATTGAGATTAAGCGCCACGGTGGGGAGCCGCTCATCCGGTACCCAGACGTCCACGGCGTTGCGGCGCATTTGCACGCTGGAGACCATCCGTGTCCCATCAACTGAAGCGTTGTCCAGGATCCAATGCCTGAACGCGCTTTCCTTCATCTCCTTCATTTGCGGATACGCGCGAGCAAGTTTTGAAATCGAGGCATCTAGCTGGTGTCCCGATCGCTTTTGAGCGAGGCCGTCCCGTCGATTGAGGATTACCCAGATTTGCCTCGACCATCCCGCAACAACACGCGGGTCCGCCCCGGGGATAGACCGGTACCGCGTGATAGCGTCTTCCCCAAGCATGACGTCATTTGCCTTGAGCGCGCTCGTCACTTCCGCAGCAAGAGCAGCGCGCTGAGCTGCCTCAACCTTCGCGAGCGTAGAGCCACTGCGGCTCCCTGGCTGGCTGGCGGCTCGTGTGCACGCACGTTGTTGCTCCGCCACGGGATATGACGGCGCACCAATCTTGAATTCGGTCAAGCAAAGGTCGTCCAGTACCTCCCGACGTTCGCGGGCAGAAAGCTTTTGGGGCTGGCCGGCGGCGGCCATCAGTTGCTCATGAGCGGCCGCATACTGTCCCGCACTCAATTTGGAGCGCGCCGCGGCGAGTGAAGCGTTGACGCAACCGCTAAGCCCCGGGATGACCAGAATCAGCAGTGCCAGGGCGAACGCCTGACCGATTCCGCTGAGGTGCTGTGTTCGATGCGGGAAAGGCCAATCGTCTTTGCGGCGCGTCATGTGTTTTTAATCGTTCATTTGGAAACAATCGAATTAGGCATTTCGTGCAATTGTGCTCCGAAAGATGCCAAGAAGGGCAAGCAGTCGCCAGCGGTGTGCCAACCAAGAACAATATTTGAGAATAAAAAGCTGAAAGTTCCTTACTAAGCGGAACACAACCAATCATCGCACAATGTCGGGACGAGGCTCGTCTAATCTCGTGTCCCGTAAATACTTTTATACGGGTAAGCTGTCATTCTCCGGGTCTGTGATGTTTTTGGTTCCGTCCGTCTCGGTGTCTGTTTCCGATCCCTCTCCCTGTCCAAGGAGAGGGTTCGGGTGAGGGCAGCAGCCACATATGATCTTGCGTTACCGCCGTCTCATTGACGATGGCCAATCTGCGCCCTGGTTTGTCATCCTGAGTCGGCGAGCGCCGCGAGCCGCGTCGAAGGATCAACGCGAAGCGATTTGCCCTACGTCTTAACCTTATTTACGGGACACCACACTGTCGAGTAAATCGCATATCCACACACAACACTGAGTACCACACTTAGTACCCCCTGGGCAGGCTAGTGAATATAAACTCGCGTCAGGTGGACACGAATCTCAGTGGTTTGAATCATTTTGGGACAAACGACGGGTTCGCAGGCTGACCGTCAATTGTCGCTGCCATATTTGACCTCGGACATGTCATCGCCGGACACGCTAAAATAGCCAGTATATGTAGCGTTATGGGACCAGATCGCAGAAGCATTAGCGGGTTTTGAGGTCGCGTAACAGTCTATAGCGATTATAGTTGTGGCGCTCTGTCTGGCACAGAGCCTGCTCCAATCGAGTAGCGATGTCGACGCTTGAGTGGCTAATATCGAATGGTTGAACGAACACGAAAATCGCAATTGCTAGCAAAAGAGAGCGGAGTGAGTATGGTTACTAGCATATATGTCAGGCGCTCCGCACGGTACCAAGGGACAGGCGATAACGGAATACGCACTGGCATTCACATATGATCAGCTTCGTAAACGACGCGCAGTGGAGCACGCGATGAGAGGGCTCTGGGACAGGGCTGACGGCCTACGCGACGCTCTGGCGGTTGAAGTGGTCGGAGGATACGAGGAGCAGCGAACGGAGGTCAGAGCAGCGCTGTCCCAGGTGAGAGAGCTACCGCTCGAGGTGACCGAGATTGCAGGGATAGTCGATGATGCCGGCCGTGGTTCGATGCCGGATATCGCGATGGTGGTATTTAGCGGGGACGAGGCGGCAGCGCTGCGGTACCTGCAGATGCAGTTTCAAAGGTCTCCGCGGCCGCAATTGATTGCATTGCTTCCCCATCGGACGCCCGCTTCGATTCGCCGGGCGCTGCATGCGGGTGCGGACGACCTTCTGTTTTTCCCTGTCGCAGTGGACGACGTCACGCGTGCGCTGCTCAAATGGAGCGAAACTCGGCGCAAGCTCGAGCAAGGCGGGCTGGCGCCGGTTTATTCGGTTACGAGCCTGGTTGGGGGTGTTGGCGTAACTACGTTGAGCGGCGATATCGCGCTAGCGCTGCATTACGGGTTCAAAAAACGCGTGGCCGTGATCGACCTGGACTTGCAGAACAGCGGCCTGAGCGTGTTGCTCCATCTTGAGCCTCAACAGACGATTGCGTCGCTGGTTGAGTACGGCAAAAGGCTCGATTCGATCAAGCTCGAGGCCGCTCTCACGAAGCATCGTTCCGGCATTTATCTGATGGCCGCGCCCAAGCGAATCGAGGATTCGGAGAAGATCTCTGATATCACGGTAGGCGCGGTGCTCGACCTCAGCCGGCAGTTGTTTGACTTCGTGGTGGTCGACTGCGGACGTCATATCGACGAAAAGACCGTGGCCGCGTGGGAGCGCTCGGATGAAGTGCTGTACGTGCTGGACCAGTCTCTTCCCGCGGCGCGCAGCGTGCCGCGTTTCATGGAATTGTTCCGGCGTCTGGAGATCCGCGGAGTAGAGCCACGCGTAGTTCTAAACAAATTCGATCCGCAGAACGGT
>Ga0209701_10003595_pt1 | contig 10137 bp, 5 predicted proteins | sample CZO8metaG_4_FD_188356 | JGI IMG/M metagenome (GOLD analysis project Ga0209701, IMG submission 188356) | Vadose zone soil microbial communities from the Eel River Critical Zone Observatory, Northern California, USA - CZOApr15con2H3.8 metaG... | ecosystem: Environmental > Terrestrial > Soil >...
GTTTCTATAAGGCATGGTTCATTTTAAGCGTAACACAATGTGACAATTGAACGATTTAACAGGCTCGAAAAAATACTTCGAGCCTTGCCAGAGGCCATCTCACGATTAATTCATCAGATGAATAATTGTCACATTCGTTTGAACCATGCCTAAGGATATCAACGTATAAAGTGGTGAGTTGTACAATAGACAAAAATCGATGCAAACTCATCAGTTTAGTTTCTCAATAAGCTAAAATCATGGGCGATGTGGAAAATTTCCTGCTTGCAAGCAAGCGGGGAAAAATATATACTCATCCATATGCTAGCCAAAGAGAAGTTACAACAGTTACGAGAAGTAGCACGAGAAGAAGTGAAAACTGAAACACAGATCGAACGAGTAGAGCAGAAGATAGAAGCTGTTGGCAAGAAAATAACCAATTGGAAGAGGAAATATTAGCATTCAGCCCAGTTCGGTTTCTGAGACAGAAACGTAGTGACACCCCTTGGTGCGGCCTCCTGTGGGTGTTGGGGGTACAGAAACGTAGTGACACCCCTTGCGAGTGTCAGGTGCGGGGTGCGGCCTGCATTGATGCTAAATGCCGTTTCGTTGCGTATCCACTCATCTTTTACCCTTGCTTACTAACAACATCTATGCTATACTTCAGGTAAGGCGATTTACTCCTCGCTTCAACATATTCTTGAAGTCCACCAGAAATCAATGTCGCAAATGTCGCAATCCCTCTCCTGAAAGTGACATGAGTCATGTCCCATGTCTCAATTGTCCCAAATCATAAAAGGGCTGCAGGACGATGGCTATGTTCTTCCCCTGTAGCTCCTGCAAAAATCCTACGCACACCCTTAACAAGCAAGTGAATTGCTAATTATCGAGTTTGTCGTGTATACTGAGGCACAAATCGTGACAGTATCGAAGTGCGGAAAGCTGCAAAAGGGGAACGGAATAAAAGGAGTGTTATCGATGAGACGAGAAGATTTACGCGGGACATGGGCGATGGATCACGAGGCCGAGTGGCCTTCGACCCGGCGGGATGAACTGGCCCAGCAAGCCCTGGCATATGGATTAGAATCAGCCGACTCGATCCGCGATAGGAGCATCTCCTTGTTTGATCGAGGACATAATGGTTACTCAGGCGGAGGTCAATTTATGGGCGTTCCGTTCCTGGAAGACATGCATACGCTTGGTGGTCAGGACGTTGCTGTTATTGGCGTCCCGCTGGACTGTGGCACCACCTTTCGCTCCGGGACACGCTGGGGACCCCAGGCGATCCGGCGTATATCGCTGCTTGGGACCGGCTATAACCCATCAATGGGCGTCGACCTGGTAGAATCGCTCAACATGGTTGATGTTGGGGATGTGAGCGTGATTCCGGCGAATATTGAGAAGAGCTTTGACCAGATTGCCAAAGCGGTCAGTTATGTGCATGAACGGGCTGTCTTTCCCGTCATTCTTGGTGGGGATCATTCGATTGGTTACCCGGATATTCGGGGGTTGGCTCCACATGTCGAGGGCAATATTGGCATCATTCACTTTGACCGTCATGCCGATATCAGCGAGTACAACATGGACGAGCGCATGCATGGGACTCCCTGGTTCCACGCGACCAATATTCCCAATGCTCCCCCCACCAATCTGGTACAAATTGGCATCGGAGGCTGGACACAACCACGCAATTGGTATTCCACCGCACGCGAACGCCGAACGACGATCATGACGATGGAAGATGTTGATCGCTACGGTATCGAGCGGGTGGCTGAGTACGCACTTGATATTGCCTGGAAGCAGGCCAAGTGCGTCTTCCTCAGTTTCGATATTGACTGTCTCGACCCTGCCTTCGCGCCTGGGACGGGCACCCCTGAGCCAGGAGGGTTTCTGCCGCGCGAAGTGCTCAGGCTGCTCCAGCTTGTGACACGAGAGGGATTGGCGGGGATGGAAGTGGTGGAGGTCTCGCCGCCCTACGATGTGGCCGACGTGACCGCTCTGCTCGCTTCTCGCGTGATTATGGATGTGTTGGGGACACTCGTCTTGAACAGGAAGTTAGGGCGTATCCCTCCTGCACCTTCAGAATAACAGTATTACAGAGGAACATGTCATCGCCGATCAATACAACATCTCACCATAGACAACCGGACGATACTTCCCGCGCTCAAGCCCCAATGAAGTCATGGGGCTTTGTGGGCAACATGCTTGCTCCACTGGGGGTGCGTAACTTTCGCCTGCTCTTTGTAGGTCAAATGATCTCTTCGCTGGGGGATATGTTTTATGCAGTCGCCTTGCCCTGGCTGATGTTGAGCAGTGGTCATACGCCCCAGGAACTGGGTATTGTGCTGGCAGCTTATGGCGTGCCGCGTGTCGCAACTCTGCTCGTTGGCGGCATACTCAGTGATAAACTGGGGCCGCGTCGGGTCATGTTGCTGGCGGATGTGATGCGGGCCTTACTGATTGGAATACTGGCGGTGCTGGTCGCGGACGGTTTTACCAATGTATGGCAGCTTTGCGCCGTAGCTATACCCTTGGGAGCCTTCACCGGACTATTTCTCCCTGCCTATTACGCCATGCTGCCGGAGGTATTATCCGACGATCAATTGCAGGCGGGCAACGCGCTCAACTCTTCCAGCATCCAACTGGCTATCCTGGTTGGGTCTGCCGGTGCTGGCATTGTAGTGAGCCGTCTGCAGCCTGCAACGGCCCTGATAGTGGATGCTCTCACCTTTGTTGTTTCGGCTGGCACGCTGGCAGTGATGCGAGTAGGGACCCGATTTATCGCGTCCCAGGAAGGGATGCGTCACCACCCCCAACCTGATCCCCTTTCAGGGGTAGGAGTTTTTGATGAGACCGCTTGGGAAGGGACATCATCGCGTAGGGGTGGGGGGAGAGAGAGCGGGAATGACAGGGATGAAGGACAAGATGGGCACGGCGGGCGGCCACAAGGGCCCCCCCCACCCAACCACCCCGCCCCCGCCCCTACGCGGCCCTCGATGGCGTTCCAAAAACCTACTCTTGAGGACGAAGGAGGTGTGGATGAAAGGATACCTCTACGAGAGACAGGCAGCTTTGCGCCTGATATTACGTTCTGGCAGTTGGTGCGCACGTGGCGTCTCTTTCAGGTGGCGTTCCTGGTGCTGATTGTCGGTAATCTCACTTTCTATGGTCTGTTTGAGGTTGCGCTGCCAACGCTGGCTTTTGGCCCGCTGGCTGCCGGCGCCAGTGGCTATGGATGGCTGGTAGCTGCCTTTGGTGGAGGTTCATTGATAGGAGGATTGGGAGCAGGCGGACTAGGACGTATACACCATCGCGGTAAGCTGATGCTCTCCCTGATCGTGGCTCTGGCATGTTGGTATACCTTTGTGCCCTTTGCCGGTGGATTACCCGGCGCGGCCCTATTAATCGGCATGGCTGGACTTACCAATGGCCTGCTCACTGTGCTGGCCTTTACTGTTTTGCAGCAGCAGGCACCACGGCACTTCATGGGCCGCCTGATGGCCGTGTTCATGGTTGCATCATTAGGGCTCTACCCGTTCTCGGTTGCGTTGGCGGGCTTTGTGACCGTATATTTTGGGCCGGTAATATTCTTTCCTATCAGTTCAAGCTTGATGCTCATTGCCGCCATTTTTGGTATACTACAACGTGAAATCCGAAAATTAGAATAAGGAGCCATCATGCAGGTTGTCTTTTTAGGTGGAGCAAGTGGGGTTGGTGCGAGTTGCCTTGCCATCCAACTTGCCGACCAGTGGATCGTCGTCGATGCGGGCGTGCGTGTTGACCGCAAATCTGATCCTTTGCCCGATCTCGCCCTGCTTGAGGGGAAAGACGTGCGCGCTATCTTCGTCACCCATGCCCACGCCGACCATATTGGAGCATTACCTCTTGTCCACCAGGCCTTTCCCACGGTTCCCATTTTCGCTTCGCGTGCAACAGGGCTGCTGATGGAAGTCATGCTTTCCGACGCGCTCAAAATTATGAATAAGCGAGCGATGGAAGAGATGGAATTGCCGCTTTACCCGGAGGCACTGGTTGCGGGAATGCTAAATAGAGTGCGCCCCTTGCCCATTGGAGAGAGCTTGACCTTCGCGGAACTCCCTGGCATAACCGTCTATACCAGCCGTGCCGGACATATCGCGGGTGCGTTGAGCCTGGGCTTCAGTACACCCGACGGTTCGATTGTGGTCTCTGGCGATATCAGTATCACGCCACAGCGCACCGTGCAGGGTGCTCTTCCGCCGCCTCTTACCCAACCAGACCTGCTGGTTCTAGAGAGTACCTATGGCACGCGGCTGCACCCTAACCGCCAGGCCGAAGAACAACGCCTGGCACAGGCGGTCGCCGAGGGCATCGCTCGCGGCGGGCATACGCTGATCCCCTGCTTTGCCCTTGGTAGGGGACAAGAAATCTTGCTGTTGTTACAGGCGGCGCAGGATAAGGGGCAAATTCCTGAGTTTCCCATCTACGTCGATGGCCTGGTGCGCCGCGTCTGCTCAACCTATCTGCTGCTGCCAGAAGCCCTCTCTCCTGTCCTGCAGCGGCAGATTCGCAAGGGATATTCGCCCTTCACCGGCTCTTCTGTAACCTTCGTGCGTGACGAACGGGAGCGAGAACGCCTGCTGGCGGGGCCACCGGCCTGTATCATCAGCAGTAGCGGAATGCTGACAGGTGGCCCCAGTGCCTGGTACGCGGCCCGGCTTGCCCCGCGTGAGGAGGCATCCATCCTGATTACGGGTTACCAGGACGAGGAGTCGCCTGGAAGACGGCTGCTGGACCTGGCCGAACAGAAGAGAAATACGCTGGATATGGGGGGACAAACGGTACAGGTTCTCTGCCATGTTGCCAAGTACAACCTGAGTGCCCACGCCGACGGGAGCGAACTGGCAGCATATGCAACCGCCTTGCAGCCAAAGCGGGTGGCCCTGGTGCATGGCGACGAGGAGGCACGCGCGGCCATGCGCACGCGCCTGGATGGGATGGATGTGCTGCTACCCAGCGATGGCATGACCGTTGAGAAGACCGGCAAGCGAGGAGGACACGGGGTACGGGGGCGCGATCAATCGGGCCCCTACGCCGTACTGCCTGTAGGGATTGGCGGCGATGCGCAATTCGATTCAAGGCATGTCGAGCGGTTGTGGCAGGCCGTTTCACAGGTACCCACGCTGCGCATCGTTACCGGACGCGAGCTGGCTACCATCTGGTACGGAGAAGCGACGGAGGAAAGGACGCGCCGCGTGCTGGATATCCTCGACGAAGACTATGAACAACGCTACTTCGTGCGACAACACGCGCTTGAAGAGGCTTTCCGGGTACGAGGACAGTCCGAGGAGACGCCCGGCGACTTTATCAGTGACCTGGTAGGGCATATACTCCTGCTGCAGGTCAGCCCCGGCAGTGCCAAGCCAGTCCTCTGTCGCGCTATCGAGCCAGGTGCCGCGGTGCGCGTGCAATTCCCCAAGGGGATTTCCTACGAGCGTACCCGCTTCCCATTCTCGGCCATCCTCGACCTGCTCGGCCCCTTTCCTATGGTGAAACCCGATGAGAACTACGAGGAAGGGCCAGGCGACAATGGGCCTGGCGACCGCAAGGGTCGCCAGTACATCTCTGTTTACCTGGCGGAGCTGGTGCGCAATGCGCGGCGTATTCGCAGAGGCCTTTCCGCGCACGCCCTGGCCCAGCAGTTGCGAGCAGAGGCAACATACACGCTGGGAGATCTCTGTACTATGGCGGGCGTTTCGGCGCAATCGCTGGAGGAGCGGCTAGCAGTGGCAAAACTCCTGCAAAAGCACCCTTCGCTCTTCATGCAGCACCGCACCTTTCTCGACGGAGAAGGCCTGGTGCTGTACGGCCTGGCACCTTCGTGGCAAGAGGCAGTGGAAGAGCCGGAAGAGCGCGAGCGACCCGATCAGAACTGGATTCTCAGCGTGCTTGAGCAGCACCTCGGCAGCCCGCCTGATCTCTACCGGCGCAGCATTGACCCCGATACAGGCGATGTGATCCTATCTTTCCATTTTCCAGCCGTGGCTCGTACAAAATATGCCGGTGCCATCGAGGCAGCCGCGGAGGAAACTGGGGTTTCGATCAGCGTTGCGCCACACACACACCAGGGTATTCTTACCGACGTGGCGCGGCGCAGCTTGCCAACGGGACTCACGCCCAGAGGCAAACCCTCTATCCATGTTGAGCAACAACTGGTCAGTATCAGTTGTATGGGGAACGCGACGAGCGAGGCTATCTTGCAGGCACAGAATCGCTTCCTCGAGCAGACCGGGTGGTACCTGGAGTTACAGCTAGAGCAGTCCGATCAAAAAAACAAGGGCACTTATTGGGGAGCCAATGCCGGTTCGGCAAAGCGCAAGGAGCAGAACGAGGCTATCTCCATCGCACGCAAGCTGCTTGAGGGAACAGATGGACTCTACAAGATTGGAGTGGATGGCGCGAGCGGCACGCTGTTGCTGCGCTTCTACTTCCCCGATGTTGCGCGCACGCGCATCGCGGAGCAGATCAGCAAGATCGAAGAGCAGACTGGTTGGGGCGTTCGTATCCATCCGACGGTTCACCAGGAGGAACTGATTGCTACAGCACGCCTCCTGCTCCCTGAAGGTCTGACTATCTATGGCTCTCCATCCCTCCATCATGATAGCCGTACCGTAGACCTTACCTGCTCAGGAAGTACTAGTAGCGAGGCGATAGACGAGGCACAGGCACGCTTTACTGAGGAGACCGGCTGGCAGATGGAGATAACGCTGCTCCAGGGCGAAGAGAATATGAACGAAGCCACACCTTACAAAATGGCCCAGGATGAGATACTGGAACTGGTACGCGAGGTGTTTGGGGACACAAACGACCTTTATAGGGTGGGAACAGATACCTCCAAAGAACTGATTGTGCTGCGTTTCTATTTCCCTGAAATTGCCCAGATACAGTATATCTCAGAGATATTGGAACTTGAAGAACGCACGGGCTGGCAGGTTCAGATACATCCCGGCACAAACCAGGAGGCACTGCAGGCCGAAGTGCGCTCTCTTCTTCCCGAAGGGATTGACCTCGTCGGCACGCCATCCCTCTATCACCAGGACCTGCGCATCGTAGCAACTTACCAGGGTACCTGGAACGAAAGAGCGCGTAAAACAGCGCAAATGGCGTTTCGTGAGAAGACCGGTTGGACGCTGGATCTCAAGGGCATGTGAGTTACCCTTCAACAAGAAAAGCACAACAATGTGGATGTTTGACAGAGTCAAACATCCACATTGTTGTGCTTTTCTTGTTGTACACCACCCGGGCAGGTTATATGATAAACTTGCCAGCTTCGTAGCAGAGCTGACCATCGGCGTAGACCTTGCCTTCGCGCAGATCGCAGACCATATCCCAATGCAGCCCCGATTCGTTCTTGGCACCGGTTTCGGGATAGGCTTCGCCAAGCGCCATATGCATCGTGCCACCAATCTTCTCATCGAACAAAATGTCTTTAGAGAAACGTTTGACGTTGTAGTTCAGGCCGAAGGCCACTTCACCCAGGAAACGCGACCCTTCATCCATATCCAGCATGGCGTTGAGGAAATCCAGCCCTTTACTGGCACTGCTCTCAACCACCTTGCCATCGCGGAAGGTCAGCCGCACATCTTCTACTTCGTTGCCGTTATAGACGGCAGGATAGGTGAAACGTACAGTGCCATTCACCGAATCTTCGATTGGGCCGGTGAAGACCTCGCCATCGGGGAAGTTTGCTTCTCCTGCACAGCTAATCCACTTGCGCCCCGCAACTCTGTACGTGATATCTGTTTCTGGTGCGACGATATGGATTTCGTTATGCTGGTTGAGGAAGTCAGCGATATGCTGTTGCTCTTCAGCGACTTTCCGCCACCCGGCAGCAGGGTCATCCAGGTCAAGCAGTCCCGCCCCATAGACAAACTCTTCGTAGTCAGTCAGGGACATCCCGGCATCTTGCGCATGAGCCTGTGTGGGGAACAATGTGCCACACCAGCGCAACTCGCCTTTCGCGGCGCGCTCCAAAAACCTTTTAGAGATGGGAGCAAAGGCTTTCTGCTGCAAAGCCATGCGCTGGGGATCGACCTGGCTGAGCGAGCGGGTATTTTGCGAAGCCCAGATGCCCAGAAATGTATTGAAATACTCAGTCTCTAGCTTCGTAATTTCAGAAATGTAGGTCAGCTGCTCATCGCTGGCTTCGCGGAAAGCTATTTCATCCAGTCCATCGATGCTGAAACGGGTAATCACATGAGCACCCGCACGGATAGCTTCGCGATACACCTCTTTGACGAGCGGCTCTGCTATGACGGGACTATGGATAACAAATTTGTCGCCGGGTTTAATGCCAAGCGAATAATGAACCAGCACTTTGGCCAGTTTCTGATGTCGTGGGTCTGGCATATAAATAACTCCTATTCCTTTGGCAGTCTATTTCACACAAACATTATACAGCTTCGGTACAGTCTTGTATATTGTACCTTGTCAACAAACCGGGTTGTTGCAAGATCAAGCGGTACAAAGCTGAACCATGGCACTCGCAAGGGGTGCCACTACTATACACGGCTATCGCCCATCGCATGCGTAGTATAGTAGTGGCACCCCTTGCGAGTGCCATGGAAGCGGCTGCCAGCTTCTCTGCACTTCTCGGAGTTTGTTGACCCCTAAACCTTTACATCGTTGTCCAGCCAACGATACTCAGGCTTGTGCCACTGCCATTAAAAGAGGCAAAGGTCGTTGGTGTGCCGCCGCTAAGAGGACCAGCCAGGAGTGCTTGTGTCTGATTACCCGTAGTTTGCAGGCCGTACATGCTATTGTCGCGAGAGACATTTGACCACGGGAACTGGGACGCACTGTTGAGGCCGCTAGCCTGTCCTGCCGGGTCCGTCGTAAGACGGGTGAGGCCGCTGCCGTCGGTATTCATCTTCCACAACCCGTTGTGAGTCGTATCGGTCTTACCAATGATCACATAGTTGTAGATGACGAAGAGCAATACGGTGGGAGTGACCGCTCGCACGCTGGTGACAGCATAGGTGGGAGTGGAATACAGCGTTTGTGACTGACCACCCAGAGCTGGTTGTACGGTAATGCTGCTCGGACCGGTGTTTCCACCTTGACCGCAGGCACAGGAACTAATAAACAGCTGGGTGCCATTGTAGCTGCTATCGAAATCGCTGAAGTTGCCATTGAAGACTACCGGGAGATTGCTTAACTGCTGATTGGCTCCCTTGCTAGTGTCGAGCAGGTAGATGATGTTGGGAGGCTGGTCGATCTGCGTATTGGTGATATAGATGCGTTTGGTGTCGAGCCATGTACGCACAATGACGCCGCTGGTATCAGGCACGGACAAATCCGCCTGTACTGCCCCGGTGGTGGCGTCGAGCACATTTACATTCTGCGTGCCATTAGCGTTGGTGCTGAAGACGATCAACTTCTGATCGGTTGACCATTGTGCCCCGAAAAGGGAAGGCCCGCAGTAGAGAGTTTGCAGGTGCCGACCATCCATACGAACCAGTTGCAGTTTGAGCAATGGTGATCCATGCACAATTTGTTCTGTCGTGAAAAGTATCCACTGCCCATTAGCCGAGATCTGTACCCCAAAAATGCTTTTTTGCGACATTGTTTTGATGTTGGTCGTAGCTTTGGTTACTACATCGTACCGTTTCAACGCGCCGGTGAGAGGCTGACCGTTGTTATTAAATGTGTTGGAGGTATAGACGATGTTCTGGTGTGAACCCAGGGTAAGTGGCGGCAGTACGGCGGCCCGTCCCGTCCCCGGTGCCGGACATGTGGTAGAGGTGGAGACATCCGGTGAAGCATTTTGCGGCTGGTTGCCCACACTCGTCAAAAGCGATTGACTGGCCCCACCCGGTGGAATAGATATACCGCACGCACTAAGAAGAAACATGCTAAGAGTACCCAGTAGTAGAAATGAGAGCAAGCCTAATTTTTTTAGAGACATGGTTTTCTCCTGAGTGGATCGATGTATTCGTTTGATGAATGCACAGTAGAACGTACATATGACAAAACAAGAGGACAATAGGACGAGAGAACTTTTCTACCGACATGAGTATAACGCCAAAGTGGGGATTTTTTGTGTGTCTGAATTCACAGTTTGGAGGTGAGAAAGGTCACAATTTGAGAAGAAAGAACATGCGTCAATTGGTTCTGGCA
>Ga0209701_10003598_pt1 | contig 10136 bp, 8 predicted proteins | sample CZO8metaG_4_FD_188356 | JGI IMG/M metagenome (GOLD analysis project Ga0209701, IMG submission 188356) | Vadose zone soil microbial communities from the Eel River Critical Zone Observatory, Northern California, USA - CZOApr15con2H3.8 metaG... | ecosystem: Environmental > Terrestrial > Soil >...
CTACGGACTGCGTCCGTCAGGCAAGACCAAAGGAAGTACTTCGTGCTACGCTTCGCGTCAGCAGGCTCGAAAGGTAGTACTGGGAATGAGACGGCAGGGAGAACGTTTACGCAAGGAATAAGGGAATAACAACAATGGAGTCGCAAGACAGCATTATTATGGATGGCGATTTACAAACGCTAGGTCTCCAATCCATCCTCAAAATGCTCGCATTGAGTGGGAAAACCGGGACGTTATTTGTACATTCTGGGCCAGAATCCCTTTCTGTCAGCCTGCGCAAGGGCCAAATCGTGGCGTTGCGTGAAAAAGGTCCTATCCAGCCTGATTTGCTCGGTATGCTCTGCCTGATCAATAAACTCGATCCGCCACGCGCACACGCTGTACGCGAGGTTGCACAGGGTGATATGCACCTCTCCCTGGCGATGTTGGTTGAGCGTAACTGGATGAGTACCGCAGAAATGCAACAGCGCCTCGAATTTGTTGTTACCCAATCGATTAGTCATGCGCTGCGCTGGGTGGATGGGAATTTCTCCTTTCACCGGCAATTAGTCACGATGGAAAGCCGTATGCAGCCTCTCGATATCGATAGTGTCCTGCTGGAAGCGCTGCGCCAGGCTGACGAGTGGGAGGAAGTAGGAGAAACGCAACTGACTCGTACAACTGTTGCTCGCTGGCTGCCGGAGGTGAGTAACGATGTGCGTAGCCTTGGGCTGAGCCAGGAGCATATCGAAGTCCTGTGCCTGGCTAACGGCGAAGTGCCCATGCAAGCCATGGCCATGGTGCTCATGCTTCCTGAAGCTCGTGTTGCTCGTATCGTCAGTCGCCTGCTGGAACTTCGGCTGATAGAAGTGGTTGACACGGCATTAGAGGCCGAATTGCAGCAAGACCTCTCGAACATCATTATTATGAGCCAGCATACATTGGCGCAACAGCAACAAATCTCTACCCCCACACAACACCTTCTCGGACTGATTGCAACCTTGTCACAGTGCATCAATGGGCTGCTTATCCATCACGGCACCTATGCAAAAAGCCTGCGCGGGCGGGGACAACTCCCCGTTGCCGAGATCGTGCGCTACCTTGAACGCCGGTTTGCTCAGCCATTGCAATTACTAGCAAAGCAGCAATATCCTATCCTGGAAACGGCAACATTCGCGAATGGTCAACTGGACAGTGCCGAAATCATACACCTGGATCAGTTGGTGAAAGGAGAGAAGCTGGAGGAGTTTTATTGGGAGGCCGTCCTGGGACTTGCGACGTTCTTACGTACTGTTTTCGCCATCTTGTTAAACGATGAAGTGGGTAACTCGCACACGGGCCGCCAGCTCAACTATGTCTGGAAAGCTTTCCTCACAGAAGTTGACCAGGAGATTCAGCAGTACCAACTTTACCGGGCGCAACAGCACACCCAGCAAACGCGTAACCGGAACAGCGAAGCTATGTTCCCAAGTGGGCAAAGTTGGAGTGTCCCTCACAGTGAAGGCAACCCTTACTGGTCGCCTGAGACGCAAAGGAGGTCAATCTAGATGATCGAACCAATCCCAACGGTTCTAGTGGTAGATGATAGCCCCACGGTGCGTAAAATTGTGCAAATGACCCTGCAACGCGAGCGAATTCGAGTTATTACCGCTGGCGATGGTCTCAGCGCTCTCACCTCGGTAGCGGATGAAATGCCTGCCCTTATTCTCCTGGATATTCAGTTGCCTCGTATGGATGGGTACCATATTTGCCAGATAATACGGAAAAACTTGCAGTTTCGCACAATACCTATTATTATGCTCAGTGGGAAGGATGGATTATTTGACAAGATGCGGGGAAGACTTGCTGGATCAACAGAATATCTAACGAAACCATTCGACTCTGCTGAATTGATCCAGACGGTTAAAAAACATCTTGTAGGTTGGCAGCAGCGTATGCCGCTTCAGTACGAGGGGGGTATGCGCACACGCCTCAGACGTCGTGGATAGCCCTTGTCCCAGCCACTTATTAGGCATTGGTGCGCGTCAACCACGGCTTATAGCGCGAACAGGTACCGCACAGAGAAGATCAACGACTTGTGGCTATAGCCATTCTTTCCCATTGGCCGGACGTGGCGTATTGCGTCTCTACATAAGGAAAGGTATACTGATATGCCAGGGCAGAAAGTGCTCGTAGTAGATGATAGTTGGACAGAGTTAACTATGATCGCCACACCATTGCGCAATTATGGCTTTGATGTGGTCACCGCTGTGGATGGCGATGAAGCTCTCGAGAAAGTCTTCAGGGAACATCCCCAGTGTATTGTTCTTGATGTGGTCTTGCCCAAGCAGAACGGCTTTCAACTATGCCGTAGGCTCAAAAGCCTGGATGCGAGTAAGCACATACCGATCATCTTGTTGACGAACAAAAATACTCCGCTGGATAAGTCGTGGGGGCTACGGCAAGGTGCAGACATGTATATGACCAAGCCCTTTAATGAAGATGAACTGGTTAACAATGTTCGTCGTCTCGTGTAACTTTAGGAGTTATCAATGTTGCAACGCAATGCAGGGCAATCGTCGCGGCCTACCTCAGGTGGGCTGCGACGGCAAGGAGAGGCTGCTGCACCTGTAGGAACCGATCCGCAGGGTAACTCACGTGGTTACCCTGGCAATGCTCTCTCCCCAATGGACGTGGCTAATGCACCGCTTGAAGCAGTCGTTGTCGGTGAGCAATACCTGCTCTTCTCACTGCTGGAGCGTGAGCTTGCCCTCAAAGCTGAGCACATACAGGGCGTGGAACGTCTTGCAGATGTGACTCCGGTACCAATGGTCGCTCCGTGGATCAGCGGTGTGATTAACCTGCGAGGCTCCATTGCTTCCGTAGTTGACCTGCGAGCTTTCCTGGACCTCGAGCGCTTGCCCTACAACCCACGAACCCGGTTACTATCTGTGCAGTTCAATGAGATGGTGATCGGCCTGGTCGTCGACAGCGTCAGTGAGATGGTTCCTGTCCCACCATCTGCTATTAATGGGAGTTTGCGCCAGGCCACTATTCCACGATGGTTGGCTCCCTATGCTTCTGGGAGTGCGCTGGTTGGGAGACGAAATATTGTCTTGCTGGATGCGGCTCGTTTACTGTTCTCGGACAAGATGCAGCACTATGCGTAGAAAAAAAGTAGAGCAGTAACGCTGCTTTATACGAGAGGAGGCTTGGCGGATGAATGATACTGATAGAGGCGGGATGACAGTAAGCTCGTTGTTGGTGATGGGACTTACTGCTTCAGTAACCATTCCTGTCGTCGCCATTATTGTTCTTGGTGTTTTAAGGGGAGTTGTCGATCAGACAGCTTTTGTGTATGCAGTTGGATTGTGCGCCCTGGTTGTATTGTTGGGAGTTTTAACGATCAATTATTTTGTACGGCGCAGAATCCAGGATCGCACGCTGGGTTTGGTTGATGTGTGCAGGAACTTTGCTGGCGGAGACCGGGCGGTTCGCGCGACGGTTACAGGCGATGATGAATTTGCCATGTTAGCTATGTCCCTCAACACTCTCCTTGATAGCCAGGGATTCGCAGTTGGCGGAGCGACTTCAGTTGGTGGCAGCGACGCGGCAGCTCTACAGGCGCAAATTGAAAAGCTCTTGCAAGAGGTCAGCGCTGTCGGTGATGGTGACCTGCGTGTCCAGGCTGAAGTAACGCCTGACACCCTGGGTGTTCTGGCAGACTCTTTCAACTATATGATTGAAGAGCTTGCTAAGGTCGTAGGTCGCGTGCAGTCCACTGCCGTGCAAGTGACGAATGCGACGCGCCGCATTCTCGACCGCTCGGATGAACTTGCTCAGGGCTCTGCAACTCAGGTGGAGCAGATTCAGCAGACGACTGATGCAGTTGAGGCGTTGGCTGTATTCATCCAGAACGTTGCGCGTAATGCCCAACTAAGCGCCGAATCGGCGCAAGAAGCGCTGCGTAACGCTAATACCGGTCAACAGGCAGTGCGGCAATCCATTGATGGTATGATGGTCATCCGTGAAAACGTCCAGGAGACTTCGAAGAAGATCAAGCGCCTGGGTGAACGCTCCAATGAGATTGGCGAAATTGTACGTATTATTGAAGACATCGCGGATCAGACCAACCTGCTCGCCCTCAATGCTGCTATCCAGTCTGCCATGGCGGGCGAGCATGGACGAGGATTTGCCGTGGTTGCTGATGAGATTCGTCTCCTTGCAGAACGTTCGACCGAATCGACAAAACGTATCGCTACCCTGGTCAAGAGTATCCAGGGCGATACGTATGAAGCAGTTGTGGCAATGGAGGACAGCACCCAGGAGGTTGTGAAAGGCTCGCAGCTTGCCGACGAGGCGGGCCGTGCTCTCAACTCCATCTATACTGCTGTAGAACGTCAGGCCCAGATGATTGAGACCATCGCCCAGGCTGCAAATGAGCAGGCGCAGGTATCAGAAAATGTTGCGATTGCAATGGGCCAGATCTCGGAGATTACCAGGCAGTCCAATACAGGAACGCAAGAGGCGGCGATGAGTGTGAGCTACCTTTCCGAGCTTGCTGATCAACTGCGTGCCTCTGTCTCCACTTTCCGTTTGCCTGAACGCACGAATGAAATGATGGACGTATTCCCGAATAACATGGCGGGCGTTCCGGCGTTGCCTAGCGGGGTCGGTGAAGAATTTTTCCAACAAGATATGGGTATGAGCAATAGTTGGAATCAGGGTTTTTCACCTGATTTCCTCTCACTACCTCAACCTCAGGAGTCAGGTAATTCCGGCGCTTTCCAGTTCGCTTTCGGCAACCAGCAGGACTTTGGAGCACAGCAGGACTTTTCTGGCATGTATGGGGACCAGCAATCTTTCGCAGGCCAGCAATATGGGAGAGGGTCCCCTACCGGATTCGAGGGGCAGCAATTTGGGAACCAGGTGAACTTCAGTGGACAACAATTTGGAAATCAACCGGGATTCGAGGGGCAGCAATTGGGTAGTCAACCGGCTTTCGGTGAGATGGCTGGATTCGAAGGTCAACAGGGTTTTGGTGGGCAACAACAATTTGGTTCCAGGCCTGAAGCTGGATTCGGGAGTTCGAATCCGGCGGCATTTCCCTTTGCAAACCAGGCTCAGGGAGTTCCGCAACAAAGCTTTGGACCGCAGCAGCCGCTGGCGGCTCGCCAGCGTTGGAGAAATCCTCAGCAGAATCAGTCATTTGGTCAGGACCAGGTGCCTTTCCCTAACGGACACCAGGGACAGTAGCAAACTGAGTTTCAGTTTGGTGAAGCTTTGCTTCCCTTGCCGTGAAACTAGAATGGGTGGGTGCGCGTAGCATGTCAAATTCATTTGATAAACTATCGGTCCTCGATTCGTTTATCGAGGAAGTAAATAGTTATTTGCCGGAAATCCAGGCAAATCTCGAGCGTTTAGCGCACACCCCTGACGACATGGAGGCGCTCGAAGAGACATATCGTCGCGCTCATACCATTGGTGGCTCCGCTTCGATGATGGACTTTCCAGGACTTGCACATGTCGCTCATGGTATGGAAGATATCCTGGGCGATGTTATGGATGATCTGGCTGCGCTTGATCCTCCCACTATTGGGCTTTTGCAGCGCTCTCTTGCTCGCATGCACCGGCTCCTGGGCGGTATTCACAGTGGCATCAACGAGGATGCTGTGATAGCAGAAGATGATGCTGATTATTCACAGTATCGTGTGATGATGGAGGCGGCTGCGCACAGCCAGGATGGCAAGCCTGCCATTGATGAGCAGAAAGCTCTGCTAGACGCAAGCGCCGCACTTTCCTTGGAGCCTGCTATTACATCTCTCGATGAAATGTTAGCCTCATTCCGCACACCTAGCCTGGCTGAGGGAGAAGAGATTTCCTGGCCGGAGGAACCATATGTCGATTCCACCCAGGATACCCAGCCACAGCAACTTGTCAAACCTGAAGTTGCTGCGCCTGCCCAGCCGGTCCAGCCGAGCGCGTTGGAGATGCTGGCTGCCACTGCTGCGCAAGCTGAGATCAAGCACGAGTTAACACAACCTGAAGCGGCCTCAACAAGGTCTGTTCAGCACGAAAACCAGCCGTCACCCGTGCAGGTCTATAGCGAATTGCAAGAAGAATCCCAGGTGCTGGCAGAACAGACATCGTCTTTGAAGAGAACGCTCACGCAGTTGCGCCTGGTAGTCTCGATTATTGAAGGACAACGTATTGAGTTCAAGAGTTTCCTGGATGGCTCTAAAGACGCACTTGATCGCATGGAGGAATGGGCCGGGAAGGCCATGGGCCTCAATTTGCGCAACAGTCCCGAACAGGTGAGACGATATCTTCCATTATCGGTCATGTGGGTTGCCAATACCAAACTCAAAATGGTGCTCGGTTTGCTCACACAGATGACCAGTAGCATGGAGATCACAGAGGAGCAGGTGCAGGACACATTGCAGCAGTTGCACGGCACGATAGAAGCGTGCGGTGATATCTTTGAGCAGGTGCAATCAAATCTTTCCGCTCATCTGTTTACCCATGATCCTGGCTGGACACCCTGGGAGATGCAAGTTGCTCGTGAGGCAGATACCATGCGTGAGCGCGTGACTTTTGAGCGCCGGGGGGATCTTGCAACTCTGCGTGCCGAGATGGAAGCCAAGGTGCGCGAGGACTTACGGCACGAATACGAAAATCGCCCGTTCACACTCGCGGCACGCGCTGAATTAGAGCGACAAATACGCAATGAAATCCTTAAGGAGTTCGAGGCCAAGCGACAGTTGCAAATGAGCGTCGCCGGTTCAGAGCAGCGAGAAACACTGCCAGAGATTGAAGCCCGATTGCGCAATGAAATAGAAATTGATGTGCGTCGTGAGTTTCTCAGCCAGCTCACTGGCGAAAGTGAAGAGATGCTGGCCTCTGCTACTCAGTCGCTCCCTGACATGTTTGCAGCTCCGTTGCCTGGGACACCTCCGGCCCAGGCCTGGCCAAGAGGTCCTGTAGCCCCACCCCAAACAACCGTGGCCGCAGTTGGTGAGCTTGGCGAAGAGGCTACTGAAATTTTCCGCCTGGAGGCGGAAGAACACCTGCAAACGATCAGTATGTATGTGGCTGACCTGGAAAACTCTCCCACTGATCATGATCCCATCCAGGGCATACGACGTGCTACCCACACACTTAAAGGCGCAGCAGCCATGATGGGATTTCGTGCTATCGCCGACCTCTGTCACATTTCAGAAGATCTGCTCGATAGTGTGATGGAGGGGGCCATCACAGTCTCGCCAACCGTTGTCAGCCTGATCCTGGACACTGCTGAAGCCCTCGATTTGCTTATCAATGGTGAGAGAACCAACGAAGAAAATATGGCGGCAGTACAGGTTCTACGCACGCGCTATGTAGAATTACTGGGTGAACAGACTTCCCCGCCCATTGCAGTTGACGAGGAAATTGATGCCGAAATAGAGGAGAACGCCGCTATTATTATAGAGGATGCAGCGGTTACGAGCGTAGTTGCCGGTACCCAGTCAGGGATGCAACAAGCCGCTCGTGGCGACCTCAGTGTGCGCGTACCTCTTCACAAGCTTGATGAGCTGGTAAACCTCTTCGGCGAACTGCTTGTCAACCGCAGCGTCCTGGAAGAGCGCCTGCAGCGCCTGATGCGGCTTGTATCCGATGCCAGTGTCAGCAGCACTCGCCTGCGCGATGTGGGACAAAAACTGGAGAGCCGTTTTGAAGCCGCCACCTTGCCGAGCGGTCATTCGGTGCAGGTCATGCCCGGTCAGGGCGATCAGAGCATGGGGTATAACTTTGGCGGTAATGGCAAGAACCCCGCTAACAGGGCAGGGGCTTCGCACCTGGCCGAGTTCGATGAACTGGAACTTGATCGCTACACCGAATTCCATCAACTGGCTCGTGGTCTGAGTGAAGGTATCTCGGATATGACAACCCTCAGCAATGAGATGGAAACCATTATCCGTGACTGTGAAAGTGTCTTTGGCCGTGAGAATCGTTTAAGCACGACCTTCCAGGACCGCTTAATGAAAGCGCGCCTGGTACCACTCTCGACCATGATTCCCCGTCTCTATCGCACAGCACGTGCGGTAGCCTTGAAACAGCATAAAGAATTCGAGTTTGTACTGGAGGGCCAGGAAACAGAAGTTGATCGTACAGTGATCGAGGAGATAGCCGGGCCGCTGTTGCATCTTATGCGCAATGCAGTAAACCACGCTATTGAGACACCGGAGGTGCGCCTGCAAAGAGGCAAACCTGCGGCAGGACAGATTAAGCTCTCCGCTGCCTATGAAGGCAACCAGGTTGTCATTACTGTACGTGACGATGGCACCGGTATAGACCCAGAGCGCGTACGTAGTGCAGCAGTTGTGCGCGGCTTAATTCGTCCAGATCAAACGCTCAGTGATGGCGAAGTGATAGAACTGATCTTCCGACCCGGTTTCTCAACTGCCGAAGTCCTGAGCGAAGAAAGTGGTCGTGGTGTGGGTCTGGATGTGGTACGCGATAGTGTTTCACGCTTGAGAGGAACGCTTGAGGTCGAATCCATGCCTGGTCAGGGAACGGCGTTCACCATGAAGTTCCCAACCAGCCTGGCCATCCAAAACGCCATGTTGGTGCTTGTCGGTGAGCAGCAGTTTGCCATCCCGACGGTAATGGTCGAGGCTATTGGGCGTGTGGATAACTTCAAACAATCGACTTTTGGCGGAAGACCGGCAATCATTGTGCAAAATGATCTCTATCCCTTGAATTTCCTTGGAACCCTGTTGGGACTTCCGATAGGCGAACCTGACGAAAAGGCTCCAATACTACTTGTGCGTACTGATCGTCACCGTGTGGCCCTGGTAGTTGATGAGATCAGCGGCAGGATGGATATAGTGATGAAGAACCTGGGTCCGCACCTGCGCCATGTCCATGGCGTCGCAGGTGGAACGGTGCTTGGTAATGGGCGTGTCGTACTGATCCTTGAATTGATAGAGTTGCTCTCATCTCGTACCGGTACGCCTGGAACTGCGGGCGTCCTGACGCGTAGCGAGGAAGCGGCTAGGCAAGCGCTCCAGGCGAGTACTCGTGCGAGTGTTGAGCCGCCCACGGAGGGCCGCGCTACGACCGTGCTCACGAGACCGCCGGCCAGGCCTGCTGCTCCGTCTCGCGGCAAGCATATTCTCGTTGTCGATGATAGCCCAAGCGTGCGCCGTGTGGTAGGTAACATGCTCAAGCAGCATGGTTGGGAGGTGCAAGCTGCTCGCGATGGGGTCGAAGCTCTGGAAATGATCACACAGGAGACCCCGGCCGCTGTATTGCTAGACATCGAGATGCCGCGCATGGATGGCTATGAATTGATGGCCACGGTGCGTGCGCAGGAGCAATATAGGACGCTTCCCCTGGTTATATTAACCTCGCGCGCTGCCACGAAGCATCAACAGCATGCCATGCAGCTCGGTGCGAACGCTTACCTGGTCAAGCCATATCAGGATGAAGAATTGATCAATATCCTCAACTCGCTAGTCTACGGTGCAACTGTACGATAGGGGGATGATCTGAAAGGCAGCCGTACATGGGCGTTGAACGTGCTGTAACACGCTGGTATGTACAGCGCCAGTCTCTCCTCGACGAGCTTGCTTCATTGGAAGCGAAACTCACCCAAATGCAGGCCGAGGGGCAGGGAAAAGAGCCAGAAAGCAAGGAACGCGCGGATATCGAGCGGCAGCTTGCGGGTGTCAAAGCCAAGCTGCGTACTTTAGGCCCCTGTCCCAAACCAATGATGGGTTAGGCTACGGCCTAGAGCGTCCCGATATCCCGGTTTGTCATCACATGGACAGCGCCGTTAAGCAGCTACAGCATCTGCTATCAACTTGCCCATCTCCTGCGTCCCTACCACTTCTTTGCCCGCCTCACGCAAATCTCCGGTACGATAACCAGCCTCGATGACGCGCTCCACAGCGGCCTCGATAGCCCGTGCCTCCGGCTCCAGCCCGAAAGAAAAGCGCAACATCAATGCAACGGTCAATATCGCCGCGATAGGGTTGGCTTTCCCTTGCCCTGCAATATCGGGAGCAGAGCCGTGAATTGGTTCATAAAGACCAAAGAGGCCGTGTGCTGTCTTACGTGTACCCAGGCTGGCGGATGGAAGCATGCCCATAGAGCCTGCCAGCATTGAAGCCTCGTCAGTAAGAATATCTCCAAAC
>Ga0209701_10003600_pt1 | contig 10135 bp, 4 predicted proteins | sample CZO8metaG_4_FD_188356 | JGI IMG/M metagenome (GOLD analysis project Ga0209701, IMG submission 188356) | Vadose zone soil microbial communities from the Eel River Critical Zone Observatory, Northern California, USA - CZOApr15con2H3.8 metaG... | ecosystem: Environmental > Terrestrial > Soil >...
CCATTTCCCCCAACATGCTCACACGATTGATGTGTGCAAGATCGTCCTCGAGTTGACGCAATCTCTCGCGCTCTTGCTCGGCACGTTTGCGATCTTCAATGTCCGTGAGGGTTCCGTACCATTTAACAATCTTTCCATGCGGGTCCCGAAGTGGGACACCACGCACCAGAAACCATCGATATTCCCCGTCAGCGGCGCAACTAAACCGCGCCTCGTCTTCGAAAAGCTGCCCCGTCGCAACGGAGATCCGCCACTTCTCGGAATGCTGTGCAAGATCTTCGGGATGGACCGCACGCTGCCAACCTGCGCCTGAACTCTGCTCGACAGAAAGCCCGGTGTATTCGGTCCAGCGCTTGTTCACAAATTTGCAGGAGCCGTCAGACAACGCAGTGAAAGTCATCGCCGGAATTGTTTCCACAACGTCCCGCAGACGCTTTTCCTGGCTCTTGAGCTGGTGAACGCGCCATCGATAAAGTATCCAGGTACCAAGCAATAAGGAAGCCGCAAGAAGGATTCGAAACGTTCTTGTTTGGTACAACGTGGGCGCAATACTGAAGGGTAGTGCCACGGACTGATTCCAGAGGCCGGCACTGTTGCTGGCCATCACCCGAAATGTATATGATCCCCAACCAACGTTTGTGTAGACGGCCGCACGAGTTGAGCCTGGTCCGCTCCAGTCTTTGTCGAAGTTATCTAGTTTGTACCTAAACTGAATTCGCTTCGGGTCGGACAAGCTGATCCCGGAGTAGCTGAATATCAGTCGATGCGTATCGGGAGGAACGCGAATCGGCGAATGCAGGTCCAGTGCATTACCGTCTGCTGAAAAAGCTTCGATCTGCACAACAACAGAAACGGTTTCATGGTGGGCTCGGTTGGGATCGACCACGGAAAAGCCCTGGCTAGTGGAAAACCAGACTCTCCCCTGCGCATCAGTCACCACGGATCGAAACCGTTTCACTCCCTGCCTCCCAGCAAGACCATCCTCCAACCCGTAATCTCGAAGATCGGACTCAGTCATGGTTGTTGACAACAGTCGCTCGCGTTTGACGGACAAGATGTGGTTTGAAGTCGCGATCCACAAGCTTCCGATGTTGTCGGCTGCAAGCCCGAGGATCTCCTCCTGCAAGGGCGAAGGTATATTGCTAATTTTCTGGATATGGCCTGATCGTAGATAAGCCAAGCCAGACCCAGTTCCGATCCACAGGATGCCGGATGAATCGGACAGTAGACAACTGACATTATCGGAAGGCAGGCCATCGCGCGTCGTATAAACCCGCCACTGTCCCTTCGAAAATGCGTTTAGGCCGTTTGGTGTTGCAAACCACATAGTTCCATCCGGGCTTTCTTCAATTGAAAACACGGTGTCTGACGCCATGTCATTCGCTTTCGAATACGTGGTAAAACGCCCTTTCCAGTATTCGCTGACTCCCGCATTGACCGTCGCCGCCCATATCGCATCATTTCGACCCTGATACACCGCGTAGACGCTGTTCTGTGCAAGCCCATTTGCCTGCGTATACGTCTTCGTCGTGATCTTGCCGTCGGCGTAACGAAGATGCGTCAACCCGCCACGTCGCCTTCCTATCCACAACTCGTCCTTGCCGCCTGCGATGGAATAGACCACATCTCGCGCAAGTCCATCCTCCGCTACACTTCCTTCCTTTCCATCTTTCGCCCAGTGCAATCCACCCTCGAAGGGGGCGAACCACGTTCTCCCCTCACCGTCCACGAAAATCGGGCCACTGCTCTCCGACTGGGGACTACCCACCGAATACGTAATAAAGACGCTGTCTCGTATACGCTCAATGCTCCGCGAACCGCCAACCCAAAGGTTGCCTTCTCGATCTTCAAAGAGCGCGGTTACGGGCCCGCTGGTTGCACCAGTCTGTCTTGCCGCGGAAGAAGCCCCATTTGAGTTGAACCCCAGGAGTCCGTGAGACGTGCCCACCCAGATGTTCGAATCGCGGTCCTGAATGATGGCAAGGATTTTGCTTCGACGAAGGGAACTCGGTACGTCCGTCTGGCTGAGCCTCACCCCGTTCCACGCCGCGACCCCGTTTTCCGTCCCAATCCACAGCTTTCCGTCCTTCAAGGGAAGCAGGCAGGTGATCCTGGCGCTAAGCCCCCTAGCCACTGCCGAGACCTTGCCGTCGGCTATCTCAAACAGTCCTGAGTCTTGCGTGCCCAGCCACACCTTTCCATCGACGCTTTCCGCCATCGCGGCCACTGCGGACGCAGGTTCAGCCAAGCTATGTTCGGTGAAGTGCGGGGCCCAAGAAAGCCGGGCAGAAAGATCGTCGAGGACCTCACCCGTTTCGCCATGAGGGGTTTTGGGTAACGTCTCGGGCAGCGAAGGAAGAGGCTCAAATGTTCCGCCCCGGTACGTAAGAGTTCCGTAGGCGCGCGATGAGAATACCATCGAACCATTTCTTTGCCTGCCCATAGCGGTGATCCCGAATTCCGCTTTGTTATGCCCCGGCTCGAATTTTCCATCACGGTACCGCAAAATCTTGGTGCTCTGGAGCAGCACCCACAGATTTCCGTCTGCGTCGGTCAGCAACGATTGGACTGGGCCCATTTGAGGCAAACCCGGGATGGCCGGCTCGAAGACCCGGAACTCGAGTCCGTCAAAACGAATCAGGCCCTTATCCGTCCCAATCCACAGGTACCCATCTGGCGTTTGCGCAAATCCAGAAACCGAGGCCGCGGGAAACCCTTTTTCGCTTCCCCACCTCTCGCGAGCGTACTGAGAGTTCTGTCGAAAAGGGTCGAGCGCGTCTGCCTGAGTAATAGTGCACGCCACAACAAGGACAGCCGCTGCCCGGGTGAATATCCGTTTTGCGATCGAATTCATGGGAGATATTCGAATTTCTCAACGACAACCTCAGCTTCTCTTTGAAGCGGACTCTCGTCGCTGGGCACAACATACAAGATCAGCTGGAAAACTTCCGATCCTGCTGAAGGAACGCCGGAGGTGAAGGCGTGGTGAAAGACCACAGGACCCTCCAAATTGAGGGAAGAACCACGAACGGCTTCAAAGCTTGCGCGCCCCGGCTCCCAGCGGAGGGTGTGTGTAATCGTCCCCGGAGGCTCCTTAAGCGACGCTACATTCCCGGGAACGTAAAAAGGCTGTATGCCGTATTGGGCGTTGTCTTCATTATTGGCCCGGCCCCACCTGCCAATCTCCATATCAAGTTCCCGAAAATGCTCTTCTCCGGCCCACACATCAAAGGTATTCATGCTTAGGATTACGGCGGGCTCCAGGTGCGACGTGTCGCGCACCACGATGGAGTAGGTCCCGTATCCCAAGCTCCGCGTTAGGTCCACTTCCGCGCAATACCAGTTGCCCGACTTTTTGGTGATTCGCAGATGCAGGTCACCGCTTTTGTCGGTCCAGGCGTTCCCTCCGTCGAACAGATTGTTCACACCTCCACGAGCGGACGATATCGTTCGAACCTTCCAGTCATATCCGCTGAAATGCAACGGCACGGTGGGAGAGTCCGGCAGCGAGCCGACACCCTTTACGATCTTCATCGCGACCACTGAGCCGCCCTCGGTAGGAGCCACATCCATCGTGGGCGCTGGATGATAGTGGGGATCGACAAGAAGCGCAGCGTATTCGTAACCCAAGTGGGTCTGGGTACTCCATGTCGAATCCGACTGGAGCGCGATAAACGGTTGTTCTGGCCAAGGCTGTACCCACCATGGGCCACTCTTTGCATAAACTACAATTCGCTGTCCCGGTCGAGCCCCAGAAACGCGGCCGGAGATCGTATCCACTCGTTCCCTCCCACCCTGGGCTGCAGGAGGAATCTTGGTGAAGGTGATGGATGGTGTTTGCTGGGGTTTTTCTGACCAGCAGGCCACCAAGGCCACCGCGCTTAGGAAAACGATAGCGCTCAGGGTTCGCAAGACAAGACACGTTGCAGAAGCTGTTTCAATGCGACTCACCGCTGCGATTTCAGAGTGATTCACGTGCATAAGCGAAAAACGTCACTCTCGTTGGCCAGGGTCTACTTTTTTTCTCGGAAGACTAGAATCCCGGCGATTGTGATGTAATCTTCGGCGCTGCTCGACTCTTTATGCCAGTCGAATTTCACGCCTAGACGTCTTCTCGCGCGATGCCGATCACGTCAGTTCCGTCTTGGGGAATAGGCCGCGAGATCCCCAATCTTCTCATCTTGGCCAGCAACGTAGTTCGCTTAAGTCCCAGTTTTGCCGCTGCGCCGCGCGGTCCACCGACACGCGACGGCTTCACGCGATCCTCCTCGAGTCTGATTAATTCGTGGCTCGGGATCGCTGATCTCCAATTACCGGAAGCCCGGAGCGGGTTGGAGCGCGAACCGCCTCGCGGCTCGATCGCTGAGCTCCTTCGAGGACGTTCATGTGGCCATGATCAAGACCTCTTGCAACGTCGATTTCGAGCTATTGATACGCCACATGACGCACCTTCACCTCGCACGCGGATCCACCCGACCGCCAAGTAATGGATTGGTGAGTCAAGGGGTCACCAGTCTTCAAACCCCAGTAGCCCTACCATATCCATCCGCAAGCACAGCGTACGGAATCGTACAACCGCCGCTTGCGCAATAGTGCTTTACAAACAGCGCATGATCTCATCCACATGTCTTTCTCCTTCCCATCCGCGCATCACTCAGGACGAACAGAAATATTCAACTTGCGGATCCGATACGCCAGAGTCGTCCGTTTCATCCCAAGTCGTGCCGCGGCGCCGTTTGGCCCGCCGATGACCCAGTTGGATGCCCGGATCGCTTGGAGGACCCGATCGCGTTCGGCCTCTTCGGCAGTGCTCAGATTCGAATTCGCGCTCGGCAGGGATGACTGTTTCAGTTCCGTTAACGGTGGCCGAAGAACACTCCCCGGTGACAGGATCACCGCCCGCTCAATAAAGTTCTGCAATTCGCGAACATTTCCCGGCCAGGAATAATTTGCAAAGACCTCCATGGCGTGGGAAGGAATGGTCTCGATGCGCCGGTTCATTCGCCTGGCGTACTTGTCCACGTAATGGCGCACCAGGATCGGTATATCCTCACGACGATCGCGCAATGGCGGTACCGACAGCGGGAAAACGTGCAATCGGTAAAACAAATCGGTTCTGAACTTCCCTTCGTCCCCCATCTGCCTCAGGTCGCGATGTGTGGCCGCGATCACGCGAACGTCCACCTGCTGTGTGCGCGTGCTGCCCAACCTCTCAAATTCACGTTCCTGCAAAACCCGCAACAGTTTCGGCTGCAATTCCAGTGGAATGTCGCCCACCTCGTCGAGAAACAGCGTCCCTTTGTCCGCAACCTCGAACCGGCCGGCCTTGCGCATGATGGCGCCCGTGAATGCGCCTTTTTCGTGTCCAAAGAGCTCGCTTTCCAATAATCCGGAGGGGATGGCTGCACAGTTCAGCTTGACGAACGGCCGATCCCGGCGAGAGCTGAGATTATGAATCGCTCGGGCGATCAACTCTTTGCCCGTGCCTGTTTCTCCCTGGATCATCACGCCGGAGTCGGTCGGGGCCACGACCTCGAGCTGCCGGAGCACGCGCTGCAGGGCCGCACTTCTGCCAACGATTTCTTCGAAGTTCAGCTCGCTGCGGATCTCGTCATCGAGGTAAACCCGCTCCTCGCTGAAGCTGTCTTTCAGCTTCCGCAGTTCCCCGTAAACCAGCGCGTTCTCAACCGCGACGGCTACCTGGCTCGACACCTGCAACAAAAAGTCGATCGCATCGCGGGTGTAGGCGGTGTCTTCGTGCTTCCCGAGTGCGAGAATCCCCAGCATGCGGTCTCGGCCGGCAAGCGGGACGACACAACTGTTCCTGAAACCTGCCACCGACCACTTCGGATCGCCGTCGGCATCCACCTGGTCCATTTCTTCGGAATTTCCCACCCAGGGCTTGCCGGTGAAAAAAACGCGAGCGCCAAACATCTCGCCCAAAACGTCGACTGCCTCTTTGGCGAGCATGTTGTCCTCAGCCATGTCGCAAGCGCTTACGCCAACCCGGTCATCCTCGGAATCCAAAAGTCCAACCATCGCAAGATCTGACGGGATGACTCGCCGGATCCCTACCGTCACTTCACTCAGAAGCTCATTTACCGGCAGATTGGCCATCACGCCGTTGGTCAGGTCGCCGAGCAGCTTGAGCCGGGCACTCTGCACTGCCAGGTCGGACTGCGCTCGTTGCGACCTTTCACGGCTCAACGCGTGAGATATGGCGAGCGCCACCTGGTCGGCTGCCAGCGACAGGAACCGCACTTCCTCATTTGAATAGTCGTGCGGTCGAGAACTGGCAATGCTGAATACTCCGAGCGGCCCCTGCGCCGTGCGCAACGGCAATCGGCAGAGGGAGCGATATTCGATCCCCATTCTCTTCAGCGCTTCTCTCCGCACTGCGAACCGATCATCCAGCCTCCAGTCTGCAATGCACAACGGCTGCTGTTGTCGGTGAACCCACCAACAAGTCGTTTCTTCGATCGGAACATCTGCCGGGGCGAACTGCCCGGCTCCAACGGAGTGCCAGAGCACTTCGCTGGTCCCTTGCTTGAAAACGATGACATCGAGAAAATCGAAATCGAGCAGTGGACGCAGCAAAGCAGCGAGGTTGCGCGACAGTTCTTCCGGCGTTAAAGAAGCAAGAGATATGGAGAGGCGCGACAACGCTTCGTATTGTTTCGCCAGGGTTTTGGATTCCGGCAGTGGCTGCGACAACAGCATTGTTGATAAGGAGCTCAGTCCAAACTCAGCGATACTCATTGGGTCCTCGCTATCTCCGGGACGGCGCGCTCTAGATTGATTCCCGTGCTCCGGTTCCACTTTGTACCCCACCTGCGTACCTTGTGAACTCGCAAATCGCGCCCCCACTTTTCGCAAAACAGCTAGATGACTCTTGTTCTAGCAACTGCATTTCCAATCGCGACGAGGGCGCCAACCATCGCAAATCGTTGATTTTCGCCCGCAATCGGAACAGATTTGTTCTTCGCGCTGGAAATAGACGATGGCCGCTTCAATTCCGTAACCGGCGGTGACACGTGACACCTTGACACTTGACACCGTTTAACGGAGGACTTCGCTTTTAGATAAAGTTGCCTCGGAATTCCTTTGAAGAAGACCAAGAGGAAAAGAGGAGGCATCCGCCGGGCGAAAGATCGGTGGTGGTACTCAATTGGAAGTTTGCGACAATTAGGAACAAGCGGATAGGACGCGATTTCACCGCGCGTTAAGCCGGCACGATACGACTTTGCCATTGGGTTTCCGCGCCCTGTCACGCGGATTTTCGTATCGCCATTGGAAACTCCAGCAACTTGCCACGCTCGCCGCGCGGCCACTTTGAAACCTTGCGAAAACTTTGCGGAATATAGAACTCGATTATCTTTGCCATACATCCTCCGAAGTACTCTCTGCTTGCCCACAGGAGAAAAGCACGCTGGATGCCAAAGCGTCCTTACAAAAAGGATGCCGATGTAGTGCCGGCCTCCAAAACGCATGTCGCTTGAGCAGCCAGATTGACACCACTTGTTCCGTCCTGTTTGCGCGTGAATGAGGTGATGATGTGGTGATCCGTCTTTCATGCTTTTCCTCATGATCGCAATCAGCTTGGACGTTTGGCCCCTGGCATGCCGGGAATTGCGTATCGTTTGATCGGTCACGGCCATTCTTGTCTGTTTACCGTAGCCGCGAACGGGTGTAAATGGAACAGCGGTGATTTTGCGATGAAATAGGAGTGAAAGCGGTACGTTATTGATTTGTAAGCACGTTAACCGCAGGTTGATGTTAGTTTCAGCTTTACTTCGACAATTCCGAGTCGAATGGAGAGTTCTTTTACTTTGTGTCTACGTACGGTTCCTATGCACACCCTTCCCTCAGGACGCGTTCTGTTCGGAGCCTTTGACCTCGACCTCACCACTGGCGAACTGCGATCAACTGAAACGCCAGATCCTAGCCATAAGGTTCTCCTCAGAGAACAAGTGTTTCAGGCCCTGCGGATGCTCCTTGAACGTGAAGGCAAGATTGTCACCCGCGAGGAAATCAAGGGAAGGCTGTGGCCGGCCGATACGGTCGTGGATTTCGACCGCAGCATCAATGCGACGATCAAGACCCTACGCCGCGCCCTGGGGGATTCCGCCGATAATCCTCGGTACATCGAGACCCTGGCGCGGCGTGGCTATCGATTGATGCTCCCGGTAGAGTACCTGGAGTCAGTGCCAGCAACCGCTTTGGAGAAGGACCGAGAGCAGCGTGAGCAGTCTGCCCCCGAGATGAGCGAGAACGCCGTGAGAGCTGAGCGGCAAGTAAAGCCGCACTGGTGGAAAGCTGCGCTCGTGCTTGCGTCTGCTGTCATTTTGGTCGGCGCGGGCTATATTTCTTGGCGGCACTTTCGGGCAACAGAATCGACAAGGCCGGACAAGATCAGGCTCGCGGTGCTGCCGTTCCAGAATCTCACTGGCGATCTCAATAAGGATTATCTTGCGGACGGTCTGACCGAGGAAATGATTTCACAGTTAGGCCGGCTTAACCCGGAACAGTTGGGTGTGATCGCGCGAACGTCCGTCATGGGATATAAACACAACGACGTACGCCTGGACCAGATCGGACGCGACCTTTCTGTGCAGTATGTGCTGGAAAACAGCCTCCGCGAAAGCGGAAATGCCATGCGCCTTACCGCTCAGCTCATTCAGGTGAAGGACCAAACTCACCTGTGGTCACAGGATTACGACTATCCGGCGAAGGACATTCTTAATGTCGAAGACGACGTAGCCAAGGCTGTTGCGCGGCAAATCCAAATCCGTTTGACTTCGCAACAACAAGCGGAATTGGCACGATCGCGCCAAGTCAATCCGGAAGCCTTTGATGCCTACATGCAGGGGTACTACTACTTTGAACGGGACACAGACAAAGATACGGACATGGCTGCAAAGTATTACGAACGAGCGACTCAACTTGATCCCTCTTATGCTTTGGCTTGGGTCGGCTTGTCTCGGGCACGCAACTGGCAGGCCAACGTAAGTCTTATTCCCGCTGAGGAGGGTCACCGGCTTGCGCGTGAAGCAGTTGAGCGAGCCTTAGCGCTGAACCCGAACCTGGCACAGGCCCACACTCAAATGGGACGGATTAAGCAACAGGTCGACTTCGATTGGGCTGGAGCCGATGCTTCCTTCCAGCGGGCGGTCGCTCTCGATCCCGGAAATCCTGAGGTTGTAAGGACGGCGGCTGGCTCGGCAACCATGCTCGGCCGCTTTGACGAAGCTCTTCAATTGAGGCGCCGAGCCGTTGACTTGGATCCGCTCAATGCAGACAGTTGGGAGGTTCTTGCAGAGACCAAGTTTTTCATGGGGCAGCTAGACGAAGCCGCAGCGGATTCCAAGAAGGCGCTCGAACTGAACCCCGATGTTGTGGCCGCCCATATGGTGTTAAGCCAAATCTATGTGATTCAGGGGCGGCCGCAGGATGCTTTGCCGGAAATCGAGCTCGTACGCTATGACCCCTTACGTGCGTTTCTGGATCCGATTGCGTACTACGCGCTTGGCCGGAAAAAGGAGTCGGATGCCGCATTGAGTGAGTTAATTACGAAATACCATGCAAGCCATCCGTATGAAATCGCCCAGGTTTATGCGTTCCGGAACCAGCCCGACGAGGCCTTCGAATGGTTGGAGCGAGCTTATGCCCAACGTGACAGCGATCTGGTCTTTACGAAAGTGGATCCCTTCCTGAAGAACGTGCACGCCGACCCGCGATATGCTGCGTTTTTGAAGAAGCTCAACCTGCCGACCTGAAATAACGCTAGTCCCACGGGCTCACTCAGAGGAGGACCAGAACGCCTCAGGCGACCAAGGGCGATGACTCTGTGACCTGGATCGGTAAGGTGAAATGAAAAGTTGCGCCGCCTCCACTGTTGGCGCTTGCCCACAACTGCCCGCCATGCGACTCCACAATGGAACGGCTGATGGCTAACCCCATGCCGCTGCCCTGCGGCTTGGTGGTAAAGAACGCAGAAAAGATCTGATCCATCTTCTCCATTGGCAACCCCACGCCCGTGTCACTGACCGAGAACTGGAGTTGACCGTCCTGCAGTTCCGACTTCACCGTAAGCTCTCCGCCGGAGTCCTTCATGGCCTCGATGCCGTTAAGCATG
>Ga0209701_10003606_pt1 | contig 10127 bp, 9 predicted proteins | sample CZO8metaG_4_FD_188356 | JGI IMG/M metagenome (GOLD analysis project Ga0209701, IMG submission 188356) | Vadose zone soil microbial communities from the Eel River Critical Zone Observatory, Northern California, USA - CZOApr15con2H3.8 metaG... | ecosystem: Environmental > Terrestrial > Soil >...
TGTCGATGTGGGCTGCCGCCGGGATGGACTTGCGCATAGTGTCCAGCATTTCCTGCGTGAGCTTGAGATCGAAGAGTGTGTCGATCAGCAGGGACGCAGCGCCACCGGTGACGATGCCGGCATTGCTCCAGCCCCAGGAGCCGTCGGGCTGGAGGTATGCATACACGGAGTTGCCCAGGTCATGAAGGCCCCTGGTGTATGACCACGCGTTCATGTGCTTCCTCCTTGTGCCAAAGTTTTGCGAAGAATATAGCCTACTTTCGTGGGAGTCATCCGTGCGGTGGATGTATATAGTTTACCATTATCGGCTATAGCGAAAAAGTGGTTGAAATGAGCAAGGGACCTGGCGACCGCAAGGGTCGACCCCACGATAAATCGGGGGTCTACAACGCTGGACCGAGCCGCAATGCAGCTCAAGTGAGCGTAGTAGGTCCCCGATTTATCGTGGGACCAGAGCTTGCCTCTGCCAGGCTTCATGCAAAAATCGTACGCACACCCGAAGTGCATGACGCACTCGACAGAGCCCCCGTCACCTTGATATAATCAGAGCACGCGTGGGAGCAGGAACCCATGTCAAGGATGAGAGCAAGGAGCACGCTATCATGTCTACCCCCAGGGACCCTCGTCGAGAGCATCCGAGCACGTATCTTGTCCAGGATCGCTCCAGTGAAGAGGAACTCACTCGCCTGTTGATCCAGGATCAGATGGCTACCACCGGGATGGGTGGGGTGCTGCCAGAGCAGCCGGACCCAACGGTCTTCCGGCAGGTGCTCGATGTCGGCTGCGGTCCGGGCGGCTGGCTGAGAGAAGCCGCCCGGACTTATCCGAGCATGTCTGTCCTGGCAGGGGTAGATATCAGTGGCAAGATGGTCGAGTATGCGCGAACGCAGGCCGAAGCCGAGGGACTCGGTGACCGGGTGACGTTTTATATCATGGATGCGCTGCGCATCATCGAATTTCCCGCGAGGTATTTTGACCTGGTCAATCATCGCTCTGCGGCAAGCTGGCTGCGCACCTGGGAGTGGCCCGGTCTCCTGCAAGAGTACCGGCGGGTGTGTCGCCCCCGTGGGGTGATCCGGGTCACGGAAGCGGATTTCACGATGGAGAGTAGTAGCCAGGCTGTCAATCGCCTCTACTCGCTGTTTCTGCAAGCGCTCTACCGGGCAGGGCACTATTTTACCCCAGAAGGAAATGGAGTGATCAGCCAGCTTGCCGACCTGCTACAACGATCAGGACTCCAGAACGTGCAGACGCGCTCCTGCAGGCTGGAATATCGTGCTGGCACTGCGGAATGGCAGGGCTTTGTAGAAGATGGGAAGCACCTCTTTCGAACGGTGGCACCGTTCTTGCGGAAATGGACTGCTGTGCCTGATGACTATGAGAGCATCTATCAACAAATGCTCTTCGAACTGCAACAGCCGGACTCTATGGGAGCGGTGGAGGTGGTTACTGCATGGGGCATCAATCCTAAATAGCATCAGATCGATGGAGCGACTGATGTAAGATTGACACTGCCTGTATGCTCTGCTACCATGGCCTTCATACTATAATAAGGATGGTCAATATGGTACATGCATGGAAGGTTGATCCGGGCAGTAAGATCAAGCTGAAGGATTATGATCCTAATGACACCGACAAGCATACTGATCGGGCTGCAGCGGAGGTGGAACTACAACAGCTGAGCAATGAACTGAGCGAGCTGCAAGAGCTGCTGTCAGCAGCGCAACTGCATAGCATGCTGGTGGTGCTGCAAGGAATGGACACAAGCGGCAAAGATGGCACTATTCGTCACGTGTTCTCACATGTCAATCCTCAGAGCTGTTATGTGCATGCGTTCAAGGCGCCGACCCAGGAGGAACTGGCACATGATTTCCTGTGGCGCGTCCACAAGGTCACGCCGGAGAAAGGCGAGTTGGGTGTTTTCAACCGCTCCCACTATGAGGATGTTTTGATTGTACGCGTACATAACCTCGTGCCGCAAGAGGTCTGGAAGAGGCGCTACAAGGAAATCAACCACTTCGAAGACCTGCTTACAAATAGCGGCACGATCATGCTCAAGTTCTACCTGCACATCAGCTATGATGAGCAGGCGCGCAGGCTGCTTGCGCGGGAACAGGATATAGACAAAGCCTGGAAGATTGACCCAGGCGACTGGACCGAGCGCAAGTACTGGAAAGATTACCAGGAGGCATACGAGGATGCGCTAGCGGAGTGCAGCACGGACAACAGCCCCTGGTACATCGTAGCGGCCAACCACAAGTGGTACAGGAACCTGGCGGTGGCCCACACGATGGTGCAAAGCATGCGCAAGTATAAAGACGAGTGGAAGGCCGCCCTGGAGAAGCGCGGCCAGCAGCAGCTTGAATTGCTGAAGAAGGTCCCGCATCCGTGAAGTATCCCGGCGCTAGTGAAGTGCTCTCCTGCCTAATGGAGATTAAAAAATTACTGCGGGTTTTGCCCCACTCCCCGGGCGCCATAAATGTCGCGGCTACGCCTACCCATATACCGTACTATTTTGTGAACCCGCATAAGGCAGGGAGCTTCTCGCGATAGATGTAGACAGAGTGTAGCACAGGTCAAGACCGAAGGTGAGCCGGGAATTCCTGCAGGAGCCAAGAATTGCCATCGGGGTCGCTGAATCCGGCATACTTCACCCCCTGCATGTCCCACACCTCGGCTACTTCAAGCCCCCGTTTCACGAGCGCTTCGCGGGCCTGGTGTATATCCGCTACCACCAGATGCAGACCCTTGACCGATCCGGGCTGCATGGCAGAAATGTCCCCCATCCCGGTCCCGAAGACGATCGAACAAGCCGACCCGGGCGGCGTGAGCTGGACAACTCTCATCGTGTCGGTCGGACGCACATCCACGTCTAACGTAAAACCAGCTTTTTCGACATAGAAAGCCCTGGCGCGGTCAACATCAGACACCGGTACCGGCACCAGCTCAAGTTTCATAGCAGGGACTGCAGGAATGTTCTCTTTGTTGGTATCTGCCATCATGATTGCTCCTTTCAATTATCCCAGGTGCTCGGCAATAAGAGCCTTTACATCTTTTTCAGAAGTTCTGCAAGACGATTATAGGTATCATTGACTCCTTCTTCCATGCCACTTTGGAGCATGCCATCGCGGTCAGCGACTGACTGGAAGACAGATTGAACTATGAGTCCGGTTCTTCCTCCAGGCAATGCCTCAAGTTTCATCGTCTCCAGAGTCACATGTCCTGTTTCCGGTAACCCTTCAAACTCAAAGGTATCAATAATGCGCTCAGGGGCAAGGACTTCGTGATACACGCCGTGAAACGAGTATGCGTTTCCCTCGGCGTCTCGATTGATAAAGCGCCATTGACCACCAGGTCTCACGTCCATCTTGTCAACTTCGGTGGAAAGGTATCTCGGTCCCCACCATTGCGGTAGAAGCTCTGGATCAGTGATTGCTTTAAACACGAGATCTCGCGGTGCATCGAATTCGCGCGTGATGACTATTTCTTGTTTTCCCGGTTCTGCAAGAATATGCGTTGTATGTGCTGGCATAGAATGTTATTCACCTTTCTTCTTTTTTTCACGTTCGAGTACGGTATCTAATGCAGCAAAACGCTCTTCCGACCTCTGCTTCATTTGCTGAACCCATGCTTCAAATTGAGACAGCGTCTGTGGATTGAGGCGGTAGACATGCTTTTGTGCCCGTTTTTCCATCTCCACTAAGTGTGCCTCACGCAAGACTTTGAGATGTTGTGAGACCGCTTGTGGGCTGACAGGAAAGTGCTCGTAGATAGCAGTAGCCGATAACTCACCACTGGTGGCAAGGAGTTCTAAAATGTTCCTTCTTGTAGGATCGGCAAGTGCAACAAACATATCCATAAGATGGATTATAAAACATTTCCTTAATTAAGTCAATACTTGATTTTATTTCCGTTTTGGGGACTGGAAAATCGAAACCCCGCCACGGAGGGTTTACAAATCCCGGCAGTGACGATGGCGGGAAAAAGGCGCTTTGGGAGTGAAAGACTCGGCTCTAAAAGCCAACTTCTATGAGCGAACATGCGCCAATCTCACTACTGGGATTCGTCAAGGATGCATGGCGAGGTTTGCTGTAGGAATGTACACATAGGATCCCCATTCAACCCAATTCTCCTCACTGTTTGAACTGCGCAGAGCATGGACAGGGTCCAATACTGGTGCTGGCGAAGTGTTTGAGTCTTGACCATCAATCTGAAACCACAGTGGAGTGCCATTGTGCAGGTTTCTCCCGCGCAGTGTTACCGGGTGAGTGTAACTCTTTGCCATTCTCCAGATGATCTTCCACGTCCAGCCATACTGCGTATACGTGAAATAAGAGGGAATACGGATGGTGGTATCCAAGCCAAAGGCCCAGACGGGAGAGCGACCAACGCCAGGCCCAACATCGGAGAAAATGGTTCGAGGTGTTGGGCCGCAATGACAGTTCTGTGGTGCTAGCCCCAGAGGTGGAGGCGTTGGGGTTGGGGATGGTGCTGAGATAGCGGTTGCTTGTGAGGACGTTGGTGTTGGCGTGTTTGTTGCTTGTGGTGGTGGAGCCTGAGAACAGGTTACGAGAACCGAGGCGAGAGCAAGAAGCGCTATTAGTCGAGCAAAGGAATATGTGTTGTTCATTCTATCTTCTATAAACCTGCTGCGAAGGTAATACGCCAACTTCCGCTCGACCAATGAGCCTCAAGATAGTAACAGCCCGCTTGGGGAATAAATATGTAGGATGGGAAGCTTGTCCAAGGTTGTTCTCCTGCATTTCCTGGATCTAATACCGGTGAGAGCGTTAGGTCTTGATTACCAATCTGAAACCACAGAGGTGTACCATCATGTAGAGAGCCGCCGTGAAGTGTTACGGGACTTGGGGAGTTTGTGCTTACCCGCCATAGGATCTTTCGATACCATCCATGTTGAGTATACACATTATTCTGAGTACTTATCCCATTACCAACATGTAGGATAGCGTGAGGACCGACAAAGCCTGCCGCCCAGACTGGAGAACCGCCGACAACAGGGATAATGTCGGTGAAAATGTTTTGGAGTCTTGGGCCAGGAGGACAGTCTTGCGGCACTGCTCCCAAAGGTGGGGCTGTTGGAGTTGGTGTTGGAGTTGAAGTGGGTGCCAAAGTTGAGATGATCCCTGGTGTGGCAGTAGGGATATTTGTCGTAGGGATACTTGTAGATGAGCAACTGCTCACGATCACCAAGAGTGCTAGAAAGAATGCAGTTTCAGCCGTGGCAAAGCGACAAATATATGCCCTTGGTAAAAGGAGTAAGCTCAACATTTCTTTCCTCGCTAATGCACTGGGCTTCTTGTCAGGTGGATGCATTCTTTCCTCAAGAAATGGAAGGAGTTGGTTTTCTGCTGCTTTCATATTTTGCTCTACTTAGGCAACAGGTGTACTGAGAAGCCAACGAACCATATGTTCATCGGGGGCGGTATATATCTGTTGAGCCAGGAGATCGAGCGCATCAGGTTTGTTGATCTGCGATATACGCTGCTGAGCCAGTTCAGTAAGAGCGGGAAAACGTAGTTTGACAAAGTTGACTAACATCCTCTGCGCGGCTCGCACTTCCCCCTGGGTTTCGCTCTCAGTACGTATCTTTTTTATCGTGGGGCTTTCGCTCCATAACCTATCGTACATCTTCAATGCCTCCTTTATGGCTACTTTCTCTGGTGGAGCAATTGTCTCGGTTCGTTCCAACAAGAGGTTCATCCAGACGAATTGTTGGGCTAAGGTAACTTCGTCCTCCCGGTACAGTTCTGCTAGCTCATCCATCGCTTGCTGCATCATCACATGGTTGGTTCCCTGCATTGTTGGCAACAATGGATACATACAGACCAGGTGTTCCCGTACATATTGTTCGGCATCTAAAGTGAACAACGGTAATGTCAGAAAGTCAAATGTGATGATGTTTCCATTCTCACGGCTCACCTGCAAGGGAGACTCGGCTATCTTCGTTTTGAATGGATAAACAATCATTGAGATTACTGGTAGTTGATAATCGTGATAGAGTATAGCATTGTAGATCAGTAACCGAGAAACCATATGAGGGTCTGTGCCCGACTCGAACTCAATATGGAAGATATAGACCTTGCCCATGAAGATGATCTTGAAGACTTTATCTACCCTCATTGTTGGTCTGATAATTTCGACGTCAAGAGTGTCTTCATAGATTGCTCCTACAAGGAGCAACGGCAAGATAGCGCGTGCTTGTTGCCGTATCCAATCTTTGAAGGTCGTATCAAATGGTTGTGTTCGTTGTTGCTCCTCCTGGGTCTTCTTATTCTTCGGTTTCGCCATGACTGATTGCCCCCCTACCCGCTTTTGCTGTTATCATACCATGCCCTGGTTCTCTGAACAAGCATATATTTCACTCATTTACCCGCGAAAATCCACGGAAAACTTGCTGGGTTACGTTCAAACAAAGGAGAGCAATTTCAGTGTATTTATGGTGTCTTGTATATTGGCAAACAGGTGAGAGAAGGTATTTTGTATGAAGCTTCGTATACGTAGCGTATATCCGATAGTGCTCGTTCCTCTACTCAGTAGCATCATTATAGGAAGCGTCCTATGGGCCTATTTATCCACATTTACTCATGCAACCCCGGCGTCAGGGCGCGTGCAATTGCCCAGCAGTATCGCTAGCTATACCAGTAGCAGCCAGGTAGTGGCACGGACGGCCACAAATCAATCGATCAACCTGGCTGTTGGTCTGAGCCTGCGTAACCAGGCCGGTCTCGCCTCCTATTTGCAGCAGATTAGCAACCCTGGCTCACCGCTGTATCATCACTATTTGAATGCCGCGACCTTTGCCGCACTGTATGCTCCGCTGCCCTCAAGTGAGGCGGCTGTGATTGGTTATTTACGTTCTCAGGGCCTGACGATCACCGCAACCTATGCCAATCATTTGCTTGTGGATGCGCGCGGCAGCGTAGCGCAGGCCGAACAGGCATTTCAGGTGCAGATCAATAATTATCAAGCAAAAAACGGACAAATTTTTTATGCCAACGACATTGCTCCTTCTCTACCTGTCTCGTTAGCTCCAATGGTTGCCTCGGTGGCGGGGCTAGACAGCCTGGTACAGTACCGCCGCACACCCCTGGCTAATGGCCAGATCAAGCCCGCTCTCACCTCCTCAAAATCCTCGTCCATCACATGTCCCCAGCCCGGCGCTGCCACCGTACCCACCTCCTATACACCTTCGCAGATCGCCACCGCTTACGACTTCGCCCAACTCTATGGCCAGGGTACACTTGGACAGGGACAGAGCGTTGGTTTGCTTGAGTTAGATGGGTTCTCGTCCAATGATATCGCCCTGTATGCCTCGTGTTTCGGTGGGAACAGTACCGCCATCCAGACCATTCCTATTGATGGTTACAACAAAGCGGCAGGAGCAAATGCCGCAGAGGTTGAACTCGATATGGAGATGGTACTGGGGCTGGCGCCCCGACTGGCCACATTACGGGTCTACGAAGCCTCGATCAATTCTCTGGCCGCCTACAACGACGCCTGGGCGCGTATCGTCAGTGATGGCACGCCAGTCGTCAGTACAAGCTGGGTCTTTTGCGAACAGGGCGCGGGCGTTGCCAACGAGATACAGCAGGAGAATATCTTTTTCCAGGCTGCCGCAGCGCAGGGACAGACCATCTTAGCGGCCAGTGGCGACCTTGGGGCGACGGGCTGCTATGATCCAAAGACTGGCGCGAATACCAATCCCGCTGTAGATGATCCCGCCTCGCAGCCCTATGTGACGGGAGTAGGGGGCACCTCGCTGCGCATCAACCCCGACAATACCTATCAGTCGGAGCAGGTCTGGAATGACCGCGCCATTAAGGATGGAGCCAGCGGCGGCGGGGTGAGCCAGGTGTGGAGTATGCCTTCCTGGCAGCAAGGACCTGGCGTATATAATGCGTACTCGACGGGTTATCGCGAAGTTCCTGACGTATCCATCAATGCCGATCCACAAACGGGCTACGATGTCTATTGTAGTGTGGGAGGGTGTGGGGGCGGAGGTTGGCACGTCGTTGGAGGCACCTCGGCGGCAGCTCCGGTCTGGGCAGCGATGGTCGCCCTGGCCAATCAGGCAGCGTTCAAGGCCAATGGCTACCAGCTAGGTTTTCTCAATCCGAGCCTCTATGGTATATCTCACGGCCTGGGAGGCACCTCCTATGCCAGTGCCTTTCATGACGTTGTGCCTGTACCTGGTGGAGCGAATAACAACGACTACATAGGGAACAATGGGGCGTATCCCGACGCCAGCATGTATGACCTGGCGACGGGACTTGGCTCGTGCAGCGCGTCGAACCTGGCGCAGAGCCTCATAACGCTCAGTCTCGGAGCACCGACCCGTACCACGGCCACCAGTAAAACATGGTATTTTGCCGAGGGCTATACCGGTGGGAATTTCCAGGAGTTTCTGACGCTTGAGAACCCGGATACAAAACAGGCGGCGCAGGTACAGGTGAAATATCTCTTTAGCACGGGCCAAGGACCGGCCATTGTGCATACTGTTCCGCCTCAGAGCCGCGCCACCGTCAATGTAAATGACGAACTACACATTTCCTATAGCGGCCCGGGCCATGCAGTCTCCATGATAGTCACCTCTTTGAACGGCGTAGGCATCGTAGCCGAACGCCCCATGTACTTTACCTTTAACGCTATAAGTAGCGGTACCGATGTCTTAGGTGCGACCAGCCTGGGGCAGGATTTCTACTTTGCCGACGTAGAGTCTCAGCGCAACTATTCCAGCTTCATCACCATCCTCAATCCACCGGGAGGCAAAAGTGCTACTGTCACGCTGAGCTATGTAGCCGGTGGGACGCAGATTGCCACCACACAGATAGTGGTGGCGGCGGGAGCGCGCGGTACTACCTCGCCAGCGGCGTTGGGCATTAATCGTACCAGTGCCCTCTATGTTCACTCGGATCAGCCTGTGGCGGTGGAGCGTCCAACCTACTTCAGTACATCGCGCTCAAACATCAGTGGGCCTGTGACGGGCGCGGCCTCGGTCGTAGGCGCGCCAACCCCTGGCAAAGACTGGCTCTTCGCGGAAGGCTACACAGGTACAAATTTCCATGAGTACATGGTGTTGGCAAACTTCGACCCAAGCGTGACGGCGAATGTGACGGTGAATCTGGAATATAGCAACGGAGCGACCAATGCAACCAGCGTGGCTGTTGCCCCCCAGTCCCAGTACTTCTTTGATGTCAACAGGGCCTCGGCTGCTTTTGCCCAGAGTACCCCTTCAGTTTCGGCGGAAGTCAGCTCCGACAGCCCCATTGTGGCGCAGCGACAAGAATACTTCCGCTTTAACGGCACGCTCCCCGGCGGTACTGATGTGATGGGTCAACCCGGCCCCGCTAAGGCTAGCTACAGCTTTGCCGAGGGGTATATCGGCCCTGGCTTTTCCGAGTTCCTGACATTGCAAAATCCCAACACGACCAGCGAGGATGTGGTGGTGAGATTGTATATGGGGAACAGCATTACCACGGAGCAGGTTGTGACGGTGGGAGCGCAGACGCGGGTGACGCTCAACATCAATAGCATAGCCTATCCAATCGTGCAGGCCGCTCCTCGCGCGGGCAATTCTCTCTCAATTTCGGTACAGGCAGTAAGCGGCACCATTATGGCCGAGCGGCCGATGTACTTCAATTTCCACAACCTCTCACAGGGCGGCACCGATGTCGTGGGGTATAGCGGATAAGACCTGTGGGTTAACATTGTAACGAATGCCCTGTGCAAGTGTTTGTGCTTCCGTCGGAAGCACAAACACTTGCACAGGGCATTCGTTGCTTAACCCATAGGGGGACTACGACTTTCCATGTGAAGTTGTACGGTAAAAATGACGTAGTATGGATTGGGTAAAGGATGCTGTGGCCTTTATTTATTATAGAGTGCCTGCTTGTCATACGATATGTTAAACATCTCATACACTATCCCATCCCCTAAAAAACTCACTTTTTAGAAAAGAGGATGTCAGGAACCCAATCTCGTAGAACGGGACGGGCTTGCATAAGCCCTGCTTGACTAGCCTGAGTGCAAACTCCGTTTGGTGGGTCAGGATACCTACAGATGCTTACTCTAGTCTGTGGCTCTATCGTCTCCGGTTAATAGTTCTG
>Ga0209701_10003611_pt1 | contig 10121 bp, 3 predicted proteins | sample CZO8metaG_4_FD_188356 | JGI IMG/M metagenome (GOLD analysis project Ga0209701, IMG submission 188356) | Vadose zone soil microbial communities from the Eel River Critical Zone Observatory, Northern California, USA - CZOApr15con2H3.8 metaG... | ecosystem: Environmental > Terrestrial > Soil >...
TGCCGGCTGCCCGGACCGGCATTGCGTCAGGTAACTCTGCCAATTCCACTGCGTAAGGAAGGATTTCGCCTTTGTGTACCCGCTGTCGTAGAGCCTTTGTTGGGTTTGCGCGTCGATATCGAAATTCACCGCCTGAACGTCGAAGGTATCCACGAAGATCGTCCGGGCGACGACGCATGGATCGTTGAGGTGCATCTGGTCGTGCGCATTCATCATCGTGCTCAGGAGCGCTTCCACGAAGCTCCGCGTGTCGGTGATCACATGGGCGACCTGGTTGGCGTCAGGCAGCGCCGAAAGCTTGATGCCGAAAGTTGGCCACCTCGGCGGCTGTCCATCGTTCCGGTCGAAGACCGCGATTGGAAAGTTGGACAGGGCTCCCCCATCGACCAGCCAGCACGGCGCCTTGTCGATCACGGAATGGACGCTGATGGGCTTGAAAAAGAAGGGAATTGACATCGACGCGCGCACGGCATCGGCAACTAACTGGGAGTCGGCGTCAAGACCGTATTTCGGATAGTCCCACGGCAGACGCACCAGCTGGCCTCGGGATAGGTCCGCCGTCATGACGACCAGGCGGTAAGACTGCTCTGGGGTAAGAGCAGTGCCAGCGTCGTCCTTGATCTTAAGGTCCCCGAAGGTCTTGACGCCCTGACCTTCCAGCTGCTGCTTGATCCAATTGTGGAAGTAGTCGCCCTTGTAGATTCCCTTCTCCAACAGCACCGAGGCGCCTTCACCAACCACCGAGAAGCGCGACAGCTCGGTGGGGTCACGGAACTTCGTGTAGTCGACCGAACGAAGTTCCTGTTGCATCTTGTCTGGCGTCATGTTTGCTGCCACCAGAGCGGCCACGATTGCTCCCGCGGACGTGCCGGCAACCCGGCTGAATGTGTATCCAGCCTCGATCAAGGCAGTTACCGCGCCTACATGGCCTATGCCCTTGACGCCACCGCCTTCGAGAACCAGATCTGAATTCATCAGTCGCTCATGTGTCAGCCATCGTCTTTGGACTTGGTCGCAGCGCGCTTGGGCACGAGGACGGCCACGAAGGCCAGCACGAGCCCCGCGATCGCCCAGATCATTACGAGCGGGAACCGCCAGTCGGCGGGGGCGAGCGTCGAGGAGACGGCGAAGATAATCAGGCCCACCGACACTGCATACGCGGAGCCGATCAGAAAGCTAGGCATTGCCGCCGCGCGAACGCTAGCCCACCCGCGTCACCGCACCGTCACCGTGGCGCGACGAGCGTGCGTGATTGCGGGCGAACGAGGTAGACGCCTTGTTGCGTTTAGGCCACGCCCAGCGTCGGTGGCCGATCAAACAGCTGCAATAGCCCATCTATCGACCTCCGCGTCGACCGGGGTATCGCCGGAGCTTACAAATCGCGATGGGTCGGCGGTCACCTCGCGTTTGGGCGACTGTCGGACGGGGGCAAAACCCCGCATGCCGGTGCTGCGCCTATCCGCCCAACCAGAACCAGCTCTGGAAGTCGCCGCCCTCGACGCCGTCTCCAGACGGAAGGCCGGCGCTGGGACCAAAAGCCGGCCCGAACGCGTTGCCGTCGAGCCGGTGAGTTTGTTTCTCGTTCAGAATCGAATCGCCGATCAACCGCACACGAACGCGAATCCTTTGGCCCCCGACGAAGCTTTCGAGAATCATCCAGTTGGCTATCGTTTGCTGGCTGAGCGCGAATGACGGCGTGAATGAGATACGCCTGGGGTTGCCGGACCCATCGTTCTGAAGCGCGACTCTGCCCTGAAGGATGAGCGGCCTATGACCGGGCATGGAACCGTTTGTTGCGGCGGGGGCTTCCCCTAGGTCCACCGACACAATGAATGTATCCGGCGTGGCAGAGGTCGCGGCCATGTTTTCAGTGAAGTCAACGAAGAGGCCCTTGTTGAGCTGACTGAAGCCGCCTGGGAAAAACTGATCGTTTGTCCAGTTGATCGCCCCGACCCGCGGCAGCGTGACTGTGGCGACGGCAGCTACCGCGTTCGCCTCAAACTTGACACCCAGGTGTGCCGCGGGGTTGTCGGATAAGAACGCATCAACCTGATGGCAGCCTGGTTGCTTTCCGAACTGCCAACCCGCCTCGGCCAAACCCAGTACATCAGTCGGGATCTCAATCTGTTGGCCGCGGTTGCTCGCATGGGCCGACTCAAAAACGACGTCGGACTCATCAAGTGCTCTGAATCTGACCTTCACATTGGGGGCCGGAAGCCCGTTCGAGTCCTCGACTCCAACGATGAGGGGACACGGCAACACAGAGGTGATCGGGCCTTGCTGACCGTCGCCGCCGACATACCTCAGCGCCATGAACGCTGCCGCTGGGGCCGCGGTCCCGACTGCTCCGAAGACAATCGGTAGATGGTTGCTTGCGTCCAAGTGTGCTCGTACTTCGTTTTGGCCTGGGTTCGGCCCGAGCGTCCAGTTGGTCGTCGCGAGGCCATTGGCATCGGTGGCAACTGCGGCGGCGCTGACCGAGCCCCCGCCCAAATCGACCGTGAAGTTCACGTTGACACCGGCTACAGGCCGCCCGAAGCCGTCTTCAACTCCGACAGCAAGCGGCCCTGTCAATAGGGCGCCGGGTGTGCTTTCCTGCCCCGCCCCGCTCACGTACCGAAGACTCCGCTGGTTGCACTGCTCGTTGAACGTGTCCTGCAGGTTGCTGACGCCGAGTGCACACGAGTCGGTGACCGCCACATCGCCGGCGGTGATGTGTGTCAGCGGCGGGAATTTGAGCCTGCAGTCGGTCATCGCGGATTGGAGCTGTCCTCCGCTGACGCTCCAGGTGATCAGCCCGAGCTTGCAGTAATGGTGTTCGACACCTTGCGGCGGAGCGTCGGTGACTAGCTCCACATCGCGGGTGGCGGTACGCGCCGCGAACACCCAGTAGTCGCCAGTCCGGAATCCACTGCCCCCGACCTTCACCTGGATGTTGCTTTCAAGCGTCTTGGGGGTCGAGTCGAGAGTAACTGCATCGCTTGCCTGGTCCCACCTGCGCAAGCGCGGGTGCCCCCCGCCCGCGTAGGCGGACACGTCCTTGCTCAGCGTGACCAAGCGTTGGGCCTGGTCGATCACGGTCAAGGATGCAAGGATTCCATGTGCGCCGTCGAGCTCGGTCTTGTCATTCAGCACCTCGACCCAGTCGTCGACGTGGAGGGTCAGGGTCTGGTCCCGCCCAAGCCTCGAGAGGCGGACTTGCGTTCCCTGCCCGCTGACAAATTCGTCGATCGCGAAGACAACCGACCCGTTGTCACGCGACCACTTGAAAGATGCGACGCCAACGTCGCCCGACGAGTGCACCTCAACGCGATAGAGTCGATTCTCGAGCCCGTCATAACCTAGGCCTGGCCCGAGCAAACACGGATCGTTAAGTGCGGACGCGAGAACCGGGAGAGTCGACAGCCGGCCACCAGTGGGCGCAGGTGGCCAGCCCGGGGCCGAATCGTTGCAACCGATCTGGCCGACATCGCGAAGCACCTTGACCTGGGCCTCGATCTGGAGTCGGGTGGCGTGATCCGGACCGCGCAGGGCCGATTCGCGGATCGCGGGGTCTTCGATCGCGGTGATGTGCCGCTCCCAGACATCGAGGTACACCAGGTCCGTGCGACTGAACGCCACGTCGGCGGTGTGGTAAAGAACCTGCCACGGCGAGGGGTCTGCCAGCTTCCTGAACTCCGCGAGCCGGCCATCCGCTGCGGCGGCGTAGATGTGAAGGTCAATAGCACCTGGAGCGCTGGTGGCGGGGTCACCGGCAAGCCCGGTGGCACCGAGCTGAGCCGAGCGGTCGATGAGCTGCCATGCCGACTGCCCACTCGCCTGCTCGAACTCCACGAGATCGCCATTGCTCGCGCGTGCGAAGACATGCACGTTTCCCGCCAGGTCGGTGGTCACAGCCGGATCCCCGGCCAGGGTCGTGCCGCCCAGCTCCGACGAGACGTCGACAGCCTGCCACAGCGAGTTCTTGAAGTACAGCTCCCACAGGTCACCATTCGAGTCGCGGATGTAGAGGTGCGGCACCGGTGGCACCGCGACCTCTTCCCGTGCGGTCGGCTTGCCAGCGAACACGGTGTCCTTCAAGGCGCTATCGCTGCCGTGGTCGAGGAAAGTCCAGGGGTTACCCTGGACGAACTCCAAGAGCTGCCCCTGCGTTCCGCACGCGAACACGTGGAGGACTCCGCTGAGCACGACCGCGACCGGATCTGCAGATACAGGCGTCCCGGACGCGTTCGCAACCAGGTCCAGCATGGCCCAGTTCCCAGCGGATAAGTGAAATTCGAGCAGCTCACCGGCTGCTCCGCGGCCAAAGGCGTAAATGTCCGACCCCAGGACCGCCGCGCTGAAACCGCCCACGATCGACTTGGTCGACATCACCGAGCTTTGATCGGCAAATGTCCAGTTGCCACCGCTCAGCTTGTATTCGAGCAGCTGCCCGACGCTGCCCCGAGCCAGGACATGGATGTCGGTGCCGACCGGGACGGCGCAGGGGTCGCCCGCCGCCGCCTCGGCGCCTGTGATCGTTGCCGTCAGATCGGCCACCTGGGCTGCCGGTGCGTTCTGCGAGATCTGCAGGCGAATCAAGTGCCCGCCCGTCGCCCGCGCGTACACGTCGGCCTCGGTCGTCGATGACACCACACTGACGATTCCCGTCACGCCCGTTCCCGTCTGACCGCCCAGAGACTGGGGGTCGGGGTAGGCCGGCTGGGTGGTGTAGGTGACAGTGCGACTGAGCTGCGGTTGAGCCAGGTTGGCGACCTGCTGCTGCATGCCTGCCCACCCCGACCATCCATTTCCAGCCGCCGTCTGCCACATGTGATAGGCCTGTTGGTCGGAGCCGCGGGCGACGAGCTCGAGCCGCCCGTCGGAATTACGGGAGGGGCTGAGCATGTCAACCCAACCCCCCAGCGAGCTCCACCCACTCCAGGTCAGATTCGGCATGGTCTGCCACGCGTGCCAGACGGCTTTGTCCGTGCCCCGCGCGAATACCTCGAGACTGCCGTCGTGGTTCTGTGCGACTGTCATCAAGTCCACCACACCGCCAAGCGACGCCCATCCACTCCAGGTGTTTTGCGGTGTCTCCCAGATGTGCCACACCGCCTGATCGGCGCCGCGCGCGAACACTTCGAGCCGCCCGTCCCCGTTTTGACCCACAGTGAGGCGATCGATCCAACCGCCCAGAGGAGACCATCCGCTCCATCCGTTGTTGGGCGCCGTCTGCCACATGTGCCACAGCCCGCGGTCGGCTCCTCGCGCGAAGATCTCGAGGCGGCCATCGGCGTTCGACGAAACCTCCAGCAGATCGATCCAGCCGCCCATCCCGACCCAGCCGCTCCAACCGTTGTTCGGCGCGGTCTGCCAGTTGTGATAGACCGATTGATCAGAGCCTCGGACGAACAATTCGAGGCGGCCGTCCAGGTTCTTGCCCACCGTGAGCCGATCGATCCACCCGCCCATCGAGTACCAACCGCTCCACGATCCGCCCGGCGTGGTTTCCCACGTGTGCCAGACGCCGTTGTCCAGCCCGCGCGCGAACACCTCGAGCCGGCCGTCCTGGTTCTGTCCGACAGTCAGCATGTCAACGACGCCGCCGAGCGAAGCCCATCCTGCCCAGGCGCCACCTGGAGTGGATTGCCAGTTCCTCCACACGGAGCCGTCGTTTCCGATCACGAATACGTTCAGCCGGCCCGCGAGGTCGAGGATAGCCCTGATGCTGTCGAAATCGGTGATGTCGCGATCCAGCGTGATGATCCCATTCGTCGAGTCGACGCCCGACACCTGGGCGAGGGCCGGCTGGGCGCGATTCAGAGCCGCGACCTGGATCCAGTCGCCTGGTGTAAGCGCGACCTCATCAAGGGTGGTGGATGCGACCTGTATCGCGTCGCCGGCGGGGAAACCTGTGACCGGCTCAGAGGTCGAGACCAGGTTGCACGCGATCCCGTCTACGTAGATGCGGCCGGCCGAGATGCCGAAGTCCTCGACGCCGGGTCCAAGGGGTAGGACCTGGAAGCCGCCACCTGTCTTGGGAACGCCGCAGCCTCCGATCACGTCGGTGCCCTCTTCGCGCTCGCGGCGAACCCCAATGGCAAGCTGCTCGTTCCAGTCCGCGTCCACCTGAACACGACCCTGCTGCATCAACACGGCGCTGTACCGCTTCCTTGGGTCGAACGTAAACCGGGTGAAGTCTCCTTTCATGTCCAGTTCTCCAAGTCAGTTGATGTAGATGACGGCCGGGTCCAAGCCAAACGGCAGGTATTCCCTCAAACGGAGGCGCAGGTTTGCCTCGCGCTGTGGGTTCTGGAGCCGCGAGTACGTGCCCATCTCCGATCCGTCGTCGCTACCGGCTGCGATCGCGGGCGGGCACGCGGCCGACAGCTGGCAGTACGCAGGGTCGCCGTACCGGGTCGATGTGAAACTTGGGACGGTGGCGGCCTGGGCGGCAGCCGGATCTGCGCCGCTCGCAGTCGCTGCATCGACGACGAGGTCGGGTTGGCAATGATAACGCTGGGGGGTGACCGAGCCAGGCGGCGCGTACGTGAACCGGAAGCAACCCGCCTGCGAGCGCTGGACGAGGACCTGGTCAGAGAACAGCGTGTCGGTGGCGAGGTCGATTTCCTTCACCCGAACACTTCCGATGACAGTGGCTCTTTCGAAGGTCGCCGGCGGCCCGAACATGCTGCCACCGGACTCCGCGGCCAGCGCGGGCCGCGCGGTTGCGAGCGCGAGCTGCTCGATGGTCGTCGGATCGTCCTGGCCCGCGCCAAAACGGATGTCCGCGGCCGCTGCCGCACTTATGACCACCAATTGATCGTCGACCGACAGCACGATCGCGCTGGTGAACGCTCGATTGCTCGGCTTGGCGGCGCGAATCGCAGCCTGTAAGGCATCCCTGGCCTGGGCCACCGTTTTGGGGATCGAGGGGAGCACCGCGGTCTCCTGAGGGTCGTTCCCGATCTGAACCTGGAGTGACGGCCTCAGCGAATTGATGCCGGGGAAGGGTGTCAAGGGTCCTCCCACGAAGGCTTTCCCGGTGTGAGCAGACTTGGGATCCAGCCTCAGCTGCGACGCGGTTGGATCCGCCTGGAACGCCTCGATCACGACCGGGCTGGCGGCCGGCAGGACGAGGATCCGATTCCCACCGGCCACGACCCGGATCTTTCCCAACTCTGGATTCGTCCCGGCCGCCCTGATCGCGGCCTGCAGCATCGTCGCTGCCTGCGTCAGCGTGCCGGGCACGCCGGCAAGCTGCGCCTGGTACGGACCGTCTCCACCCACCGTGATCGCAACCGAAGGTGTGACGGAAGTCAGGTTGGGGAACGGAGCAAGGTTCCCGGAAAGCAAGACCGGCACGGCCTGGTTTGGCGGAGAGTCCAGGATGCTGTCGCTGACCGACACGCCTGCCATCTCGAGCGGAAGCTCAAGACGCCCGCATATCGAGCTCTCGATGACGAGCTGGAGGCTCTTGTTGCCGGGGTCGACCACGACACTGGGCTGCCACGGGAGGAGCGGGTTTCCGCCCGATGCGATCGCGGTGCCGGGTATGAGAGTCGTGTGCGACAAAGTCAGGCTCGCAAGGTTCGAATCGACCTGGATGGTTCCGCTGATCAACATGCCGTCCACACGCAGCCGCGTTCCCGGCGCGGCGGTGATCTTGATGCTGCCGACAAGCACCGGACGCTCACCGTTCGCTGCTTGCAGCACCAGCTCCATGCCCGGCGAAGGCAGATTCAAGGCGATGTCTTCAACGCGGGTCAGGCTGTCGTTGACCTGGATCACCGCTCGAGGCTTGACCGCCGTATTCCAGGCGGCGAGCGCTTGCGTGATCGTAGTGAGCCCAGCCGAGGGCACCTCGATGAGCATGTCCAGACCGTGTGGATTGGCCACCGTGTCCGGATCGGCCGCGGTTCCATTCGAGGCGGGGCCCTGGCGCCGTCTGTCGTAAGGCCCGCCGCCGAGATCGCCGGGAAACCCATACCAGTAAGCGACAGTGACCTCGCCGTCGGGCTTCCCCTCGAAGACCATCCGGCCACGCGAAACGTCGACTGCCACCTTCCCGCCGGGCGGGGGGTCCCACGTGCTCAGGTCCTTGCAGATCACCTCACTCGCGGCCTTGACGGTCCCCCCGACAAGAATCGCAAAGCTCTGGTCGGCGCCATAGAAGTCGCCCGGCCGAAAGAAAAAAGCCGCCGGGCGGATCGGGCCCGGGACATCGAGCTCCGTCGTTCGTGTGAATTCTCCTGCGATCGGGGCTGGGTGGACGAACAGGGGCGCCGTGGCGCCGACCGGGTTGAAGGTGTAGCGATTGAGATCCGGCGAACCGATTTGAAGCGGAGTCCCAAGGCCGATGGCGTAGCTTCTCAGCCGCCACAGGAAGAAACCGATCGTCCGCAGGCCATAGCGGCCCTGGAACCCGGACGGTGGGCGAACGTCGACGCTGTGGGAAGTGACCTCGAACGGGCCGTCCAGTAGATCGATGTTGTCGAAGTCACGCACGTTGACCCAGCCCACCGCGTCCAGTGAGTTGGGGTCGGCTCCGCTTGGATTGGCCGCCGGCTGGATGCGCACGTGGTTGACGTTTTGCGTCCACGCGACCAGCTCCCTGAAGTCGACCGCATGTGATCCCCAGCCGGTGACGTTCGCCGCCAGCTGCTCGAGCATCGAAAGCGTTCCTTTGCGTCTTCTGAACTTGATCGTGTTGGCCACGTCAGCCCGACGGCCCTGGTCGATGTTGTGGAGCGCGTTGTTCCCAACCAGGTCGCCGATGTACGGGATCACCCAATCGGCGCAGGTTTCGATGAAGAGGTCGCTCCATAGTCCGTCGATGTCGCTCTTGACCAGGTCGGCCTGGTCCGCGATCAGGCGGAGCAGGGCTCGTAGCACAAGTCCCTCGTCGGCGTCGCGCACCCGATAGACGGACGGAAGCAGCTGGTATAGGTCGAGCGCCTTGCGATCGATCACTGCGCACCCCAGGAAATGACGACTGCGTCCGTGGCCGGGTCGTCGAGGTGGGCGATTTCGTCCGGCTGAATCGCCAGGGACGTTTGCACGGGGTCGCTGCCGGCGTGGTGGCTTTGCGCGTCAGACGCACGTTTGAAGTTGAGGCGCGTCACTTCCGCGGACAACACGCCGGGCACGTTCTGGAGCAGGGCATACACCTCGCTCAACCGGATCGGCTGCCCGATCGTCAGCTTGTCGAAGCTCAGGCCCGTCGCGAGGGCAGCGCCGGCCGCTGTCGCGACCTGGTCCGCCGGGTGGCCCGGGCTGGCCCGAACGGTAGCGATTACCTGAATCGGAATCTGCGTGACGTCCTGGATCACGAGCTTCCGATTCGGATCACGCCGGTTGTCGAGGTAAGCGGCCAGGGCGGACTTGACCTGGCTGCTCAACGGGTCGCCGCCGGGCCCCGCGACGGTGAGACGGACCGCCTCGTCGTCCACATCCCATGCCATTCGCGCGAATGCACGGGCCACGCCCGCGTATTCGAGAGCGGCGTTTTCGAAGTCCGCGAGCGCAACGATTCGATCGAAGGTGCGAACGGAGCTGGGCGCGGCTGCGCGAATGTCGTCCGGGCCGGCGGGCTCGGCGCCGCCATACGCTGGACCAGGGTTGATCACTGACTTCAACCCGAGAGGCTTGTCCAGCAGCGTAGTGAGCGTCATCCGCGGCACGTTGCCATCCGGGCCGAGCCCCTTTCTGTAAGTAGCGATCACGTTGCCCCGCCCACTCGGAAGTCGAGCTCCGTTGACGCCATCGCCGAATGAAACCGACTCGGATTCGTCCGCACCGACCTCGCTGCTGAAGAGCGGTTCATCGCCTTTCCGTCCATACAGCGTGCGGGCGTGCTTCCACGTGATCCCGGAAACGCTGACGTGCACCGTGTCCGCCGCTCCGGCTGGAGCTGAAGGGTCGGGCACGTGCGTGACCGGGGACTTCGCCAGCCTGAAAGTCTGGAAAGCAGCGGAGGCGTCGCCACTTCCGATCACCTCATTGGCGACGGTCTCGCCATGGGTGGCCTCCGCCACGTTCCCGTAGAGAACCGCTGTCCAGGTGTCGAGGTTGCGTGCCAGGTCGTTCGCAAGGGTCAGGATCGATGCATCGACGTCTCCATCACCGTCGAGGTCCTG
>Ga0209701_10003613_pt1 | contig 10120 bp, 6 predicted proteins | sample CZO8metaG_4_FD_188356 | JGI IMG/M metagenome (GOLD analysis project Ga0209701, IMG submission 188356) | Vadose zone soil microbial communities from the Eel River Critical Zone Observatory, Northern California, USA - CZOApr15con2H3.8 metaG... | ecosystem: Environmental > Terrestrial > Soil >...
GAGCTGCAGGTGCTCGTCGCCACCGACATCGCCGCGCGCGGCATCGACATCGAGTCGCTGCCGCACGTCGTGAACTACGACCTGCCGCACGTCCCGGAAGACTACGTCCACCGCATCGGCCGCACCGGCCGCGCGGGCGAATCCGGCCAGGCGGTGTCGCTCGTCTCGGGCGAAGACCGCTCGTACCTTCGCGACATCGAGCGGCTCATCGGCAAGAAAATCGAGCAGCAGGTCATCCCGGGATTCGAAGTCGGCTCGGGCTACCACAGCGCGCAACCCGAACCGCAGGGGCGTCGCGGACAACGGCCGCAGAGCCAGCCACGCCGTCCGGACCGATCGCGCAGCGCGCAGCGCAAGCCCATGGGCCCGATGCGCGGGCCGCAACCGACTTCGCAACCGCGCCAGGGCCAATCGCCCCGCCGCGACCACGCCCCGGGACGCGACCACTCGCAAGGACGCCGCCAGGAACACCGGGCGGCCGCGCCCGCCATGCCCTCGGAAAAAGCCCAGCAGTCGGTTCGCCAGGAACAGCTCGAGTACCACCGCCACCAGCAGGCGGACGAGCGAGAGGCGGCACCTGCGAACGAGCGGGGGAAGGAGAAGCCTGTGCCTGCGCTCTTCGGGGTGGTAGGACGGAAAGTGGCGTAAAGAGATCTACCTTCTACTACGCTAGATAGACGGGCGGCCTCGGCCGCCCGTTTTGCTTTTGGAAACTCTGGTTTGCCTCTGGACATCCAGGGCGATAGGTCTTACTTAGCCCCGCTGTTCCAAGTTGGAACATCAGTTGATTGTCTGGCTTCATCTAGGTTACAAGGCTTGTAACCCCACTTCTGTTCATATTTGAGTTATGTTCACGTTACGTGTACTATTTAAATACATGAACAAGCAGTCAACAATGTTCATGTCTAAACGTTGTTCACGTAACACGAACCTTAAGTTAGAGTGAACACAGGAGGGGCCAAATGGACCGGGCCATGCACTTACGCCAGCAGGAGCGCGGGCTCCTGGACGATGCTCTGACGGCGCTAACCCGCACCACAGGGTTGGAAGCCAAAATCGTCGCCTTAGAGCCGCAAACCGACCACGGCAAAAACCTGCGTCCAGACGCGGTGATCGATATCCGCGGCGCTGGAAAGCGCCACCGCTACGTTGCGGAGATGAAAAGAGTCGACCGAGCAGTAACGCTCGCCACAGTGAAACATCAGCTGGAGCACTATGGCAAACCCGGTGTGCTCATCGCACCTTACCTCACGCCGGAACTTGCCAACTATTGCAAGGACAAGCTCGATCTGCAATTCATGGACACCGCCGGAAACGCTTATTTGCGTGCCCCAGGGCTCTACGTGTTCATCAAAGGCGAAAAGCCGCAAGGCGGCGCGGCGAACGGGATTGGCACGCGGGGTGGTGGCACGGCAACAGCGCTCCGAGTTGTGTTCGCGCTGCTTTGCAAACCGGAGCTCCTCAATGCGCCTTATCGAGAAATCGTCGACGCAGCCGGCGTCGCCCTAGGCGCAGTTGGATGGGTCTTCTTCGACCTCGTAGGGCGCGGCCTCGTCGGGGGCGGACAGCGCAAACGCAATCGGCGATTCCTCGAACCAAAGCGTCTGCTGGACGAATGGGTCACGAACTACGCGATCAAGCTGCGCCCCAAACTCAATCCGCGACGCTTCCGCGCGCCATACGCAAATTGGTGGCGCAAAGTTCACTTAGCCGAGGGCCACGCATGGTGGGGGGGAGAAGTGGCGGCCGATCACCTCACCCACTATCTCAAACCAGCAGCCTGCACCATCTATCTCAACCCTAGGAATCAACGCGAAACGCTAGGGGCACTGGTGGCGAAGAACAAGCTCCAGGCCGACCTAGAAGGTGACGTCGAGTTCCTCGATCGTTTCTGGAACTTCACGGTGCCCGGTATCAGGCCAAACCTCGTTCCGCCACTCCTCGTCTACGCGGATCTTCTTGCTACCCTTGACCCGCGCAACCTGGAAGTCGCAAAAATGATTCGCGAGCGTTACCTCGATCATGCTTACGATCCCAAATGAACGAGCGCTAGACCCGACAACTGTCACGGTGCTGCGCTCCGTCGACTCGCTGCTGCGAGAATTGAGGATCGAATATTTCGTGACCGGGGCGATGGCACGAGACATATTGCTTTTCGGCGTCCACGGGATCAGGACCGGTCGAGAGACCCGAGATATCGATCTCGCAGTTGCGATTGCGGATTGGACTCAGTTCGAGACGATCAAGTCCCGCCTCGTCGCCTCGGGCCAATTTGCGCCGGCACCGGGTAGCGCGCAGCGTCTACTGTTTAGAACCCATACACAGGGGAAGGGGTATCCGCTAGACATCATTCCTTTCGGCGACATTGAACATCCACGGGATTCGATCGCTTGGCCACCCGACGGGACGGAGGTCTTGAACGTTGCCGGGTACCGCGAAGCGCACGCATCCGCGGTGGAGATCGAAGTCGAGCCTGGACTAGTCGTTCCCGTGGCATCGCTTCCGGGCCTGACCATTCTCAAGTTCTATGCTTGGCAGGATCGCGGAAGGGCAAACCCCAAGGATGCATTCGACCTTGCGACCGTGATGCAGAAATACGCCGACGCCGGAAACAACGAACGATTGTACGGTGAGGAGCTCGCGCTGCTGGAGGTGGTCGATTACGACCTCGCCGCCGCTAGCCCGAGACTGCTGGGAAAGGATGTCTCCAGGATAGCAACGGCGAAAACCAGGAATGATTTGCTGGCAATCTTTAGTGATCCGAATACCGCGGACCGATTCATAACAAACGTATCAAGCGCCGCGCGTGGCGCGGAGGACTCGGTGGACGCAGCCGAGACGATTATTGAGCATTTCAAAACCGGACTCAAAGAAGGTTGAACGCTGCCATGACACTCGATATAAGCAGCTCTCTCTACGGCTCCAGTAATTTCGCTGTCGGAAGGCTCCCCTGAAATGGCACAACTCGAACACATAGACGCCATCGAAAAGCGCCTTTGGAGTGCCGCGGACAATCTTCGCGCGAACTCCAATTACGCCAGCAACGAGTACTTCATGCCGGTGATGGGTCTCATCTTTCTTCGACACGCATACAGTCGCTATGCGGCTGTCAAAGATGAAATTGAAGCGAACCTGCCCAAGCGCGGCGGGAAAGCCCGGACGCTCTCGAAGGAAGATTTTTCAAAGAGGGGCGCCATCTTTTTGCGCCCCGAGGCGCAGTTTGACTACCTCGTCTCGTTACCCGACAGCGCGAAGCGCGATCGGGCCATCCAGCACGCGATGGAAACTATCGAGGAGGACTACGAGGGCCTCAAAGGCGTGTTGCCCACGGGCGAATATTCGGAGTTGGATAACGATGTGCTCGGGCAGTTACTGCGCACGCTTAACCCCGAGGAACTGAAGCAGGCGAGCGGCGACATCTTCGGCCGCATCTACGAATACTTCCTAACGCAGTTCGCCGACCTGAAGGCGCACGACAACGGTGAATTCTTTACGCCAATATCGTTGGTGCAGATGATCACAAACGTCATCGAGCCTGATCATGGTGACGTGCTCGATCCAGCCTGCGGCTCGGGCGGCATGTTCGTGCAAAGCGCGCATTTCGTCGAGCGCTTGCATAAGAACCCCACTGAGACATTGACTTTCTATGGCGTGGAGAAAAATGCCACGACTATCCGACTGGCGAAGATGAATTTGGCGGTGCACGGGCTGGAAGGTGACATCCAGAAAGCAATCACCTACTACGACGACCCGCACGAACTTGTGGGCAAGGCCGATTTCGTCATGGCCAATCCGCCGTTCAACGTGGACGAAGTGGACGCCGACAAGATCAAGAACGACCCGCGACTACCCTTCGGCTTGCCAGGCGTGAACAAGGCGGGCAAGGTTTCGAACGGCAACTACCTGTGGATTTCCTACTTCCACAGCTATCTCTCGTCTAAGGGCCGCGCGGGCTTCGTCATGTCATCGCAAGCCAGCAGCGCCGGGCATGGCGAAAAAGTCGTGCGCCAGAAACTCGTCGAGTCTGGCGACGTGGACGTGATGATCTCTATCCGTTCCAATTTCTTCTACACCCGCACGGTGCCGTGCGAACTGTGGTTCTTCGATCGCGCCAAATCTGGCAAGCGCAAGGACCATGTGCTCATGCTCGACGCGCGCAACGTCTACCGCAAGGTCACGCGGAAGATCTACGACTTCTCGCCCGAGCAGATGCAGAACCTCGCGGCGATCGTCTGGCTATACCGCGGCCAACAGCAGCGCTTCCTTGCACTGGTGAAGGACTACCTCGGCCGCATCTGCGCCGAGAGCGCGGCGGTGCCGGCGACCCTCACACCCTTCGAGACAACGCTCGCGGACTTGCGCGGGCGCTTCGACGCGCTCGCCAAGGCGGTGGCAAAGAATGCCGACCTCGACGGTGAAAGGAAGCAGACGATCGCCGATGGCGTTACCGAGCTGCGCGAAGCGGACACGCTCTACGAGGCCGACGCGAAGAAGCTCCTCGTCAGCCTGCACGCCTTTGGCCAGAAATACGCCAAGGCCTTGCCCGACAAGAACGACGCCCAGCATGCCGCGAGGAAAGCGTTTAGTCCCTACGCCGAGGCGATTCGCGGCCTCATCAAACAGGTGGACCTGCTATACAAGCTCGCCGCGCGCGTTGCAGACCTTGGCGCAGAGTTGGCGGCTGACGAAACGATGTCCGCTGCCTACGACCGTCGCGCCACGGGTCGATTGGTCAAGCTGCTCGACGACGAGCGGAAGGCCGTCGTCGAGCAGTTGAAACATGCCGTCTACTTTCACCGGCAGGTGGCGTGGCTACAGGACCGCTTTCCGAAGGCCGAGCTTCAGGCTGTGCCGGGGCTGGTCAAGCTGGTGGACCGCAAGGAGATTAAAACCACCGACTGGAGTCTCAGCCCCGGCAGCTACGTCGGCGTCGCCCCGCCGGAGGAGGACGAGGACTTCGACTTCGAGCAGACCTTGCGTGACATGCATGTAGAACTGGCCGATCTCAATACCGAAGCCGTAGCACTGGCCGCGAAGATTCAGGAGAACATCAAGGAGCTGGGGGCATGAGTTGGCATGACTCAACGCTCGGCGAACTCGCGGAACGCGATGGCGGGCTTATTCAAACCGGTCCATTCGGTTCTCAACTCCATCAATCGGATTATGTGTCTGACGGTATTCCGGTAATCATGCCGAAAGACATCGCCGATGGGCGCATTTCTACAGAATCAGTTGCTCGCATAGCAGAAGAGACCGCCGACCGACTTGAACGTCACAAGCTCAAGCCTCGTACGATTGTGTTACCGCGAAGGGGCGAAGTCACCAAGCGTGCGTTCATTAAAGCTGACCAAGAAGGGTGGCTCTGTGGAACAGGGTGCCTCAAGATTGAACTCCAGGGTAAGCATCTCGTACCGGAGTTTCTCTACTATTTCATGGAGCAAAGTCACGTCGTGCAGTGGTTGGTGCAGCACGCGGTTGGAACGACAATGCTCAATCTTAGTGCTGGCATTGTCAGAAACCTTCCTATCCGTTATCCGGGTATTGAAGTGCAAAGCGAAATTGCTTCTATCCTCTCTGCCTACGACGACCTGATTGAGAACAACCGACAGCGGATTGCGCTGTTGGAGGAAATGGCGCGGCAGCTCTATCGCGAGTGGTTCGTCCGGCTCCGCTTTCCCGGTTACGAACACACTCGTATTACCAATGGTGTGCCGGAAAAGTGGGCGAAGAAGACGCTCGACGAGTTAGCAGGAATCACGATGGGGCAAAGTCCAGAGTCGCAATATTACAATGAAGTTGGGGACGGACTGCCGTTTCACCAAGGCGTTGCTGACTTTGGGGACAGATTTGTTACCCATCGGATCTACTGCACGGTTCAGAACAGGATCGCTGAGGCTGATGACATTCTCTGCAGCGTTCGTGCTCCCGTCGGCAGACTCAACATTACCCTCGACAAAATCGTAATTGGCCGCGGCTTGGCCGCGTTGCGTAGCATGACTGGAAATCAATCGTTGCTGTTTCAACAGTTACGTGCCCACTTCTTCAAGGAAGATTTGATAGGCGCAGGAGCGATTTTCGCGTCGGTTACCAAGAAAGAATTCGAAGCTCAAGAGATTCTGAATCCGCCCCCCCAGCTCGCCAACGCTTTTGAAGAAATATCGTGCCCGATTGATGAGCAACTTCGGATTCTATTTCAACAAAACTACCAACTCCGCGCCGCTCGCGATCTGCTGCTGCCGCGCCTGATGAGCGGAGAAATCGGCGTATGAATCGTCTGACCGAGGACACCCTCGTTCAGCAGACCGCCGTCGACTATCTACGCGACGCGCTCGGGTGGGAAACGGTGTTTGCTTACAACGAGGAGAGTTTCGGTCCGGAAGGCACGTTGGGCCGCGCCAGCGACCGCGAAGTGGTGCTCACACGAACGCTCGGCGAAAAACTTATCGCGTTCAATCCAGGGCTGCCCGAGGACGCCTACCACGATGCGGTGCGGCAAGTGGTGGAATGGAGCGCAGCGCAATCGCCGTTGTCGCTCAATCAGGACAAGTACGCGCTGCTCAAAGACGGTGTGCTTGTGTCTTTTCGCAACGAGAAGGGCGAGATCGTCAAGCAGCGCCTGCGCGTGTTCGACTTCGAGCAGCCGGAAAACAACCACTTCCTTGCGGTGCGCGAGCTGTGGGTACGGGGCGACCTCTATCGCCGGCGCGCAGACATCATAGGATTCGTGAACGGTGTGCCGCTGCTGTTCATGGAGCTGAAGAACATTCACAAGGATATCCGCCAGGCGTACGAAAAAAACCTTGCCGACTACAAGGACACGGTGCCGCACCTGTTTCACCACAATGCGTTCATCGTCCTCGCCAACGGTTCGGATGCCCGCATCGGCTCATTGTCCGGACGCTTCGAGCACTTCCATGAATGGAAGCGCCTGGAAGAAGCCGAGCCAGGCACGGTGGATATGGAAACGCTGCTCAAGGGTGTGTGCGACAAGCGCAATTTCCTCGATTTCCTCGAGAATTACATCCTGTTCGACGATTCGACGGGGAAGTTAGCGAAGATCCTTGCGCGCAACCACCAGTTCCTCGGCGTGAACCGGGCCATTCAGGCCGTGCGTGAGAGGAAGATGCGGCAGGGCAAGCTCGGCGTGTTCTGGCACACGCAGGGTGCCGGCAAGTCGTATTCGATGGCGTTTTTCACGCGCAAGGTGCACCGCAAGCTTGGCGGGAATTACACGTTTCTCGTTCTCACCGATCGCGACGACCTCGACACCCAGATCTACAAGACCTTCGCCGGCTGCAGGTTGGTAAACCACGAGAAGGACCCGTGCCGGGCTTCCAGCGGCGAGCATCTCAAGGCGTTGCTAGGCGAGCACAAGAACTACGTGTTCGCGCTCATCCAGAAGTTCAGCCAGGATGTCGATCCGAGCGAGCCGTACTCGGTTCGCGACGACGTCATCGTTATTACCGACGAGGCGCATCGCACTCAGTACGGCCGGCTCGCGCTCAATCTGAGGAATGCTTTACCAAAGGCGAGTTATATCGGTTTTACCGGGACGCCGCTTTTCAAAGATGACGAGATTACGCGGCGAGTGTTTGGCGAATACGTTTCCACCTACGACTTCCAGCGCGCCGTAAGCGACCGGGCGACCGTGCCGCTCTACTACGATGCCCGAGGAGAAAAGCTCGGTGTGGCGACGACCGAACTGAACGAGCGGGTGGCGGCAAGGCTTGAAGAACTGGAGATCGAGGATATAGACGTCCAACAAAGACTCGAGCACGATCTGAAGCGCGATTACCACATCATCACAGCGGAAAAGCGCCTCGACCAGATCGCCCGGGATTTCGTCACACACTATTCGACAGCCTGGGAGACCGGCAAGGCGATGTTGGTGTGCATCGACAAGGTCACGTGCGTCCGTATGTATGACCTGGTTCACCGCTACTGGGCGGAGCGAATGCGGTCATTGAGCGCTGAGCTGCGCCATGCTGCGGACGATCAGGAGGAAATCTATCGCGAGCGCCAAATCCAATGGATGGAGGAAACCCGAATCGCCGTCGTGGTTAGCGAGGAGCAAGGCGAGGTGGACCGCTTCCGCAAGTGGGATTTAGACATCACGCCGCACCGGAAGCTTATGAAAGAGGGATTCGCGCTCGCTGACGGCAAGCGCATAGACGTGGACGAAGCATTCAAGAAGGACGAGCACCCGTTCCGGGTCGCGATAGTCTGCGCAATGTGGCTGACGGGCTTCGATGTGCCGAGCCTTTCGACCCTGTACCTGGACAAGCCCCTCAAGGCCCACACGCTCATGCAGGCTATCGCGCGCGCCAATCGGGTGAACGCGGGCAAGAACAATGGTCTCATCGTGGATTACTGCGGCATTCTGAAGAATCTACGCAAGGCGCTGGCGACTTTTGCCGGTAGCACCGGACTCGGCGAAGGCGAAGAAGGGAACGAGCCAGCGCGACCCAGCGAGGAGCTGCTGGCCGACTTGGCCGAGGCTATCGGAATGGTACGGGGATTCCTTTCGGAGCACGATTTCCGGCTTGAGGACATCCGCGAGAAGACCGGGTTCGCGCGCAACGCTGCGATTGTCGCCGCAAAGGAAGTGGCGAATGAGAGTGACGAGACGCGAAAGCGCTTCGAAGTCATGGCGCGCGAGGTGTTCAAGAAGTTCAAGGCGTGCCTCACCGTCGAGGGCATCAGCTCCTATCGGCACGCGTACGATGCGATCAATATTATCTACAAGAGTTTGCAGACCGATCGCGATGAGGCGGACATCACCGCAATTATTCGCTCCCTTCATGGTGTAGTGGACGAGGCCATTTCAACAGGAGCGCCAAGGACGGTAGGCGAGCCGGCGCCTTTCGACATCAGCAAGATCGACTTCGACCGGTTGCGCAAGGAATTCGAGCGCTCGAAAGTAAAGCGTACGACGGTGCAAAATTTGAAAGAAATTGTTTCTAAGAGACTCTCGCGGCTACTTGAGCAAAATCCGCTGCGCATTGATCTTCAACAGCATTACGAAGAACTGGTTGAGGCGTACAACCGTGAGAAAGATCGTGCGACTATCGAGAAGACGTTTGAAGCGCTGCTAAAGTTCGTCGAGGAACTGGACGACGAAGAAAGCAGGGCGATACGCGAGGGTCTGGACGAAGAAAGTCTCGCGCTATTCGATTTGCTGTTGAAGCCGGGTCTCGACAAACGGGACATTCAACGTATAAAGAAGGTAGCTGCCGCGCTATTGGAGACGCTCAAGGCGGAGAAGCTCCGGATTGAAAATTGGTGCGACAAGGAAGCGACGCGCGATGCGGTGCGAGTCGCCATCAAGGATTTTCTGTGGGACGATCGAACTGGCTTGCCGGAGCCTGCTTACGACGAGCAGGATGTCGAAGCCAAGACGGAAGACGTTTTCCGGCACGTTTTCCGAGCTTACCCCACGCTTCCGTCTCCGCTATATAGCGTTCACTAGGATGCCTGAAAGAGGCTCATGTCCTCTCCAGACCCCTCCACCGAAACCACCATCCCCCTTCCCAGCGAAGGCCTGATCACCCTCACTCACGTGATCTACGCGCTGCACGCGTTCAGCGCCTTCACCGGTTTGCTGAGCTCGGCGTTTATCCTCACGGCCTTCCTCACCGGCTGGCCGTCGATCATCGCGGTGATTCTGAATTACGCGAAGCGCGCGGAGGTGCGCGGGACCTGGCTGGATTCGCATTTCGGCTGGCAGATCCGCACGTTCTGGTACGCGCTCGTGTGGCTGCTCGCGAGCGGGGTGGCGTTCTTCACGCTGGTCGGGATTCCGGTCGCGCTGGTGGTGTGGATCGTGACGGGCCTATGGGTGCTGTACCGCATCGCGCGCGGCTGGATGACGCTCACCGAGCAGAAGCCGATGCCGCAGCAGCTATAGCACTCCCAGGCTCCGGAAGCGCAGGTACAGCTCCGCGGCAGGCCCAGGCGTCGGTGGCGGCGTAGGCGATTCTAGCGCCGCGGAGAGCTGCGGCGCGGCCCAGTTCGAGGTGCGGGTGCCTTTGGGGATGCGGAAGCCGAGGAAGATCCCGGCGAGGTTGCGCACCCGCGATGCGGGGGATGCTGCGGGCCGCCGTCAAGGTAGAATGCGACT
>Ga0209701_10003618_pt1 | contig 10112 bp, 7 predicted proteins | sample CZO8metaG_4_FD_188356 | JGI IMG/M metagenome (GOLD analysis project Ga0209701, IMG submission 188356) | Vadose zone soil microbial communities from the Eel River Critical Zone Observatory, Northern California, USA - CZOApr15con2H3.8 metaG... | ecosystem: Environmental > Terrestrial > Soil >...
CACAGACAGCAGGCGTCGCCCACCTGGTGACGTTTGAGCAGGGGGATGCCGAACAGCTGGCCGTCCCTGCAGCAAGCTTCGACGTGGTGGTGTGCGAGTGCGCGTTCTGCACGTTCCCCAACAAAGCCATGGCGGCATCGGAGTTCGCGCGCGTGCTCTCGCCAGGGGGACGGGTCGGGCTGAGCGATCTAACGCGCAAGGGAGAGATGCCGCCAGAATTGCAAGGGCTGCTGGCATGGATTGCGTGTCTCGCTGACGCGCAGCCTCTTGAGAAGTATGTGCGCTATCTGACCGACGCGAGACTGACCATCCAGTTCGTAGAACAGCGCGACGAGGCGTTAACCGAAATGGTACGAGCTATCCAGGCGAAGCTCCTGGGGACGGAGCTCCTGGTAAAACTCAACAAGATCACACTGCCGGGTGAGGTTGACCTTGAACAGGCCAAAACGATGGCGAAAGCGGCAGCCATACAGGCGCGGCAGTTTGGCTATGCAGTGGTCATCGCGATGAAGTCATAAGGGAGGTATCAAAGGACCGAAGGGGGCATCAATCATCTATCCAGGGCAAAGCCGGGTAGAATACGAGCGACTGGCCTACGAAATGCGCCAGGAGCAGCTCCCAGTGGAATTTGTCGAAACGATCTTGATCGGCTGGTGGACAACCTGCCTGGAAATCTTGCCCTCCAAAGAGCGGGCGCGCGGACATTTCTGATCCGATCATCTCCATCCCTTTAGAACAGCGAGGAGGACCTACATTGACTACGAACTTTGATATGATCGTCCTGGGCACAGGCTCGGCAGCCCCAGAACGTGGCCTACACCTGCCGCGCGTCCGGCTGGAGCGTGGCCGTCGTCGATTCCCGTCCCTTTGGAGGGCCCTGCGCGCTACGCAGATGCGACCCCAAGAAAGTGCTCGTCGGCGTGGCCGAGCTAATGGACTGGAGCAGGCGCATGCAGGGCAAAGGCGTCTCCGCGCCGCATCTCTTCATCGACTGGCCGGATCTCATCCGCTTCAAGCGCACCTTCACGGACCCGGTGCTAGAGGGTGCCGAACACAGCTTCGCCGAGGCAGGGATCGCCACGCGGCATGGCCGTGCCGGAGGCCATGGCCCACGTCCGCCAGGGTGCGACGCAGGTCGGGCGGTCACTGGAGGGCTTTCGCACCTGCGCTCTCACCAACATCGTGTTGCTGGAGCCAGGAGAAGCGGTGGATGCGGAGCGCGTGATTCGCCTGATCGGTCCCAATGTCATGGCCAGTGTGTATTATTTCTTTGATGCGGTGCACGAGCACGACATCGAGCCTCCGGATTTTCTCAGGCCCTACTGGCAGCGGTATTGCGCTCTGGTGGCCGAGACGCCAGCGCAGTACTGGCATTTTCGCACGCATGAGTATCACTATACCGCTTTACATCCGGGCGAGGCGGAGCTGATTGATGCGGAGCTGATTCGGGCGACGTGTCTGGTGGGGACGGCGGAAGAACTCATTGGGCAGATGCGGGACCTGGAGCGCCAGGGCTTGCAGGAATTGATGTTCGCGACGGGGAATGATGAGAAGTGGCGCTTTGCGGAGGCGTTTTCGCGGCAGGTCATGGCGCGGTTGTAGGGAGTGACCGTCGCTCGTTCCTGGACTCGCCCGAGGATGACCGCTGCCTGGCCTCGGGCTGCGCCCTGCCCGGCTACGCGTGCAAGGTCATTGACCAGGCGACTGGCGCGACTGTCCCGTGGGGTACCGTAGGGGAGCTGTGCGTACGGGGGTACTCTCTGATGCAGGGCTATTATAAGAAACCGGAGGAGACCGCGGGAGACGGTGACGGAGTTGCTGGGACTGGGCCAGCACCCTACGGCCCTCCCCACCTGAGGGCGTCTCGGAGATGGAGAGGGTGGGCTGCCCGCGTGGGGGGCGCCCTCCCAGAGTGCCGAGCGCACGCAGCAGAGAGCATAGGGCCTGCTTGAAGGGGACACGGAAAACAACAATAATATGGCAGAGGAACAGTGCACAGGGCATCGAGCACACGGTGGGAGCAGTGGCTCTATGGCGCTCGATGGGCAGTCGTCGCATGGCACGTTGCGCGTCTGGTGAGGGTGCCCGCGGTGTCCGCCTTGCCGCGGCGGGGCACAAGGTGGCGGTGCGCCTCATCCGGCACACGGCGTTCAGGGAGGTGTGACATGTCTCTTCCGCTCGACGGTGTCCGCGTTGTCTCGCTGGGGGTATCGATCAGCGGTCCGCTGGGGGTGCGTCACCTGGCCGACTTCGGTGCCGAGGTCATCAAGGTCGAGCCGCCAGGTGGCGACATGGTGCGCCACTGGGACAGCGCGGTGGACGGCGAGGGCTCGGTGCACTTCTGGGTGAACCCGAACAAGCGCAGCGTCGTGCTCAACCTGAAGGACGAACGCGGCCGTGAGGTGCTCCGCAGGCTCATCGCGGGGGCGGACATCTTCCTCGAGAATTTCAGCCCCGGGACGGCCGGACGGCTGGGCTTCGGCTATGAGGCGGTGCGGCGCATCCGCCCGGACATCATCTACCTGCACGCCTCGGGCTACGGGCAGGACGGCCCCTACCGCGACATGAAGGCCTTCGACGGGCTGATCCAGGCCGAGACCGGGGTGATGGAGATGACGGGGACACCCGAGTCGCCCGCCAAGGTGGCGCTGTCCATCTGCGATGGGGTGACCGGGCTGTTCATCGCTCTGAGCGCGATGATGGCCCTGCGCCAGCGCGACCAGACGGGCGCAGGCCAGGAGGTGGACGTTGACACTGACACCAACGAAGTGCTAGCAACACGCCTCCTGCCTACTACGCCAGAAGACGCTGATACGGAAACAACGCCACCACAAACCATAACTATCCATGCGTCGCTTGACGATAAGCCTCTCGGGACCTGGGCAGGTTTATATATTGGCGACTCACCTGTTGCAGTAAAAGAGGCAACAAAAACACCTGCCCACAATGAGGCAGGTGAAGAGAGTGAGAAATGATGTTAGGCAGTAGGGCCACGTCGCTGGAACGGTGTCATTTCCTCCAAAAGTTTGTTGTGCTTTCTTCGGTTACAAACTCCATGTGTAACCTTTACGTTGTCCTCATGATGTGGACCCGGCTCACGTCCCGATTTCTTTGGGGGCTGCAATGGGATCACGTGGTCAAACTCGACTTCTTGATCAGGCAGTATAGGTTGTTCACATATGTAACACCATCCACCATCACGCTCAAGAATGAACCCATAGTCAACGGTATCTGGTGTGGTGACATGACCCGAACGTTTGCGGTTAAGTGCAAGCACCTTCAGACGATTCTCTGGCCTGGAGTACCATTCTCGTTGTCGCCGCTTCAGTTCTTCTTTGTTTGTCTCCCAATGTACATGACCATAATCTATACGACAATCTATACATCGTGCATTCAATCCGTCTCGTTTTGTTTTGTCAGGCCAAAAACGCTCAACAGGTTTTTCCTGTTTGCAACCATGACACCATTTATGCCCAGGTGTTATGGGCCGGTTGCGTCGATTGCGGATCTTGCCAATCTGCTTACGTCCACGTTTTTTGTCGCAGCATCCCTTACAGTAATAACTATAACCATCTTTCGATTGTCCGCTATTGTAAAACTCTTCAAAAAGTTTTTCTTCCTTGCATTCAGCACACTTCTTGTAACCCTCTGGTATGACAACTACAGGTTGCGCGGCTCGCTTTTCGGCGGCAAGAGTACGGTTCTTAACATTCTGTTCCTCGCGGATCTTCTCTTTGTTTGCCGCGTAGTAGTCGCGTTTTCGAGCGTGATCCTTCTCAAGATTTTCAAGGCGATACGCTCGGCAACGTTCAATGCGCCTTTGGCGTTTTTCTTCTTCACTCTGAACAAGTGGACGTTTATGTCTATCCCCAATTTTTGCTTCCGGGTTTTTAGATACGCGTTTTGCATGGGCGGCGAGATAATCACATTCTTTACATCGAATTGTGTATCCATCTTTGCGGCTCTTGTCTTTGTAAAACTTTTCAAGCTGTTTCTCGATGTGGCAAGCAGTACAGATTTTAGTAGAAGGGAACAGGGGGAGTTGATCGGCATGATAAAATTCGGGCATAGTCCTTTGGATCTCCTTAATAGATTCTTGGGCTTAGGCTCCATATGTGTTACAAGCGCATGTGGAGCCGTTTTATGCCCCCAATTATACCATAAATCTGAACATTTGTATATGAAAGGGGGCATGTAAATTGCCTATTACCGCAACCGCAGCGCGTGGATCAATAAATGCAGTACTTGAACTTGCTGCTGGTGAACAACTTCTCCTAGCCTCAACCGCCGTAATCTCAACCATCACTGGTATCACTGCGCCAACAGGTAGCACTGGCATGAGATTCCATGTCAAGCTCTCTGATTTCACAGCTTCGGGTAGTTTTACGATTACCGGGACCGGCACGCCTGCCAACACGGAAACATTCACCGTGGCCGCGCTCTCCGCACAGCAGGTACAAAGCTCGCAGTTAGCCAACTTTGAAATTGTGAGCGCTAACGCGTATACCGCGATTACTAACATCACGACCACGGGTTTGACGAATGGCATTATCACTGTATACGGCATCCAGGCCGGGAAGTATCAACTGCCTGGGGTGATGAAGTCCAAGAGGACACCGAAGATCTACTCACCAAATGAACACAACACGCTGATTGAGCGCGATAAGAAAGTTGTCCAGCTCGTCCAGAACACCTCCATCGATGAGATCAAGCAGGACGCCTATGCTAATCTGTCGTTGTGGTGGTGCTGGGTGATGTTTGGCGCTCCGACCACTACAGCATCCATTCCAGCCACCCCAACCTCGTTGCTGGCAGTTACAGCGGTAAGTGGAACCCCTCTGTCGCTCACTACTCAGCCGTCATCGCCGGGCATGATCCTGATCTTTGTCGTGACCGCTTCCAGTGCTGTGGGTTCCATCGCAATCACCGGGACGAATCGATATGGTGCTGCCACTACAGAGACCATTACCATGAACGGCAATGGAAGCAATGGTAACGGCACATACTACAGTAGCAATGTGTATAAGACGGTAGGTGCATCGGGCCTCGCCGTGACAGGTCTTACCGCTGGCTCAGTCGCTATCACAGGTGTCTACGGTTGGTCGTTGACCTTCTTGAGTGGGGGATCTCAGTACACCGCAGCAGTTGAGTGGTATGACGGCACAGGCTCATGGACTCATCCCTTTGTCGTAATCGATGAGGGCACGTTCGACGCCAAAGTTCAAACCGAGATCAGCGTCACAGCAAAAGGCAAAGCACAAGATAAGCTGCCGATAGGCGATAGGACGACAACTCCGCTTACTGGCGTCAATCGTATTGCAGCCCTCGGTGTCAACTTAGATGACGAGCCAATTGTTGGCTGGCAGACAAAACTGTATTTGGATGCGATCACTGGCACGCCACTCACCACCCAAAATGTGAACGTCGAGGAACTGAAAGTTGACATCAAGGTCCCCAATGAGGATCACTTCACCTTCGTGAATACCCAAACATTCAACCGCGCATACCCGGTCAAACGATCTGCGATGGCAACGATGACGCTCGATTTTACAGATATGTTGCAGTACGAGCAGTTTAGACAGGGACTTAAGCAATACTTAGCTGTTCAGTTCCTCGGGCAACTCATCGGCATTGATTCTGGCACACAGTACTACAAGTCATGGACGTGGACCCTCCCCGTTAAATCGGACGGTGGATTCGATGTGACAAGTGATCCTAGCAAAGGTAGTGTTACAGCAGCGGCGACTTGGGTGTGTGAATATGATTCGTCGCTGGGTGGATCTTGGAAATTAGTAGTTGTTACGCAAGTCCCGCCAGCCACTTATGCATCTTAGTCCCAGAGTGTAGGTGTATCAGAAGGAGGCAATTTTTTCATGGCATTTCGTCGTTTTTGTGCAGCGGACATATTCGCACGTGCTTCAGCCGAAAGGCTTGTGCCTCTTCTTGCCTCCGCTCTTTTTGCTATATGCTCAGGGGTTTGCTTCTTGCCGCGTAAAGCATCACCTACCTTGCGTCGCTGTTCTTCTGTCAATGGACCTTGCTTTGTGCCTTTCTTGGCAACGGAGAGTTTAGCTTTGGTCTCCGATGTATGGGCTTTGCCTTTCATCGGATTCTGGTTTGTGGTATACCAAAGCTTTTTAGCCTCAGACATTTTAGCAAGAGATTCAGACGTATGCTTACTACCTCTTAGGGTAGACGCTTGTTTTTCAATGGATTCGGGGGATCGTTTTACTCCTCGACGAGCATCCGATCTCTTGGCAACATGTTCAGGGGATTGCTTTTTGCCTCGATGGGTAGCACTCATTTTAGCACGTGCTTCAGGAGTATGGTTTCGTCCTTTTAATAATGTTCGTCCTTTATGGGATTTGGACATCTTATCTCTTGTTTCAGGGGAAACTACTCTTATCTTATTCGCTTTTGCTACCGCTGCTTTATGCTCAGGAGCACGTTGTTTGCCCTTGTTAGCTTTACTGATTTTAGCTCGTACTGCTGGTGTAGGATTGCCACCTTTGCCGCCTTCATCACTATTCGTGAGGAGGCAACCTTGATCATGGAAAACTTGAATCCAAAGACATTCATAATGCTCCCATTGCTCATAGGGAACTTCTTCAAGGATGATCAACGCAGGGATCATTCCCTGTGCCTGAAGACCATGAATCCATCGAGACTTATGAGTATCTTGTTTATCGCGGAGGTGATCTCGAAAACGTCTTTGAGGGTTATTAGACTTGCCCACATATCTGATACATTCAGCAACAGGGCATTTAAGACCATAGATAAAAGTAGTCAGGGGCTTGTCTTGATGGGTGTCTTGGGGTACAGTGTTATCCATAGCTTGGGTCAACTCCTTGCTATCACGCCTCCGAAGTGTATCAGCACTTGCGGGGGCAAAACATTTTACCTCCACAGTATACCACAAAACCGCCCCCAGAGCAACTTCATGCCATTTTACCTACCAACATATATTCAACCATAGAAAGAAAGAGAAACAATAATGGGAGCCTTCGACGACAAAGCGCCAATCACAATTCCCGACCCAAACGACGCAGTAGCAGCCGACACCTTCCGCAAGAAGTGGGGATGGGAACCACACGAGCAAATCCTGCTAAAAGGTAGCGTTACCGTTGCCGATCAGGAATATGTTTCGAATCATTATGTCAAAACCAGCAAAAAAGGCGACATGGAGACAACCGCCGGAACGGGTCGCTATGCGCTGCTTGATCGCATGATTATGGATTGGTCCTTATCGCGTAATGGAACACGTGTGCCAGTTACCCCCGCGAGCATTCGACAGTTACCAGCGAACTACAGCAATCCTATCCTTGAAGCACTGGACAAGATGGCAGCGGCAATGACCGAGGAGGAGCAGGAGGATTTTTTGGACTCTGCAAACGGGCATATCGAGGTAAGCTCCGAATTGGTGAGACTACCCCTATAGAGATCGTGGAAGAGAAATTATTGCCGCTCTTTGGTGGCTGGTGGGAATATCAAGCAGCACCAGCCGAGAAAGCATTGAAGCACAAATTACGCATCTATGCTGAGTGGGCCGCAACCGCTGAAGCAAACGAAGAAAATAAGTAAAGGGTAAAAAGTGGCAGCAGGTGATTCGGCACTCAACCTAGTTATCAACATCGCCGCAGTTGATTCAGCATCGTCTGTCATAAACGGTGTTATGGGTGCGTTGAAAAATCTCCCTGGACCACTAGGCGGAATCGTTACCGCTGCCGCTGGTGTTGGAGTAGCACTAGGTGTTGCTGTAGATAAGGCCGGGGTGTTCCAGCAGTCGCTTACTCAGCTTGTGACGAGTGCAGGCGAATCGCAAAACAATATAAAAGCCGTGGGTGATGGTATCAAACAAATGTCAGTTGATACAGCCACCTCCACGCAACAACTCTCATCGGCGATGTATTATATCGAGAGTTCGGGGCAGCATGGGGCAGCAGGATTGACAGAGCTGGGTGCTGCGGCTCGTGGGGCAAAGTCTGAAAACGCTGATCTGACTACGGTAGCAAAAGCATTAACGACAGTTATGACAGATTACCATTTGCCGGTATCTGATTCAACAGCCGCTATGAACGGTTTAATCGCAACTGTCAAGAATGGGAAGACGAACCTTCAGGATCTTTCATCGTCAATGGGACAGGTGCTCCCGATTGCAAGTGCCATGGGAATTTCCTTTCCGCAAGTGGCAGGTGCCATGGATACCCTTACAAATGCCGGTGTACCAGCCGAACAAGCGGCCCAAAACCTGGCACATGTCCTCGTGGCATTGCAGGCTCCAAGTAAAGTAGCACAATCCTCTATGAAAGATGTAGGACTCTCTGCTCAACAGGTGAAAGACGCTCTAGTCAGTCAAGGTTTACCGGCGGCTTTGCAGCTTATTGAAGATCATGTTGGAAAGAAATTCCCCGCCGGTTCGGTGCAAGCAGAGACGGCACTGAAGAATATTATGGGTGGTCTGGTTGGGTTAAAATTGTCAGCCGCTCTCACCGGAGACAGCTTGACAACAACGGAAGCTAATATTAAGGCTGTGTCTGCGGCTTTTGATGCGGGTGGGGCTGCTGTATCAGGTTGGGATGTTGTTCAGCAGGGTTTCAATTTCCAGATGGATCGTGCACGACAAGCTATTGATGTGCTTATGATCTCTATAGGTCAAAAGTTGCTCCCGGTTCTCACTCCGATTGTTCAAGGATTTGCAGATGCCGTTGCAGCAATTACTAATTTCGTCAGCGGTGCAAGTGACGCTGGTACAAAAACAGATTGGCTCAGTGGGCTGCTCGGTTTACTTGGGACAACATTTGCTTACTTAAAAGACATCATAGGAACAGTAGCAGATATCATCAATCATCTATTTAATGATGCTGTTACGGTTGCTAATGGGGTGCTCGGAGACTTTGTAAAAAACACGATTACGGGGGCGGTTGCTGGATTTAATGGTTTCTTATTTGCGGTACGCGCTGTTGTTGATCAAGTTGATGCCTTTGTCCAATCGCTGACAAACGATCTTGAGCCAATTATCCAGATCATTCAGCCGATTTTTGATAATCTTGCCTCTTCAGCCGGGACATGGGGAAACAACCTCATGGTTTCGTTTGGCAATGGCATTGTCGATGCCGCTGATGCTGTTCTTAACGCTGTCGCGCAAATTGCACAAACCATTGCTGATTATCTCGGCTTCATGAGCCCTACCAAAAAGGGCCCAGGCTCGAATTTAGGCCGTTGGGGCATAGGCATGGTAACTGGTCTGGCTCAGGGAATTATTGCGGCTGGTCCCGTTATTACAAATGCTGTCATGCTTGTTGCCTCGCAATTACAAGTGGCTAGTATGAGCGGTGGCATTCTCCACACGGCTGTAGCATCAATGCTCGATCCGCTCTCCGGCGATGCCATGACTGCTACGGCTACCCCAAACGCGGCCATTAGCAATCCACAGACAGGGCTAAACACCACCGCACTAAAAAGTTCTGCAAGCACAACTCCTACGTCTACGGTTTCGACTACAGCAACTACTATTGCCTCTGCTGTGAAGGCATCTGCAAGCACAATCTCAGCGACAGTGGCAACGGCAGCCGCGAAAGTTGCAAGTTGTGGTAGTCCTGCTTCCACATGCGCAAGTCAAGCGGCAGCTAAAGCCGCTGCGCAAAAGACGGCCACGAGCAAGGCAGCGGCTGCGCAGCGAACGGCGGCGGCGGCTCAGAAATCCAAGACAAGCGCAGCCGCAGCAGCACAACGCACTGCTGCGGCTGCTCAGAAAGCTAAGACGGCGACGGCGGCGGCGAAACAACGCGCAGATCAACTAGCGGCCACAAAACAAGCAGCAGCAGAAGCTAAAGCGCAAAAAGCTGCCAGTGCAGCGGCCAAGAAAGCTGCAGCCGCGGCTTTAAAGGCTGGTCCCCCCGCTGTGGCCGGGGCGAAGCCAAACATGGACATGCCTTCCGGTGCTCCTAGCGGGAATCAGGCTACTTCAGCCCTACAACAAGTAGCCAAAAACGCAAAACTGATAGCAGATAACATCTCCAACTCATTTACTGGTATTCCCGCTGTCATTCAAAAAATAGTAGCGGCGCTCCAACAGATGGGACAAATAGCCATAATCGTCTGGAATCAGATGA
>Ga0209701_10003619_pt1 | contig 10112 bp, 8 predicted proteins | sample CZO8metaG_4_FD_188356 | JGI IMG/M metagenome (GOLD analysis project Ga0209701, IMG submission 188356) | Vadose zone soil microbial communities from the Eel River Critical Zone Observatory, Northern California, USA - CZOApr15con2H3.8 metaG... | ecosystem: Environmental > Terrestrial > Soil >...
CTTCGAGGAGTATCCCTAGAGCCAATTTTCCTCCCGGAAAAGACGAAGTCCTTCGCTGGCTGGAAACTGCGTACTCGGGGCGGGCGCCGCTGATGATATATCTAAAGGTTGATCCTCGTTTCGATGACTTGCGACCTGTATGGTGCGCGTTATTCGTAAGCGAGGGCGACCACCGGGTCGTAGCTGGCGGCGCGGAGTGCAGGATAAACTGCTCCGCTCGCCGCTCCCACGAGGGCGAGCGCGGCTGCGGAAAAAAGCCACGCCGGAGAAATCAGAATGGTCAGGCCTGGATTGGTCTGCTTCAAAATCGCCTGAGTCAGGAAAGTAAGCGCTATTCCCAAACCGGTTCCCATTGACGCGAGGATGAGAGTCTCACCCAACAACATCTGGACGACGTCGAGCCTGGAGAAACCAAGTGCCTTCAGAATGCCGATCTCGCGTGTGCGCTCCATCACCATGGTGTGCATGTTCAAGAGGACCACGAGGAAACTCACCACAATTCCCAGGGCCACCATGGTCCGCGTAAAGGGGCGCAACTGCGGCAAGTTGGACGAATTCATCAGGGTCATGTATTCCGCTAGGGAGCGTATGCTGTTCTCCGGCATCAACTTAAGAATCTGCGCGCGAGTGGCTTCCGTATCTCCTTTGCTTCTCACATAAAACATGGAAACGCGCTTCTCGGCCACGGCGATTTCCTGCGCCGTCCGGATGGGAATGAAATATCGCGCGCCTTTCCCGTGCGCCACGATTCCCGTGACCGTAAAAGCATGATTGAACAGCGTGATCTGGCTCCCCACCTTCAAATGGCGAGTTTGCGCAATGATGTCGTCGGCGATCGCATCGTCCGGTCCTTCGAACGGTTTTCCATCGCGGAACAGGAACCCTTTGCTGAGGGCGTTGAAGCGCTTGTAATCGATTCCGTACACCATCACTAAGTTCTTTGGTTCCGTGAGGATGACCGTTGGCGCTACCTCGTCCACCCCGCTCAAGGCGGCAATTTTTTCACCGAGTGACTCCTGCATCCCCACACTTAAGAATGCAAAAAAGATCGAGGCGTTCGGCGGCTGCACCAGGATGTCCGCACCGACACCCTCGACGCGCTTTCCCCACTCGGAAATGATGCCGGATGTCAGACCAACGATCATCAGTACAAGAATCACCTGGATGGCAATGGCAATCACGCTCAAAAAACTTCGCAGCGGCCGGGCCGTGATGCTGCCCCAGAACATTTGGAGGAGAGAAAATGGTCCGTCGTAGGTATCGGTCATCGAGTACAGCCAGACTTGTACTCTACCATCCCAATTTCGTACCGGTCAAAAGTACCTACGTGGCCACAGGGCAAGACGAGTGCCGAAGTCCGAAGAAAATATTTCTGCAGCATTAAGTTTTCAACACAAATGTTGATAAGGTTGTGGAAATCAGCTGTCCGCGAAGCGCTAACTTCTCGCCCTTCAATACTCTTCTCCGCTTTGCACCATTTGTGTGCAACTTTATTTTTTCACGCCCACCGTGCGTAGAAAAACCTTGCGACAGCAGGAAAAAATTTCACTGAAAGATTTCAGCGTTGAATCGAAGGCAACTCTTTTATTTCTTTTGTTTTTTCCTAAGCCGTTGATTCTCAACGGTTCGCGGCAGATTTTCCGTCAGTACCACCTCTGCGGCTTGTCAAGATGCACCTTGATCGTCTGCTTCGGGTCGGTGATGTCAAGCCAGCGTCCATACGTATGCCATCCTTCAGCGACAACTTGAACCCAAACTCTCCCCATCGGCGCGTTCGGGACGTGTGCAATGCCATCGCGGCTGGTCTTTACATTCATTTCCAGTTTCTTGTCCTTCTTTATCGCGTGTTCTTCGATGAATTTCACGTACACGCTGGCGTTCTCCACGGGAACGCTTTTCTCTCCGCCGGTCACTTCAATGGTAATTCGCGTCTGTACTTCGCTCGCGGGAGGCGGAGTCTGCGGCTTGGACGCCGGTGCCGGCGAATTTTGGGCGGCCACTCCTCCTGGGGCAAACGCCGAACACGCAGCAATGCAGACGCACCCAAGAAACTTTGTCGAGAATCTCATAAATCGCTGGACTCCATGGTCTACGGAACGGCAGGCCGGGTCAAGTCGCGCCACGTTAAGTTTGGATGCAACTTACATTCGAGGTGCTGCCCCGCCGGCTCTGCCGTGGAAACCCGGGGAAACGGCTATTTGACTGATGAATATGGCTCCTGTAAGTTCTCAAGAATCTGCTCGGCAGGCAACATGGGGACGCTTCAAGAGGGATATTCACCCCGAGCGGTCAGCGCCGGACGTCAAACTGACTGCTTCACGATCCGAAATGGAATCGCAAGGAGAGCACAATGGGTTTTGCCACCAACGCCATTCATGTCGGCCAAGAGCCCGATCCCGCCACTGGGGCCATCGTCGCGCCGATCTATCAAACGTCAACGTACGTCAACGAAGAGCTGGGCAAGAACAAGGGCTACGACTACGCGCGAACGAATCACCCGAACCGCAAAGCCCTGGAACGCACGGTTGCTAAACTGGAAGGCGGGCACAGTGCTTATGTCTTTTCATCGGGGATGGCGGGAATCGACGCGGTCTTCCGGCTGCTGCGCCCGGGCGATCATGTCGTTTTGTCCGAAGCGGTTTACGGAGGCGTTTTCCGCCTTTCCACGCAACTCCTCGTCCACTTTGGCCTGGAATTCAGCTTTGTGGACACCGCCGTGCCTGATTTCGTCCGGAACGCCTTGCGTCCTAATACGAAAATGCTCTACCTCGAGACGCCGGCCAACCCCACGATGAGCGTCACCGATATTGCGGCGATTTCCAAGCTGGCCAACGAGCGCAACCTTTCGGTGGTAGTCGACAACACGTTTCTGAGTCCCTATTTACAGCGCCCCATCGAGCTGGGCGCGCACATCGTGGTTCATTCCATGACGAAGTATCTGAACGGCCACAGCGATTCCACGGGTGGCGCAGTGGTGCTTACCCGGCCGGAAGATGCGGAAAAAATTTATTTTATCCAGCGCTCCGCGGGCACGGGCCTGTCTCCCATGGATTGCTTCCTCGTTTCGCGCGGCATCAAGACACTGGCGGTCCGCATGCTCCAGCACAACGCCAACGGCATTACCGTAGCGCGCCATCTCGATGCTCATCCCAAAATCAAGAAAGTCTTCTACCCCGGACTGCCGTCTCATCCGCAGCACGAGGTGGCTCGCCGCCAGCAGAAAGGTCCGGGCGCGATGCTTTCCTTCGACGTAGGTTCGCTGGATGCCGCCCGGCGTTTCCTGAATCACGTCAAGCTCTGTTCGCTGGCAGAAAGTCTCGGCGGCGTCGAAACTTTGATTTCGCTCCCAGCGATGATGACCCATGCTTCCATGCCCAAGGAAGTTCAGGATCGCGTCGGCATCACCGAAGGACTCGTGCGACTGTCGGTCGGCATCGAAGACGTCGAAGACATCATCGCCGATCTGGACCAGGCGCTACTTTACGTTTAGCCGCAGTTGATTCTGTTTGGGTTGACACCCTCATGAGTTCGCCGAATATCGCTCCTCCCCTCTCTGGGCAGGTCATTGGTTCAAGCGATGATGCCTTTGTGATCGCCGAGTGGCGTGACCCAGGCGGTCCACCCGGACCGCCGCGTCTCATTGCCCCGCCACATCTTCATCGGAGCGACGATGAAGCGTGGTACGTGCTGGAAGGTACTCTGCGCGTTCGGGTTCGCAAAGAGGAAGTCGAGGCACGCGCAGGATCGGCGGTGTTCGTGCCGCGCGGAACGCCTCACACCTACTGGAATCCCGGCCCGGAGCCCGTCCGCTATTTGCTGGTGATGACCGCCAACATTTATCGTTTGATTCAGGAAATCCACACCATGCAGGAGCGGAGCCCTACCGCGCTTCGCGCCGTGTTTGCAAAATACCACTCCGAACTCCTGGACACGTAACCGGAATCGGACTCGGTGCAGGCTATCTCCGTCGCGCCATCGGCGTCGACCTGAATGTTTCACTGCACTACGAATAGCGAACCTATCTGTGCTTTTTGCGCGGCTTCGTGACGCAATCCTCCAGCCACGAAAGATATTCTGCCGAACCCTCGGCAATCGGCAGTGCAATAAACTCCGGCACATCATAACTCTGAAGACGTTTCACTTCTTTTTCCAATTCAGAGAGGCGCTTCGCCGTCGTCTTCATCACCAGCAGGTATTCCTGTGTTTTTTCGAGCTTGCCCTTCCAGGTGTAAAACGACTCGGCCGGGTTCAAGATTATGTTTACGCACGCCGCAAGCCTTTTCGAAACTACGCGACGCGCAATTCGCCGGCCCTCCGTCAGCGTTCCGCACATCATCAACACGACTCTGTTTTGCCCACCCCTCTTCACCATTCGCCCTCCAGCACCGCCGCGCGCTCACGCCGGAACAAGAAGTGCTCCGAAGCTGCAGTTTTCGTGTCGCAACATTCCGATTCAAGCTTCAACTTTCGACTTTCATCTCTCCCCAGTCTAGAATACCGCCTCATGACGACGCCCCCCATTAAGTTTGGCACCTCGGGATGGCGCGGCCTCATTGCCGACGATTTTACGTTTGCCAATGTGCGCCTGGCGGTCACGGCCATTGCGGAGCACGCAAAAACCAAGGCGAAAGAGCCCACGATTCTGGTGGGCTATGACACGCGCTTCTACTCCGAAGAATTCTCCGAGCTCGCCGTGGATATTCTGCAGCATCATGGCATTCGCACCTTGCTGTGCGAAACCTTCACGCCCACGCCGGCCGTCGCCTTCGAAATCATGCGCCGCAAACTCGACGGTGCTATCAACTTCACTGCCAGCCACAATCCCGCGCAATATCACGGCTTGAAGTTTTCCTCCGCCGATGCGGGCCCCGCTCTGCCGGAAGTCACCAAAGATATCGAAGCTCGATCCGCGCAGCTCGCCGCGAAAGGTGGCGTTCCACCCCTTCCCCACGGCGCATCGAACTCCGCCCGGGGCGAGAAAGTCAACTTGCGCGAAAAATATCTGAAGCGTCTCGAAGAGCTCGTCCATTTCGATACGTTGCGCAAAGCCAAGCCGTCGCTGGTCGTCGACGCGTTGCACGGCTGCGGCGCTGGCTATCTCGACCGCACGCTCACCGATCATGGCGTCAGCGTACAAGCCATGCGCACCGAACGCGATTGTCTTTTCGACGGCACTGGCCCCGACGTCTCCGAAGAAAACCTTGCGCCGCTTCGCAAGGCCGTGGTCGATTCGAAAGCCACCGCGGGCCTGGCCACCGATGGCGACGCCGATCGCTTCGGCATCGTCGATCGCGACGGCTCGTGGATCCAGCCCAACCTGATTCTCGCGCTGGTGTACGACTATCTGGTCGAATCCCGCAAGTGGAAAATGCCCGCGGCCCGCAGCGTCGCGACGACGCAAATGATCGACGCGGTCGCTAAGTCGCACGGCCAAGCCGTTTATCAGACGCCCGTGGGTTTCAAATACATCGGCCAGCTCATCCGCGAGGACAAAATTGCTCTGGGCGGTGAAGAAAGCGCTGGACTCACCATTCGCGGCCACATCCCGGAAAAAGACGGTATTCTCGCCTGCCTGCTGGTAGCGGAAATGATTGCCGCGCGCGGCGCTTCCATCGGCGAACAAGTTCGCGCCATGTACAAAAAACTCGGTCACGAATTCTGGCCCGTCCGCGAAAATCTTCATCTTTCGGACGAACAAAAGGCAAATGCCGTCAAGCGGGTGGCCGTGGACGCTTCGACACTCGCCGGCCGGAAAGTCATATCTATCGACCGCACCGATGGCGCAAAATTTGTATTCGAAGACGGATCGTGGATGCTGCTGCGCCTTTCCGGCACCGAGCCGCTGCTTCGCTTGTACGTCGAAGCCGAAAGCGCCGCCGCTTCCTCGAAGTTGACGCGCGAAGCATCACGATGGGTACTGCAAAATTGAAGAAGAAGGACGCCAACGAAAAGATTCAGCCGTTTCTGCGCCATTATGGGCCCGCGCTCATCGGCCTGCTTGTGCTGGTCCTAGTGGTGCACGATATTTTCGGCGCGCATGGTTATCTGGCCATGCGCCGCACGCAACAGGAAATCAAAAAAGTAAATGCCGATCTGGACCAGTTGAACAAGGAAAATTTGCAACTCGAGCAGGAAGTGCGAGAGCTAAAGACCGACCCGCACAAAATCGAAAAGATTGCCCGTGATGAACTTGGCCTCGCCCGGCCTGGCGAAGTCATCATCAAAATTCCCCGTTCGCAACAATTGCCGCCGGATTCTACTGTGAAGCCCTGACCCGCCACTTCTTCCAGTTTGTCCGCAACAAGGACAGCACAAGCATCGCCAGGAAAATCGTAATCAGCCCCGCCGTGGCCTTCAGCGCGCCGCACTGCCCTTTCGGCAGGATCGAAAATCTTCCGTAAACAAATTCGATATGCACCCAATACATCAGCAGCGAAGTATTCCCAAGCTGGATGATCGGGCTGAAACCCTTCTGCGCGAGTCCCCACCGGCACCATGCATAAACCAGAAAAAGAATCATCAGCAAAATGCCGCAACGCATCAGCAGAAAACTCGGATTGCTGTGCCAGTAGTCGTAAAACGCGTACAGCCGCACGCGCGACGAATCAAACAAGACTGACAAACTACAGGCAGCGATTCCCGTGCCGCCCAGCGCCGCGAAGGCCAGCCCTTCACTGCGCTTGGCAAAATCTGAAAACAGGAAAAAGCCCGCGGCGAGTCCCGTAAAAGCGAATGCCGACCAGGGAAACAACGGGAAGAGCCACGGCTGCGGTTCTTTGAAGATATGCACGCCGTTGATGTACGACTCGACAGGCCACGGCAGGAACTTCAACCGGTGCGTCGTCCAAAGCGGTGGCGTTGCCATGGCCACAATCACCGCCGCAAAAATTCCCGCCACCAACGTACGGATTCTCGCCGCAGCGATAGCGCCATCTCCCGTGGCCCAGCACAACACACCCATGAGCATCATGGAAAGCCCCAGGATGTTGAGAACATCGACGCGCAGCAAGTCCGTCCACGGCGACCAGGGATAACCCAGAGCAAATTCCTGCATTCGAAACAGCAATCCCATCCCAAAAATTTCCGCGCCGCGCAAAATCGTCTGCTTCGCGATAGCGTTGCGCTCGATTCCCTTCTCGCGCAGTTTTTCCGTCACCAGTGCGAACGACACGCCCGCCAAAAAAATAAACAACGGCGCGGGAAGTGTCCCGCCGAGTCGCGACCAGGCAATCAGTGACGACGATTTCTTTGCCTCCAGGCTCATCCAGGAATCGTAGCAATGCGTTTGAAACATCAGCACGCACGCGAGCCCTCTCATCCAGTCGATGTAAGCAAGTCGTTTCATTTTCGTTGTGACGCGCCGTCCGCTGCGAGCGTCGAAGAGCCGAGATCAGTTGCGCCAACGTGCATCGCGGGACGCGGCCAAGCGTGATTGCGAATCATAGACGGTCGAAACATTTCCGCAAAGGAGAAACGTGAGATTGGAGTCTCGCGAATGAATAATGGCATTGCAAGGAAAGACGATGCTCGTTCAAAAAATGAGTGATTGGCCCTTGCTGGACTAGCCGAGGAATCTCGCCGAAAGACTCGATCGACAGAAGAGCCTTTCATACGTTGTTGTCAAATATCTCGAATCCAGTAAGATGACCTGCAGGTGTTGGTAGCCAATCTTCATTTGCCGGGAAGACGAAGCAGGTTTCGAACGTATCTTTAGCGCGTGGGGTGTCTCATGGAAACGCTGTGGCAAGACTTCCAGTTCGCGGTCCGCATGATGCGCAAGAATCTGGGTTTTACCATTGCGGCGGTGCTGTGCCTGATGCTGGGGATCGGAGCCACCACCGCAATATTCACGGTGGTGAATGCCGTGCTCCTTCAGCCGCTGCCGTACTCGCATCCCGAGCAGCTTATCCGCGTCTACACCGAATTTCCGACTTTTCCGAACGGGGGTCTGCACCGATTCTGGACTTCCGGACCTGAATTCCTGGATCTGCGCCGGGATACGCATTCCTGGGCATCGCTGGACGCGTGGATCACTGGAGGTGCGAATCTCGCCGGCAAGACGCAACCGGTGCGCGTCACGGCGGCATACCTGAGTGGCGGATTACTGGAAATGCTTGCCGTGGCCCCGGTTGCCGGGCGGCTGATATCACCATCGGACGATGTGCCCGGAGCGCAGGTGGTGGCCGACATTTCCTATGGCACCTGGCAAAGCGTTTTTGCGGGTGATCCCAACGTCGTCGGTCGTGAGACTTACCTCGATGGCCTGAAATGCACCATCATCGGCGTCATGCCGAAGGGCTTTCAGTTTCCGCCGGGCGAGCAGGACCCCGCGCAGATCTGGACCGCTTTGCGATTGGACCCGGCGAATCCGGGTAACCGCGGAGGCCACAATTATTACTTGCTGGGCCGGATGAAGCCCGGCATTACCGCGGGGCAGGCTCAGGGGGAGCTGGCTTCGCTCGTCCAGAGCTATGGTGAGAAACGAGTGCCGAAGACACATAGCTTCCACCCAAAAACTCACACGATCGTCAGCTTTCCTTTGCAGGCAGAAGTCGTTTCAAGCGTTCGGCCCGCACTCTTGATGCTGCTCGGCGCCGTGGCTTTCGTTCTGCTAATCGCGAGCGTGAACGTAGCAAACCTGCTGCTCGCCCGCGCCGAAGCCCGCCGGCGGGAAATTGCGATTCGCGGTGCGCTCGGCGCTGGCCTGGTGCGGCTCGCGCGGCAATTCGTAACCGAAGGAATCCTCCTGGCGTTCGGCGGCGCCGCTCTGGGCGTGGCGCTTTCCTATGGAGGCGTGCGCCTGGTTCAGCTCACCAACGCCGGCGGCATTCCGCGCGCGGATGAAATCTCGATGGATTGGCGTGTGCTGCTCTTCACCCTGGGGACGAGCTTGATTACGGGAGTGCTTTTTGGACTAGCGCCGCTCGCGCCGCTGCTAGTCAGGGGGATCTCCGAATCGCTTAAAGACACGGCGGGGAGCACGACGGCCGCGGCCGGTGCCCAGGTTTTCCGGCGCTTCTTGGTTGCCGGCGAGCTGGCGATGGCTCTCGTCCTGCTGATTGGCTGCGGGCTGATGCTGCGAGCTTTCTGGAAACTGCAGGAGGTCCATACCGGGCTCAACGCGGAGAACGTGATCACCATGCATGTTTCGCTGCCGAGTGGCACATACACGGACACGGCGAAGATCACCGATTTCTGGACGCGACTCGATGGAAGACTGACGAATCTCCCCGGCGTGCAATCCGCAGCGCTCGTTTCCGGACTGGCGCCCATGCGTCCGCCGAACATGAATGACACAGATATTGAAGGATTCGTGCCGAGGGAGGGCGGTCCGATCCAAAATGTCGATTTCTATCAAGTCGTGAGTAAGGACTATTTCGCATCAATGGGCATTCGCTTGATGGATGGTCGGCTGTTCGAATCGCGCGACGTTCAGGATGCGCCGGAGGTTGCCATCGTCAACAAAACCATGGCGATGACGTTCTGGCCCAACCAGAATCCCATCGGTCGCCGCGTGCGTCCGGGCGGCAACAAACAATGGTGCACGGTCATCGGAGTTGTCGACGATGTGAAGAATGCCGGGCTTGATCGACCGGCGGGGACAGAGATTTACCTGCCCTATCGGCAGCCAGCGGGCGCAGGCAACTCGGACATGTATGTAGTCATGAGGACGCAAGCGGGCGACCCGCGTTCGCTGGCGAGCGTAGTGCGCGAACAGTTGAACGAGGTCGATCCGTCGCTGCCATTGGCGGATGTGCGGCTGATGGAGGATGTGCTAATGCGCGCGCAAGCGCGGCCACGATTCCTGACGCTGCTGTTGTCCCTCTTTTCCGGCGTCGCACTGGCGATCGCGACCGTGGGAATCTATGGCGTGGTGTCGTATTCGGTGGCGCGGCGGACGAAGGAATTTGGTCTGCGCATGGTGCTTGGCGCGCAAGGCGGGGACGTCCTCGGACTGGTGATGAAACAAGGGGCTGCTATGGTGGCGATTGGAGTTGTTGCGGGACTTGCGACCGCGTTTGCACTGACGCGATTGATGGCGAGCCTGCTCTTTGGCGTGACGGCGACGGACCTCCCAACGTTTGCGGCTGTCACCGTTGTGCTTTCCGGAG
>Ga0209701_10003620_pt1 | contig 10112 bp, 6 predicted proteins | sample CZO8metaG_4_FD_188356 | JGI IMG/M metagenome (GOLD analysis project Ga0209701, IMG submission 188356) | Vadose zone soil microbial communities from the Eel River Critical Zone Observatory, Northern California, USA - CZOApr15con2H3.8 metaG... | ecosystem: Environmental > Terrestrial > Soil >...
CCGAGCAATGCGATGCCACTGTCAGTGCGAAACGGAAAGCCGTTCAAGCTCAACCCACCAATCGCGACATCGCCACAGACGATGATTGTCGATCTTTGGCCGGCGTATCGTTGTGCAATTGCTACTGCGCGGTCTAGTTCCGCGGTTTCATCCAACGTTCTTTCTCCGTTGTTGTCCTGGGCAGCTTTACGCATTAATCCGGCGTCGACCACCAGCAAATACCCGCCCGCATTATATTGAAGCAGTTCAATTGCGCGACGCACCATGTCGCTAAGGCTGGGTTGTTCGCTCCGTTCCTCAACCTGATTCGCAAACGCGAGGTCCGCATTACTAAAAGCACCGAATAGACGTGGCCGACGGGATGCGGGAATTGCTTCCAGCTCGGCTCGCGTACGAACGATATCGAAACCATTACGGCGCAGCTCGAGCAGAAGATCGCGGCCATCCTGCCTTTCCCCACCCTTTGCATCCGGAAGAAAAAGCTTGATGCCGCCGCCCATAGTAACATCCATCTTTCCGTTTTCGACGAATTCCCGTGCGATGCGTTCGGCGTCGTTTGGGTCGGCTGGATGCGAGTAAAACGCCGCGCTCGTAGGATCAGTTAATTTTGCGTTCGTGACGAGACCGGTAGCGCGACCGTGCGCACGAGCCAACTCCACGATGCTCGTGAGTGGTCTCCCATTCTCATCGATGGAGATCACACGATTGTTCACCTTGGTTCCCGTTGCCATTGCGGTTGCCGCGGCGGCCTGGTCGGGAGCGGCAAAATCCTTCGAGTGATTCTTTATCAGAGCGACGTGATTCATCGACTCGAAGGCCAGAGGCCGATCTGCGCCGCCGACGTAAAGGCGTGTCATGGCCAGCCGCCCGGGTGCGAGTCCCTCTCCAATGAACAAAATTATTCCGAAAGGCTTTTGGACGACCCAGTGTTTGAAATAAACGACGCCGAGCCCGGCAAAGACGAAGAGGCAGATAAGCGCCAGCAATCGGTTGCGCCACTTCACGAGGGGATGTAGAGGTGCAGTCGATGCCTTGTCAATCCCGCAGGCGCGGGAAACGGCTTGTCCATCTACAGAATCGTCGGCAGAGTGCGCCGTTATGGCGTGCCCGGTCCTGCTCATCGTTCGCGACGGTTGGGGCATCAACCCCGGCGGGAAAGAAAAGCGCGAGGAAAATGGGGACGCCACGCTTCTCGCCCGCACTCCGGTCCACGACAAACTTTATCGCGATTATCCAGCCAGTAGGTTGAGCGCCAGCGGGGCCGATGTCGGTTTGCCGAAAGGACAAATGGGCAACTCGGAAGTAGGCCATCTCAATCTGGGCGCCGGTCGAATTGTTTATCAGGACCTGACTCGCATCAATAAGGCGATCGCGGAGGGTGAGCTCGCACACAATCGCGTCGCCCAGGAAGCGTTCGCTGCGGCGCGGAACCATCGGCTTCATCTTCTCGGGCTCACCTCAGATGGTGGCGTGCACAGCCATTACTCGCACTTGCTTGCACTGGCTAATGCCGCCCAAGAGGCGGGTGTAAGCGAAATCTTCATTCATGCGTTCACCGATGGGCGCGATGCATCACCCACCGGCGGCGCGGAGTATCTAAAAATTTGCGCTCAGGAATTGAAAAAGAGCGGCGCCCGCATTGTCACCGTTGTCGGGCGTTATTTTGCAATGGATCGGGATCGCCGCTGGGACCGGACAAAAAAAGCCTGGGACGCAATCGTTCTTGGCCGGGGTGAAATTTGCGAATCGTCGCCTTCTGAAGCGTTAGCTCGGCAATACAAGCTCGGCAAGACCGATGAGTTTATGCCGCCGCTTATCTTTGCCCACGCGAATGAACAGCGCGTCCGTGATCGCGACACCGTCTTCTTTTTCAACTTTCGCGCGGATCGCGCGCGACAATTGTCGCAAGCTTTTCTTCTCGAGAAATTCGACGGTTTCGAGCGCGAATTCTCGCCGCGCGTTCGCTTTCTCAGTCTTACGCAATACGATGTCCGCTATCATTCGCCGTTTATTTTCCCGCCGGAAAAACTCGCGCACATTTTGGGCGAGATTGTGAGCGCGGCGGGCAAATCGCAACTGCGCATTGCCGAGACGGAAAAGTATCCGCACGTGACTTATTTTTTTAACGGCGGAATCGAGCGCGCCTTTGCCGGAGAAGACCGGAAGATTGTGCCTTCGCCAAAAGTCGCGACCTACGATTTGCAGCCGGAGATGAGCGCGCGGCCTGTCACCGACGAGGTGCTGGCACGCCTGGCCAATTATGATTTAATCGTCCTCAATTTCGCGAATCCCGACATGGTCGGGCATACCGGTATCCTCGAAGCAGGAATCAAGGCGGTGGAGACGGTCGATGAATGCGTTGGCAAAATCATCCCGAAGCTTCTCGAGCTTGGCGGCAAATGCATTATCACCGCCGATCACGGTAACTGCGAACAAATGCGCAATTCGGACGGCTCGCCCAACACCGCGCACACCACCAATCTGGTGCATTTCATTTATGTCGCCAAAGACGCTGCGCAATTTCGGTGCGAAGATGGAATTCTCGCCGATGTCGCGCCAACACTTTTGTTTCTTCTCGGTATGAAACAGCCGGCGGAAATGAAGGGGCGAAATCTGCTTGTCCCAGTTTCGAAGAAAGCCAGGAACGGCTAACAAGATCGGCAACGAGAGGAGATCACGTCCTCGAATGTGATTTCCAACTGCCGGTTCAATGCTCGCGTACCAGCAGTAGCGATTCGCTGCAAGAACCAGAGGCGATTCTCGGGGGCGCTTTCCTGCCAGAAGGGCTTGCGCATGAGCGCGAGCTCGCCATCTGCTTGTGCCAGCACGCCCCAGCCAACCGGCACCTCCGAGGCCTGGAACAACTCGTTAGGCAAAACAAGAAAAAACAAATTTGCGCAACGATAGCGCATCAGAGTCTCGAATTTCGTGCAATCGAACAGGCGATTTTGTAACGCGGCTAGTTCGCGCAAAACCCGGCCGTAGACGCGATGCTTGATTGCCGCGAAATCATGCGATTCAAATTCGCTGAACAACGAATCGGCGATTCGAAGGTTCGGATAATGTATGCGCAAATGTTTTTCGAGAATTTGCCGGCGCCGTTGCACTTTCTCGAGGCGTTGGCGGGTTGCGGTTGTGCGGCAATTGTCTCGCCGAAGATCGACAAGCGCCTGTTTGCACTCAAATATGGCCGTCGATCCGAGTCCTGTCGACCTGGGCCGATAAGCAGCCAGATCGGCGCGGTAGCGGCATCGCGGTAAAGTGATTTCGAAAGCGCACGCGGAATAATCGTGTGCCTGCGCCCAAAGAAGTGCGAGACGTTTTAAGCGCGCGTGCGCGACGGTTTCGCCGCGGCGGTTGTTCACTCCCGCACCCATTCGGCGAGTTCACGCGCCCAGTAGGTGACGATGATGTCTGCACCGGCGCGCTTGAGTGAGGTCATGATTTCGAGAACGGCCGCGCGTTCATCGAGAAAGCCTTTTTCGGCAGCGGCTTTGACCATGGCATATTCGCCGCTCACGTGATAAACCGCGGTCGGTTTGGCGAAGCGCTCGCGCACCCGCCACAAGATGTCGATGTAGGGAAGCGCCGGTTTGATCATCAAAATGTCCGCTCCTTCTTCGACATCGAGCGCGACCTCGCGCAATGCTTCCTCCGCATTAGCGCAGTCCATTTGATAAGAACGGCGATCGCCAAACCGGGGTGGACTTTCCGCAGCCTCGCGAAACGGACCGTAAAAGACCGAGGCAAACTTGGCCGCATAACTCATAATGCCGGTTTGATCGAACCCGTTTGCGTCCAATGCTTCGCGGATTGCACCGATGCGACCATCCATCATATCGCTGGGCGCTACCATGTCTGCGCCGGCCTGGGCGTGGGAGAGGGCGGTCTTGACCAAAAGATCGACCGTCTCATCGTTGAGCACGTGGAAATGATCGCCATCGATCCGTGCGACGCCGCAATGACCGTGACTCATGTATTGGCACAGACAAACATCGGTGATCGCGACCACTTCCGGACATTTTGACTTGATGGCCCGGAGCGTTTTTTGGACGACGCCATTTTCGGCATAAGCGCCGCTCGCCTGTTCATCCTTTTCCCGAGGAACGCCGAAAAGAAGGATGGCTTGCAGTCCGAGATCCTGCGCGCGCCGCGCTTCCTCGACGATTCCATCCGGTGAAAATTGAAACACGCCTGGCATGCTTTCGATCGCCTGGCGTTTTTCTATTTTTTCGCTGACGAAAAGCGGCAGAATAAAATCGCGCGCGCTTAGGTTCGTCTCACGAATAAGATTCCGCAGGCCTCGCGACTTTCGTAACCGGCGTGGTCGATGGACCAGTTTTCTCACGGAGCGATGCTACGCGTTTGGCAATAGCGTCGCAAGCTCGCCACAGGACGAGCCGGTCCGACCGGTGGACTTGACGGCGTGTCAGGTTCGCGGTAGCGGCTGCTTGGCTCGCCTGCTGTGCAATGAGTCGCGCAACAAATTATTTGCTGATCGACATTAGCAATTCATTTACCAAGCTCGCATTCGCTTCACGAACGCGCCTCGGGCGGTCAACTCGGATCGAGACGGATAAGCTTACCAGCGCATTTGTTCGTCGATTCTTGAAGCGGTGCAAGATCGACATGTTGGTTGTTGCTTCAGTTGTGCCGCCGAAAAATCGCGAAGTCCGAAAGGCGATCGGGTGCACCAAAGTGCTGTGGTTGAATTCGCGGCTGAAGCTCGGCGTTGGAATCGATTACCCGGCGCCGAAAACCATTGGCGCTGATCGACTGGCCAATGCGGCAGCGGTCGCAGCGCTTTACGGTTATCCTGCGATCGTGGTTGATTTTGGAACGGCGGTGACGTTTGATATTGTTTCGGAAAAGAGAAATTACGTCGGCGGCGTGATCGCACCGGGACTCGAAGCGATGACAAATTTTCTTTACCAGCGCACCGCGCTGCTGCCGAAACTCTCTTTAAAAGAACCTCGCAGCGCGATCGGAAGATCGACAATTGAAGCGATGAGGGCAGGGGCGATTTTCGGTTATCGCGGTTTAGTGCGCGAAATTATCACTCGAATTAAGACCGAACGGTTTTCGCGCCGGAAAGTTCACATCGTATCCACGGGGGGCTACGCCCGGCTGATCGCGGCGAACCTGGGCGAAACCGTCACGGTCGATCTTAATCTAACGCTGGAAGGGCTGCGCCTTGTCGCGAATCTGAATTCGTAACCCGGCCCGGGAATGCGCTCGCTTCCGGGGGCAATTTATGCTAATTATGAGCTCTGGTGTTGCTGCAGCTGGACGGGCGGATTTTTAGGCTTGTCATCGGTTGCGCCCAAAGTTGTAATGCTACCGGCATGAAGATTCGCAAAATTGCGGCGATCGCCGTTTTGGTGCTCAGCTCTTTTGCGGCCACGAATGTCGCGCCGTCAAAATCGGAACTGGAGGCAATGTACAGCAAAGCGTTCCGAGATTTCGAAGCGAATAATTTTCCCGAGGCGTTGAAAGAGCTCGACGAAATAGACGTTCGGCAGCCGGATTTGGCCGAATCGCAAAATTTGCGCGGGGTTATCTTGATGCGACAAGGCATCTATGACAAAGCGGAAGCAGCATTGCACGAAGCAGCGCGGATCGATCCTAAGTTTTGGAATGCGCGCTTTAACCTCGCCGAGGTTCCGTTTCTGAAAAAAGATTGGGCGGAAGCGCGCGGTCGTTTTCAGCAGCTCCTCTCGGGCAACGAGTCCGATATGGAGGGGGACGCAGCGCAACTTATTCAATATAAGATTCTGCTGACATATTTGCTGGAGGGAAAAGAGAACATGGTCGACGCGATTCTGGCCAAATTCGAGCTTGCGCCCGATACGCCGGCGGTGCAGTACGCGAACGCCGCCATTGCGCTCCAGCACAAAAATACAAAGGAAGCGAAAGATTGGATGGATGCTGCGGGGACGAAATTTTCTCCGCAATTGAACAAGCTTTTTGCCGAATCGTTGTATGAAGTGGGCTGGCTGGAAAAGCCGGCTGGCCAGGCCCGCGCGTCGCTACCGTTGACGACTGTAGCCGAGCGTGCGGCAAAGACCAAAGCCTTCGCGCGATCAAGATTCGAACAGGCCCGACAAGCTCTGCAACAGCGTGACTTCGCGACGGCCCAAAAATTTATCGACGAGGCCGATGCATCCGATCCGAATCAAGCGCCGATCCTCAATTTGCGCGGTGAGATTTTGATGGAGCAGAAGCAATTCGGCGAAGCAGAAGCCGCGTTTAAAAAGGCGTCCGAGGTCGATCCGAAATTCCGCGAAGCGCAATATAATCTCGCGCAAATTCCATTTAAGGAAAAAGATTATGCCAAGGCGCGCGAGCGTTTCGAAACGCTTTTTCAGCAGACGCCAGGAGGGGACAAGAATCAGGCCGCGCAGATTATCCAGTTCAAGATCTACATGACCCTCTTGCTCGAAGACAAAGAGAGCCGCGCGCAAAAGATGATGGAGCAATTTCAGTTCACAGGAGATACGCCGGCGCTTTACTACGCCCAGGCGGCCTGGGAGTTTAAGCACAACAATCCAAACAAAGCGACCGACTGGATCGCGTCGGCGAAGAGGATTTATTCGCCCGCTTTGAACAACCTTTTCGGGGACGCCTTTTATGATCTCGGCTGGGTGCAAGGTCCGGCGATCGTCGCTTCTGTGGCTCCGGCGACTGAAGCCGCCGTTGTAATGTCGGCGCAAACCGAGTCTTTTCCGGCAATCGAGCCCAGTCCTATTCCAGGCGCGGTTGTCGCCGCAAACAAAGCACCGAAGCAACCAAGAACCGAGTCTGTACGTCCTTCTACACCGGCCGCGAGTCCGGCGATCGCTGGCATTGAGGCGACGACTTCGCGAGCGGCCAAGTCTCCTATAACAGTCATGCAGGCGCCTGTCGTTGCCTCAAACCAGTCCATGGCTGCGGGAGCTCTGGCCAAGCCAGCATCTGCGGCACCTATCGTTGTCGCTACGCCGACGACCGTTCCTGCGCCAGCCCGGATTCACGAGTGGTCGCGGCCCGCCATGGGTGAGACGCGGCAGAGATTACTTGTCGGCGGCTTGCTTTTGGCCGGCATCTTCCTGTTGGCTTGGGTGATTGTTCCTGAGATTCGCCGCCGCACAATCAATGTCCCGGTTTTTCGCCATGCCGCGCCGGTGACCGGGCCTCGCGTGGATGAAGCCGAGATCTCGTCTTCCAAAACCGAGGTGACAGCGGCGAGCAATCGTCTCATTGGTCGACCCCCTCGAGTGTCGTTACAATTGCAGGCTTCCGAACCTTCGTTGCGCCGCGGCGTTCTGGCGCTAGGAAAATCTGCCCGCGGCTTGACTGGGAATTCGACTCTGACCACCGGTGTCCCGCAACCTGTCGTCCCGCCTGCTGCAGAAGTTGCAGTAGAACCGCTAGCGATCGCCGAACCCCTTCCTGAGTCCGCGGTTGGCCCTGTCACCAAACAAGCGGTTGAACCTGCAAGCTTCGAATTTATGTCGGATGCCGGCGTAATCTCTCCGTTCGTTTCGCCAATGCCTGAAATGCACGAGCCCATCGAATCGACGAACGAAGCTCCCACCGTTTTTGCGACGGCCGTCGCTCCTGTCGCGGAGCCTTTGATCGATTCTAAAGTGGAACCTGAAATAGAACCGCTGGAACCGATCGGGCAAGGACAGCCCATTCCGCACCAAATACCGGTCCTTGCGACGGAACCGCTCGTAGTCGAGCATGTCGAGGCGCCGTCTTTTAGTCCAATAGCTATTTCCACCGAGCCCTCAGTCCCGCAATCAACCTCATCTCTAACCATGCCTGAACCGACCCAAATCCCAACCGCTGCTCCAGTAATCAGAACCCCAGCCGCCCCAGGCACGATGCAACCCGCTGACGCCATGCACGCCGCTGTGCAGATCACTTTCTCATTTGAGATCGCCTCGATGCAACTGACGCCAACCTTCAAGATGGGTGCTTTGCAAGTACGGCCGACATCCAAGATTGTTACGATGCGCCTGGCTCCTTCCCAGCAGCAGCAGCCGGCGGTGAATCTGCAGGTCACTTTCGAGATTGCAAAGATTCAGCCCACAGGAGGGGCGCTCGGCACTCTTCGGTTGACCCCGTCTCAGCAGCAAAGGCCAACGGCCACGGGTTCGCCTTCGTTCACGGTGGCAGGGTTACAACTTGTCTCGAATTTTGAGGCCGCGCCTGTTCAGCTTACTCCATCGCAGCAAGGCCAGGCTTCCGTTCTGGTGACGGCCCCGTTTCAGATTGCGACCATCGAGTTTTCGCCATCGTTTGAGATCGCATCCCTTGTGCTGAATTCGAGTTCCAAGCAGGTTTCCGTGCAACTGCCCGGCGCCGGTCCCGGCTCAGAAGGCGCTCCGATGTTCGAGATTGCAAATCTGCAGCTCACTGGCGGTGGCGAAATAGGCATGCTGCAGCTCAATCTGCTCGGTCATGGCCCGAAGCGGGCGTGATTTAGCGGACGCTAGGGCATTCCGAACCGTAAATCCTGCTGCCTACCTCGGCGGCGTCGAGCGCCTAGCAAAGCGACTGCGATTTAAAGATCGTAGCTGTTTAGGTAGAAATTCTCCGTCGCGCCTGATCAATTTACCGTCGAAATAAATTTCTCCACCACCATATTCTGGCCGCTGAATGCTGACCATGTCCCAATGGACCTGGCTTCGATTTCCATTGTCGGCCTCTTCGTAAGCTTGACCAGGTGTGAAGTGGAATGAGCCGGCAATTTTCTCATCGAACAAGATATCCCGCATCGGTTCCAGAACGTGCGGATTAAACCCGAGTGAAAACTCACCGATATAACGGGCGCCGGCATCTGAATCGAGGATCTTATTCAGTTCCTTCGTTCGATTGCTTGTGGCATTGACGATCTTTCCATCTCGAAACTCCAGGCGGATTCCATCGAAACTAATGCCCTGATAAATGCTCGGCGCGTTAAAAGTAACATGCCCCTGAACAGAATTTTTCACGGGGCAACTGAAAACCTCACCGTCGGGGATGTTGCGATCACCCCCACAGATCACAGCCGGAATTCCTTTGAGGCTGAAGCGGAGCTCGGTCTCGGGCTCTTTGATCTCGACGCAATCCGTTTTTTCCATCAGCGCCTTAAGCGCTTTCATTCCAGGTTGCAGTTTGCGATAATCCAGCGTGCAGACTGCGAAATAAAAGTCTTCGAAAGCCTCCGTGCTCATTCCAGCAAGTTGTGCCATCGATGGGGTCGGCCAGCGCAAGACTACCCACTTCGTTTTTTTAACTCTTTGGTCCTGCACCGGCCGCATTGTTTTGGCGATCAATTTCATCCGCTCCGCCGGCACGTCCGATAATTCGGTGATGTTGTTGCTGCCACGCAGCGCAATATACGCGTTCATCTTTTTCATCCGTGCCAGTTCGTGGCTCGCCATCAGCTTTAGTTGTCGCTCCGACGCCCCGAGTGCAAGAGCGCGGCTGACTCGTGCGCGGTGAATTTGGACGAAGGGAATTGCGCCAATGTTTCGCGCCGTCCGGATAAGCGCGATAGTCATTTCCTCAGGAACGTCGAACGCTTCGATCAAAACGTTTTCGTCGCGCTTAAGTCGAATGGAATAGCCAACAAGAAGTTTGGCGAGCGTGTCGAAGCGGGCATCATGCACAGGAGGTTATGATTCCACTGGACGCGACGGATGCAACCCAGGGCCGAGACCGGTACTCGACCTAGCCGGCCCGGATAAGTTTCGCTGCAAACGCACCATCAAAGCCGTCTCGGAACGGAAGCGACGATCGAGCTTCCATTTGTCGCGAGTTTGCAAATTCACGCAAGAGTTGCTGCACCACCTTTTCATTTTCTTCAGGCTCAAGACTGCACGTGCTATAGACAAACACTCCGCCGGTCTTCAATAAACCGAGGGCTGTGCGAACAATTTTGAGTTGCTGCTCTTGCATGCGAACAAAGTCCGCTGCTCTTATTCGCCATCGAACGTCCACGCGGCGTCGCATCACTCCAGTGTTGCTGCAAGGGGCGTCAATCAAGACGCGGTCAAAAGGAGCGATCGCAACAAGTTCTTTTGGGATGCGCCGGTGCGTCCAATCGAAATGAAAAACGCGAGCAATTCCGGCGCCGAGTC
>Ga0209701_10003621_pt1 | contig 10110 bp, 11 predicted proteins | sample CZO8metaG_4_FD_188356 | JGI IMG/M metagenome (GOLD analysis project Ga0209701, IMG submission 188356) | Vadose zone soil microbial communities from the Eel River Critical Zone Observatory, Northern California, USA - CZOApr15con2H3.8 metaG... | ecosystem: Environmental > Terrestrial > Soil >...
CCTTGCAAGAGAACGCGGAGGCCGCGGGTGCGAAGTTCCTCCTGGGGAACGAGGTCGGCTCCATCGAAGTCGCGGGAGATCTCCTCGAGGTTCATTTCGCCGAGCCGGACGGAGGGCGGGCTGGAGGCGGGAATGAACCGCTCCGAACGCGGTTCCTCATCAATTGTGCCGGCGGCAAATCGATCGATCTCGCCCATGGCATGGGCGTGGCCCTCGACTACACGGACCTCCACTTCCGCGGCGAATACTGGGAGATCGATCCCGCCCACCACGACCTCTCGAGCCGGAACATCTACACCGTCCCGCGACACCCCGATCTCCCCTTCCTCGACCCCCATTGGATCATCCGGGCGGACGGCCGACGGGAGATCGGACCGAACGCGGTCCCGGTCGCGGGGCCGTACACGTACCGCGGATTCTTCGATGACCCGAAGCAACTCTCGAAGAAGCTTCTCGGCTCGCCGTTGCGGAACAAGCTTCGACTCCTCGTGAACCCGGATTTCGTGACCCTCGCGGCGGAGGAATGGGCCTCCTCCGTGTCGAAGGGTGTGATGGCCCGACGCGCGCAGGAATTCCTCCCCGCCCTCAAGGTCGAATACCTGGTCCGCCCCGGCACGGCGGGGGTCCGGGCGAGCGTCGTCGACCGCCGCGGGAACTTCGTGAAGGAGGCGATCGAGCTTCCCGGTCCCCACTCGTATCACATCACGAACTACAATTCCCCGGGGGCGACTGGAGCGCCGGCCTTCGCGGCGTGGACTGTGCTGCGACTTGGCCGCGCCGGGGAATTGGACCATCTCAAGTCGAAGGAGCCGAAGCCCGCCGGCTCCTGGGACTTCGACCGGATTTGCGCCGCGATCGAAGCGCCCGCCTCCTAGGGAGGGACCGCCCATGCCATCCCGGACCTAAGGTTCGGGTTTCATTAACCAGGGCTAACACGGACCACGGAAGGGAATTCCCTCCCGTGGTCCTCGGACTCGCCTCTCGACCGCCTCTGGAATCCCCGCGGGACTATCGGGTTCAGTCGTCGTCGATGACTCGCACCTGTCCGCGAATCTCTCCGCCGGGGAAATCGCCTGGGCCGGTGTTCGCTGGATCCTTACCATCGTTGGTGTGGACGTTCACGTAGGTGTTGCCGCCCTCCATCGCCGTGACTACCGAGGCGAGGTCCGTCCACCCGCACGCGTTCCCGGCGTCAGGAGCGGTCTTCATGGCGATCACCAGGACTCCGGAGAACGGGCCGACACCGGTCGGACCCACTCCATACAGAGTGACCCCGACCGGCCCGTTCACGCCGGGGGCCGCGCAGTGGATGTGAGCCATGAACACATTCGAGATGTCCCGGACCGTCACTCGGAAGTGAAGCTCCGTCCGGTCTTCGTTCACCGTGATCAGGGCGCGACCGCGGGCTTCTGTCGTCCTGGCCGGAACCTCGTTCGCACCCGAGAGGCGCGCAATGAACTGCTCGCCTTCGTCGTCGACGCGTGTGACCAAGTGTCCGCGAATTTCGCCGCCAGGGAAGTCGCCTGGGCCGGTGTTCGCTGGATCCTTACCATCGTTCGTGTGGACATTCACGTACGTCTTCCCGCTCCGAATCGCCGCGAGGACGGCCGCGAGGTCGGTCCACCCGCAGGCGTTCCCTGCGTCTGGGGCGGTCCGTTCGCCCTTCGCAAGAACTCCGGATACCTTTCCGCCTCCCGCTGCGACGGGACCGAAGAGGGTGACGCCTACGGGACCAATGGTCCCCGGCGAGCCACAGTGGATGTGCGCCATAATCACGTTCTCGATTCGATGGACCGTCAACGTGAACTGAAGACGCGATCCGTCCTCGCTCACCCGGATCATGGCCGTGCCGGCGGCGGGTGTGATTCTCCGAGGAACTTCCTCGTTCCCTGAGAGTCTTGCAACAAACGTCTGCCCCTCCTGGTCATGATGGTCGCCGTGGTCATCGCGGTCCGCGGCAACCGGCGTTGCGACGGCGTACGCCAATCCCATCATCAGCGCGAGACCGATGGCTATCATCCGAAAATTTCCCATGATTCCCCTCCAAGGCGCACCGAGTCCCCGGCGCAATAACCGTTTGCCCAAATCGGATGTATTCTCAAGGAGCGGAATCACATTGGAGCCGCGCCGAGCGATCGACGGACAGCCGCTTCGAGCTACAGACGTTGACCGCACTTGCTGCAGAATTCGGCGTCCTCGGTCTCGAGGTATCCGCAGTTTCGGCATTTGACCCGCACGTCGGGCGACTGAGCCACAGGAGAGCCGAATCCGACTTCCCGAAGAGCGCCCCCCACCGCGGCCGCGGCTGTCTGAATCGCGGGGGCTGCTTCGGTCGCGACGTAGCTGGCCACCGGACGGATCATCCCAAATCGAAGCGCGATGGCTCCGATCACGAACAGGACGATCCCGATCGCCCCTAGGATGAAGGCGAGAACGAATGAGCCCATGATCGTACCAGGGGTACTCGGATTGAAGGGGTCCTGCGTGACGCCCTGGATGGCGAGGAAAGGCAGGACCGTCGAACCAAGGAATAGGACGAGTCCGGCGAGGAGGGCGACGACTCCGATTAGACGAAGTCGCGCTCCGGAAAGTCCGAACAAGGTGCCACCCGCGGCCGACGTCGATGGAATGATCTCACTCCCTCCTTGTGAGCGAAGAAAAGAAGGCCTCCCGGCGGAAGAATGTTACGTCGGATTGCCGCGGACATGCGGAAGGCAGAGCGAAGGAATGAATTGGAAAAGGAAAGGGGAAAGAAAAAAAGACTCGACCTACGCCTCCACCCGATCAGCGGGTGGCCGCGAGGCTCCAAACGGCTCCGGCGAGGAGGAGCAGGCCTGTAAACAGGCCGAGCTGTGTCGCCACCAGGACCACCAACGCCAAGCCCGCGATGGCGGCCACGATGGAGCCGTTCTGCACGTTCTGCTTCGACACGGCGTAGCCGATCATGCCGACGATACCGAACAGGACGAGATACGCCTCGTTCGGAGTCGCCGCCACGATCTTCGAGGCCGCGGACGCGTCGAAGACATACGTCAGGATGCCGACGAGCAACGCCACAATCGAACCCAGGACCACTGGGACCTGGTACGTCGGGGCGTGCGTGAGTTCGCGCCACGACTGGCTGAACCCGGCACCCGACTTCGTGCGGGTCGCTTCCATGGTGCTTTCACCTCCTTGCCTTCCTTCCCGGGGGTCAGGGGATATCCCTATTGGGACGGCCGTCGAACCGTGATTCCACCATGATAAGCATGCTGTGGCGCGACCGCATACAATAGCTTCAGGCCCCCCGCCGATTCCGCGTCATCTTCAAGCCTTGTTCTCGAAATCGAACAATAGGCGCCCGGAGTACAGGATCGGACAATCGGGCGGCAAGGTCCGGCGCGACCCGAGAATGTCGGGGCGGGGATTCGAACCCCGGACCTCCGGATGCCTCAGGAGCGCCGCGGTCCCTTCACGGCGATACCCTATGAGTCCGACGCTCCACCAGGCTGAGCCACCCCGACAAATCGGCCGAACGCCCGGCCGGACTTAAAGGATGCGACGAGTCAAAATCGGACGAGCCCGATCGGTCCTATCGGACGGGGGAAGGGAAGGGATTGAATCCTTCGAACCCGGCGAACAACAGGAGCGCATACGCGATGCTGAGAGCCGCGACCGCCGTGTTGACGACCCGGCGCACGGGACCTTGGCCCCACCGCACCATCGGATAGTTCAGGCTCACCGCGAAGAGGATCATCCCCGCGACGACGCCCAGGCTGAAGACCGCGACACCGAGCAGGATGCCTCCGAGGCTCGCGACCCCGAGGGCGACGACGAAGAGCACGAGCAGCTCGTCGTTGCTCGCGAGGCCGTGGACGATCCCGATCGAGAACATCGTCTTGTGCTCCCCGTGCTCCTCGAAGTGCTTGTGGAGCCAGGTGTGGAAGTGGCGGTGCTGCACGAGTCCATGCCAGTGCTCGTGCACATGGAAGAGATTGAATTCCCAGAGGAGGCCGATGACCCCGATCGCGAGGAGCATGATCGCGACCAACAATTCCAAGCTGCCGAGGAGGTTGGCGAGGATCGACTCCCGGAATGTGTACAACAGGATGGTGATGACGCCGGCGGTCACCATGTGTCCCGCGGCCCAGCTCACGCTCATCAGGCTCGTCTTCCGGACGCTTCGGCTCCGGGTGATCAGGTTGGACACAGCGACCAAGTGGTCCGCGTCGTAGCTGTGCTTGAACCCGAGGGCCAAGGATAGGATGATGAACGCTGCAAACTCATAGGCCATGAGAGTCCTCGCTCCGTAGCACGGCCGCACGCTCCGTACGGCTCCCGCGAATTAAGGCTTTGCGGCCGACCGGCATGATGCGCGCCGCTGAAGCTGGCTCTGGGCTCGCCTCAAGTTGCAGACGGGTCACGTCCTCGCGGACCAGGCGATCCCCTTCTTGATCGCGATGACGAAGGTCAGGATCCCCAAACCCGTGAGCACGATAGTCGCGCCCGGCGCGACGTCGAGGAGGAGGCTGAACAGGATGCCGACGACCACGCTTGCGAGGCCGAAGACCGGGGACAGGACCATCGCCTGCCGGAAGGACCTGGCGACCTGGATGCTCGTCAGGCCCGGCAGGACCAGGAGGGCGGCGATGAGGAGGATGCCCGCGATGGGGATCGACACGATCACCGCGATGCCGGCGAGGATGCTCAGCCCGTAATCGAAGAACCCGGTGCGAATGCCCGCCGCTTGCGCCTGCGTCTCGCTGAAGGTCGTGTAGACGAGTTTGCTGAAGGAGAAGAGAAGGGCCGCGACGGTCAAGACGAGGACGGCCGCGGCAAATACAAACTGATCCGGGGTCGCGAGGAGGATGCTCCCGAACAGGAGTCCCTCGAGGTTGACCCCGAACCCGCGCCCGAGCTGGTAGAAGAGGATCCCGGACGCCAGGCCGAGGGTCAGGAACACGGCGACCGCCGCATCGCTCGCGATCTTCGCGGACCGGTTGAGCTTCGTGATCCCCATGGAGCCCAACACGACGACGACCGCGGCGGTCCACAGGGGAACGAAGCCCGTGTAGTAGCCGATCGAGAGCCCCCCGAAGGCCGTGTGGGCGAGGCCGTCGCCGATGAGCGAGACGTTCTTGAGGACGATGAAGACGCTGAGCAACGAGCTGAGCAGGGCGATGAGGATCCCCATCAGGAACGCACGTTGGACGAACGCGGCGGAGAGCAACGACAGGACCTGGTCGACCCCGCTCATGGTTTCGGCATCGCCTCCTCGGGGAAGTCCTCCAGGTCGGAGTGGATCGGATGCCGGGCGAACTCAGCCGGATCTCCGTCGAAGAAGATGCGGCCGCTCATGAAGGCGATCCGGCTCGCGAGCCTCGTGACGCTGTGGACGTCATGGGAGGTCAGGATGATCGTGATGCCCAGATCGCGGTTCAGGCGGGCCAGCAGCGCGTAGAACTCCCGGCGCGAAGGGGCGTCCATCCCGCTCGTGGGCTCGTCGAGGATGAGCAGGTCCGGGTCGGCCACGAGGCCCTTCGCGACGAACACGCGCTGCGTCTGCCCGCCCGAAAGTTGGCCGATGCGACGATTCCGTAGGTCCTCGATGTCCAGGAGCCTCAGGACCTCCGTCGCTTTCTCGCGGTCCCGCCCCCGCAGGCTTCGGAACGGACGGGCACGGGCCGCCCGCCCCAGGAGGACGGTCTCGAGGACCGTGGCTGGAAAATCCGGATATGCGGGCTGAGGCCTCTGAGGGACGTACCCGACGCGGCGCAGGCTTACCGGGTGGACGGCCTCGCCAAACAGCCGCACCGTCCCGCGGGTCGGTCTCTGGAGTCCGAGGATCAGGGAGACCAGGGTCGACTTCCCCGCCCCGTTCGGTCCGAGGAGCCCGAGGAATTCTTTGCGAGACACGCGGAGGCTGACGCCGTCGACCGCGCGGATGCCGCCCGGATACTCGACGACGACGTCCCGGAGCTCGACGACGGGCTCAGTTGCATCCGACATGGTTCAGCATCAGATCCAGTTGGGTCAGGAGTTCGTCCATCTTGATAAGGTAGGTCTTGCCCAAGGTCTGGTCCTCCAAGGACAGGCCTTCAATCGGATCCAAACGGATCAGCGTCGCATTCGTCTGGCTCGCGATGGATTGCGCGATGGCCGGATTCGAGAGGGACTCGTACCCCACGTAGCAGAGATGGTACCGCTTCGTCGCGTTGATGACCCCCTGGATCTCGGACGGGGTCGGATCCTCCTCGAACGGGCCCGCGATCGGGATCTGGTCGAGGTTGTACCGCATCGAGAAGTAGGCGAAGGCTTCGTGGAAGGTGACGAAGTGCCGGGTCTTCGGATTCGCCGTGAGGTTGTTCGCCTGGGAGTTCAGGAGGTCCAGCTTCGCGCTATAATTCTGCGCGTTCCTCGTGAAGTAGGTGGCGTCCGCCGGATCCGCTTTGATAAGGCCCTCGAGGATGTTCGCGACCTGCTGCTTCGCGCGGATGGGATCGAGCCAGATGTGCGGGTCGATGGTCCGTCCCTCCTTCTGGAACTGCGGGGGGACCTCGAGGAGCGAGAGGTTCTTGCTGGAGTCGACCAGCATGAGGTGGGCGTTGCCCGCCGCCGTCACGAGGCCCGGGATCCAAGGCTCGAGGCCCGCGCCGCCGTAGATGAGGAGGTTCGCGGTCGCGACCGCCTGGATGGACGAAGGCGTCGGATCGAAGGAATGGACGTCCAAGGTCATGGGGACGAGGAGGGTGACGGTGATCCTGTCGCCCGCGATGTTGCGTGTGTGTTCGTACACCGGAAAGAACGTGGTGAGGGCCGTCACACCCGTCCGCGGGGCCGGCCGGTATGTGACCGCGACGTAGGTCCCGGCCGAGACGAGGGCGATGAGGATGGCGGCGATCGCGAGATTCCGGGCGAAGTGGGCCTTCCACGGCACAGCCGAAGGCACTGATTTCCTGTTAATAAGGATATTCAATCGATTATTATCTTTTCGGCTATTCCTTATAAGGTGCTATTAACTTGTCCCGGCCATGTCAATCCTCAGCGTGTCGATGCCCGACTCCATGGTCAAGACGATGCAGAATCTCCAGAAGTCCCAAGGGTTCAGCGGGAACTCGGAGCTCGTCCGGGCGGCCCTCCGCCTCCTGATCGCGGATGCCCGGGAGAAGGAGGCCGTCACGGGGCCCACGGACGCGGTGATCGTCGTGACACACAGCGAAGAGCGTGAGGAACCGGTCACGCGGATCAAGCACCGCTTTGATGATGTCGTCAAGACCCACATCCACAACAAGGCGGGGAAGGGCACGTGCGTGGAGGTCTTCCTCGTGGAAGGCGAGGGCTCCAAGGCGGCCTCTATGGCGAAGGCCTTCCAGCGCGAGGACGGGATCAAGGCCGTCAAGATGCTCGTCCTGTAGAAGGAAAAGGGACACGGAGGCCCCAAGTCCGCAGCGGTCCCCACCGGCCGTGGCGCATCTTCCCGACCCCATTAAATAGGCCGAGAGGAGTCGTTTCTTCGTGGACCGCGACCGCCCGACCCGGGATGCCCGCGCTGTGGAAGATCCCATCGCCGCGATCTTCGACCTGGCCGAGTCCGTCGACCGGGAGACGCCCAAGATCCGGAAGATGCTCCGATACGTCCGGGTGTTCGTGTCCCTCTGGCTGCTCCTCGACGTCTTCCTCATCATCGCCCTCGCCGCGATCGGAGGCGGCAATCCGGTCGCGGCGTTCTTCCTCTTCATCCCGATCGTCGGGCTGCTGCTCGCCATGCGACGGATGTCCGGGTCGACCGCCCGCCTGGTCGTCCTGATCCTCGTCATCATCTTCGCGAGCCTGCAGATCCTCTCGATCGGCGGTCCGCTCTTCGTCTTCGGCATCGCCTTCGTGGCCCTGTTCGTCCTGGGCTTCATCATCCTCGAGCTGATGCAGGACCTCCGCTCGTTCTTCGACTTCTTCGCCCTACGCCACCGGGTCATCCAGCGGGTTCGGGAGGCCGACCCGGTCGTCTACGTGCCGCAGGGCAAAGACGCCGTTCAGCGGATCCTGTCGTACCTCGGGGCGACGAGTCCCGATGTCCACGGGGTCATGGCGGTCCCTAACAGCGTCGCGATCCCGGCCCTCCTCACGGGGCAGAGCGGCCTCACGTACTCCTTCGACGCCTACCTGAGGCAGCCGCCGTCCCTGCTTTGGCGCACGACCACCCTGGGCTCGGCCGGCTTCGCGATCTACGTGAAGAGCTTCGACCAGGCCCCTTCCCTCGGGGACCTCCAGGCCCTCAAGCGGGCCGTCGAGGACGTCTCCCTGGCGTCCCGCATCCCGCCGGCGCGGATCCTGGTCCTCTGGCGGGCGAAAGGCGAGGAGAGCATCCCGACCGACGTGTACGAATTCCTCACGAAGGAGTCGGTCCAAGTCCGGATCCGGGGCAGCACCTTCGCCTGCTCGCTGGAACTCGCGATGGAACGGGACGACGGCACCTACGACTTCATCCCGCTCGTCGTGGAACCCGCCTTCGTCCCGGGCGCGAGTCCCTCCACCGCTTGAGGCGGTGGAACGCGGCTCAGTCGCGGAGCCAGAACGGGGCCTTCGTGAACCGATAGTGATCGCGGATCTGCTCGTTGTAGATCTTGCGGTAGAATTCGTTGTAGTGGCGGATGTGCAGGATCCCGTCCTGCGTGATGCGGATCCGGTATCGGCCCTCGATCGACTCGACGGTCACATGCCTCTCCTTCTGGAGCGCCTCGATGACCCGGTCCGTCATGAAGTGGTTCGACTTGATCTCCCGCTTCAACTCCTCCTTCGACATCCCGCGCTGGGTCGGCAACAGGACGTCCAATTTCGCCTCGAGGCCGTCCTGGTACAGGTCGATCCCCATGTCCGCGACGAGCCGGTTCAGGACGAAGCAGCCGTAGATGACGAGGTCCTTGTAGGGCCGCGACGGCATGGAGGGATGCGCCGATGCGGCGGCCGCTACTTAATGCGTTCCGTTCGGCCGCTCCGGATCGACGAATCATCCCCAATCCTTTTGCGACAGACCTCGTTCGCGGAGTCATGGTTCCCGCCGCGGCGCCGCGGAGCGAGTCTCCGAAGACCAGCCCGGTGGGGCCCCTCCCGTCCGGCGTCGAGGAACGGTGGGCCGACGCGGGAGGCGTTCGATTCCGATATCTCACGAACCGTGGGCTTGGGTCCAGGCCCGGCCGCGATGCGCCAATCTTGTTCCTCCATGGATATCCGATGTGGGCCGAGGTCTGGTTGCCCCTCGCCGCCGCCCTCGGGACGCACCGCGACTGGATCGCCGTCGACTTGCCATGCCATAACCGGAGCTCCTCGCTCCCCGGAAAGGATCGCAGCATCTCGGCGTATCGGGAGGCGGTCCGCGCGCTGTTCGACACCTTGCACCTGCCGTGGGCCGTCCTCGTCGGCAGTTCCCTCGGCGGGACGCTGGGGATCACGCTCGCCCTCGATCGACCCGAGAACATCGAGCGCCTCGTCGTCCTTGATGCAGCCGGATTGGTCCGGACCGTGCCGAAGAAGGCCGTGCGGCTCTACGTGCCGTTCGTCATTCCCTCCTACGTGCGGGCGCCGGGGCCCCGGAGTACCCGTCGACTCCTGGAGCGCGCGGTATTCCATGATCCGCGTTTGGTGGAGGATGCGTGGGTCAAGACGATCGTGGACCAATGGAGGCCGCGTCCGCGCCGCTCCGACTTCATCGCCACCGGGAACGCGCTCCGACGACCGGACGCCTCGGTCGCGGCCGACCTCGAGCGGGTCCGCGCACCGACCCTCATCGTATGGGGCCGACAGGACCCGCAGTTCGACTGGCAGATCGGCGAAGCCGCGTCCCGCCGCATCCCGAACGCGAAGTTCGCGGCGATCGAGAACTGCGGGCACTTTCCGATGGTCGAGAAACCGGCGGACACGGCGCGAGTCGTATCCGAATTCCTCGGTCCGTGAGCCGTTCGCCTCGAAAGCCGCTCGAACGTGACGCTCGATTAGGACGACGGAGACTGGCACCGAACCGTTGGTCGCGCTTCGACTCGGGGGCGGCTACTCAGGCCAGGACCAAGGTTGGAAGTCGTACCCGATCCAGACGCTCTTCACCTGCGTGTACTCGCGCACGGCTTCAAAGCCGAACTC
>Ga0209701_10003630_pt1 | contig 10093 bp, 9 predicted proteins | sample CZO8metaG_4_FD_188356 | JGI IMG/M metagenome (GOLD analysis project Ga0209701, IMG submission 188356) | Vadose zone soil microbial communities from the Eel River Critical Zone Observatory, Northern California, USA - CZOApr15con2H3.8 metaG... | ecosystem: Environmental > Terrestrial > Soil >...
CCTGCGGGCCCTACGGCACAAGATCGACGCCGAGCAAGCCAAACTTAACGCCCAGAAATCCACTCCAACAACAACACCAGCATCTAGGCCGACGGCAATACCAAAGCCCTGACGCAGCAGGGTTCTATAGCACTTCCCGCACTGATACGCTTTCAACTGCGCCAACTCGTGCGCAGCGAGATTGCTGCCTTCGAGCAACACATCTCTCCTGGTTGGCGTCAAGAGAGTATGCCATCTGGGCAGCAATTGAGACAGTTTGAGGTGATGTTTACTCTTACGGATACGTTGATCTCCGTCCTTCACCGCAAACTGCTGGAAGGGGTGTAGTCCGGCAAGATTAGACGAAGAACTGTTCTGCATACACAGAGAAATCTGGGACTATGCGCGATGGGAGCGTTGCCTGGCCATTGAAGATACCAAGTGAACGATACTCCCCGTTTTCTAATACCAATACCTCGACGGTGCGCCTGGTAGGCTTGACAATCCAATATTCTGCTATTCCGGCACGTGCATAGATATCATATTTGGTCAATCGGTCAAATGCCGCGGTGCTCGGAGATGCCACCTCAACCACCAAGTCAGGCGCACCGACGATTCTCTTGTCTCCCACTTTGTGCAGATTGGCATTCAGCACGACCACGACATCAGGCTGAAAGACGTTCTTTGGCCCCAGGTGTACATCAATGGGACCGGGAAATACACGCCCAAGGCCAGTGAGCTTGACGTGCGTTCGTAGGTAGGAATAAATTTCACCGATAATGTCTTGATGCCACGGACTAGGCGCAGGTGCCATAACAAGCACTCCATTCACAACCTCATAACGCTGCCCATCATCTGGAAGGGCGGCATAGTCGTCATAGGTCCAAAAGCCTTGGGGAGGTCCAGGAACCCAATCCGCGGGAGTGACCATCAATAGTTCTTCCTCAGTTGTTATCATTGTAATGCTGCCTCTCTATAGGAAAGGGTACCGTTTATCCAGGGAAACACAGGTATCGCTACGGTCTCATATACTCTAAAGGTACCATACTTTAGGCTGTGTGCCAAGAGCCTGATTGCTGGGTTTTATTATTTCCTTGAATACCTTTAACAATTTGGCTCTACCATGCGTCAAATGTAATTAGAGGCGTACTTGCATGCCGAAAAAGTTTTCGGCATAATCGAAATTATTTTAGCAGTATAGATTAATCACGTCTAATGAGATAGGGGAGGACGATTCGCAAATAGTTTGTGCCATCGTCAAAAGCACTTATAATACGTTCGTTGTAAGACCGCTGTCGCTATTCGCGAGATCTCAAAGGATGTCAGGAGAAGGGTCTCCTCTCACACCCGACACATGATTGTACTGTCAACGAAGCCAGCAACAACCAGGGGAGAGTGAAACGAATGATAGAGGCCAAACCTTACCTTCCATGGCCTGGGGCCGACGAGAGAATGGTAGTCGAAGAAATGGTGAGAGACTCCATTTCAGGACACTGGTTCGAATGCCGTGTGTTTGTAAAGAAGCGTATCCAGATACAGGCAAAAAACATTCCTCAAGATCAGTGGGAAGATATTGTTCAGGAAGCGATGATGCGCTTGAGTAAATCTTTACCAACCTTCCGGTATCAATGTGCGCTCAGAACCTGGATTTTTGCTATCGTCCATAGCTGTATCATTGATGCCTATCGAAAACTCACACATGAGGGGGTTATAGCCCCTCCAGGGGATACTCACGACGATGGTGAGCGTGAAGGTGATGCACTTCCTACAAATTCGTCAAGGACAGTGGAAGACGAGTGCATTACACGTGACGAGTTGAGGAAAGCCTTAGCAGCACTCCAGGAATATGTGTCTGCCCATGCAAATCCGAAGCGTAACAGACAGATTTTGGAAATGGTTCTGTTTGAAGGCCATTCGCTTGAGGAGGCGGCGAAAGCAGTTGGATGTTCTGCTCCGGTTGCTGGCTACGTTGTGCGCTCAGCTCAGCGTTATGTGCGCGATAAATTGGGGCATCAGCGCTAACTTCCCTATCTGCATTGTGTGCTAAAGTAGTAGGATCGATGTAAACGAACTGGCACCTGGAAGCAAGGTGCCAGTAGAAATTACTTCTATGTGTTTCCATAGATGAGATCAATCGGTCTCTTCATCCTCGTTGAGGAAGGCCAGTGTCTCGTCTAACGTGGATTTGCAGCTCGGGCATTTTCTTATATGTTCCGCGAGTATGGGAAAGCGCTTATCGGCTTCCTCTCTCCCTTGAGCTATAATGGCCTCGGCGTATGCTCCCAAATGCTCGTATTCCTGTGCCTCTATTTCGTGGTGTATCGTTACAAATCGTGTGAGCAAGTTGTGTATTGGTGCTTCAGGATAGCTGTTCAATTTATCATACTCCTGCTCTTTGGAAAGCAACACTATGAGAGCCGTTCTACAATAAGGACATTCTGTTAAATGTACAACCATTTGCTCCTGTTGAGAAGAATCAGGTTGCCATTCCCCCCCTACTATATCAATCAACTTGTCTACAATATGTGGCGGTGCAAGAAGGTAGGGATGGACTTTGTCCATGACGGAAGCTTTATTTTCGTTCATTTCAGGTATTTCTCCTTCATCTTAAGTACGAACCTGCTAACTTGTCACCAGAATACTCACTCTTCCTAACAAACCTCTCCAACAAATACTTCCGGAGCTGTTTATATTTCGACGACGACAGCGTCAAAATATAGAGATGTGTTTGTACGCCTACAAAATACTCGATGTTACTGACGTTCCTGAGAGGATTTCATAAGAATTTGTACTGCCTTTCTTATCTATGCTTGACGACCACCTACCCGTAGAGGTAATATCATATGGATATCACTCGTATATCAGTTTTATGCAAATGCGATTGATTGCCTGAATACGTTTCTGACTCACCTGGCGTTTGAAGAAGAGTGAAGCTATATCAGGGATTATGAGATGGGCGCCGAAGATGCAGCTAAAAAGTTTTCCAGATCGGTTGTTTCTCGCCTAAAGCAAGAACGAGAGCGGCGAGCCTGGACACAAAGCGAAGTTGCCGAACGTATCGGTACGACACAGATTAACATCAGTCGCTGGGAAAATGGCATTACCGTTCCCAGTCCATACTATCGCCAAAGGCTTGGGGAACTCTTCGGAAAAAGCGTTCAAGAACTTGACTTAGTCCCTGATAGCAGCCAGGAACGCAGTGATGACGAATCTACCTTTCCAGGTACTCCTGACTCTCGTACCTCTAGTCCTCCTCTGCCTATCTGGAACGTACCATACCGCCGTAATCTATTTTTTACAGGTCGGGAAGATGTTCTCGCTCACTTGTATACTGTACTTAGAAGCAGCAAAGCTGCCGCCTTGACCCAGGCAATCAGTGGTCTGGGGGGAATAGGCAAGACGCAGATTGCAGTTGAATATGCCTATCGCTCTCACGACCACTACCAGGCAATCTTCTGGGTAAACGCTTCTACTCGTGACGCTCTCAGCGCCGACTTCGTAATATTAGCGGTTTTGCTAAGTTTACCTGAACAGCATGAGCAAGATCAGGACATCGTAGTACGAGCAGTAAAGCGCTGGCTGAGCACTCATAAACACTGGCTGCTCATTCTGGACAATGTTGATGATCTGGATATGATCGTTGACTTTTTGCCGATGCACGGTAGGGGAGATGTGCTGCTTACCACGCGGCTGCAAGCGTCGGGGACGATCGCTCAGAGTATTGAAGTTGAAAAAATGGGACTGGATGAAGGGGTGACGTTTCTCTTGCGTCGTACTAAAGTAATTGCACCTGGCGCATCTCTTGACGAAGCAATGAAAGAGAATCAGGCACAAGCAGCTGAGATCGTTGCTGTGCTGGATGGATTGCCGCTTGCTCTGGATCAGGCTGGTGCGTATATTGAAGAGACACGCTGTGGGTTGTCTCAATATCTCAGTCTCTATGGCACTCGTCGTAAGGAACTCTTATTGCGACGAGGAAGGTTTCCGGTTGACCATCCCAATTCCGTTGTTGCCACATGGTCGCTTTCTTTTCAGCAGGTAGAACAAGAGAGTCTAGCTGCCGCCGATCTACTGCACATTCTAGCTTTTCTCAATCCAGAAGCTATTCCTGAAGAAATCATTACCCTTGGTGCCGCAGAACTTGGTCCCGTGCTTGGAGAGGTGGCGAGTGATCCCTTAAAGTTTGATAAAATCATTGAGTTGTTGCTGAGCTACTCACTTATTCGACGCACGCCCGAAGTGAGGTCCTTGAGTATACATCGCCTGGTGCAAGCAGTCCTCAAGGATGGCATGGATACAGACATACAACGTTTATGGGCAGAGCGGGTCATACGAACAGTGAACCATGCTTTTCCTGACGTTGAACTGCAAACGTGGGAGAGGTGTCGGCGTTGCCTTCCACATGTGCAAATTTGTGCAATGTATAGTGAAGAATACACGCTTTCCTTTCCCGAGGCGGCTCGATTGTTCAATGAAGCTGCCTCCTACCTGGTAGTGCATGCCAGCTACGAACAAGCGGAACGACTGTTACTCAGGGTATTAGCAATTCGTCAAGAGCTATTAGAAGCCAATCATCCTGATACTGCTCGCACACTGAACGACCTGGGAGCACTCTATCGCAACCAGGGCAAATACCAAGACGCAGAGTCCCTGTTACAAAAGGCGTTGACGATTCGACAGCAAGTGCTGGGGACAGAGCATCCTGATGTTGCTCAAACGCTTCATAACCTGGCCAGCTTATATCGTGCGCAGGGAGCTTACGAGAAAGCCGAGCCATTTTATTTACAAGCTCTGCATATTCGAGAGACAACTTTAGGAGTTGACCATCCTCTTGTAGCACAGAGCTATTACGGTTTGGCGAAACTGTACCATTCACAAGAGAAGTATCAACAGGCTGAAGAGCTTTGCAAGCAGGCCTTGCATATGCAAGAACAGCGCTTAGGGGATGATCATCCCACGATTGCTTCTACACTGAACATACTGGCGAAAATCTACCAGGGGCAGAATAAACTTGACCAGGCTAAGGAAATGAATCTGCGTGCGTTATGGATTCGAGAGCGCACTTCAGGTGAGGACCATCCGCACGTGGCGATTATCCTCAACAATCTGGTCGAGATTTATCATGCCGAAGGGAGATATCACGAAGCCGAGCCACTGATTGCCAGATCGCTTAGGATCCATGAGCAATCACTTGGCTCGGAACATCCCTATATGGCCTATAGCCTTAGCAACTTGGCCGAAAATTTCTTCTTACGAGGGGATTACGCTCAAGCCGAGTCTAACTACAAGAAGGCGCTGGTCATTCGCGAGCAAAACCTGGGTTTTAACCATCCACGTACGGCCTCTACTTACCATAATCTCGCGAGGCTTTATTCTGTTTTAGAGCGGTATGAAGAAGCCGAATCATTTTATCGTAAAGCCGTCTCCATCCTCAAGCAGGCTTTCGGACCTTACCATCCTGCTGTTGCTGACACGCTAGAACAGTACGCTATCTTACTAAGAAAGCTGAAAAGAGAGAGTGAGGCATTTGAGCTTGAGGTACGTATCCAGGCAATCAGAGCAGGGCAGGTCACCCTGAGAGATCAATAAGTCCTTGAAAGCAATTGCATGGTGTTCTGGTTAGTGTCCTCTGTGTTCGAATGATAGTTGTATATTTAGTGTGAGAATTGCAAATGGAGAAGATCGTCATCATAGGATCATCAGGTGCAGGCAAGTCAACGCTCGCAAGAGCGTTAGGTGCCCTCCTCAAGATTAATGTCTTTCACCTGGATCGCTTGTTCTGGCAGCCCGATTGGAAAGGAAAAACCAGGGATACGAGAATAGATATACTGCAAGCCCTCGTTCAGGAGAAGCGATGGATTATTGAGGGAACCTATCTCAACTCATCAGAAGAACTCCATCTGAACGCGGCAGATGCTATTATTTTTTTGAATACTCCTCCCTTAGTGTGTCTTCAACGTATAATTAAGCGACATTGTGAATATCGTGGGCGTTCTCGGCGTGATATACCAATGGGATGTACAGATAAACTTACTCTGCACCATATGTTGAAGGTACTGTTCTTTCCTCTTCAAGATGGGCGAACGCTTAAGCAAAAACTTCGCAACTACAAGGCTAAACAAATTATCTGGCTTTGTTCAGCTAAAGAGGTGAAAGGCTTTTTAGAGCAACAAGGGCAAAATGTGAATGATAAGAGACATGTTCCCTCAGAGGAGAGAAGGACGAACCTGGATATGAAGTCATACCCAGGCCTCTTTGCTTCAATTCTTCAGCGCTTCAGCAGCTTAGGGAGAGCTTGACATTCCTCTGTCTCTCAAGTTCAACTCAGCTTCAATCGCCTGGCGATGTTCGGCGTAATGGTTGCCGGTATTATTGGCGAGGTGGGTATAGAGTTCTTCTTTCACTGACCAGGAGCCGGTGACACCGCCGCGAAGCAATTGCTCTTCGCTCAAGGAACTCAGCAAAGCTTCAAGTTGGGTATGCTCAGTCTGAATCAAACCGAGTAATTGCGATTTCTGGTTAGGAGGTTGCATCGAGGTTGCTCCAATCTTGCACATGTTCAAGATATATTGCGCTACAGCAGATGCACTCCAGCACCAAGCAGCGCCGAAAGCACCACTACCACCCAGGGGGGCATTTTCCAGACCGCGAGTAGCCCAAAGGCGACGAGACCCAGGGCAAAATCCACAGGAGTATGGATAGCGCTCGTCCAGATCGGTTGATAGAGCGCCGCCAGCAGGATACCAACCACGGCGGCATTAATCCCACGCAGAGCTGCCTGAAAGGGCTCAAATGCGCGCAGGCGATTCCAGAACGGCAGGATACCGATCAACAACAGAAAAGATGGAAAGTAAATCGCCAGCAAGGCGATCATTGCTCCAAGCCACCCATTAGGAGCAGGTCTGCTTACCGCACCCAGGTATGCCGAGAACGTGAACAACGGCCCCGGCACGGCCTGAGCAGCGGCGTACCCCGTGATGAACTGGTCATTGGTCACCCAGCCGGCAGGAACCACCTCACGTTGCAAAAGCGGCAGGACTACGTGCCCGCCACCAAACACCAGGGACCCCACTCGAAAGAATGTATCAAAGAGCGCTATCGGTTGACTCTGCGTCACCTGGTGCAGTATTGGAAGCCCGAGCAACAGCACGAAGAAGAGCACCAGGCAGCCAATGGCCAGGCGGCGAGGCAGAATAAGAGGCAGGGGCGAGGATGCTACGGTCTGAGCACCTCGCAAGAAAAGCCAGCCCAAAATTCCGGCCAGCGGGATGATCCCGATCTGCACAATCGCTATCGGCCAGAGCAGGATGACTATCGCAGCTACGAGCGCCAACGTAGCACGTTGCTTATCGGGACACTGCGTCTTTGCCATGCCCCAGACCGCCTGCGCAACCACTGCTACCGCCACGATCAGCAGCCCATGCAGCCAGCCTGATTGTACGATACCTTTGAAGGTTGTGGTGGCGTAGGCAAAGATGGTGAGCGCAATGGCTGATGGCAGTGTAAAGCCAAGCCAGGCCGCCAGTCCTCCCCACAGACCCGCCCTGATAATCCCCAGGGCGATGCCCATCTGGCTGCTGGCGGGACCTGGCAAGAACTGACAGAGCGCAATGAGATCTGTGTACGCCGCTTCATCTAGCCATTTGCGGCGCACAACGATCTCCTGGCGAAAGTATCCCAGGTGAGCAACAGGGCCACCAAATGAGGTGATGCCGAGTTTCGCAAACACACCCAGCACTTCGAGAAAGGAGCCGTGCTGATTTACTTGTGCCTCTTCTTGGCCCTGGTGAGCCTCTTGGGTATGCATATGTCCTCTCTAGTGGAGCGGTGAGCCGGGGGTACTTGTTTCTATGAACTCTTGTACGTTCTCTCCAGAAACTGCTTCCACTCCTGCATGCTTCCAATATCTCCACTCCATACGCCACCCCTGAGTGTTCTTCCTTCAATCCAGCACACATACTCGTCAGCCTCAGATAATACCAGGTTGTAGACCTCACTTGCATGCCTCACTGAGACATTCAACCAGTCTGCATCGTTGTGGATGATGTGTGCTAACTCTTGTGCTTGTGTTCGGTTCATGTTTGCGTTCGTCCATATTCTGTTCTCTCCGCTCCTTGGTATCAGCAAGGGGTTACCTGTCCCCCAGACAGGGTACTACTACACCTTACTCAGCTGGAGCGCGGCAGATGAACTCCACCTCGTTGCCGTCGGGATCATCGACGTACATCGTGCGACTGGCGAGCACCGGATGTTTGCCGCCACGTGGTTTGTAACCGGCAGCTACCAATGCCGCGTGCTGCGCATCAAATACCTCTTCAGGCAATTCCAATGCCATATGGTGCAACTGGTAGCCGGACGGCTGGGCCTTGACCGCGTCTGACTTGGGTACAAGCACAATCATCTGTGGAATGCCCGCGTTGCCTTCTCCAGCTTTGAGAAACACATTGGGCAATGTCGGCGGCGAGATCACCTCCAGCCCCAGCAGGTCACGATAAAAGTGCAGCGCCTGTTCCTTATCATTCGTCCAGAGCACAATCTCCGAGATGCCAACTACATTTTTCATATGAGTATCTCCCTCTCATGTTTGAATCGAATTGTATTATACGGGTCTACATTCAGTGGGGGAAAACAGCCAACGCGGGCATTCCTTTCCCCCAGACAGGGTGCCTCGTGGAAAGGCACTTGTCTCCATTGTCTCCGTTGGGGACACTTGTCTCCGTTGTCTCCGTTGTCTCCGCGCTCACAAAACCTACCTGTAAAAGACTCCACCCCCGCCCCTACGGAGGTGTTCACTCGCAAGGATGGAGAGCCATCATTCTCGCCCTGTTACCGCATTGGCGTGCGCGGGAAAACCCTCGAACTCTGCCAGACGGCGCGTCATCTCACTCAGAGAGGCGTACCCCTCTGCTGTCAGATAAGCCAACCCCGTGCGCTTCAGAAAATCGTACACGGAGGTGCAAGAGTAGGTGTGAGCAAAGCCGCCTGTGGGAAGAATCGCATTCGTCCCCAGACTGTAGTTCCCTGTGCAGAAGGGTGTGTGCGGCCCGATCAGTATCTCGCCAGCGTTCTTCAGTTCGGGTAGCAAGGCAAATGGCTCACGCACCTGCACCTCAAGATGTTCTGGGGCATACTCATTGACAAAATCGACCGCCTCACGCATATTCGCCGCCAACACAATCCCGCCGGTTCCCTCTGCGGCCTCGAATACTGTGCGACAAAACGCCTGTCGCCATTCCGGAAGGGCCGCCATTTTAGCGGGAAGCAGAGCCATCACAGCTTCAGCCAGGGTCCGGCTGTCCGTGACCAACAGGCTGGAGGAATCGGGTCCATGCTCAGCCTCGATCAGGAGGTCACGAGCCACCAACTCCGGGTCGGCGCTTGCATCGGCCAGCAAGATCGCCTCACTAGGACCTGCTGGTAGACCCACATCTACCGTCCCGTACAGCAAGCGTTTAGCGGCAGAGACATAGCCACTGCCCGGTCCGGTAATCTTGCGCACGCGAGCAATACTGACAGTGCCATAGGCCAACGCGGCAATCGCCTGTGCGCCTCCAACACGATATATCTCATGTACCCCGCACAGATCGGCGGCAACCAACGATGCAGGGTCAACCTCACCGTCCGGCCCTGGCGGAGTACAGGCGACGATGCGCGGAACACCTGCAATCCTGGCGGGGGTGGCGAGCATATACATCACCGAAGGGAAGGCACCTTTGCCACGTGGCACATACAGCCCCACACTGCTTATCGGCGTGATCTTCTCTCCCGCCATCACCCCTGGTGCCACCTGCGTGAACCACTGCTCGTGCGGCATCTGTTGCTCATGGAAGGTACGCACGTTGCGAATCGCGTGCTCCATTGCTTCACGCACTGGCGTGTCCAGCAACTGGTAAGCACGCTCGATCTCCTCACGACCAACACGCAGTCGATCTGCTGTCAGTTGCACACGGTCAAAGCGTGCCGTAAATTCAATCAGAGCCTCATCGCCGCGCTCGCGTACACTCTGCACAATTGGACGTACACGCTCGATCAGTTCATCAATTTGGATCTCAGCACGACGCAATAAACGCGCCCGCTGTGCAGGATCCATAGAAGCTAGTTCATAAAAGTGTAT
>Ga0209701_10003636_pt1 | contig 10088 bp, 7 predicted proteins | sample CZO8metaG_4_FD_188356 | JGI IMG/M metagenome (GOLD analysis project Ga0209701, IMG submission 188356) | Vadose zone soil microbial communities from the Eel River Critical Zone Observatory, Northern California, USA - CZOApr15con2H3.8 metaG... | ecosystem: Environmental > Terrestrial > Soil >...
ACGGCTCTTCCCATTTGTTCTGGCGCTGGATCAACTCTGGGCCATCGCGCCGTTCCTGCTCCTGCCGCAGATCGGCGTTGGCTTGGCGTTCGCCGCGACCGCGGCTTTGCTGTACGTACCTTTTTCGGAGAGAACTCTGGTCCGCATGGCCTATCAACCTTAGATTTTTCTGGAACGTCTCTGTTTTTACAATCAAGAAGCCGATGACAATCAAGACGCCGCTGGTCCGCGGTCTAGAATGATTCCCATGCTAGTGCTCGCCTCCGCATCGCCGCGACGCCAGGAATTGTTGCGCAGCGCCGGCATTCTGTTCGATGTGCAGCCATCGCATGTCGCTGAAGACATCCTGCCGGGAGAAGGCACCCGAGAATGTGCCGAACGCCTGGCGCGTGAGAAGGCGCTGGCGGTTGCGTGCCAACGTCCGCATGATTTCGTGCTCGGAGCCGACACCGTGGTTGCCGTCGGCGGCCAAGTTCTCGGCAAGCCCTCCGATGCCGCGGACGCAGCGCGCATGCTGCGCATGCTTTCAGGACGCGCGCATCAGGTGATTACGGGAGTGTGTTTGGTGGCCGGTGGACAGTCGTCGGTGGCTAGTGAAACCACGCTCGTTACGGTGAGTGAAATCACCGACCAGGAGATCGCCGACTACGTCGCCAGCGGCGAGCCTATGGACAAAGCGGGAGCCTACGCGATTCAGGGCATCGCTTCCCGGTGGATTCCTCGCGTCGAGGGGGATTACAGCAACGTGGTGGGACTGCCAATAGCGCTGGTGTGGCGGATGCTGCGGGAGAAAGGGATCACATAAGGCTGCGCGGACAAGAGTGTCCGCGCCACATGGATCGATTAGGATTTTTTCTCGCCGGGCTCTTCGCCGTCTTTTACGGCGGACTTGAAATTTTTAATGCCTTCGCCCAAGCCCTTGCCCAGGTCGGCAAGTTTGCTTGGTCCGAAGATGAGGAGCGCAACGGCAAGAATCAGCAGAATCTCAGGCAGTCCCAGTTTTCCCAGCATAGAAACCTCCAGCGGGGTGGCCTGGTGCGCGCTTCACTCCAAGGTCCCCAATTGAATTCTAGGTGAGTTGGACCTTTAGGTCAAAGAGTGCTCGCGTTGCCCGCCGCCGGAACAAGTGGCTTTGATCAGACAGCTTCAATTAGCCCAGCAATCAGCGCGGCGCGGCGTGGCAACTCCGAGATCAGGATGTGCTCGTGCGTGGCGTGTGCTCCGTCGCCTACGCCGCCTAGGCCGTCCAGTGTGGGGATCCCCAAACCTGCGGTGAAATTGCCATCGGAGCCGCCGCCGACCGCGGCTTCGCCTAGCTTCCATCCCAGATCGCGCGCGATGGCGACGGCCTGCGCGTACAACGTTGCCACTCCAGCGGTGCGTTCCATCGGCGGACGATTGATTCCTCCACTAATCGCGATTTTACATTTGCGATGGAAGGGGCGCAGGCTGCGCATCCTCTTATCGATTCCGGTCGCGTCTTTCATGCGCGCGACGCGAACATCGATTCGCGCCGCCGCTTCGGCCGGAACTACGTTGGTTCGCGATCCTCCGCTCACGATGCCGACGTTTACCGTCAGCCCCTTCTTCAGGTCGGTGAAGCGGGAAATTTTCTCGATTTGACGCGCCAGCTCGAGAATCGCGTTCACACCTTTCTGGAAATCGAGGCCGGCGTGGGAAGCCTTGCCGGAAACTTTGACGAGGTATTCGCCAACTCCCTTGCGCGCGGTTTTCACGGCGCCTTGCCCTCCATAGGAAGGCTCGAGCACGAGCACGGCCGCAGCTTTTTTCGCCAGCGACTCGGTGATCGCGCGCGACGAGTCGCTGCCTACTTCCTCGTCGGAAACCAGGAGCACGGTCACGGGGCGCGGCAATCCGCCGTTCCAGTCTTTGCCGTGCAACCCGCCATGCCACTCTTGCAAAGCGGCGAGCGCGTGGAGCATCAAGGCAATGCCGGACTTCATATCGAGGACGCCGGGTCCAGTCAGCCGGTTGTGCACAGCGCGGCAGGGCATGGTGGCGAGCGTGCCCAGCGGATAGACGGTGTCGTAGTGGCCAAGCAGCAGCACCGGCTTCGCGGACTTGCCGGCGAAGTTCACTTGCAGGTGATTGCCAAAGTCTTTCGCGGGATGGACGTGTACTTCACCGCCGAGCCGGGAAAATTTATGCGCGACGGCCTCCGCAACTTCGTCCACCGCGGCTTTGTTGTCGCTGGGAGATTCAATTTCGACCAGCTCGCGGATGGTCGAGACAATCTCGTCGCGGCGCTCGCTGAAATAAGCAAGACGGCGCTGCGCTTCGGGACTGGAATGCGTTGGCGGTCTTCTGGAAACCGGATTCACAGGTGACTGTCCTAGGCAGTTCTCAGTTCTCGGTTCTCAGACCGTCAGGCTACCGCCTGGCTCTGAGGCTTGCGAGAACCAGTGGCGACCTCGGCGTCCCAAATCCCATCGAAATCGACGAAGTAGCCCTGTATCTCAATGCCGGGTATAGCCTCGGATAAATTGGCTGCCGCCCGGTGCAACTCCTGCTTGTGATGGGCGGCTTCAGCCTGGGAATCACCGTGAAAGCCGCCAGCTAAGCCTCCGTAAGCTCCGCAATCGGAGTGCAACATCAGGATCACTCGTTTTGTTCCGTGCAGGCGCATGGACTTGCGAATTTGTTCCAGCACGAATTCACGATCGCTCTCGTGTTCGGGAGACGCCATGCACTTTGCTCCACCGGCAATCTTGATGGGGTCGGAGTGGACCACGCCAATACGCTTGAGGAACTTGCGAAAGCCCAGGTCAAAGCGATTATCAAAACACCAGAGAATGGCAGCGTCGCAATGATACTTTTCCCTGGGAGCGTCGAAGTGGAACACCTTCTTCATTGAGGACCTCCTGAGCGGAGCTCGCTTCTAGCTTATCTATCGTCCGCCATCTTATCCATCGCTCGCGCCAAAATCTCTTCGGGAGATCCCTTGGCAACAATCGGCATCAGCTGGCGTCCCAAATCTGCGGAACATTCACGTACGAACGATCAAGTTCGGCGATGGACGCGCAACCGAGCAACCTTAGGGTGCGGTCGAGATCAGTGCGCAGAATTTCGATGGCGCGATTGACGCCGGCTTCTCCGGCTGCGGCTAGGCCGTAGGCGTAGGCGCGTCCGCAGAGCACGGCTTTCGCGCCCAGGCAGAGGGCCTTGACGATGTCGGTACCGCGGCGAATGCCTCCGTCCATTAGGATCTCGGTTTGACCGTTGACGGCCTTGACGACCTCCGGCAACGCGCGCAGGGAAGAGGGAACGCAATCGAGCTGGCGGCCGCCATGATTGGAGACGGAGATTGCCGCAGCGCCTTCGTCGATGGCGCGGCTCGCATCGTCTCCGGTGAGGACGCCCTTGATGACGATCGGGCCGCGCCACAGTTCGCGAATCCAGCGCAGGTCACCCCAGGTCACAGTGGACTTGGCCAGGACGGCGGCAACATCGACTAGCGGCATGGGGCCTTTGCCAGGGATCACAACGTTGGGGAGCGCGGGCAGACCGCCATCGAGCAGAAAACTCGCAAGCCATCCCGGGTGTGCAAGGATTTGCGGAAGAAACGGAAGTCTTTCGAAGAGGCTGCCGCAGACGAGTTCCTTCATGCCGTTGCGGTAATCGCGCTCGCGGATTCCGGAGACGGCGGTATCGATGGTGACGACGAGCGCGGAAAATCCAGCGAGGCGGGCGCGTTCAATCACGGCTTCGGCGGCGGCGCGGCCACCCATGAGATACAGTTGATAGAAGACGGGTCCGGTCGAAGCGGCTTTTACATCTTCCAGCTTGTGTCCCGATATGGTGGAGAGAATGTAGGCGGTGCCCGCGTTGCCGGCGGCGCGCGCGGCGCCCACTTCGCCCACCGGGTGCATAAGGCGGCTGTAGCCGACGGGCGCGAGCAGGAATGGGAGAGCGAGATCGAAGCCGAGAACACGGGTGCGCAAGTTGCAAGTGGCGACAGCGACTGCGTGGCGAGGACGGAAGGTGACGTCCTCATAGACGCGGCAATTTTCGCGGAGGGTGACCTCGCCTTCGGCGCCGCCATCGAGGTAATCAAAAACCGCCCTGGGCACGCGGCGCCGGGCGAGGGCGCGGAAATCTGCGATGCTGACCACGCGTGGCGAGGCGACGGAGCGGGAGGATCGAGTCATTCCGTGTTGGCAGTGCCGGAAGTCGTTAAAGCAGGATGGTATCACCGATGAAAAGCAGGCAGGAAATTGCGGGGTACTTCGAGAACGCAGCCGTCATCTAGTAAACTTGCACTCGTCTCGTAAATGATTTTTGAGGCTGATGTCCATGCCCAGCCCCTAAAGGGCATCTGGTTTCAAAGAGTTTACGTCATCGCTAAAGCGATGACCTGATACGAAGCCTTACTTTTTCCGCAAGCTGCGAAGCCGTGCCCTGTACAGAACCATTTATGAGACGCGTTCCAGGTACTCAACCCGAGGGGTCTGCCACTTGCACAAATTTCGGTTGTGTTTGAATCGTCGTATCCCCGCTTATTTTTTTCTTTTGCTCACCGTCGCGGCAGTTGCCCAGCCGGTTCCTCCCGAACTGGTGAATGGGCTCAAATGGCGCTTGATCGGGCCTTTCCGCGGTGGACGAGTGGTGGCCGTGGCCGGCGTGCCGGGCGACTCGACGACCTTTTATTTTGGTTCGGTCAATGGCGGGATCTGGAAAACAACCGATGCCGGAGTTGTGTGGGCGTCGATTTTCGATGGCCAGCCGGTGGGTTCGATCGGCGCGCTTGCCGTGGCTCCCTCCGATCCAAAGACCATTTATGCCGGAACCGGCGAGACCGACATTCGCGAAGACCTCTCTTCCGGTAACGGCGTCTACAAATCCACTGACGGCGGCACAACGTGGAATCACATCGGCTTGGAGGACACGCGCCAGATCAGCCGGATTGTGATCGATCCGCAGAATCCGAACACTGTTTACGCCGGTGCGCTGGGGCACGCTTATGGTCCCAACGAACAGCGCGGCGTCTACAAATCCGTCGATGGAGGAACGCATTGGACGCGGGTTCTCGACCTGGGGCCGGAAATCGGCATTTCAGATCTGGCAATGTGCGCTTCCGCGCCGCAACTTTTGTTTGCCGGAGCCTGGCATACGCGGCGTCCTCCGTGGAGCGCGTACGCCCCTGTCGATGGACCCGGCGGTGGCCTTTACCGTTCTCAGGATGCCGGCAAAACCTGGTCCCGGCTCATTGGAAGTGGAGACGGGCTACCCGAAGGCGATTGGGGACGCGTTGGCGTCGCGGTTGCACCAGACGGCAAGCGCGTATACGCGCTTATCGAGGTGAAAAAGCCGGAGACCAAGAAATCCGGCCTCTATCGGTCTGACGATGGCGGGAATACATGGGCACTCGTTAACGCTGATCCTCGGCTGACCAGCCGGGCATGGTACTTCAACCGCATCACTATCGATCCACATAATTCCGATGTGATCTACATGCCGAATGTCGCTCTCTACCGATCGGAGGATGGCGGGAAGACAATTTCTGTGGTTCGAGGCGCGCCGGGCGGCGACGATTATCACGAGATCTGGGTCGATCCCAGAAATTCCGCCAGCATGGTCCTCGGGACGGACCAGGGAACCACGATCAGCCTCAATCGTGGCAAAACCTGGAGCAGTTGGTACAACCAGCCCACGGCGCAGATTTATCATGTGACTACCGACAACCAGTTTCCCTACGTCGTCTATGGCGCGCAGCAGGATAGCGGCAGCGCTGCGGTTGTAAGCCGCACCGACCACGATCAGATCACGCCGCGGGACTGGTTTCCCGCTGGCCCCAGCGAGAGCGGATACCTGGTGCTCGATCCGAGTGACCCCAACATCATTTATCTGAGCGGGACTTACGGTACCGTGGCCCGATTCAACAAACGGACGGGCCTGAGCCAGGACATTGCTCCATGGCCCGCATTTGCATTTGAAGCCGAGATCAATCAGCGCAAGTATCGTGACCCGTGGACTCCCGTGTTGGTTCGTTCCGGGGTCGACCCGACAACGCTTTATCTCGGGACGCAGTATGTGATGAAGACTGTGGATGGCGGTCTGCACTGGGAGACCATTAGTCCCGATCTCACCGGAGCGACCCATGACGTGCATCATGCGGACGAGAAACCGCCAAGCCCGCCAACTGTCGAGAACGCGAAGCGTGCCGGTTATGGGGTCGTGTTCACGATTGCGCCGTCGGGCCTTAACCGCGATCTGATCTGGGCGGGAAGCGACACGGGTTTGATTCACCTGACCCGCAATGGTGGAAAAAACTGGAAAGATGTCACCCCGCAGGGACTGAGCGACTGGAGCAAAATCTCGCTGATCGAAGCTTCGCATTTCGATCCCGCGGTCGCCTATACAGCCGTCGATCGCGGACGCCTCGACGACCAGACGCCCTACATCTATCGCACGCACGACTACGGGGCTACGTGGCAACGGATCACGGACGGCATTACTGGTCCGGCATTTCTGCGCGCGATTCGCGAAGACCCTGAGAGCAAAGGGCTCCTCTTCGCCGGAACCGAATTCGGAGTTTACGTATCTTTTGAGGACGGGGACCACTGGCAGTCGTTGCAATTGAACCTGCCGGTCAGTTCAGTTCGCGATCTTACGATTCACGGCGATGACCTGGTGATTGCCACGTTCGGGCGTTCGTTCTGGATTCTCGATAACATCACGCCGCTTCGCCAGGTAGTTGAGGCGAGAAAAGCAAGTGGCCCGTGGCTTTACCGTCCGGCCACAGCGGTGCGCGTGGATAACGACTTGTTTTCGGGCACACCCATTCCGCCCGAGGAACCAACGGCAGAGAATCGTTCCAATGGCGCGATGATTGATTATTTCCTACAGACTCCGGCGAGCGCCATTCGGCTGGAAGTCTTCGATGCGCAACAGAATCTCGTCCGAAAATTCTCTTCCGAAGATCCGGTTACGAAGAAGCACCCGCCGCTTCCGGTCGCCGAGCGGTGGTTTCCCAAGCCCGAAGTCCTCGAGAAAACTGCCGGGATGCACCGCTTCGTCTGGAACCTTACCTGGGGCAGTTCGGGCGGCCCAAGCGCGGACGAAGACGCCGAAATGCGGAATCCCAGCGCTCCGAAGGCTGTGCCGGGAATCTACGAGGTCTGTTTCACGGTCGATGGAAAAACGCAGAGCCAATCGCTGAAAGTCATCATGGACCCGCGCTCGCCCGCGACTACCGAAGTGCTCGCTCAGCAGTTAAAGCTGGGCCAACAGATGTTTGGCGAAACCATCGAAGCGCGGCGCGCACTGGCCGAGATCGGCTCGGTTCAGAAACAGCTTGCGGATATTCAACAGAAGCTGGGAGCGCAAAGCTCCGAGCTCACGTCGGCACTGACGGAGGCTGAATCTGCAATCAGCAAGATTCTGACGAACAAGGAACACGCGGCAGAGCAGGCTCCTGGGCTGCAGGATGCCTACTCCGGTCTGGCATCCGCCCTGCGAGTTGTCGAAAGTGGGGATCGTGCCGTGCCTTCGCAGGCGATCGCGGTTTACCAGGAGTCAAGCCCACAAATAAAGGCACGCATCGCAGAGTGGGCCCGATTCAAGCAAACGAGACTGGCGCAACTCAACCAGCAACTGCGTGAGGCCAACCTTGCTCCCATCGCGATCGCTGAAATTGAGCGGCAGGTGGAATTCCTGATGTCGCGCTAGGACGCTGCGGAAAAACTTGCTCCCGAGCGAGAACTGTGTGTTCAGCGACGTAACGCCGCGCCCTTCCCAAAGCCCGCGGAGCCAAAATTGTTAGGCAGTCCGAGACGGGGCGAGCCCCGTTTCTACAAGCGTTTTCCACAAGCTGCTAGATCTCGCGGGACGTCAAATACGGCAAGATCAGCGGTTCGACTATCATGTTACTCGAACACGACATGCGAATTTGGAGGTCCTATGCGTCTGCTCAAACGTGCTGTTGCAGTCCTGGCGTTGGCGGGATTTTTTATTGCTTCTGCCGCTGCCCAGGAGAAGGTCACAACTCCCCTGATTCCACGCGAGGTGCTGTTTGGGAATCCGGAGCGCGCTGACCCGCAGATTTCGCCAGATGGCACGCAACTCGGATATCTCGCTCCAGTCGATGGTGTGCTGAATGTGTGGATTCGTACTCTCGGGAAAGCTGACGACCGCGCCGTAACTGCCGACAAGCATCGCGGCATCCGCAATTTTCTTTGGCAATACGACAATCAGCACATTCTCTACACGCAGGACCTTGGCGGGGATGAGAACTGGCGGCTCTACCAAACCGACATTGCTTCCAAGCAAACCAAGGATCTAACGCCGTTCGACAAGGTTCGCGTGGATATCGTGGCCTACGAATGGAAATTCCCAAATACGATCCTGGTGCAGATGAACCAGCGCGACCCGAAGCTGTTTGACGTGCATCGCATCGATCTGAACAGCGGGAAAATTGAGCTCGACACCGAGAATCCGGGAGACGTTCAGAACTGGCAAGCCGACAACGCGCTGCAGATCCGCGGCGCACAAGCCGAAACGCCGGATGGCGGCGCCATTGTCCGCGTGCGCGATGACAGCAAGTCACCGTGGCGCGAACTGATCAAATGGGGCGCAGACGAAACCTTCGGAGGGGTCAACGGATTTTCGCCGGACAACAAGTCGCTCTGGGTTACGACCAGTCTCGACGTGAACGCCGCTCGCCTGCTCGAGATCGACATCGCCACCGGCAAACGCAAAGTCATTACCGAGGATCCGCAGTTCGACGTCAGCAACACGATCAACAATCCCAAAACGAATGCGTTGGAAGCCGTCAGTTACTCCAGGCAGCGTACGGAGTATGTGTTCATCGATCCAAATGCGAAGGCGGACTTCGAGGCTCTAAGTAGAGTCCGCAGCGGAGACATTGCCGGGATCTCACAAAACCTGGATGACACCAAGTGGATTGTCGGCTTTGTCAGCGATGACGCGCCGGAGTACTGGTATATCTATGATCGGGCGGCAAAGCAGGCCACGCTGCTATTCAGCAACCGGCCAAAACTTGAGAAATACAAGCTCTCGGCGATGAAACCCATCGAGTTCACCGCCCGCGATGGCATGAAGCTGTACGGATATCTAACCACGCCGGCGGGAGTGGAACCCAAGAGCCTGCCGATGGTGGAGTTCGTGCACGGCGGTCCGTGGGCCCGTGATCAGTGGGGATTCAACCGGTACGCGCAATGGCTGTCGAATCGTGGCTATGCGGTTTTGCAAATTAACTTTCGGGGATCGACTGGCTATGGCAAGCAGTATGTGAACGCCGGCGATCGCCAGTGGGCCGGGACGATGCATACCGATTTATTGGATGGCGAAGACTGGGCTGCCAAACAAGGCATCGCGGATCGGGCAAAAGTCTGCATCATGGGCGGCAGCTACGGAGGTTATGCGACGCTTGCCGGCGTAACGTTCTCGCCGAATGCGTTCGCCTGCGGCGTTGACATTGTCGGTCCTTCCAATCTGAATACCCTCCTTAGGACCATCCCACCATATTGGTCTACCGACTTGGCCACTTTCCACAAGCGCATGGGCGACTCGGAAGAAATACTCAAGCAACAGTCGCCGCTGTTTAAGGCGGACCAGATCAAAGCGCCGCTACTGATTGGCCAGGGCGCCAACGATCCTCGCGTAAACAAAGCGGAGAGCGATCAGATTGTCGCTGCCATGCGCAAGAACAGTAAGCCGGTACAGTATTACGTTTTCCCCGACGAAGGGCATGGCTTTGCGCGGCCGGCCAACAACATGGCCTTCAATGCCGCCACGGAAGAATTCCTGGCAAAATACCTGGGAGGAAGATTCGAGCCTCCGACCGCAGACGAAAGCACGCTGCTGACAAGCATTAAGCAGTGACAGTTCGGCTCACAAAGTTTTCAGGTACTCGATAATCTGCAAGCGTTCTTCTTCGGACAGGGCGCGGCCGATGACGCCGTTGTGTACTGCGACGATAGAAATCCATCCACGCCAACCGAACCCGGGCGTCCCGGCTCAACTCCACCCCGGTCCGTGCCAGTCGGCCCGATCTGGGCGGTTTCCCTTTGTGAACTTGCATCTCGACACTCTATGCGAGTGTCACT
>Ga0209701_10003640_pt1 | contig 10084 bp, 7 predicted proteins | sample CZO8metaG_4_FD_188356 | JGI IMG/M metagenome (GOLD analysis project Ga0209701, IMG submission 188356) | Vadose zone soil microbial communities from the Eel River Critical Zone Observatory, Northern California, USA - CZOApr15con2H3.8 metaG... | ecosystem: Environmental > Terrestrial > Soil >...
CGACATTCAGATGGCCAGCCACCGATACCATCTGTGGCAGTCTACACCGAATGTCTAGTGAAACAGTCTAGACCGAATGTCTAGTGAAACCACGTACACACGGCCATCACAGGGTGAACCCCTTTTGTTTCGCCAGACGCTGCTTGATCATCATGCGCAACCGGTCCGCGTCCATCCCGGGATTCTGCCGCGCGAGTGTCTCCGCCTGCTTCTCGGCCTCATCCTCGAATTGCCGTTCTTCGTCGAAATTCGCCGACATCATCTCGACCACGCACGCGACCAGATCTTTCTCGTCGGCCTTCGGCGTGATCGAACCCTTCGTAATCAGACCATGAACCAGATGGTTCGCGAGCGCGTCGATCTGTGCTTCGCTGATCATCGCTCAACTTATAGCTCTTTCGATGCCCTTTGTGTCAAAAGCAAACCGGCGCGGTCCACTCTGAGAAATCCGCGCCGGTCAGGTCGTTCTAAAATATTTATCGAGACGCCCTATGCGGGCGCAGCCGCGAATCCGCCTCCATCGCCACGCAGGATGGCGTCGAAACGCAGTCCGCCGAGATAGTGGCGGCGCGCCTCTTCGTCCGTTATCACGCTGCGGCGCGCGTCGCGCCGGCGAATCTGCCATACGCCACCGACCATCGGATGGCGTCCCTGCCGGTAGCTGAAGAAGTAGTAGATGAACTGGCGGACGGTGGAGCGGCGCGCTTCGGCCGCGAGCCCTCGCCCGCCTGCAACCGTCATTACGGTATGGAGCAGTTTTCCGAAGCTGTAGAAGCGCGTGAATGCGTCGCGGTAGGCCCGCATCCACAGATGGCGATCGAGCTTTTCATGGGCGAGCGTGACGTGCTGTGAATCGAGATTATTGAAGTCCCAATCGATGATGCTGCCTTCCTTCGCGAACCGAACCTGGTCCTCGGTGCCCGGCAGCGGCGTCATGATGAAGAACGAGACGATATCGAAGCCGAGTTTCCGAAGCGTCCGCGCGGCAATACGGCCGCAGTCGGGACCGTCGAACGGAAAGCCCAGCATGTACCCCGCATGCACGGAGATACCGGCGCGATGCCAGTTCTCGACGACCCGGCGGTACTTGTTGAGCACGCGCGCCTGCGACTCATCGTGCTTTAGTATCTGTTTGCGATCGTCGGTGTTCTGGTACTTGGTCGCCGAGTTAAGGTTTTCGGGATTGAGCGACTCGATTCCGACGAACGCCTGGTAGCATCCGGCCTTCGCCGCAAGCTCGACGAAACGGCGGCTCCGGCGATGCTTCGCGGTCTCGGTCTCACCCTCGGCGAGATTAGCGTAAGAGGACGCGTCGACGTCGACCTGCATCATGAACGCGAGCTGCGGATATTCTTTCTTTACCTCGACCAGGCCCGTCAGAATCTCTTCCCATCGGGGACTGCGGAAGAAGTCGTCGTCGACCAGGAACAGCGACGTGATTCCATGGTTGCGGCACGCGTCGCGCACCCAACTCACCACCGCGTCGGGCTCGCGCGACCGCATCGTGCGCCCCATCACGTTCTTGACGCTGCAGTACGAGCACGTGAACGGGCATCCGCGCGACGTGTCGATTGTCGTCATCGCGGGATTGAAGAAGCGCGTCAGGTAGCGATCGTCGACCACCGGCAACTGTGCGTCGGTGATGACGGGCACGATGATATCGTCCTGGCCGGTCTTGGCGCGGATTCCCTCGGTCACCGCGTAAGCGAGTTTGAGTTCGCCGCGCAGGAAATCCTCGATAATCTCGCCCCAAAGATTTTCCGCCTCGCCCACGACGGTCGTGATACCGCAGCCATTGAGGAATGCGCGCGATTCGGGGTAGCCGCTCACGTGGAACCCGCCCATCATCGTTTTTACGCCCTGGGCGACGAACTGAAGTCCCAGGTCGCGCCCGCGCGGGTACTGATTGGACTGGACCCCGGCGAGACCAACGAGAAGCTCGACGCCGTCTTCGGCGGCTTTCTCCTTGATGGCCCGTACGCTCTCAGGGCTGACGATTCCATCGCAAATTTCGTCCCATATGACGGTCTCGAGATAGACATTGCGCTCGGCCGAATAACGCCGGTTGAACCCTTCGTTGAGCGCTTTGAGGACAGTGAGCGTGTTGTTCGGCTGGACGCCGTAACGGAAGAAATGGACGTAGCCTTCGTCGTCGTAGCGCGAAGGTTTGATGAAGTAGACTCGTACGGTGCGGCATGGCTCAGGTTTGAGCATACCGTTGCTGAGCGCGCTTGCGTTGGCGCCGAGTTGCAGCATTTCGGGCGGTCGTACGCCGCCGTATCGGTTGCGGCCGACCACGAGATATAAGGCTCCAGCCATCCCAAGCAGGACGCCGAGTATGCTCAAAAGCAGGACCATCGCTTACTCCTCTACCGCCACCGGATTCGACCCCTCAACTTGAACTGATTGGGACTCTAACCGAACGGTCAGAATGCGAGGTTAACTATCTCAGACCCACGAAGTCAATCTTTATCTACCGTAAAATCGACAGAGTTCGCACGCCGATCGAGAAAAGTTCACAGGATTGTTGCACTTTTCAGCGGTACATCTCGACCAACTGGATAAAGCCGAGCTCGCGGTAGCGCTCTATCAGGTAGCCCTTGATCTCCTGCACGCTCGACATTTCGAGCACATGATGGGCGAGGACGCGCGCAGCCTGATAGTTGGTCTCGCGTACCAGTTTCCGCACCACCGGGATGAACAGCGGGCTGAGGCTAAGCTGGTCGAGACCCATTCCTACGAGCAGCAGCGTCGCCATCGGATCGCTCGCCATCTCGCCGCACAGGCAAACCTCCTTGCCGGCTCCGCGCGCGACGCTTACGACCTCCGCAATCGCCATTAACACGGCGGGATGCAGCGGCTCATACAGATGCGCAACTCTTGGATTGTTGCGGTCGGCCGCCAGCAGGTACTGGATAAGATCATTGGTGCCGATCGAGAAGAAATCCACCTCCGCGATGAGCCGCGGCGCGAGCGACACCGCCGATGGCACCTCGACCATAATCCCGACCGCGATATCGGGGTTATGCTCGAGGCCTTCCTTGTACAGCTCGGCCTGGGCCTCGGCCAAAAGTTCGCGCGCCCGGCGCAACTCCTCGAGGCTCGATATCATCGGGAACATGATGCGGGCGTCATGGCGCGCGGCGGCGCGCAAGATCGCGCGGAGCTGGACTTTGAAGATACCCGACATCTCGAGCGAAATCCGGATCGAGCGCCATCCGAGGAATGGGTTGTCCTCGCGCGGTACGCGCAGGTAGGGCGGATATTTGTCCGCGCCGATATCAAGCGTGCGGATCGTGACCGGGCGATTCCCCATCGCGTCCAGCATGCGGTTGTAAAGCGAGAGTTGCTGCTCTTCGTCAGGAAAATCCTCGTAGGTAAGAAACGAAAACTCCGAGCGCAGCAGCCCCACGCCTTCGGCACCGTAGCGCAAGGCGAGTTCGATATCCGGAAACAGCGCGATATTCGCGAGCATCTGCACGCGATGCCCGTCGCGCGTCGCGATCGGCTCGCCATGCCCCACCATCAGCTCACGTTTGAAGGCGTCGTAGCGCTTGACCAGCGCTGCGTATTCGCGTTCGACGTCGGGTGACGGACTCACATAAACGATCCCCGAGTTACCGTCGAGCACCAGGTTATCGCCTTCCGTCACGGCTTCCATCAGGTGTTCGACACCAACCACGGTCGGAATTTCGAAAGCGCGTGCCAGAATTGCGGCATGCGAGGTGACACCGCCCGACTGAAGCGCGATCCCGGCGAGATTCTCGTGTGAGACCAACGCCATCTGCGAAAGCGTCAGCTCCTCCGCAATCAAAATCGTGAGCTTCGCGAACGCGCCCTTTTTATCCTCATGGCGCAGATGGCGCAGCACGCGATGGCCGACGTCGCGAAAGTCCGTTGCCTTCTCGCGCAAATAGCCATCCGCAAGCGCCAGCATCGACGCGCTGAACTCGTCGATTACGCGAAAGAGCGCGCTCTCAGCCGCATAACCCGTTTCGATTGCTTCGCGAATGCGGCCGATGAATTCCTCGTCCTCGAGAATCAGGCGATGGGCGTCGAAGATTTTGAGATCCGCCTCGGGCATCAGCGGCGTCATCCGGACCTTGAGCGCGACGAGTTCGCCGCGCGAGCGTGCCAGCGCCTCTTCGAGCCGCTTCTGTTCGGCCTTGGAATCACGGGCGCGCAGATTGCGATCGATCGTACTCAGAAAAATGCCAACGACGTGCGCGACTCCGCGGGCGAATCCCGGTGCGGCCGGAAGGCCGACCAGGCGCGGGCGGCGAATTTTTACCGGCGCGGCAACGCGCGTCGTGCCCCGCACTTTCTCATAACCTTTGAGCTGCCGATTGGCCTCGATCATCCGCCGGCGATATTCGTCGCGCTCCTTCTCCTTGGTGGCAAGCGTCTCGCGCAACTGGAAATGCGACAGGATTTGCGCGACCTGGCTCGCCGCGGTTCGCAGCAGGCGCACCTCATCCTTGCTGAACTTGCGCCGCCTGAGAGTCTGCGCCACCAATACGCCAAGCGGCTTGTGACGCCCCTCCTGGATCGGCACACCGAGGAAGGTGTGGTAGCGCTCCTCGCCGGTTTCGGGGAAATATTTATAGCGCGGATGGCTTATCGCATCCTCCACCACCACCGGCTGCCCTAATTCGATCGCTAGCCCGACCAGCCCCTCGTTGACCCGCATCGAGACACGCCCCACCGAGTCGCGGTCGAGTCCGAGAGTCGCGCGCAAGACCAGCCGCTCATGCTGGGGGTCGAACAAGTACAGGGAGCAGACCTCAACCTCCATGCCGGTCGCGATAACGCTGACGATCCGATCGAGCGTCTCGCGCAGATCGGGGGGAGATTCGCTGCCAATCGAGGAAATTTGCTCAATTAGCGCGAAGCGGTCTTGGTTGGCTGCCATATCGGGAAAGGATTGCCCTGATTCTAGCCCACGCTACGCGCTGTTCACAACTAAAGGTATGAATTTTGCCCTCTTTTTATCGCTTCGCGCTGTTACGTTCGTGATTTCCGCTCGATAGCCCGGCTGGCCCTCGAATACGAAGCTCTGGCGACCCCGGCGGAAGCGAAAAAATATAGTCTATTAAGGTAGTTGACCCCGGGTTAACTCGCAGTTAACCGCGCGTTCACGAATGAGAAACTGATGGCGTGCGGAATCAGCGGCGGCGCAACTTCAATCGGGAATTTCGAACGGCGCGACGACGCCATCAAGGAGGCCGCGGCCGGCGCGCGTCTTGCGCGCCTTTATCGCGTCGATAAGCTCACGTTCGGTTCGCACTGGCGATGGCAGCAGCGTCGTAACGTATCCGACCGAATTGGCCGAATGCGAATCCGAGCCTGCGACCTCGGCCAGGCCCAAGGTGCGCGCGACCTTGAGTGCGAAGAGATTTTCTTCCTCCGAGCATGCGCCGTTGAGCGCCTCGACCGCGTCGCACACCCGGAAAATTTCGAGCTTGGCCGCGCGTTCGGGATGGGCCGGGTCGATCGGCTCGTGGTCCTCGTTGATGAACGAGAAGCGCGGGTCGAGTTTGTAGCGAAACGGATGGTTCGCCACCATGATGCCGCCAAGGCCGTCGACCACCTTGCGCAATTCGCGCAGCTTGTAGATGCCGCCGACGTACTCGTTCAATCCGAACACCCCGATGTGGCCCATCTCGGTGGTCACTTCCATCCCGCGCAGGCAGAGCACGCCGGCGTCCGAAGCGATTGCCGCAATCTCCTTCAGGTCCCAGATATTGTCATGCTCCGTGATACATACGGCGCCGATTCCGATCGCACGCGCGCGTTCGATCAGATCCTTCGGCGAGAGATTCGAGTCGGCGCTCCCGCGCGTGGTGTGCAGATGGAGATCGACAGTGAAGTAGGGCCCGGCCTGCCTTCCTCCTACGGCCATGACGCTTCCTACTTCGGCGGCTCGGAACCGAGCGTGATCTTCTTGATATGGTCGCCGACCTTGATCTGGTCGACCACCTTCATCCCGTCGATCACGCCGCCGAAGAGCGTGTACTGGCCGTCGAGGAACGGCGCCGCCGCGAGGCAGATGTAGAACTGGCTGCCGCTCGATTTTCGCTCAGGGTTGACGTTGTCGCCCGTGCGCGCCATCGCGATCGTGCCGCGCAGGTGATGCTCGGTTTTGCTTATCTCGGCGGGAATCTCGTAACCCGGCCCGCCGGTGCCGTTGCCCGCGGGGTCGCCGCCTTGCACGACGAAGCCCGGTTCGACGCGATGGAACGTGAGGTTGTTGAAGAAGCCGTCCTTCGAGAGCTTCTCGAAGTTGGTGACGGTCTTGGGCGCGACCGACTCGTAGAGTTCGACCACAATCACGCCGCGGTCAGTATCGATAGTCGCGTAATGTCCAGTATTGCGCACGGGAAGCCCGTCCATTGTGGTTGCGTTCGACCGACACGCCCCGGCGGTGATGAGTAGAAGCGCGACGACGATACGAGTGGGTCGAAACAGTTTTTTGTTCATTCGCCCTGGATACGATTTAAGTCCTACTTCAACTATTCGACCGTCGCACTGCGCGCAAGTCTCGCTGACGCGAGATCATCGCAGGCCGGCGAACGCTCCCCAGTTTAGGCCGCGAGCCGGCTAGTCGAATTCAGTACGTCGATCAGTAAATAACTGACGCGATCATTACCAGTTAACACTCCGGTCATGCGCAGATAAACCGCCGCTGCTAAACGTTGCTCGTCCAAAATCATGGGAGGAGATCAGATGATTGGAAAGCGACGCATTGGCGCGCTCGCCGGCGCATTTTTGCTGGCGGCGTCTCTGGCACCGCGGGCGTACTGCGGAATCACCAACAAGAATGGCATTCGCCATGTGCTCTTGATCAGTATCGACGGGTTTCACGCGCTTGACTACCTGAACTGTGTAGCCGGCGGCTATTGTCAGAACCTTCAGGCGCTGGGGACCACCGGCGTCAATTACCTGGACACCTCGGCCTCGAAGCCGTCGGATTCGTTCCCCGGCCTGATGTCGATAGTGACTGGCGGATCGCCGCGTACGATGGGCGTCAGTTACGACGTCGCTTACGACCGTGCGCTTAATCCGCCGATGGACACGAACAACAATGGTCTGCTAGCCGGCCCTTGCGTGCCCGGAGGAGTCCCCTTTGGTACGACCACGGAATACGAGGAAGCCATCAACATCAATTTGGGCGTTGGCACGGGCAAGCACGATCAAGAGTTTCTCAACGGTGGCGCTCCGTCCGGCGACGGCGGGGTCAACTCGATCGATAAGACCCGGCTTGAACGCGACGCGAATTGCAACCCGGTCTATCCTTGGAATTTTGTCCGCGTCAACACGATTTACGGAGTAATACATGGCGCAGGAGGCTACACGGCCTGGGCCGACAAGCATCCGTCCTATTCGTCTATCGGCGGCCCCAGCGGTACCAGTTCAGACATTAACGTCGACGACTACTTCGGGCCGGAAATCAACTCCAACGCCGCGCACTTCTTGGATCCCATCAAGGGGGCATTCCATACGCTGATTCCCGCCGGTTGCGATCCGTTACCGGACTCAATCTCGGCAGGGGCCGGCGATGACTATACGTTGAGCTTCCAAAACATCCAGTGCTACGACGGCGTCAAGGTGAATGCGGTTCTCAACGAGATCGACGGCATGAACCACGACGGCACCGCCAAGACGACTGTGCCGGTCATCTTCGGCATGAACTTCCAGGCGGTGAGCATCGGCCAAAAGTTGATCTATCAGCATGGAACACCACCTGCGCCTTACAGCACTATGGGTGGTTACCTTGATTCGTCAGGAAAGGTCAGCGACTCGCTGAAACAGGAGATCCTGTTTGTCGACAACTCGATTGGGAAGATGGTGAGTGAGCTTAAAAAGCAAGGATCGTTGAGTTCAACGTTGATCGTAATCACCGCCAAGCACGGACAGTCGCCCATCGACTCGAGTCGCTATTTCCGGGACGGTTCTAACGACCCGGCCTCACTCCTGAGCACGTGCTTGACGTTTGCGGAGAACAATGACCCCGGACCGACCGAGGATGACGTGGCCCTGCTCTGGCTCACAACCGATGTCCCTGGCTGCGACGCTGCTACCCAGGTGAGCGTACTCGAGGCCCTGTCCCCCGCGTCGCCGCTGAGCGCCAACATCGCGGGCATCGGCGAAATTTTCTGGGGTGCCTCGCTTGGCTTGTACTACGATGCGGAAGATACGCGCGCGCCCGATATCCTGGTTACTCCCAATATCGGTGTGACCTATTCTAACAGCGTCAAGAAGCAGGCGGAGCACGGCGGCTTCGCGAAAGACGACGTCAACGTGATCATGCTGGTGTCCAATCCAGGTTTCGCGGCCGGCACGATTACTACCCCGGTGCAGACCAAGCAGGTCGCGCCGACGATATTGAAAGCGCTGGGACTCGACCCGGCCAGTTTGCAGGCCGTGCAGAAGGAAGGTACGCAAGAGCTGCCGGGGCTGCCCTTCTAAGCGTCGACTGAATCGAATCGGGAATTAGCTCAGCAAACGGGGGCGCTGAAAGCAGCGCCCCCATTAATTTTTGTGAAAGAGCGAATTGGAAGGAGCGTTTATTGTCCCTTCCGGACGGCGGGTGATAGAAGAGGTTCGAACGCCTGTTCCCCGGGGGGAAGTCCATGCGCTGCTCGAAGTGCGGGACCGACAATGCCGCGGGGTCGCGGTTTTGTAACCAGTGCGCGACGCCGCTCGGCAAGCCGTGCCCGAAGTGCGCGCACGAGAATATCTCTGAGGCAAAGTTCTGCGCGCAATGCGCCGCGCCACTCGACGTTACCGAGCTCATTCGTGTCGAGGCTGAACAACGTGACACGGACCTCACGGGGGAGCGGCGGCATCTGACGGTGCTGTTCTGCGATCTCGTCGGCTCAACCGAGATTGCGGCGCAACTCGATCCCGAAGAATGGCGGGCGATTGTCGCCGATTACCACCGTGCCGTAGGGCAAGCGGTCGAGCGCTTCGGCGGCTACGTCGCGCAGTATCTCGGCGACGGCGTCATGGCCTATTTCGGTTGGCCCGAGGCGCACGACAATGACGCGGAGCGCGCTGCGCGCGCCGGCCTCGCAATCCTCGACGCGATCGCGAAGCTCAGCGAACAGTCGGGGCGTCAGAAGCTCTCGGCGCGAGTTGGCATCGATTCGGGCGCGGTGGTGGTTGGTGCGGGCGTCGGCAAGGAGGCCGACGTATTCGGCGACGCGCCGAATATCGCGGCACGCGTGCAGGGGCTGCGGAGCCGGGCACCGTGATGATCACCGACGCGGTGCATCGGCTGGTCTCGGGGCTGTTCGTGGTCGAAGACCGCGGCGCGCAGCCGCTCAAGGGCATCGAACGGCCGACCCAACTTTATCGCGTTATCCAGCCGAGCGGAGTTCGCGGACGACTCGAAGCGGTCGCGGCGGCGCGAGGACTTACGCCATTCGTCGGGCGCGAGGATGAATTGCGCTCGCTGATGAATCGTTGGGAACGCGTGCTGGACGGTGAAGGACAGGTGGCGCTGATTATCGGCGAGGCCGGGATCGGCAAATCGCGCTTGCTGCGGCGTTTCCATGAGCAAATCAGGGGTACGCCGCACACTTGGGTCGAGGCCGCGACCGCGCCGTTTTTTCAGAACACACCCTTCTATTCGATTTCTGAACTGCTTCGCCAGCTAGTGGCGCTGCGCGGAGACCAGGCCGACGGGCAGTTCCCGCAACTGGCTTCCCGGCTGACAAGTGCAGGAGTCAAGCCCGCTGAGGCAATCCCGCTGATTGCTCCGCTCTTGAATCTGCCGCTATCGGCGAAGTATCCACCCTCGTCGCTTTCCCCTGAGCAGCAGCGCCGCCTGTTGCTCGCCACACTGGTCGAGTGGGTACTGGGCGCCGCCCGCGTACAGCCATTCGTAATCGTGATCGAGGATTTGCATTGGGCCGACCCTTCAACGCTTGAACTCATCCAACTGCTGGCCGAGCAAGGCGCGACGGCGCGGCTGCTGCTCCTGTACACCACGCGACCGGAGTTTCGCGCCGAATGGCCGCTGCGGGCGCATCATACGCAGATCACGCTCAACCGGCTGAGTGCGCGCAACGTGCGCACG
>Ga0209701_10003644_pt1 | contig 10079 bp, 9 predicted proteins | sample CZO8metaG_4_FD_188356 | JGI IMG/M metagenome (GOLD analysis project Ga0209701, IMG submission 188356) | Vadose zone soil microbial communities from the Eel River Critical Zone Observatory, Northern California, USA - CZOApr15con2H3.8 metaG... | ecosystem: Environmental > Terrestrial > Soil >...
CTCGTAAGGCGTGACTACGTCGGCGCCGGCAAGCAGTCCGTTATAAGCACGAGCGTGGGCGCGTCGCTTCTCAGTCCATTCCTCCAGTCGCGGAAGCTTTGCTCCCAGGATTGCTGCTTGCAGTGAATCAATCCGCTCACCATAGCCGAAGACTTCGTGTTCATATTTCGTCTTGCTGCCGTGGTCGCGTAGCTGGCGTATCTTTGCCAGCAGCGTTTCATCGTTGCTGGTCACCGCGCCCGCGTCGCCATAAGCGCCGAGATTTTTCCCGGGATAAAAGCTGAAGCAGGCCACGTCGCCAATGCTGCCGCACCGTTTTCCGTCGTACTCGGCCAGATGGGCCTGCGCGGCGTCTTCGATCAGCCCAAGGTGATGACGCGTGGCCATCTCGCGCAACGGTTTCAATTCGGCAGGCTGGCCATATAGATGCACCGGCAAAAGCACTTTTGTGCGCGGCGTGATGGCGGCTTCGACTTTGCCGGTGTCGAGGTTGTAAGTGCGCGGGTCGATGTCCACAAATACCGGCTTTGCGCCGGCGCGAATAATGGCTTCGACGGTAGCGATAAAGGTGTGCGACGACGTAATTACTTCGTCACCCGGTCCCACGCCCAACGCCAGCAGAGCCAGGTGCAATGCCGCAGTGCCGGATGCGACGCCGACCGCGCCTTTTGCGCCCACGGCGGCAGCAAATGCCTGCTCGAAATCAGACGCTTCCGGGCCGAGAATAAATCTCGTGTTGTCGATAACACGTTTGATGGCCGCGTCGATTTCGGATTTGTTGGCAGCGTACTGGGCTTTGAGATCGACCAGAGGTATTCGGATGGTTCACTCTCCTTGACCAGCAATTCGCTCTGCACTTTCCGTCGTCAATTCGCTGATGTCTTTGATAATTCGCGCAGGGTTGCCGACGACGACTTTGCCATCGGGCACGTCGCAAACCACGACCGCGCCCGCGCCGACCAGCGCGTGACGTCCAATAATCACGCCCGGCAAGAGCGTCACGTTGGCCCCAACCCTTGCGCCGGCCATCAGGTGCGGACCTTTCAGGGCACTGACGTTGTTAGTGGGCGGATACAAATCGTTCGTGAACACCGCACCCGGACCGACCCAAGCGTCGTCTTCCAGAATTGAGTATTCAGGAATGAACACGTGGGAATGGATGCGAACGCGATTGCCGATCTTTATGTGGTGCTCGAGGTTTGAGTGCGTTCCGATCCTACAGTCGTCGCCGATTTCGTTGCACTCTCTGATCATAACCGAGTGGCCGGTTTGAAAGTTCGCCCCGATAGTATTGCCGGCGTAGATAATGGTATGCGAGCGGATGATTGCGTTCGGGCCGATTGAGGTCGCCAATTCACCCGGCGAGGTTTCGCGCGGCGGCGCGCCGATAATTACGAAATCATCGATGCGATGATTCGCGCCGAAGCGTACGTTTGGATGAATTATGCAGGTCGTGGTCATTTGTTCTCGCCGGCAAATTTACGCTCTCGCCGCCAGAGCTTACCGGAAGATTCGGTGTGCCGCCGGCTGCGGCTCCAACTTTTGCCATTGGGATACCACAAAGCAGGCCGACCATTTTCGCTGGAGTCTGTTGATGAGCGCTTCACTGTTGAGCAGGACAGGAGTGTACCAGCGTTTCAGTCTCAACGGAATCCGGAAGATCATCGAATTAAGCACGAGCAAGTACGCCAGGTTTCCCAGGTATTCTTCTTTGTCAAAACTAAACGCTGCGGAAAACTCTTTCTTCAAACTTTCCAAATCAATCGAGGCTTCGTTCGACGCGAACAGCTGGTCATGCTTGTACCAAAATGATCGCACGCGGTCGGGTATCGAACCCTGATGAGGTTCGGCGAAGCAAAGTCGGCCGCCCGGTCTTAGGATTCGGTGAATCTCGCGCATCGCATCGCTGAGGTGCGGGTGCAGGTGGTGCAAACCCCCAACCACGGCGACACAATCAAACGAATCGCCGGCAAAACCAGAGCTAAGAATCGAGCCGCACTTAGCGTCGCTTCCCGGCCAGCGTCGCTGAAAAGAATCGATCTCGTCGGTTGAAATATCCAGGCCCGTGACCCTGGCCCCTTTCGACTGTAGGAACTCGGTCGTTTGTCCGCTACCGCACATCGCCTCCAGAACGTCGAGCCCGCGCAGATCGATTCCTTCAAACATGGGCTGGTTGATGAATTGTTCGCGATATTGCCCGCTGCAGGCATCACCGTAGTGTGACTCATACTCCGAGCCAATCCGGTCGTAATGGAGTTTCTGCAGTTGTTCGACAGTCACAGATTGAACGATTGGGTAATTCAAACCAACCTGCCTTCGGGATTCAATTGTCTTCCGGCTCTCGAATCCAGGAAAAGATACTTCAGGGTTTGAGAGGTTAGCTGAGAGCGCGAAATGGCGTCAAGCGAGCGCTAAACGGGGTACTGGTGCAGTCTGACTGTGGCCTGCGCATCTTGCGTGATTTCACGGACGGGGACGCCCGTGCCACCTTTCGAAACTGCACCAGTACCCTAAACTGCGGCTGGCGGCAAACCTTGCTTTGGGCCCGGCAAAGCAGATAGATTACCGATCCCCCGAAGAAGAATGTGGTCCGGAAAGCAGCCCGCAAGATGAGCAATCCCTCGCCGCACGATCAGGCCGAACCGCAAAGCTCCAACTCGCGGCCGCGAATACTCTTCATCATTGACCAACCCAATTGGGCTCACGACTTCAAGACGCAAAACCTGGCGCGGGTGCTGGGCAATGACTACGACATTCTCAGCAGGTATCAAACTGAAGTTACGCCCGACGATCTGAATCGTGCTGATCTGATCGTTGTCTATTATTGGCTTCAACTCAAGGTCATGCGGTCCTTACTTCCCTCGTTTGAGCGTAATCGAGATAAATTGCTGGTTGGCATTACTTCCAATTGGGAACTGGAGCGGCGGCTCCGCCGGGAAGGACTGAGAGTCTTGCGCAAGTGGTCGCGCGCGGTGTTTGTAAATAATCTTTCCCTGTATGACGAGTATCGGCCCTCCTTTGACGTTCCGGTCTTCTACACGCCAAACGGAGTGGACACTGAGTTCTATCATCCCACTCTGCCGAAAGCGCCGTCGCCTCGGTTGCGGGTTGGCTGGGCAGGCAGTCTCACCAACCGTGAGCCTGGTTACCGCTCATACCACGAGCTGATCGCGCCGGCAGTCAAGGCCGTTGACGGCGCAGAATTGGTCGCGGCCGCACGTGAAGACAGGTGGCGCTCGCCGGAGGAGATGCGCGAGTATTATCGTTCACTGGACGTTTACGTTTGCGCGAGTCACACGGAAGGAACCCCAAATCCCTGCCTGGAAGCAGCCGCTTGTGGCGTGCCGCTGCTGACGACGCCGGTCGGCAATATGCCTGAGCTGGTACGGGACGGCGTCAACGGTTTCTTCGTCGAGCGTCGGGTCGAGTCGATTGCGAGCAAATTGTGTTTGCTGCGTGATGACCTCGGTTTGCGAGAGTCGCTGGCCCAAAATATCCGGCAGGACATTCGGGCGTGGGATTGGTCGATTCGAGCGCAAGCCTACAAACAAATGTTTGCAGAATCTTTGAAGCGGAGAACGTCTATAACTCGGAGCTCAAGCAAGTCCGCTCGGGAATCACAGGGGAGGCGAACGAATTCGTTAGCTGGACGCGCGAACATTCGCGCGGTCAAAGAAGGCCTCACACAGAAGGCGCAAAGAAATCTCTCGCTGCTTCCGGCGCAGTTTTTTGCGGATCATCGCGGCCTTGAAGTAACTATCGTCATGCTTTCTCACGGCCGGCTGGATCGAACGCTCAACGCGATTGAAGCCGTCAGGAACAACGTGCGCATGCCATTCAAGTTGATCTTGATCGACAACAACTCAGACGATGAAACGCAGAGTAAACTAAGCGAAGTCTGTTCAGGATGTGACTTCATAGAACTTACCTTGCTCAAAGAGAACCTTGGGTGCACCGGGGGCAGGACGTATGCCTTGAATCAAGTAAGAACCGAGTACGTCATGTTTCTGGATAATGACATGGAGATTTTTCCCGGCACGGTTGAGCATCTGCTACATCATTTGGAGTTGAACCCGACAGTGGTTGCAGCGGCCGGAAATGTCGTTCTCCCGAACGGTCTGGTTCAGTTGTGCGGCGGGCATTATTGGACCGAGGACTCGGTCCTGCGTTATAAACTGCTCGGAAACGGCCGGCGATTTGACGATCCCTCGATCGCAAAATCGGGAACCTCCACGTGGATCAACGCGGGCTTAACCATGTTTCGCGCCGATACGCTCAGGCGCCGTCCCTTTGATTCGTCAATGGACTTTACCAGGCAGGGATACTACGAAGACTTGGAGTGGTGCTATCGTCTCAACCAATCAGGAAAAGGCTGTTTCGGTAGAAACGTCGAATCCCTCGCGCTCCATCACTACGAGTCAAAGCTTCCCGGTCATTTTACTTCTGTGGCTGAGAGACGAAACTATTCGATCCGATATGTCGAAACCATCGCTTACTTCTATAAGACCCACGGAAAAATTATTCAGAGCCTTTTCAGTTTCATTCCCGAGCTTGGGTCTTCCAGCCGGCAAAGTATCCTGGCGGCGAGAATCCTATTAGAGTTGGTTAATTCGCGTGGCAGCAACTGGGTACTGGACAAGTGGAACCAGGGCGAGCTCGCGCCGCTGTTTGCAGGACGGAGCCTCTCAGCGCGCGTGGTCAGAAAAAGTAAGGTAGCAGTGCGAGCGTTCGTGGCGCGGCTGGCGACAAGGCATTCATGAGACCCGTGATTGTGCTAACTGGGTAATGATCTGTCACACGTATAAGTGCATTTTCATCCACCAGCGAAAATGCGCTGGAACGTCGATCATTCACGCTTTCGATCTCGACCTTTCCAACCCGGATTGGCACTTCATGAACGATGGAGTGTTGAGTCCGGAATACAAATCTGCCCCCGCCGGGTATTTTCGGTTTTCGATCATCAGGAATCCATGGGATCGCTTCATCTCCGGGTGGAAATACTTGGCCAGCACTCGCGACCGATCGCTTCCCGACGTGCTCGCCAGGTTGCCGCGCAAGGGCGCGGACTATCGCCACTTGACCAGACCGCAGCACACGATCCTTTATGACGAGCATGGCCGCCTGATTGTCGACTATCTCATGCGCTTTGAGTCACTCCAGCAGGATTTCGATCACGTGTGCGACATTATTGGTAAGCCGAGGCGGGTGCTGGCGCATGACAATCGAGGAGACCGGACCCATTATACTGAATATTTCGACGACGACAGCCGGCGGATTTTTCTGCATCACTTCGGCAGGGACGTCGAACTATTCGGGTATGACTATTGACGAAACTCAAGTCATGAACGATCAATCTGCGAGCCACGCCGAGCAGACTAGTGAGCTGATCGCACCGTATGGTGGACCGCTCGTTAATTTGTGCGCGCCACTCGAGGAGCGAGCGGAATTGTTGAGCCTCGCTTCCCGCCTGTCGCGCATTCAACTCTCGGAGCGGGCGGTTTGCGATCTTGAGTTGCTCGCCACCGGAGGTTTCTCACCGCTCGAAACCTTTATGAGTCGTGCAGACTACGAACGCGTAGTCGCAGAAATGCGCCTGGCAAACGGGATGATCTTCCCCGTCCCCGTTACCCTGACAGTCAGCAAGAATGCGCCCTTCAAGCTGGACGCCGAGTTGGCGTTGGTCGACTTATACAATAACCTCCTGGCCATCCTCCGCGTCGAAGATGCATTCGATTGGAATCGTGATCGCGAGGCACAACTCGTTTGCGGCACTACTGACTCGCGTCACCCGCTGGTATCTGAGATGAACTCCTGGGGTGAACTCTGCATTACGGGCCGCTTGCGGTTGCTCCAACTACCACCACGTTACGATTTCAAAAAGTTGCGAATGGCTCCCGCAGAAGTGCGCAGCAAGCTCGAACAGCTTGGCCAAAGCAATGTTGTGGCTTTCCAGACGCGCAACCCGCTTCACCGCGCCCATGAAGAGATGACGAGGAGGGCTGCGCAGGCGGTTGACGGAGCACTCCTGTTACACCCAGTGGTTGGGCTGACCAAGCCCGGCGACATCGACCGCTATACTCGCGTGCGTTCACACCAGGCCCTGGTCGAGCTTTATTACGATCGCCGGCGCACGCTGCTGGCGCTCCTGCCGCTCGCAATGCGCCTGGTAGGTCCACGCGAAGCGCTCTGGCACGCGATTATTCGACGTAACTTCGGAGCTAATCATTTTATTGTCGGCAGGAACCATGGCAGCCCGGGCACTGATTCCAGTGGTCGTCCGTTTTACCCGCCCTACGCCGCGCAGGAGTTGCTGACCGAACACGCCTCAGAGATCGGTATCAAGCCCATGTGCTTCTCAGAATTTCTCTACCTTCCGGAGGAGAACCGTTTTGAAGAAGCTTCCCAGGTTCCTGCCGGCGTCGCTACGATCTCTCTGTCCGGCACCGAAGTTAGAGAGAAGTATTTGCAGCGGGGACGGCGGCTTCCCGAATGGTTTATCCGGCCCGAAGTGGCAGCGATCCTGGAGCGTTCCCACCCGCCGCGACACCAGCGAGGTTTTTGTCTTTGGTTCACCGGCTTGAGCGGCGCGGGCAAGACTACAACGGCAAATATACTGACGGTAAGACTGCTGGAGCACGGCCGGCAAGTTACGTTGCTTGACGGCGATGTCGTGCGCACTCACCTTTCACCGGGGCTCGGCTTCAGCAAGGAAGACAGAGATGTAAACATTCGGCGCATGGGTTACGTGGCCGCGGAGATTGTGCGCCACGGCGGCGCGATCCTCTGCGCCGCGGTCAGCCCTTACCGGGCGACGCGCAACGAGTGCCGCTCGCTGGTCGGCGAAACCCGTTTCATCGAAGTCTTTGTTAATACGCCGCTCGAGGTCTGCGAAGCACGCGACACAAAGGGCCTGTACCGGCTCGCCCGCGCCGGTAAGATCAAGAACTTCACCGGCATCAATGACCCGTATGAGGTGCCGCTGGGTCCGGAGATCATCATTGACGCGGCGGCGCGTTCGGCTGAAGAGAATGCCGACCGCATCATCACCTATCTCCTGGAGCAAAGATTTATTCTCCCCGGTTTCAACATCACAGACAAAGCAGGAGTTGGAGACAAGACCCACGATCCTGATCGTACGCCACCACCAGGATGTCTTACGCACGGCGCAGACAGTCTATTTCTTGAAAGACGGCAACATTGCGGCGAGCGGCCCGCTGGAGTCAATCCAGTCAAAGCAACTGTGGAGTGAACAGCAAACCGTGGGAATGCCTTCGGTCCAAGTTAGAATGAAGTCAGCTGATTTGGTGGAGCCGAGGGGGATCGAACCCCTGACCTCATGACTGCCAGTCATGCGCTCTCCCAGCTGAGCTACGGCCCCATTTGGCTTTCAGCCAGGTTCCTGGCTGATGTCAGTGCAGGCAATGATAGAGGAGATTGAGTTTTGACACAAAGCGCGCTCTCGGCTTCGCTCACTGCTCATTGCCACCGCCACGTTACGTTATAAACTCTCGCCAGCTCGTCCAGGTACGCCCTTAACACAGTCCAATCTTTCTGCGCGTCCTTCTTCAGTCGGTTGCGGCGCATGAACTGATCAATCTGCGCCGCGCGATCGAGGACTGTTTGCACATCGCTGGTCGTCGATTTGTGACTGTCGAAGTGGTTGTGCAGAGTCTTCGTCTCTTTGTAAAAGTCCTTGACGAAGGCATTGATGTCGTCTTCACGGCGCGTGCCGTCAAAGCGGCTCTTGTCCAGAGCGGAGTCGAGACTCTTGCGGAACTTGTCTGACTGGCTCTCGACGTGATGGATGATGTCTTCGACCTCTTTGTCGCTGATGCGATAAGGAAGATCCGAAACCGGCGGATTGAATTCCGGTGTTCGCCACTCGCCGCCCCAGCGCCACGTGATGTTGTAGGCCGAAGCCAGCAGCTCCAGATCCGAACGCAGGGTGGCCCAGGCCGTTTGTGTGCGGGCGTCCAGCGGATGCAGCGTCATGAACGTATCGATTCTGGATGCACGCTGCAGAACTGCATCGACATCGGCGACCGTCGACTTGTGGTGATCGAAATGATCGTCGAGTCGTTTCGTATCTTCCTCGAACGCTTTGACGAAAGCGTTGATGTCGTCTTCGCGCCGCGTTCGATCCAGGCGGCTCTTGTTGAGCGCGTTCTTCAGACTTTGCCGAAAGCCTCCCGTCTTGTTCTTGATTCGATCCAGCAGCCGGGTGACTTCGCGGTCGCTGATGCGGTAAGGCTGTCCCACAACCTGGCCGGCCGCGTTGGCAGCAAGCGCGGTTAGCATCAATGAAAAGGCGCAAGCAAGTAGAAATGTCTTTGTTCGCATGGCTGGTATTTTAGCACCATGGGGTATCCCACAGTTATTGAGCAACCCCGGCGCCGGAAATCCTTTTTCGCAGGCGGTAAAATTTTTGCGACTTTTATCTCTCCAGCGTCACTAACTTGACAGTTTCACAGCATTCGAAGGCCAGACTCTGGTTAGGAGAACCATCATGACCAAATCACTCCGTTTTGCTTTACTCTCGTTCGTGATTGCCGTTTTCACCACCGGCATCGGCGCGGCCCAGAAGAAATCCGAAGGCTCGATGCGGTGCCGCGATTATCGCGGAGATGACCGGCTGTCCAGTCATTGCGAGATCAAAGAACAGACGCTGCCTGCGGGCGGGGCAATCACCGTTGACGGCAAGACAAACGGCGGTATTTCAATCAAAGGCTGGGAGCGCAACGAAATCCTGGTGCGGTCGAAGATTGAAACCCGCGCACCGACACAGGCCGAAGCCGAACAGTTAGCGCAACAAGTCAGGATCGAAACTGCCGCGCTTAACATTCGCGCCGAAGGCCCAGAGCCACGCGACGACTACCAATGGTATGTGAGCTATGAGATTTTCGTGCCGCGGAAATCCGATCTTTCCCTGGCGGCACACAACGGCGGCATCTCAATCACCGACGTAAACGGAAGAATCGATTTCAAGACGACCAACGGCGGAGTCAACCTGGTCCGAGTCGGCGGTAACGTGCAGGGCAACACGACCAATGGTGGAGTGAACGTCGTGTTAGCCGGCGCGCGCTGGGACGGTGAAGAGTTGAACATCAAGACGACCAACGGCGGGGTCAATCTTTTGCTGCCCGACAATTACTCAGCGCACCTGGAAACGGGCACCGTCAATGGAAACGTCAGCTTTGGCTTTCCGGTAAACGTCGCCCTAACTGAGCGCGGTCGGATCCCCAAAGACGTTAGTGTCGATCTGGGTGCCGGCGGGCCAACCGTGCGCGCGACGACTACCAATGGCGGCGTGCGCGTGGGACGATTATCGGCATTTGAGTGACTAGCGCTACGGGGTAGTAGCCCCGACCGTGAGGGAGGGCTCGGGTTCGTTTATTCTTGATGTTTGTCATGAGCCCTCCCTGACGGTCGGGCTAAGGCCCCGTTCAAGCGCGACCTTGCGCAGAGATCACGCGCGGCGTCCGGCCAGGCCGGAAACTGAAAATCGAAACCCGATTGCAGCAGTCTCGTAGGAGTCACGCGGCGACTCTTGAGGATGAGTTCAGTTTCAGTTCGCAGGACTAACGCGCCGATTTCCAACATCCATTCAGTCGCCGGCAGCCCGAAAGGCATGCCCCATGCGGAGCGCAACGCGCGCATGAACTCTGCGTTGGTTAAGGGATTGGGCGCCGCGAGATTAACGGGCCCGTCGAATTCTTCGTGTTCGATCAACCACAGCACGGCCCTCACAAAATCCTGATCGTGAATCCATGACACGTACTGCTTACCGTCTCCAGCCTGTCCGCCGAGTCCGAACCTGACTAATCGCAGCAACATATCGAATGGCGAACCAGGATCGGGATTCATGATAATCGCGGAACGCATCAGGACCTTGCGCGTCAGCGGCGTGGGCGCTTGATTCAGCGCGCGCTCCCACGAGGTCGCAACATCGATGCTGAAGCGCCACGTGTCCGGTGCGTTTGGTTCCGAGCCGCCAATGAATCCAGTAGCTTCGTCGTTCGGGGCGTCAAAGCGATGCGCATAAATCGTGGCCGTGCTCGCCTGTAGCCAGACTCGTGGCG
>Ga0209701_10003650_pt1 | contig 10075 bp, 8 predicted proteins | sample CZO8metaG_4_FD_188356 | JGI IMG/M metagenome (GOLD analysis project Ga0209701, IMG submission 188356) | Vadose zone soil microbial communities from the Eel River Critical Zone Observatory, Northern California, USA - CZOApr15con2H3.8 metaG... | ecosystem: Environmental > Terrestrial > Soil >...
GAGCCCGAGTCGCTGGGCGCAATCGGCCTTGCCGCGCGCGACAAGCTCGACAACCTGATCTTCGTCGTCAACTGCAACCTGCAGCGGCTCGACGGCCCGGTGCGGGGCAACGGCAAGATCATCCAGGAGCTCGAGGGTGACTTCCGCGGCGCCGGCTGGAACGTGGTCAAGGTGATCTGGGGCTCGTACTGGGATCCGCTGATCGCGAAAGACAAGGACGGCATCCTGCTGCGCGTGATGGAGGAAACCGTCGACGGCGAGTACCAGAACTACAAGGCGAACGACGGCGCGTTCGTGCGCAAGCATTTCTTCGGCAAGCACCCGAAGCTCCTCGAGATGGTTGCCAATATGACCGACGAGGACATCTGGCGGCTGAACCGTGGCGGCCACGACCCGCACAAGGTGTACGCCGCGTACGCCGCGGCCGTGAAGCACAAGGGCCAGCCGACCGTGATCCTCGCCAAGACCATCAAGGGCTACGGCTTGGGCAAGGCGGGCCAGGCGAAGAACCCGACGCACCAGCTGAAGAAGGTCGACCTCCAGACCATCAAGGAGGTGCGCGACCGCTTCCGCATACCGGTGCCGGACGACAAGCTCGAGGAGTTGCCGTTCTACATTCCGCCGGCGGACGCGCCGGAAATGAAGTATTTGCACGAGCGCCGCCAGGCGCTGGGCGGCTTCCTGCCGCAGCGGCGCCGCAAGGCCGACACGGTTCCAGCGGTGCCGCCGCTGTCGGCTTTCGACGCGCTGCTGAAGGCCTCGGGGGAGGGCCGCGAGATCTCGACCACGATGGCGTTCGTGCGCGCGCTGACCGCGCTCGTGCGCGACAAGGACATCGGCAAGCACATCGTGCCGATCGTCCCCGACGAGGCGCGCACCTTCGGCATGGAAGGCATGTTCCGCCAGCTCGGCATCTTCGCCGCCGAGGGCCAGAAGTACGAGCCGGTCGACAAGGACCAGGTGATGTACTACCGCGAGGACAAGCAGGGGCAGATCCTCGAGGAGGGGATCAACGAGGCCGGCGCATTCTCGTCGTGGATCGCGGCAGCCACCTCGTACAGCCACTCCAACCGCGTCACGGTCCCGTTCTACGTCTTCTACTCGATGTTCGGCCTGCAGCGCATCGGCGATCTCGCCTGGGCGGCGGGAGACCAGCGTGCGCGCGGCTTCTTGCTCGGCGCGACTGCGGGAAGAACCACGTTGAACGGCGAAGGGCTGCAGCACGAAGACGGGCACTCCCATGTCCTCGCCTCGGTGATCCCGAATTGCGTCTCGTACGATCCGACCTACGGTTACGAGGTGGCAGTCATCATCCAGGACGGCCTGCGGCGCATGGTGACCAACCAGGAAGATGTCTTCTACTACATGACCCTGATGAACGAGAACTACGAGCATCCGGCGATGCCGCAGGGGGTCGAGCAGGGAATCCTCAAAGGAATGTATTTACTTAGAGAAACAAAAACCAAAAATAAACTGCGAGTGCAATTGCTCGGCTCGGGCACGATCCTGCGCGAAGTGCTTGCCGCGGCCGATTTGCTCGAAGCCGACTGGGGCGTCGCCGCCGACGTGTGGAGCGCGACCAGCTTTACCGAGATGCGGCGCGACGGCCTGGCCGCCGACCGCTGGAACATGCTGCATCCCGAAGCGAAGCCCCGGGTTCCTTATGTCACCGATATTCTGCAAAAGCGGCCTGCCGGGCCGGTGGTCGCGGCGAGCGATTACATGAAGACATTCGCCGACCAGCTCAGGTCGTTCGTTCCCAAGGAGCGCGTTTACCGCGTGCTCGGCACCGACGGCTTCGGCCGCTCCGATACGCGTCCCAAGCTGCGGCACTTCTTCGAGGTCAGCCGCAACTTCGTTACCGTCGCTGCCCTGAAGGCGCTGGCGGACCAGGGCGAAGGCAAGGCGAAGAGCGTTGCCGACGCGATGAAGAAGTACGGCATCGATGCCGACAAGCCGGATCCGACGACCGTATGAGTCAAGTGGTTGTTCCCGACATCGGCGACTTCAAGGAAGTCGAGGTCATCGAAGTACTAGTCAAGCCGGGCGACGCCGTTTCCAAGGAGCAGTCGCTGATCACGCTGGAGTCGGACAAGGCGACGATGGAAATTCCTTCGCCGGCGGCGGGCGTGGTGAAGGAACTGAAGGTAAAGATGGGCGACAAGGTGTCGCAGGGCACGCCGATCCTCGAGCTCGATGCGGAGGAAAAGCCCAAGGCCGGAGAAAAGAAAGCTGAACCGAAACCCAAGGCCGAGGCGTCCAACGACCTAACCGTTCCCGTACCCGATATCGGCGACTTCAAGGAAGTCGAGGTCATCGAAGTGCTGGTGAAACCGGGCGATACCGTCGCCAAGGAGCAGTCGCTGATCACGCTGGAGTCGGACAAGGCGACCATGGAAATCCCCGCGCCGGCGGCCGGCGTGGTGAAAGAAATCAGGGTCAAGATCGGCGACAAGGTGTCCAAGGATTCGCCGATCCTGGTGCTTAGATCGAATGACCAGGCGCACACCGCGGCGCCGCAGCCGTCTCCTGCGAAAGCGGCGGTGCCTGCGCCGGCTCCCGCCGCTCCGGCGCCGGCCCCGCGCCCGGTGCCGCGCGAGCCGCAGGAGGAAACGACGACCAAGCCTCATGCCAGCCCGTCGGTGCGCAAGTTCGCGCGCGAGCTCGGCGTCGATCTGACGAAGGTGCGCGGCAGCGGGCCGAAGGGGCGCATCCTGCATTCCGACGTGCAGGCCTTCGTGAAGAGCGCGCTGCAAGGCGCACCCGCCGCGGCGCCCGCGGCGGCGAGAGGCGGCGGCGCGCTGCCGTTCAACCTGCCGCCCTGGCCGGAAGTCGATTTCGCGAAGTTCGGCCCGGTGGAGATCAAGCCGCTGTCGCGCATCCAGAAGCTATCGGGGCCTTACCTGCATCGCAACTGGATCTCGATCCCGCACATCACGCAATTCGACGAGTCCGACATCACCGATCTCGAAGCGTTCCGCAAGGCACAGACCGTCGAGACCGAGAAAAAAGGCTTCAAGCTGACGATGCTCGCCTTCATGATCAAGGCCTGCGTCACCGCGCTGCGCCAGTACCCGGTGTTCAACTCCTCGCTCGACAAGTCGGGCGAAAGCATCGTCATCAAGAAGTACTATCACATCGGCGTCGCCGTCGACACGCCGGGCGGGCTGGTCGTGCCGGTGGTCCGCGATGCGGACCGCAAAGGCGTGTTCGACCTCGCGCAGGAGCTCGCCGACGTCTCCAAGCTCGCGCGCGACGGCAAGCTCAAGCCCGGCGACATGCAGGGCGGCACGTTCTCGATTTCGAGCCTGGGCGGCATCGGCGGCACCGCCTTCACGCCGATCATCAATGCGCCGGAGGTGGCGATCCTCGGCGTCTCGCGCTCCGCATTCCGTCCCGTATTTGCCGGGAAGGACGAGAAGGGCAAAGATACCTTCAAAGCCCGGTTGATGCTGCCGCTTTCGCTGTCGTACGATCATCGCGTCATCGATGGCGCGACCGCCGCCCGCTTCTCCAGCTACCTCGTGTCGGTGCTCTCGGACATCAGAAAGTTGATTCTCTAGATGGCCGGAATCGAGGTGAAGGTCCCCGACATCGGGGACTTCAAGAACGTCGAGGTCATCGAGGTTCTGGTCAAGCCCGGCGACGCCGTGGCGAACGAGCAGTCCCTCGTCACGCTCGAGTCCGACAAGGCGACGATGGAGATTCCGTCGCCCGGCGCCGGAATAGTGAAGGAGCTGAGAATCAAAGTGGGTGACAAGGTTTCGCAAGGCTCGCCGATCCTGGTTCTTGAATCGGGTCAGGCCGAAAAAAAGCCGGAAGCGCCCAAGGCATTCCCCGCGCCCGCCGCAGCGCCCTCCACCTCTGCTGCCGCCGACCTGGAATGCGACGTCCTCGTCCTGGGAGCGGGGCCAGGCGGCTATTCGGCGGCGTTTCGTGCCGCGGACCTCGGACTGAAGACGGTGCTGGTCGAGCGCTATCCGACGCTAGGAGGCGTGTGCCTCAATGTCGGCTGCATCCCGTCGAAGGCGCTACTGCACACGGCGGCCGTGATGGACGCGGCGCGCGATCTCGCCGACCACGGCGTCACGTTTGGCGAGCCGAAGCTAGACCTCGCCAGGCTGCGCGCGTTCAAGGACAAGGTGGTCGGAAAGCTCACCGGCGGGCTCGCCTCGATGGCGAAGATGCGCAAGGTCACGGTCTTGCAGGGTGTCGGTGTTTTTATTGATCCGCATCACCTTTCCGTCGAAGGTAAAGACGGAAAGAAGACCGTGCGCTTCGCGTCCGCCATCATCGCCGCCGGCTCGCAGGCGGCGAAGCTTCCCTTCCTCCCCGACGACCCGCGCATCGTCGATTCCACGGCAGCGCTGGAACTCAAGGGCGTGCCGAAAAAGATGCTGGTGATCGGCGGCGGCATCATCGGCCTGGAGATGGGCACCGTCTACTCGACGCTCGGCACGCGGCTCGACGTGGTCGAGATGATGGATGGGCTGATGCTCGGCGCCGACCGCGATCTGGTCGCGGTGTGGCAGAAATTCAATGCCGGCCGCTTCGACGAAGTGATGCTGAAGACCAAGACGACAAAAGTCGAAGTCGCAAAGGATGGCATCAAGGTTTCGTTCGACGGCAAGGACGCGAAGACCTACGACCTGATCCTGGTGTCGGTCGGCCGCGTGCCGAACGGCAAGAGGATCGGGGCGGATAGAGCCGGCATTCAGGTGGATGAACGCGGCTTCATTTCCGTGGACAGCCAGATGAGAACGAACGTCTCGCACATCTTCGCTATCGGCGATATCGCGCGCAACCCGATGCTCGCGCACAAAGCGGTGCACGAGGGCCATGTCGCAGCCGAGGCGGCCTCCGGCCGCAAAGCGCACTTCGACGCGCGCGTCATTCCCTCGGTGGCCTTTACGGACCCCGAGATCGCCTGGGCCGGCGTCACCGAGGACGAGGCGAAAAAGAACGGCGTGCAGATCGGCGTGGCGAAATTCCCGTGGGCGGCCTCGGGGCGGGCGATTGCCAACGCGCGCGAGGAAGGCTTCACCAAGCTGATCTTCGACGGCGAGACGCACCGCATCGTCGGCGGCGGCATCGTCGGGGCCGGCGCCGGCGACCTGATCAGCGAGATTGCGCACGCGATCGAGATGGGGTCCGACGCGACCGACCTCGGCAAGACCATCCACCCGCATCCGACGCTCAGCGAATCGGTCGGCATGGCGGCGGAACTGTTCGAGGGCGTTTGCACCGACCTGCCGCCGCAGCGCAAGAAGTGAATCAAGATCAACTAAAAAAACTGGTTGCGGACGCAGCGCTGAGGCACGTCGTGGAAGATCGCGTGGTCGGCGTCGGCTCGGGCTCCACCGTGAATCTCTTCATCGATGCGCTGGCCTCGATCAAGGGCCGCATCGAAGGCGCGGTGGCCGCCTCCGACGCGAGCGCCGAACGCCTCCGGAAGCACGGCATCCGCGTCTTCGACCTGAATAGCGTCGATGAGCTGCCGGTCTACGTCGACGGCGCCGACGAGGTGACCGAGCACCTGCACATGATCAAGGGCGGCGGCGGCGCGCTGACGCGCGAGAAGATCATCGCCGCGGTGGCGCAGAAGTTCGTCTGCATCTGCGACGCCTCCAAGCTCGTGCCGGTGCTCGGCAGGTTCCCGCTGCCGCTCGAGGTGGTCCCGATGGCGCGCAGCTACGTCGGCCGCGAGATGCTGAAGCGGGGCGCGCAGCCGGTGCTGCGCGAGAACTTCAAGACCGACAACGGCAACCTGATCATCGATTGCCACGGCCTGACGCTGCTCGACCCGCCCAAACTCGAGGCCGAGCTCAATAATATCGCCGGCCTGGTGACGAACGGCATCTTCGCGCGGCGGCCGGCCGACGTGCTGCTGCTCGGGGAAGCGTCTGGCGTGCGCACCCTCAAAAGAAAATAGCTATTTACTTCGTTGGCGGGACGTAGCCGGAGGCGACTTCGGCGCCTTCGCCGAAGAAGTGGCGCTCGGTCTGCTCCATCAGGTACTTGCGGGCCTTGGGATCGGCGAGGTTAAGCCGGTTCTCGTTCACCAGCATGGTCTGGTGCTTCAGCCATTGCTGCCAGGCTTCCTTCGACACGTTTTCCCAGATCCGCTGGCCGAGCGCCCCGGGGTAGGGCGGGAAATTGAGCCCTTCGGCCTCGCGGCCGAGCTTCACGCACTTCACCATTCGCGCCATGGCGTGAATTATATTCTCTTGAGGAACACCTTCGAGCCGCGGCGCCAGTTGTAGAGCGCTTGGCGGCGCTGCGGCAGGGCCGACACGTCGGCGGCGCGGAACCCCTGCTCGAGGAACCAGTGGGCGGCGCTGGTGGTCAGCGCGAAAAGCCGCCGCAGGCGCAGCGCCTTGGCGCGCTCCTCGCAGGCCTTGAGCAGCCGCTCGCCGTAGCCCGCATCCCGGTACTCCCCGGCCACGGCCAGGCAAGCGAATTCCGCGCTCTTCTCCTCGGGGATCGGATACAGCGCCGCGCAGCCGACGATCGTGCCGTCGTGATCCACCACCAGGAAGTTGCCGATCTCGGCCTCCAGCAGCTCGCGGCTGCGCTTCACCAGCGTGCCGTCGGCCTCCAGCGGCTCGATCAGCTCGAGCATGCCGCGCACGTCCTCGATGCGTGCCGGGCGCAGCTTTTCCACCGCATCCGCCGTGATCATCGTGCCGACGCCGGTGTGGGTAAACAGCTCGAGCAGCAGCGCGCCCCGCACGCTGCGCGTGATTACGTGCGCGCGCGCGACGCCGCCACCGACGGCGCGCACGGCGTGCTCGATGGCGCGAACGCTCTGCGGCGTGAGCGGGGCTTTCTTCGCGAGCGTTTCGGCTTCGCGCGCCGTCAGCTCGCCCAGCACCTCGCCCTTTCGGTTCGTGGGCAGCCGGTCCGTGTACAAAAGCAGCTTGTCGGCTTTGAGCGACATGGCAACGTTTTCGGCGATGTCCTCCCACGCCAGATTGAAGACCTCGCCGGTCGGCGAGTAGCCGATGTGCGGCACCAGCACCACTTCGCCGGCGTCGAGCCGCCGCGCGATCGCGGCGGCGTCGACCTTGCGCACCGTTCCCGTGTACTGGAAATCCGTCCCCTTCAGCACGCCGATGGGGCGCGCAGTGATGAAGTTGCCCGAGGCGACCCGAATCTGCGCCCCGGCCATCGGCGAGCCCGGAAGCCCCTGGGACAGCTGGGCCTCGAGCTCCACGCGCAGCACGCCGGCGGCGTGCTTCACCGCCATCAGCGCTGCATCGTCCGTGATCCTCAGGCCCTGCGCGTAGCGCGAGCGCAAGCCCTTCGCCTTCAGCTCGGCCTCGATCTGCGGCCGGGCGCCGGGCACCAGCACCAGCCGGATGCCGAGGGCGGCGAGCAGATTCACGTCGTGAATGAAGCTCGCAAAGCGCGCGCGCTCGGCGAACATCTCGCCGCCGAAGCCGACGACGAAGGTGCGCCCGCGGAACGCGTGCACGTACGGCGTGACCTGACGCAGCCAGCGCACGAAGGCTTCCGGGTGTTGCGGTACCGCCACGGGCTCCTCGAGTTGTAATTTTTCCAAATTCTAACTAAAAGTCTCCTCGCAACGCGCCGAGCGCGGCGAGCCCGGCGAGCGCCGCGGTCTCGGTCCGCAGGACGCGCGGACCGAGCCTGGCCGGCACGAAGCCGCTTTCCAGAAAGGCGGCTTCCTCCTCCGCATTGAATCCCGCCTCCGGCCCCGCGGCGATCGTCACGGCCCGCTCGATTCTCACTTTCGAGAGCGCGAGCTCGGCGCGCGGAGAAAGCAAGATTTTTGTCCCTTCACCGTCTTCGCGGTACTCGGCCGCGTTCACCATCGGGTGCACTGCGGGTACCTGGTTGCGCCCGCATTGCTCGCAGGCAGCGATCGCGATTTTTTGCCAGTGAGCATGGCGCGCCGCGGCGCGCTCGCCCTTGGGCCGCGCCACGGACGCCGCCGCCAGCACCGGCCTGATCTCGGCCACGCCCAGCTCGACCGCCTTGCGCACCGTAAAGTCCATGCGCTCGCCGGAGGATACGCCCTGCACGAGCACCATACGCAGCGGCGACTCGCGCTCGATGGCGCGATGCTCCAGCACGTCGACGCTCATGCGAAGGCGCTCGATGGCCGCGACACGAGCCGCATACTCTCCGCCGCGACCGTTGAAGAGCGTGATCGCGTCACCAGCGCGCACGCGCAGCACGTGCACTGCATGGTGCGCCGCGTCCTCCGGCAGCACGCAAGTGCCGCCGGCGCGCAGCGCAGCGTCCACGTAAAAGCGCGGGGCGCGGGCAGCCGTATCCTTCATGGTAGGATTTTTACATGAAGGCGCCGGACTTCGATCTGCTGGGCGTCGACGGCAAGCGCCACAACCTCGTCGCCGTGCGCGGCCCGAACGGGCTGGTGGTGATGTTCATCTGCAACCATTGTCCGTACGTCAAGGCGGTCATCGACCGCATTGTCCGCGACTGCAGGGACCTCTCTGCACAGGGGGTCGGCTCTGTAGCCGTGATGTCGAACGATCCCACCGAGTATCCGGAGGACTCCTTCGAGAACATGAAGCGCACCGCCCGCGAGAAAGGTTTTGCGTTTCCCTACCTTCTCGACGAGACGCAGGATGTGGCGCGCGCCTACGGCGCAGCGTGCACGCCGGATTTCTTTGGCTTCAACGCCGCCCTCGAGCTGCAGTACCACGGCAAGTTCGATGGCCTGTTCGACACGATGGTGCAGATTGCAACCAAGGGCGTCGGGCCTAAGCAGCAGATCGCGTCGATCGGCTGCTCCATCAAATGGAAGAAATGAAGGCGGCCTGCAGGATGATTCAACCCTTTCTTGGATGCCCGGGCATCAGCTCATAAGGGTGCACCCAGCCGGGAAGCGCGCGTATGCGCTCCAGCCAGGCGTCGACACTCGGGTAATCCGACCAGCGGATGCCGAACTCATCGGGCCAGTAGAGATAGCCGCACAAGGACAGATCGGCAATGGTCGGTCTGTCGCCGATGGCGAAGCTTCTATTCTGCAAGTGAGAATCCAGGATCCCCAGCGAGGCCTTCATACGCCCGCGCAGGAAGTCGTGCACTTGAGGCTCGCCGACTTTCGCCAGGTGCACCATGTAGCGCAGCGTGGCAATGTAGCTGGTGAGCTTGTGGTTGTCCCAGAACATCCAGCGCAGGATCTCGCGTCGCTCGTCCTCGTTGCCGCCGGCGAATTTGCCGAAGTGCGCGGCAAGGTAATGCAGGATCACGCCTGACTGGCTGAGGCGCTTGCCGCGATGCTCGAGCACCGGCACCTCACCCATTTCGTTGACCGCGCGGTACTCGGGCGTTCGGGTCTCGCCGCCAAAGAAATCCACCCACCGCGGCTCCCACTTCGCAGCGCATAGGTTGAGCATGAGCGCGACCTTGAACGCGTTACCCGACTGGGCGAAGCAATAAAGCTTGAATTCTGCCATCAATGGTTGTCGCGCGGCACGAAGGCGCCGCTCTTGCCGACGAGGAAATCGAGGTCGGCGCCTTCGCTCGCCTGCAGCACGTGGTCGAAGTACAGCTTCCAGTAGCCGCGCTCGAGCGGCGGCGGCGGCAGCTTCCAGCTCTTCCTTCTCTTGAGCAGAACGTCTTCCGCCACCAGGAGCACCAGCCTGCGCTTTTCGACGTCCAGCTCGATCATGTCGCCGTTCTCGACCAGCGCGAGCGCGCCGCCCGCCGCGGCTTCGGGGCAGACGTGCAGCACCACGGTGCCGTAAGCAGTCCCGCTCATGCGCGCGTCCGAGATGCGCACCATGTCGGTGACGCCTTTCTTCAGCAGCTTGGGCGGCAGCGGCATGTTGCCGACCTCGGCCATGCCGGGGTAGCCCTTGGGGCCGCAGTTCTTGAGCACCATCATGCAGTTCTCGTCGATGTCGAGCTTGGGGTCGTCGATGCGGCGGTGGAAGTCCTCGATGTCCTCGAACACCACCGCGCGCGCGCGGTGCTTCATGAGTTTCGGCGTCGCCGCGGAGGGCTTGATGATGGCGCCCTCGGGGCAGAGGTTGCCGCGCAGCACCGCGATGCCGGCGTCCTTCTTGAACGGCGACTT
>Ga0209701_10003652_pt1 | contig 10072 bp, 7 predicted proteins | sample CZO8metaG_4_FD_188356 | JGI IMG/M metagenome (GOLD analysis project Ga0209701, IMG submission 188356) | Vadose zone soil microbial communities from the Eel River Critical Zone Observatory, Northern California, USA - CZOApr15con2H3.8 metaG... | ecosystem: Environmental > Terrestrial > Soil >...
CACCATCCGGAGCGGTCCGAGACGAAGAAGAGGTCGCCGTCGGGACTCCACTCCGGCTGGAAGATCGATTCTCGAGGGCCGCCCGCCACGTGCCGAGGCGTGCCGAGGGACCCGTCCGAGTGGAGGTCGGCAACCCAGAGGTCCGTCCCGTCCCACGGCATGCGGGGGTGGTCCCATGTCGTCCAGGCGAGTTGGCTTCCGCCCGGGCTCGGACGCGGGAACGAGTAGAAGTCGTGCCCGCCGGCGATGATCCGGGGCTCGGCGGAACCGTCGACGGGGAGACAAACAAGTTCGTTGATCACGCCCTCCGGGATGTGGCGCTCGCGCACGCAGAACAGCAGATCGCCGCCCGGGACCACCCTGAGGTCGGCGTAGCGGAGACTTCCCTGCCGCGAGGCCTCCATCGTGATGGGGGTGATGGCCACGCCCTCAACAATTCGGTAGAGCCGGTCGTCGGCGAGGTTGGAGGCCACCAGGACACCCCCAGCCACAACGTAGGCACCGCCGCCGTACTCGTGAACGCGCGAACCGACGTCGAAGGCCGGGGGGAGCACATCTCTCTTCCCGCCGCCGGAGGTCCATCGCACGAGGGCGGTCCGGCCCTCCTCCTCCGGACGGCTCTCCAGCCAGTAGACGGCTTCGCCCTCGACGCGGACGTCGTCGTAGGCGACGGTCCGCCTCGCCACTTGCTCGGCGCTGATCGGCGAGTCCCAGCGCCCGTACGGAGCCACCCTCTTCGACATGGGACTCCCGATCAGAACGAGCTGACGAGCTGCTCGTCGAGCTCTGCAACCGCTCTGGTTCGCTGCCACGGATCCATAGCAGCCCGGAGCTCCCGGACGCGTTTCAGCCCCATCATCGAGCTTGCCTGCAGAGCAGCCCGGAGCGACTCCCCCGCCAATCGACACGCCTCATCAATGTCTTGCCTCTGCACCGCGACCCATCCCAACTCAACGAGGATCTCGGAGCGTCGCCGGGTGCACCCGGAAGAATCGCACCCGGCCGAGAGGGATGTTATCGCCCCGCTCAGCGCACGCTCTGCCGCCCTGGTCTTCCCCAATCGCCGATAGCAGGAGCCGGCGACAACCTGCAGTCTCCCGGCGTCGAAATGGAACATCCACGGAGGATCCTCCCCGGTTCCAGTCCGATCCATCGCAGCCTGGGCACGCGTCAGAGCTTGGTAGCAGCTCTTGTTCTCTCCCAGGGTCGCAAGAGCTTGCGCCTGGAGCCCGGCCAGCCAGGCGACAATGGTGTCCGTTGCTTTGGGCTCGGCTGCCTCGCTCGCCTCCTCTACCAGAGCGAGTGCATCCCTGGTCCTTCCGTCGGCGGCTCGAATGATGCTCTTGAATCCCTGAAGGTACGCCCCCAGAGCCGAGTCTCCAGCTTCCCGGGAGGCCACACCGGCCAAGACGTAGTAGTGCTCCCCAGATCGCCGGTCGTTCAAGTCGTAGGAGAGCCAAGCCGCGTGGCCCGCCGTCTCCGTGACGATCGCAGCCAAGCGGCGCCGGAACTCTTGACGCTGGGTGTCGTGCAGCAGGATCTTCGCGAGGCGAAGGTGGCCTGTGACGGCTTGGATGAGTTCCTCAGACGTCAACCCGTGGTAGAGCTCGCGCTGCGCCGCGGTGACAATCTCCAGGTGGTTGATCGTTGCCGAGTCCACGTCACCGGGCCGTTTCATGATTCGCGACAGCCGGTGCAGCGGCTCGCCGTCCGAAAGCTCGAGGAGTGGAGCGAGAGCGGCTATCCCCACAGCTCCGGCGAGCTGCTTGAGGAACTCCCGCCGGTTGCCCACACTGACGCCCCATTCGCCTAACAGCTGCTCCAGATGCGAGACCCGAACTTGAGGGGCCGGGTGATCGGCTCGATCGGTTTCGAGAACGGATGGGCTGAGCTTCAAGATTTCGCAGACCCGCTCACAGTGAAAGCCACTGGGCTTCTGGTGCCCGTTCTCCCAACGGCTGACTGTGGTTTCACTCACGCCCAAGACTGCGGCAAGCTTCGAGGCCTTCCAGCCCTTCGCGAGCCGGGCAACTCTCAGCAATTCCCCTATCGCTGCACGGTTGCCACTCTCCACGTTGCACCCCCGACCCTGGTTGTCGCCATGACTGTAGTTGTCGTTTCTTGTCGTCGGTGACGTCGAACGACACCTGACGATAGGCCCAAATCGGCTCCGCCCGCACCACTGTGATGCTTTCATGGGCGCATGACAACCACCGGGAGGGGGGCGACACCGCATCAGCCACGGGGGGACACGGGCAAGGAGAGAAAGGCGCGTTCCCGGGGGCTTTTTCCTGTCCGCTCGGAATCTCCAGGATTCGAGCGTGAGCTTGCGACGTTCTGCTTCGCTTCAGGTCCTCGGGACCGGGGGGCGCCAGGGAGGGGGACCGCTCTGTTCCGGGGAGACGGGGCGGTCCTCCGACCCGGCGGCCAGGGACGCCAGAGGTCTGGACACCTCGCCTGGGGTGGTGAGCATCCGCGATGGTGCATGGGTTTGGGCTTGGGGACGTGTCCACGGGGTCCCAGAAGAGGGCCGGGAGCCTCTGTCACCCGGGGCGACCCGGAGTGCCGGGATGCGGCACGAGGGCTCCGGCGTTGCTCCGGGAAGCCTTGGTGTCGACCCCTCGACCCGACTCCCCATATCTCCGCTAACAACTGAGAGTTCCCCCAGATAGAGTGTTGTAATTATCTGACTAAATGCTTGCCTATATGCGGGTGGAATTATAGAGTCTGGTTTGTGGAAACCATGCCGGGCGGGCCGCAGGAAGAAGACCGGGAACCCCTGGTCGAGGTCACCCCGCCCGAGGGGATCCCGATCGGCTCCCGCCTGGTGATGCGGCGCTTCGGCACGGAGGTGGGCATCTTCGCCGGGTCGATGGCGATGTTCAGCTTCAACGTCAACGACAAGGTGGGCCGCGACCTGGCGATCGCCACGCTGTCGAGGACGGGTCTGGCCGACAACGACGAGATCGCGGCGGCTTTCGGCGTGCACCGCAACACGGTGGGCCGGATGGCCAAAAAGGTTACGGCCCTCCGGGAACAAGTGAACGCAAAACGGCGCTAACGGTAGGGCCTTCTACCGCTGGGCGAGAGGCAGGCGGCGGATCCGGAATCTGTCATCCTCCATCACGACGATGCATCCGTGTTCCAGCGCCTCTCGCCGGGCCGGCAGGTTGGCGACTACGAGCGTCGCCTGCCGGAGCGGAAGCCGTCCTGTGCCCCTCCGCAGGATGATCACCGAGGGGCCCCCATCATCGGGCACATTACCGGGCGGGTCTTGCGGGACAGGCCGGAGCCAGTAGTCACTGGGCGCCCCGCCGGCTCTTGGCTCCGCCCGGTAGTGGATCCCCTTACGGGACGCCGCGGCCCACCAGATTTCAGACCGGCCCACCCCCGCCCAGCATCCGGTTGAGACAGCCGACGACATCCTCCACGACGCGGCGCCGCAGGTCGAACGCCGGATCGCCGGGAGGTCCGGCCACCTGGGCCTCCATACGGCAGTGACCACCGGCAACATCGCTCAACACGATGCAGCCCACGTCGCCCAGGTGCGAGTGGCGGACGACCCACCCCAGGACCCCCGGCTCGGGGATGCTGCCCAGAGATACCCCAGGGGGCAGTGCCAGCCCGGCCCCCGCCCCTGCCGAAGCCCCACTGCTGCCGGTGGAGGCCCGGGGCTGATGGGGGTGCAGGATCTTGCCGCCGAAGAGCACCTCCATGCCCACCTCCAGGTCACTCTTGGCCAGAATGGTTTCGATGGTGGAGCCCGCCAGCTCGTCAGCCATCTCGAGGATGTCGTCCACCACCTCCCGCAGGCTGACCAACTGCAGGCTGAGCCGGTCCACCTCCCGCCGTTGGCGGGGGGTGAGTGTCTGGGCGCCCCAGCGACGCAGCTGCCGGTCGTACAGGTCGATGTCCTCCCGGGCCTTGCCGAAGACCTCGCACGTGCGCTCGACCGTCTCGCCGTCGAGGACGTAGGGGCCATGCTTTGCTTCCAGCAGGAGGGCGTACTGCTCCCGGGCGCCGACCAGGCCTTCGTCGATCAGGGATGCGATCAGACCGAGCCGACTGATCGGCTGCCAGACCGGCTCGGATGCGGTGCCGCCCACCCGGGTCAGATCCTCCCCGCCGGCACCGCGTCCCCCGGCTCCCGCAGCGGCCGGCGGGCTCCCCCCAGATCGGGCAGGTGGAAGCTGTATTGGCCGTCGACGTTGATGTGGTTGCGCACGTACACCGACAGGCGGGCGGCGTCCTCATCCCGCACCTCCTCGCCCTGGGCCCGCAGGCGGGCGAGTGCCAGGTCGATGTAGACGGTGTTCCACAGGGCGATGCAGTTGAGCAGCAGGCCCAGGGCGCCCAGCTGGTCCTCCATGCCGTCCTGGTAGGACTGGGCCAGCTCACCCTTGCCCCCGTGGAAGAGTCGCCGAGCCAGATCGTGGCGGCCCTCCTGCAGGTTACGTATGCCCTTGATCTGGCGGCGGTAGGGCTCCTCGTCCACATAGGAAAGGATGTGCAGCGTCTTGAAGATCCGGCCGTAGTGGGCGAGGGCATCCCCCAACGCCGTCAGGGCGCCGCCCCGCGCCAGCATGCGCAGCACGTCGTGGGCGCTGACCGCCCCGGTGTGCACCGATGCCACCAGGCGCAGGATCTCGGGCCACTGCGAGCGGATCCGCCCCAGGTCGATGCGGCCCCGCAGCGCCGAGAACAGGGCGCCGTAGTCAGCGGCGGTGTCGATGCGCCACAGACGGGCGTCGGGCAGGTCGGCGGGCTGGGGCCGATAGTCGAAGCCCAGCAGGGCCAGCAGCCCGAAGACGACGTCGCTGTAGGAGCCGGCGTCCGAGATGACCACCTCCGGGCGCTGCCCGGCCTCCTGGCGGTAGATCAGGTCGATGATGTGCAAAGAGTCCCGGGGCGTGCCGGACACCACCATGCCGGCCAGCCCCATGCCCTGGTCGTTGAGCATGTTGAGCCAGGTGGCCCCCCGCCCCCGGCCGAAGTACCGGGGGTTGGGCCGGGCGGCGATGCTGGGCACGCCCACAACGAAGCGCATGCCGTCGACGCCGGCGATCAGGCCGCCGCCCAGGGCCTCGGCAAAGGCGATCCCGGCCTGGGCACCCACCAGCTCGCCGGCGGCCGCGGCGTAGGTCTCGGCCCGCAGGTAGTTCTGGTCGACATGGCTGATCCGGCTGACGGTCAGCGCCTTGATCCCCGGGTTGGCCACCGAGACGTAATCGATGTTGAGCCCCTGGGCGACAACAGCGGCGGCGATGCTCACGTGGAGGTTCTCCATGCGCACGTCGCCGCCCGACAGCGGATCGAAGGCCGCCAGGAAGCCCGGGACCCAGCTCATCACCTCCAGCACCAGCTCGCCGATGTCCACCATGGGCAGCAGTGCGTCCACCCGGGCCCGCAGGCGCGTGAGGCTGGGGGGATCGGCGAGACCTTCCAGCTTGGCGGCGTGCAGGCGGCCCTCCGCGTCGATCGCCGCGTCCACCCCCGGCTGCAGCCGGCTGGCGATGTCCCGCAGCTGGCCGTCAAGGCGGCCCGCAAGCTCGGCGAGCAGCTCCTCGGGGTCCTCGGGCAGCTGGAGGGCGTTGAGCACGGAGCCCTTCACGGCCAGCCAGGCATCGCCGCTCAGCAGCCGGGCCCGGGGATCCGCCCAGCGGAAGGATCCGGGGGCGAAGATGTCCCGGCGCACCAGGGCCTGGTGGAACTGTTCCAGCAGGCAGAAGACATATCCCGCCCGGTGCACGGTGCCCTCGGGCCGGCCGGCGGGGAAGACAACCCGCCGCCAGGCGGCCGGCACCAGGTCGGCGGCGATCTTTCGGGCATCCAGGTGCCCGGCGGGCACGGCAACCGTGGCGCGTACCTCCATCAGGGCCGGCAGGGCGGTGACCGCCTCCAGCAGGGTCCGGGCCTCCGCCTGAGCGCCGAAGCGCACGGTCTCCAGCAGCCGGGGCAGGAAGCTGCGCACCAGCGGGTAGCGGGCCACCAGCGACCCCCGCCACTCGGCGTCGGGGTCCTCGTTCGGGGCGGGGGCCACCTGGCGCAGGTTGGCCACGGCCGCCCGGACATCGGCCTGGGGGACGGCCTGCTCGATTGCCCTCCAGATGGCAGCGGCGGACAGCGGTGTTCCCGCATCGACCAGACGAAGGAGTGCCTCCATGGCCACCGCCAGCCGCCCCGCGTCCCTGCTCACGTCGGGGTAGCGGCGCAGGGTCTCCTCCCGGGACTGGCGCCGGGCCCGGGCGAGCAGGTCCGTGGTCATCATCAGGTCGAAGACCTCCAGGGCGTCGTCGATCGCCCGGGCGTTCAGGTGCCCAAGTGTGGCCACGAGGATGGCCACCTTGCGGGCATGGCGGTGACGCCGCAGGGCGGGCGCCTTGGCGGCCATCCCGTAGCGGGCCAACTGCAGGAGCCGGCGTGGCGGCACCTGCGTCACCGGGATGTCCCCGAGCCCGAAAGCGTCGATCTCCACCACGCGCCCCAGCGCCCACACCATCGACTTGCCCGATGCCGTCGTGGGTCCTCGGCGCAGCCGCTCCAGCCCCGAAACCTGGGCTCCCTCGGGGACCCCCAGCAGCCCCATCAGCTGCTCGGCCTGGGTGGGTGTGGCCCGGGTCGCCAGCAGCTCGTAGAGCTGGTTCTCGGCCTCGTCGTGCACCCTGGCGACCAACCGGTCGAGGGTGGTCGGCCCCGGGAGTAGGACCTTGTGTTCGCGCAGCCAGGTCACCGAAGCGTCGAGCACCGTCTGAGGGCCGTCGCCGGTGGTCCACACCCGATCGTGGATCCAGGAGGCGAGTTGCGCCTCGGCGTCGGCGAAGGAATGCCATCCGTAGGCCCGGGCCAGCTCCCACTGGTGCTCCAGCGGAGTCTTCCTGCGCCCGGGGTAGTGCTTCAGGCAGGAGGAGTCCTCGATGCCCAACTGGCGGGCCACGAAGTCCACAACCGAGGTCGGGACGTCAATGGGATCTTCGAGGAAGGTGCCGATCAGGCGCACGGTCACCAGCTGCACGGCGAAGCCCAGGCGGTTGTGGTCTCCCCGGCGTTTGGCGACCCGTTGGCGGTCAGTGTCGCTGAGGTAGGCGAAGCGCTCCAGCTCGGCCAGCGTGGGCACCCCGGCGAACCGCCCGAGACACGCATCGATCTGGGTGGGGTCCTCCTCGCGCACTGTGAAACCCTACGCTTCGCGCCCGCACGCCGGAAACAGGTCCACCGGGTGGGCACTCGCTTAACGCCGTTTTGCGTTCACTTGCTCCCGGAGGGCCGGACCTCACAGGAGCCCGCTGGGGGCTGGAAGGAGCGGAGGCCGTCTTGAAGCTGCGAGCCTTACGCAGCAACGGAGATTGGGATGCGTACTGGCGCTTCCACCTGCGGCAGGAGCGCAGGCGGGTCCACGAGTCACGCTACGCCAACGGGGTGATCCCACGGGCTGCGTAGCTCCCTCAGAAAGAGCCGCACCCAACTGATTCAACATGTCATGTCCTGTCCTAATGCCCGGTTGCTGTGGAGTCAGGACAGGAGGACTTGAGGGGGCACCAGGCACAGCTGGGGTTGCCCGTGGTCTTCAGTTCATCGAAAGGAAGGGTGCTGGCTCTACAAATATGCTCGGCACCCTGAATGACCCGTCCGACTTCAGTGATTAGCATTTCAGTAGATACCTGGAGGGCATCTAGAAAGCCCAGGTCAGGGTAGTACAGGGCAATTTGTGCCGGCGCAATGCTGCGGACCAGAGTCTCTAGCAATGCGTAGAAAACCAATTCGTCGCGATGGTGTGCGTGTGGCAGGCCGCTCTTAAACTCCACGAGTTTCGAGCCTCTACGATTCCCCTGAGCCACGCCCAGCGCAAAATCCACCTTGGCCTGAAGGATCGCTCGACCCGCGACCAAGCTGACCTTGAGGGTCATCTCTGTTCGAGGGATAGATCGGCGGTCGATCTGAGGCCAGTCTGCCTCAAACTTGGTTACGGCATCAGCCACGTCTCGCAGAAGATCATGCCGGCCATCGTCGGACATGTCGCTTAAGGCTTCGCCTAGACCCCTCTTTACATCATTCTCAATAAAGTACTGGGCTGCCTGTTCCGCCAAGTCGAATGGGCTTAGGTGATTGGTGCCGAGGATGGACCTCTCAATGGCTCGGTGGATTAGCGTTCCTCGTGCCGTGGCTGGCGTCCATTCGAATGGCTCCTGCTTACGTGCCGCAAAACCCGCCTCGCAAGTTAGTGCTTCCTGTATATCGTACTTGCTTGCCCAGAGTCGTTCTCCGGGAGGGAGTGTTTGAACGATGGGTCCCAGTCCTGACTCCAGTGTGTCCCTGAGCAATGTCGCAAGGCCGGGTTCTTCCTCTTGGCCGAGGCCGGAGGCGACGAGGGTATCCAGGATCTGCTGCTGACGGTCGTTGAGTGCGGTCATGTCAGGTCTTGTAGGTCTTTCCAGAGTTGGGCGGCAACTTCACGGTCAGTGAGAATTGTAGTGGTAATTGGTTAGCGCCCCATTCGAGGACGGCTTAGGGAAGCCTCAGGACAGGAAGGTTGAGGCGGGCTACCATCGGCACGGGCGAACGGATGAGCTCGCCCAGGATCGCCATGGCGTCGCCTCCCTGCTGGGCGGTGGTTCGCAGCACGCTCACAAGCCGTTCGTGGGTGCGAGCACCCCTTGTTGGTCCGGCTGCCGCCCCAGACCTTGCGGTTGACGACTCCCGGTCGGATGCCTTGCTCTGCCCGGTAGTTGGTGGCATCCACCCCCTCGTGGCACAGGAAGGTGAGCAGGGCGGGTGCCTCGTGGCGCAGGTGCTTGAGCAGGCGGCGGTTCTCCTCGGTGGCCCCGGCGGGCGACCAACGACTGCACCCGGGCCTGCCGGGCGGCCGTCGCTTCCTCCAGCTCCGCCTGGGGGATGACACCTGCATCCCGGCGGTCCCGCAGGGCGACGGCGTCGAGTAGGACGTCGCGGAGCAGGACGGGAACCTTGGAGTACCCCCGCACCTTGGCCTCGATCAGCCCGGTCGCCCGCCGGAGCAGGTGAGCCTTATGAGGAGTTCCTCATAACCACGATTCTCTGGAGGCCGTGATTATGTTGGGGCGGGGAGCGCCCACGGGGGCGTACTTGCCTTCTGTGGTGGGCCTCGCGGCCTGATGTGTTCCACATAATCCTGGACTCCTGACCGATCCTGCTCCTTCCCGACGATGGGCGTCGGGAGGAGGGAGGGTCGTTGATGAGCGATCGATGTGGCGTAGTGGTGGAGGGCCCGTTGGCTCCATTTGCCGACGTTGTCAGCTCGGTCGGCTTGGCTACCAGGACCTGCAGGCTGTCCGGCACATGGGCCTTCTCGCCCATTTGAGCGAATGGATGGGGCGGCGGGAGGTCGTGCCGGCCGAGCTCGGCGCTGAGAGCATTGCGGAGTTCTTCCTTGAGAGAAGGCGATCGGGCCACCGTTGGCTCGTGACGCCCCGGGCAGCCCGGCCGCTGCTTGCTTACCTGCGGCAGGCAAAGGTCGTCCCCATGGGTTCACCCGTGCCCCGCTCGGCCCGGTCGATGATCTCCTGGATCGCTACCGAAGGTTCCTGCTGGACCAGCGGGGCCTGACCGAGGCCACCGTGGCCCACTACGGGGTCTCCGCCCGGTTGCTCTGCGACGCAGTGGGTGCTGGGCACAGCGGTGCTCTGTAGTCTCACCGCCGCCGACGTGAGCAGGCTCGTGACCGATGCGCCGGCCCGTCAAGCAGTCGCCCCGGGAGCTGGTCTCGGGGTTGCGGTCTTTCCTGCGCTTCCTCCACGTGGAAGGCGTGACGGCGGGACCCTTGGCGCAGGCAGTGCCGCCGTATGCCTCGTGGAGGGCAGCCGGGTTGCCGAAGGCGTTGACCCCTGATCAGGTCCAACGTCTCCTGAGCAGCTGCGACCGGCGCACCGCCAAGGCCGGCGGGACTACGCCGTGCTGGTGCTGCTGGCCCGGCTCGGGACTCCGGGCCGGAGAGGTCGCCGGCCTGCGACTGGAGGACTTCGACTGGCATGCCGGCGAGTTGGTCGTCCACGGTAAGGGCCCTCGGGTAGAACGCCTCCCGTTGCCCGCCGATGTGGGT
>Ga0209701_10003660_pt1 | contig 10064 bp, 13 predicted proteins | sample CZO8metaG_4_FD_188356 | JGI IMG/M metagenome (GOLD analysis project Ga0209701, IMG submission 188356) | Vadose zone soil microbial communities from the Eel River Critical Zone Observatory, Northern California, USA - CZOApr15con2H3.8 metaG... | ecosystem: Environmental > Terrestrial > Soil >...
TAGACTTGCAGCCGGGTGGCCCAGGGGAAGTCCGCGACTCGCCTGTTTGGGCGCGAGCGCGAGATCGCGTTCGTCCAGGATCTGATCAATCGCGCCGGCACGGCCGGGAGCGCACTGGTGGTGCGCGGCGAAGCCGGCATCGGCAAGTCGTCGCTTCTGGCGGAGGCAGCCTCACGGGCCCGCGAGCGCGGAATGCTGGTGTTGACCACGGCAGGCGCTCAATCAGAAACGCATCTGCCATTTGCCGCTCTCCACCAGCTGCTTCGTCCTGTACTCGGCGGAATGAGCGGTCTGGAACCCATGCAGCGGGCGGCCCTCAGCTCCGCCTTTGGACTGACTGACTCGGTGGCATCGAACCTATTCATGGTCGGGCTGGCGGTCCTCGAGCTCATCGCTGAAGCCGCCACCCGGTCGCCGGTGTTCGTCGTCGCGGACGAGGCCCAATGGCTTGATCCTTCGTCCTGCGTGACGCTCGCCTTTGTCGCGCGGCGGATCGAAGCCGAGCCGATCGTCATAGCGTTCGGAGTCAGGGACGGACTCGACAACCACATCGACGGGACAGGAATCCCCGAGCTGCGCCTGGGCGGCCTCGACGGCGAGTCCTCGAGGGCCTTGCTCGAGGCGAACACTCCAGGCCTCTCAGCTCAAGTCCGGACCCTGGTGCTCGACTATGCGGAAGGCAATCCACTTGCTCTGCTCGAGCTGCCGAGTGCGCTGGACGCTGACGTCACCCATGTGGCGACTCCCCTTCCGCTGAGCAAGCGCCTCGAGCGGGCCTTCAGCGCGCAAGTTTCAGACCTACGCCCGCCACTGAGCACGCTGCTGCTGGTCGCAGCAATTGATCCCGAAGGAACCCTGGCCGAGTTCCTGCAGGCGGGCGAGTCGATCGCCCGAACACCCCTCACCATCGACTCGTTTGCCCCGGCCCAGAGACTGCGGCTCATCACGATCGAGGACGAGCGGGTCCGATTTCGGCATCCATTGCTTCGCTCAGCCGTCTATCAAGCGGCAAGCGAGGGCGAGCGAAGGCAAGCTCATGCCGCGCTTGGGGACGTTCTGGGCGACGACCCGGATCGGCGTGCGTGGCACAGGGCAGCAGCCGCCGTGGGTCCGGACGAGAGTCGTGCTCAGGATCTCATCACCGCAGCAGCCAACGCGGAAAGGCGCGGGGCGCTTGACGTGGCCGTGGCGGCGTTGGATCGGGCGGCAGCGCTGTCGGTGGATCCGCGCCGGCGAGCCACGCGGTTGGTGGAAGCGGCCGAGATCGCACTCGGAGCCGACAGGGGCCAAGAAATCGCTGCAAAGCTTCTCGCGTCCGTCAACCTCGCAGATCTCGACCCAGCGCGCCGGGCGCTGTTTGCGTGGCTCCAGGATGCTTATGGGCCCTCATGGTCCGGATCCGAGCAGATTCGTTCCTACGTGCGCGCGGCTGACGAGGCCAGATCGTCCGGAAATTCACTACTCGCGCTGAGGCTGTTCTCGCAGGTTGCACTCCGCATCTGGTGGGGTAACCTCGACCGCCAAACTCGAGAGCTTGTGGTGGGCGCTCTCGACCGATTAGAGGTCGAGCGCGACGACCCGCACCTGCTCATGTCTCTCGCGATGGCGGCACCTGTCGAGCGCGGGGCGATGTTGCTGGAGCCGGTGAGGCGTCTGACGGCTGTGCCCGTAACCGACGGAATGACCGCTGTTGTACTCGGGCAGGCGGCGATAGCCCTCGGGATGTTCGATGTCGGCCATCGTCTGTTCTCGTCAGCCATCCCCACTCTGCGCCGGCAGGCGCGGCCTCTCCTGCTGGGCCAGGCACTTGCCGAGCAAGGCTGGGCTTCGGTACACCTCGGGTACATTGCGACCGGTTTGCCAGTCGCCCATGAGGCGGTTGACCTTGCCATTGAAATTGGACTGCACCGGTGGGCGCCGGCGGCCCGCCTTGCCGAAGCCACTCTCACCGCCATGCGCGGCGACTTTGACGGCGCCGAGTCGCTGGCCGCGGAAGCAGAGAGCGTCTTGTTGCCGATGGGCGCCAATCCGCTGCTCGGGCTGGTCGAACTGGCGCGAGGGCGCAGCGCACTCCTACGCGGTGACTACGCGGTAGCGTTCGAGTATCTCAGCCGCATCTTCGACTCAAAGGACACCGCCTATCACACGTACGTCCGGTTTTGGGTCGCTGCGGATCTGGTCGAAGCGGCGATTCAAAGCGGTCACGAGCAAGAAGCGCGAGATGCCATGGCGACTCTCGAGCCGCTCGCTGCACAGTCGCGGTCTCCGGTGCTCGAGATTGGCTTGAGGTTTGCGCGTGCCCTTGTGGCGGGCGACGATGAAGCGGAGCGCTTGTACCAGGCCGCGATAACCGAAGACACCAGCCTCCCGCTGATGGTCGCTCGCAGCCAGCTCGCCTATGGCACCTGGCTGCGACGCCAACGCCGGGTCGCCGAGTCACGTGCCCCTCTGCGCGCCGCCCGAGATGCATTCCTGGCGATGGGCGCCACCCCGCTGGCCGAGCGCGCCCGCCGCGAGCTGCGCGCGTCGGGGGAAAACAGTCCGCGCCGTCTGCCGAGAGCTTCTGATCGCCTGACGCCCCAGGAGCTTCAGATCGCTCAGATGGCCGCCGGGGGGATGTCGAACCGCGAGATCGGGCAGAGCCTGTTTCTCTCGCACCGCACCATCGGCTTCCACCTTTATCGGCTGTTTCCCAAGCTCGGCATCACCTCGCGCAACCAGTTGCGTGGGGCGCTCGAAATCGAGGCGATGACCGCTTAGCGGGCGGGACTTGGGGCCATCGGCTTCGCTACGCGCGCCGCGGATCGCAGGCCAACTCCTCTCACGATCAGCATCAACCCGAAGAGGACGAGCCAGAACCCGAGGAAGATCGTCAGGAAGAATAGAGACGAGACTGGAAAAATCACCACCACTCCGCCGGCGACGATGCTGAGGATGCCGGTAATCGCGATCCATGGCCGCCACGGGACCTCCGAATGTCCGATGGCAAGGAAGAGTTCGATGACACCAAGTGCAATCCAGTAGATGCCGACCAGGGTCGCAAGCACCAAGAGCGTCAGACCCACGTGACCCAATAGATAGATCGCAACCACCAAAGAGAAAACCGACAGCAGCGCGATCAGGGCCCTGAGCCACCCGTTCTCGTTCGGAATCGCAAACGCGAAAACAAACTGGTAGACCGCGCCCACCAGTAGCTGGACCGCAAAGATGATCGCGATCACCACCAGCGTTGAGCTCGGCCACGCGACCGCTATGACGCCGGCGAGTAGTGAGGCGACACCGTACGCCACGATCCACCCCCAGGCACTCCCAAGCCGCCCCAGCATCGCCGTCATTTCGTCGCCCCGAGTCGTATCCATGGGTTCCTCCTGGTCACCCCCGATGGCCGGCGCCGAGCCCCATTGTTCCGACCAGGCGACGGGTTCGCTTCAGTCAGACGACTGGTTTCTAGCGAGAACGGGCGTTTTGAGCGTCTCCCGGCGCCAGGTCCGCGAGCGACTTATGAGATCGCCTCCAGCTTCACAGCGTGCGAGAACGTGGCCTTGCTTCGTGAGGCAACCACGTACCTCACCGACACCAGGTGCAGGAGCATGTAGACGGGCACCATGAAAGTCACCACTATGGCCAGCGGTTGCATCAGCAGGAAGGCAGAGGTAGGGCTGGTCTGCAGTAGGTGGAGCGGCCCCGGAGCGGTGGCGAGCCCAAGCACCGCGGCGTTGATGAAGTCCAGCAGGCCCACCACAGAGTGCGACGACCCCGTTTGAAAAGTTCGTCAGTGACGATCCGAGTGCGGCGCCTTCAACCGGCGCTCGTAGTCGTCGATCGGACTGAGCACGAGGCAGCCGATCTGGTCGTCCCTCCGCAGGATCCAGTTGGATATGGCGAGCACCTCGCAGCCCCCGTAGCCACGCGCGGCCGCCAGCAACATCGAGGCCCCGTAAAAGAGGAACGCTGCGTTGCTGGTGAACGAGAGGGGTGGCGCGTACAGAGGAGTGAGGACGAGCGCAATGAACACGGCGATGTTGATGGTTGTAGCCAGGGGCCCGGTCGCTTCATAGCGGGTCTTGGCAGTGCGGGCGCGAATCCACTGCCATGTGAGCAGAACAGCTGGAAACGCGACCAGACCTAGCGCAACCGACAAGGGATCGAAGCCGGTTTGGACATTGCCGTGCATCACTTCGATGCGACCTCCCGTCAGCCCATACAACACCATGAAGGAGCCGATCAGAACCCGGGCCACGGTGCCGATGGTGCCGATCTGGCGCCGTCGCGCCTGCTCCGATTCGTTCACGTTGGTTTCTGTCACCCTGGGCTCATACCCAATCCGGGCCGATGCGAGTGCACGTCGCCAGGCGCTCAGTGATCGGCTCCAAGGCGACGGCGGCCTCGTCAACGATCCGATCCAGGCCCCGCAGGGCAAGGCGGTAGACGACCTCTTTGCCGCGGCGTTCGGTGTCGACGAAACCGCAGTGCCGAAGACAGGCCAGGTGGGTGCTGACCCTTGGCTGAGGTTGGCCCACCGCGCTCACCAGCTCACCAACAGTGCGCTCGTGATCCTCGAGCAGCTCCAGTATGTGGAGCCGGGTCGGATCTCCTAGAACGCGAAAGAAGCGTGCCGCCGCGGCGCGGTCGGTTGGAGCTAAAATCGTGGAATACATATCTGGAAAGCAGGATAACATACGCATCGCCCGAGGTGGCGATCGGAAATGTCACACGGGGGAGGAGACGCGAGATGAAGACGAGAGAGGAGTCCGAGACACCCAAAGAGGTCTCGTTGGCTGACATAGCAGAGGCAATCGGTGCAGCCATGCCGGTCCTCGACGAGACGGATCAGCACATAGCAACCGCCATCTATCGCCTGATGAGCAGTGGAGCGCCGGCGGCGCCTGAAGCGATTGCCAAGGCGGTCGGCGGCATCTCAGTGGACGGCGTGAACCAGAGACTGAACAAGTGGCCTGGCGTGTTCAGGGACGACATGGGACGAGTGGTCGGCTTCTGGGGTCACGCCATAGACAAGCTGGAGCCGGAGTACCGTCTCGTGGCCGCCGGCAACACGACCTACGCTTGGTGCGCTCTGGACACGCTCTTCATTCCGGGCATCATCGGCAATGATGTCCGCGTCGAGGCATCTGACCCAGTCAGCGGTGAGCCGGTGTCACTCGTGGTCGATCGTGATGGTGCACGCGGCGTGACGCCCGCCGGCGCATTGGTTTCGATGGTCATTCCTGATGGTCCTTTTGGCTACGACGTGATCGAAAGTTTCTGCCACCGTGTCCTTTTCTTTGCCTCCCACAAGACAGGCGACAAGTGGATTGCCGCCCATGAAGGCACGACCTTGTTGCCAGTTGACCAGGCGTTTGAGGTCGGACGCGTGCTGACTGAGCGTGTCGCCCCCAATTCATGAAGGTCACGATTCAGTACTTCGATGGGTGCCCCCATTGGAGGCTCGCGGACGAGCGGGTCCGGCACGTACTTGGAGAGTTCTCCCGCGATGACGTCACGCTCGAGTACCAGCTCATCGACTCTCCGGAGGCGGCTGATCAACTCGGCTTCCATGGCTCGCCAACAATCCTCATCGACGGTCGGGATCCCTTTCTCACCGGCAGTGAACAGGTCGGTATGAGCTGCCGCGTCTTTAGAACTGAAGATGGGATTCAGGGCGCGCCGACGGAAGCTGAGCTGAGCAAGCTTCTCGAGGAATATGGGCACGCCGAGCCAGAGGCAAGCCTCTAGCCCGCCATCTGCTCGGCTGCGCACTCCGCGGCTCGTCTCTGAAGGAGCTCCCGCTCGCGCACGTTGTCAGTAAGCGACGCAGCGCGCTCGAATTCGGCCCGCGCCTCATCGGCACGGCCGAGCTTCCTGAGGAGGTCGCCCCGGACGGCCGGCAGCAGGTGATATGACTTGAGCGAAGGCTCGCCGACGAGCGCGTCCACAAGGTCGAGGCCGGCTGCGGGACCGAAGGCCATCCCCACGGCGACCGCCCTGTTCAGCTCGACGACCGGCGACGGCGCGAGTTGCGCGACTGCGTCGTAGAGCGCCACGATGCGCGGCCAGTCCGTTTCCCCCGCGGTCGTCGCTCGAGCGTGGCACGCCGCGATTGCCGCCTGCAGCGCGTAGGGACCCAGGGCGCCTCCGAGGCTCTCGGCGCGCTCGAGCGCGGCCAGGCCGCGCCGGATCAGTAGACGATCCCAGCGCGCTCGGTCCTGATCGAGTAAGAGGACTGGCTCACCGGATGGCCCGACTCGAGCGCCCAGACGGGAGGCCTGGATCTCCATGAGGGCCACGAGGCCGTGTACTTCAGGCTCGGTCGGGGTGAGCTCGGCCAGGATGCGGCCCAGGCGGAGCGCCTCTTCGCAGAGCGCCGGTCGGACCCACTCGTTGCCCGCCGTCGCGGAATACCCTTCGTTGAAGATCAGATAGATCACCTCGAGGACCGAGGCGAGGCGCGCCACCCGTTCGGCTCCGCCCGGGACCTCAAACCTGACGTGCGCCTCGGCGAGAGTCCTTTTCGCGCGGACGATCCGCTGCGCTGTGGTCGAGACGGGGACCAGGAACGCCCTGGCAATCTCCTCCGTCGTCAGACCGCCGAGCACTCGAAGGGTGAGCGCAACCCGTGCGTCCTTCGCGAGGACCGGGTGGCATGCCATGAAGATGAGGCCGAGGAGATCGTCCCCGACCTCATCGTCGATCGCTGTATCGAGGTCCAAGACGTCTCGAGCCATCTCGACATCGCGCCCGATCTCCTCGTGCTTGCGCTCGAGCGTCTTACGGCGCCGGATCAAGTCGATCGCGCGGTGTTTTGCGGTCCCCATGAGCCAGGCGCCGGGGCGCTCGGGCACACCTTCGGCAGGCCACTGCTCGAGCGCGGCGACCAGGGCGTCTTGCGCCACCTCCTCAGCCGTCCCTATGTCGCCGACGACGCGAACCAGCCCGGCGATCAGCCGGGCCGACTCGATCCGCCAGATGGCTTCGATCGCTCGATGCGCTTCGGTGGCGTTTCGCGGACCTATGGCGAGAGCTCCTTCACATGCCCTCGAACTCGACGACCTCGCGGACCTCGAAGGTCCCGCCGTCGTAGGGTGCCCGCTTGAGCCACTCGAGGGCCTCGTCGATCGAGCGCACCTGCCATAGCCAGTAACCCGCCACCAGCTCTTTGGACTCCGCGAACGGCCCGTCGATGACGGTGCGCTTGGAGCCGTCGAACCGAACGCGCTTGCCCTGCGAGCTCGGGTGCAGGCGGCCGGCCTCGAGTACCACCCCGGCCTTGAGCAGCTCCTGGTCGAACTTCTGGTACTCCGCCATGGCTTCCGGCGTTGGGGGAGTCGCCGCCTCGCTCTGGTTGCCTTCTTTTGCCATTATCAGCACACGCATCTCTGTCTCCTCTTATTACAGCTTCCGCATCATTAGGGCGACGGGCTTTTGAGCCCTTATCCCCTCATCGAATGACTGGCGGCCTTTTCGACATGGTCTATGGTCAGTTCATGAGCGGTCATCGCGAGTCCCCCCGGCTGGATGTCCGAAATCGGATGGCCGGGCGGATGCTCCGCCTCTTCAATCCCATAACCCGTAGGTTCATCTCCGCCGGCCTCCCGACCGGTGCCCCGAATGTGCTCCTCACGATGCACGGTCGGCGGTCCGGGACGCTTCGCACGGTACCGATCGGCATGCTCGAGCTCGACGGGCGCTCATTCGTGCAGGCGTCCTACGGTGAGATCGGCTGGGTCGCCAACCTGCGGGCGGACGGCGAGGCCACCGTCACCCATCCGGGCGGCCGTCGCTTACCGGTGCAGGCCATCGAGCTCCCGCCCGAGGAAGCTGGAGCCGTGCTGCGGCAAGCACTCCAGCAGTTCCGGCGGTCGCGCGTCATGCGCGCGCTGCTAGGACCAAACTTCAGGCCACCCCTCGGTGTCATGTGGCGCTTGCGGATCCGCGTCGATGACACGCTCGAGGAGTACATCGCCGAGGCTCGACGCCATCCACTCTTCGAGCTGCGGCCGGCCGATGCAGGAAGACGTAGCCCTGCCTGACGGCTGAGAACCGCGCTCTCCTCGAGTGATCAACCGCACTAGGGGTCTCGTCCTTGCCTTGTTGGCGGCCTATTGGGTCGCGGTAATCGTGATCTGGATCGCCGCACGCCCGGTCTTCGACCAGGTCGGGGGCTGTCCGTCGGCATCGTGGGCGGCTGGCGATGGCTGTTCTGGCTGATCTTGATCGCTTTCCTGGCCGGCATATTGAGGGTGCCGGCTGCGGCTCTCGAGCTCGCCGGCAAGATCCCTCAACAGGGTCCGGCATGGTATGTCGTGCTCACAGCGTTGGTCGGAATGATTCAGTTCGTCGTCGCCCTCGCAATGGCAGCTGGGTACCGCAGGTCGGGCGCCTGGGGCCAGTGAAGACCTACCCTGAAGGTCGTGGGCAGCCTCGATCATGACCTGATCGGGACGTGGCGCCTGCTTTCGCGCATCGATCGGGATGCGTCGGGCAAGCCCGTCGACGAGCCCACTCTCGGCTCTGACCCCCTGGCGCTGCTCTTTTTCGACGGTGCGGGGAACTTCGCTGCCCAGTTCATGAAGCGCGACCGAAGCTTGGGAGTCGCCGCGCCATTGTTCACAGGGTTGAACAACACAACTGCAATCGGGGGCTACGACGCCTACTTCGGCACGTATGAGGTGGACGAGACGAGTGGCGACGTGCATACGCGTCTTGTCGGCGCGCTCTCCCCCGGCCACGTAGGGGCGACGATGACGCGGAACATGAAGGTGGAGGAGGGCAAGCTGGTCATCCGGCTGACCACGACAACAGCCGACGACACACCCGTGCATCGGACGCTAACCTGGGAGCGAGCTAACTCAACTGGTGATCCTCCCTAAGGTCCGGGATCCGCGGTTCATCACCGAGCGTCGCGGCGGCAGCCTCCAGGACGACGATCACCGCCTTCTGGCGATCTGGGCGGCTGACTGCGCGCAGCACGTGCTGCACCACTTCGAGCAGGCGCGGCCGAAGGACGACCGTCCACGTCGGGCGATCGACCTCGGGCGTGCCTGGGCGCGCGGTGAGATCAGGTGGGGAGAGGCCCGTACGGCGGCCGGCCACGCCAACGCCGCAGCCAGAGACCTGAGTGGGGCAGCACGGCATGCCGCGTACGCTGCCGGCCAGGCAGCGGCGGTCGGCCATGTAGCGGCCCACGAGCTCGGTGCTGCGGCTTACGCGATCAAGGCGGCGCGGGCGGCCGCGGCTGAAGACGAACGCGAGGCGGCCGGCCGCTTGGAGTGCCTATGGCAACGTGCTCAACTCCCCCGCGAGATCCGAGCACTTGTGCTCGACGACCAGCGGCTGCGCAACGACTTGTGCTGGTTTGCGTTCGACTGCTGACACAACTGGCTCCCAGCCCTCGATGGATCGCGTCATCGAGATCAGGATCTTGTCATGAAGCTCACGAAAACAGCGCCCTTAAGTCCACGAGGCCGGTGTCGAAGTCAGAGGGACGCGCTTGGTTCAGCTTTGAACAGCGGGCTATAGACCGCAGCCCGATCGCTGCAGTTCAGGCCCGTCGGGCGACTTCGGCTCGGGCCGAGACCCATAGGGTGTGCGGCTGGTCGCGCTCGCCATGCAACTCGAGCATGCCGTGGACCAAATCCTCCACCGTGCCGCCCTTGTTGGCGACGGTGGTGAAGTCCCGCAGGTACCTCCGGCTGGCCGCGAGGTTTGCTGGTAGGTCCGGCGCCCCCACGCTCTTGTGACCGGCGACGACGGTCTTCGCGTTCAAGGCGGCGACCGCGTCGAGGCTGGCGATCCAGGCCTCCCGCTTCGCCTCATCGGCTTCGTACATCATCATGTGCACGTTGTTGTAGACCACATCACCGCAGACAACGGCGCCGGCCGATGGCACGTGGAAGATCGTCGAACCCGCAATGTCACCCTGGCCAACGTGGATCAGGTTGACGACCTGACCGTCCACCAGGATCTCATCAGTGTTCAGCACCTCGGGCACCACGGGCGTCTCGGGGAGTTCGCCCGGGAAGCGCGACGTCCAATACTTGCTCCTCTTGTTGAACTCCACCTCCCAA
>Ga0209701_10003662_pt1 | contig 10062 bp, 10 predicted proteins | sample CZO8metaG_4_FD_188356 | JGI IMG/M metagenome (GOLD analysis project Ga0209701, IMG submission 188356) | Vadose zone soil microbial communities from the Eel River Critical Zone Observatory, Northern California, USA - CZOApr15con2H3.8 metaG... | ecosystem: Environmental > Terrestrial > Soil >...
GGCGTGCGCAGGATGGCGTTGGTGCCGGTGCCGTCGCGCGACGGAACGATTACGAGCGCGGGCGCGGCGCATTCCACCGCGAGCAATTCGTCGATGTCGCTGGCTTGCACGAGCGGCACGTCCAGCGGCAAGCGCAGCAGTGACGTGACTCCGCATTCCGCGCAGTGCCGTGAAGCGGCGTCCACAGAAACACTTTCCGAGATTTGCTGCTCCTCCCGCAGAAGCTCCCAACCGTTCGCTTCCGCGGCCTGCATGGCTGGAAGGTAATTCGTGACCACAAAGATTTCGTCGGCTCGCCGCACAGCGCGAACGGCGCGAATCGTATCCGCGAGCATGGCCTGAGCGAGCCCGAAACGCTCCTCGGGATTCAGAAGCGAAGCGAGGCGTTGCTTCGCTTGGCGCAAATCTTTAATGGGCAAGAGCAATGCGCGCATGGGGTGACCTCAGTACGCGCCTTCGGCGTAGGAAATGTGCGTTCCGCTTTGCACCAGATTCAGCTGTGGCTGTGCGGGAGCAGCCGGTTCTGCCTCCGCGGCGCTGTACAGCTGGCGAATTTTGTAGGTGGTGGTGCGCTCCGCCGGCACGCGGCCGATGGAGCGAATCATGCGGCGGAAATCCTGCGGCGAAACGTACTCGCCGAAGGTCGCGCCCGCCGCTTTCGAAATGTTTTCTTCCATTAGCGTGCCGCTGAAATCGTTGGCGCCGGCGTTGAGGCATGCGAGGGAAGTCTCGAAACCGAGCTTCACCCAGGAAACCTGGACATTCTTGATCGCGCCATGCAGTAAAACGCGCGCCAAGGCGTGCACGCGCAGATGCTCTTCTCGGCGGGCACCGGGCCGCGCGCCACCGTGTTTGAACAGGCGAGTATTTTCGTGGATGAAACCGAGCGGCACAAATTCCGTGAACCCGCCGGTGCGCTTCTGAATGGAGCGCAGCAGCAGAATGTGACGGACCCAATCCGCCGGTTCTTCCACGTGCCCGTACATCATCGTGGAAGTCGAAGGAATGCCAAGCTCGTGCGCATTGGTGATGATTTCCGCCCAGCGCGCGACTGGGAGTTTGTTAGGGCTCAGCTCGCGGCGGACGCGGTCGTCCAAAATTTCCGCGGCTGTGCCGGGAATGCTGCCGAGCCCTTCGTCTTTCATCATCTGCAGATAATCGGGCAGAGGCATTCCGGTTTTGTCGACGCCGTAGGAAATCTCCATGGGTGAAAACGCGTGCACGTGCATCGCGGGAATCGCGCGCTTGATGGCGCGCAGAATGTCCCGGTAGAAGAAGCCGTCGAGATCGCGCGGCAGGCCGCCCTGGATGCAAACCTCGGTCGCGCCTATGTCCCAGGCTTCGCGGGCTTTGCGGACGACGTCGTCCAGGGAAAGGGAGTAGGCATCCGGCGCGCCCGGACCCTTGCCAAATCCGCAAAAGCTGCAGCCCACGAAGCAGACGTTCGTAAAATTGATGTTGCGGTTTACGACGTAGGTGATTGCGTCGCCGACGGCTTCGCGCCGCAAGCCGTCCGCGAACGAAACGAGCGCCTCGAGATCAGCGCCAGGAGCGGTCGCGAGCAGCAGACCTTGTTCAAAGCTGAGCTCGTCGCCCGCACGGGCGGATTCCAAGCACTCGCGCACTGCAACGGAGCAAGACGAGAGAGGGGCTTGCATTTTCGCTTCTTCGGGGTCGGCACTCATCGGCGGCATCCAGGCCAGAGGCATCGCGGGCCTCGGACGGTTGGTCAATCCTGACGTCTGTATCCTATCAGAGATGAATTCACTCTATGTATTGAAATAGGACGAAGCCCGTACGGCGCTGGGTGCTGGCTTGGGTCGTTTTGGTTCGCTACTATGTGGAGCGATTATGAGTCGTGGCAATGCGATTCTGCTGGCGATCGTCATCGCTGTCGCCTTGATAGCGGTTGCCGCGGATTCCGTGTTGCACGACGGTGTGAGTTCGCGCGCGAAACCTACGGCGCTGGAGACCATGATGGCGCGCGAAGTCCGGCACATGGCCATACCCGCAAGCGCCCGCAAGCTGCAGAATCCCGCCGCGGAAACACAGGAGAATCTTCGCGACGCTCGTCTGCATTTCGCAGACCATTGCGCCATCTGCCACGCCAACGACGGCAGCGGAGACACGCCGATGGGCCGCAATCTGTATCCGAAGCCGCCGGACCTGCGCCGGGAGGAAACGCAAAACCTCCCGGACGGCGAACTTTTCTGGATCATCGAAAATGGAGTACGCTTCACCGGGATGCCCGCGTTTGGCGGCGCGCAGGGATCGGAGCAGGATAGTTGGAAGCTGGTGCGCTTCATTCGTCGCCTGCCGCAGCTTACCGGCGAGGAGCGCATGGAGATGGAACGCTACAACCCCAAAGGCCCGGAAGACCTCGAAGAAGAACAGGAAGAGAATGATTTCCTGCGGGGCGCGCCGATGCAACAGAAACCGGAAGAGACGCATCATCATTAATTGCAGACGCTGAGCGGGAAATTTGATTCTTGGTATCGCGGCGGCGGGAGAAACTTATGAAAGCTCGGATGAAAACGAAACTGTGTGGCTTGCTTGTGATCGCCGCGCTGACGGCGAGCCTGGCGATGGCGCACGGTGACAAGAAACATGTGGTGGGTACGCTGGAAAAGATCAATTCCGATTCTGTCGTGGTCAAGACCGCGGCCGGGAAGTCCGTGGAAGTAAAGCTGGTGGCTACAACGATGTACGTTTCGCATGCTGGAAACCAAGACAAGCCCGCCAAACTTGCCGACTTGGCGGTTGGCGACCGCGTGGTGATTCACGCCACGCTAAAGGGCGAGTCCCTGGAGGGTAACGAAGTCAAATTTTCCGCGCCCGCCGCAGCTGCTGCTTCCGCGGTCAAACCAAAATCTTAGCCTTCCACGAAGTGACAGGAATGCGTCTTTAGCACCAGCCAGACTTTTTTTCCTGCGGCAAGCTCGAGCGTTCGCTCCGCTCCGGGCGTCACGTGAACGGTGAAGAGGGCGCCGCAATCCACGCGGGCCACGACCAGCGAGCCGCGCCGCTGCAACGAAACGATTTTCCCTTCCAGGACATTGCGGGCGCTCAACGCTCTTGGCCGTTCCGTGGCCAGCAAAATGTCACCGGCCCGGACCGCAACGCGGACGCGATCGCCGGGCGCGGCGTGGCCAAGCGGCACCTCGATCTCGCAGGTGGCGTCCGCGAGGCGCACGCGCATGACGCCGTCCGGTTCCCGCAGATCCATGACCGTGCCGCTGAGCAGATTTTCGAATCCGGCCGCTTGCGCCAGCCGGCGGCGCCGCGGTGCGTCCAGAACTTCGCGCGGTGTTCCTTCGCTCACAATTTTGCCGTGCTCCAGGGCAATAACGCGCTCGCCGAGCGCGTCCACTTCCTCGCGGCTGTGTGTGACGTAGAAAATTGGAATCTCGTGGGCTGCATTCCACGCGCGCAGGTCCTCGATGATGGATGCTTTCAGCTCAGCGTCCAACCCGGTTAGCGGCTCGTCCAGCAGCAGGACGCGCGGCAAGGTCACGAGGGACCGCGCCAAGGCCACGCGCTGCTTTTCGCCGCCGGAGATTTCTCGCGGCTTTCGCGCGCGAAGCTTTCCCACGCGGAACCTTTCCAGGATTTCGGCAACCCGCGCGCTGCGGGCCTGCTCCGGCGCTTTCGGCAAACCGTAAGCAACATTGGCTTCCACCGTCATGTGCGGAAACAGCGCGAGCGACTGAAACACGTAAGCGACCTGCCGGTGCTGCGGGGGCATGCTCACTTTCATTTCAGAATCAAACAATGCTTCGCCGTCGATCGTGATTCGACCGGCGTCCGGTTGCGTGAGACCCGCGATGCAATCCAGCAGCGTTGATTTTCCCGCGCCGGATGGACCGAACAGAATGGTGATGCCGGGAGCCAATTCCACATCGAGATCCAGCAGAAACGATCGCGCGGCGTCGCCACGATGCATTTTCCGCACGCGCGCCGTCAAGTTCGCGGGGTTCATTTCGCTGCCCCCGGCATCCACGCGCGGCGCCCGGCTCGCCGATTGATTCCGTACACGGCGGAAAGCACCGCGAAAGAAATCGCGAGCAGCAGCAACGCTGTGCGCCTTGCGCTCGCATAATCAAGGGACTGCACGCGATCGTAAATGTCAATCGAAACGGTGCGCGTAACTCCGGCGAGATTGCCGCCGACCATCAGCACGACGCCGAATTCACCCAGCGTGTGCGCGAAGCTAAGCACCAGCGCTGTAATGATTCCGGGAACAGACAAGGGCAGAATCACGCGGCGAAACGTGCGCATGCGTCCTGCGCCCAATACCGCAGACGCGTCGAGCAGCTTGTGATCCACGGTTTCGAACGACGCGATCAGAGGCTGCACTGCAAACGGGAAGCTGTACAGCACCGACGCGATCACCAAGCCGGCAAACGTAAACGCCAGCCCGTGCCCAAACGCCGCGTGCCACAATTTTCCCAGCGGACCGCGCGGGCCCATGGCCAGCAACATGTAAAATCCCAACACGGTGGGAGGCAGGACAAGCGGCAGAGCCACGACCGCTTCCAACAAGAATTTCCAGCGCCACCGCGAATAGGCAAGCCAATACGCCAGCGGCACGCCCACGACAAAAAGAATGGATGAGACACAGAGAGCCAAGCGGATCGAAAGCAGGAGCGCTTCGATGTTCATTGGCTTCGGCTGCTCGCCCCGACGGAAGCCGGCAGCGTGAATCCGTACGATTCCAGAATCTTCCGGCCCGCATCACTCTTCAGAAACGCCAGGAAAGCTCGCGCGCCTTCTTTGTCCTTAGCACTCTTCAGAATTACAGCGCCCTGGTCAATCGGCGCGTGCATATTTGCGGGGATTTCCCAGCGCTTGCCGTCTCTCATCGGAGGAGAAGAAGCCAGCGACACCGCGAGAATTCCAGCCTGCGCACTACCTGACGCCACGAACTGCGCGGCTTGCGCGATATTTTCACCGTAGACGAGCCTCCTGCGGACTTGCTCGTAGATTCCGGCACTACGCAGCGCCGCAACGGCCGCCCGGCCATACGGCGCATGCTCCGGATTGGCGATGGCGATTCTCTCGACGCCAGGCTGCAAGAGCGCCTTCCAGCCAAGCGTCGCCGGGTCGGCGCGCGCATCAGCAGGCATCCAGATTACGATGCGCCCGACCGCGTACTCATAAAGCGTTCCCGGCTCGGCCAGACCCGCGACTTCCAGCTTCCGCGGATATTCGATGTCCGCCGACAAAAGAACGTCGAAGGGCGCACCATTCTGGATTTGCGCGAAGAAATTCCCGCTCGAACCGTAGCTGACGTTAATTCTCCTTCCAGTTTGCTTCTCGAATTGCGCGCCTAGCTCATCCAGTGCAAATTTCAGGTCGGCCGCCGCCGCGACGCGAATCTCCTGAGCCTCGGCGGTTCGCAAAGCCAGCAGGCAGGAAACCAGCACCAGGCAGCGTAAAGAACGTTTCACAAGATTCATCAGCTTTTGAACTGTCCGGTCGAGGCGGCGCTCATACCCGCAGGATCATTACTTCCGTGGATTTAATCAGCGCTGCGGCGCGCTCGCCGGTTTTCAGACGCATTTCCTTGGCCGCATCCGCGGTGATGATCGCGGTGATTTGCTGTTCGCCGATTTTCAGCGTGACTTGCGCGAGCAGGCCGCTGTATTTCACGTCCAGCACGCGGCCAAACAACTGGTTGCGCCCGCTGATCTTGCGGAAATTTCCGCGCCGCGTCTCAATATCCCCGCGTTCGAGTTTCTTGGGAAATAAGCGATCGATTTCACTCTCCGGAACGCGATGGTGTCCGCCCGGAGTCTTGGCGGTCTTGAGCTTTCCGCGGTAAATCCACTGCTTCAAGGTCGGATAGCTGATGCCCAGGATGTTGGCCGCTTCGCGCGGCGCCAGCAGCTTCTGCACGTCGCACCTCCCGGCCGATAGAATAGCGCAAGTGGAATCGCTATTTCAATACGCTTTTGTATGCTTTGTGATGCGGCCGAGCGTGCGGCTAGTTTCGAAGGGGTTTGCCGGTTTTCAGTGTATGTGCGATGCGCTCCTGCGTTTTCTTTTCGCCGCAAAGCGACACGAAAGCTTCACGCTCCAAATCCAGCACATATTGTTCGCTGACTATTTGCGGCGCAGTGAGCGGCCCGCCAGCCAAAATATTTGCCAGCTTGCGCGCCACCGTTGCGTCGTATTCCGAGGCGTACCCGCCGCGCACCAGCAGGTGAATCCCCATCTTCGCGGTGGCAAGAAATTGTTCCCCAAGCACTTTGATCTGCGTGGTCTGCGCGCCTTCCTGCCAATTCGCTGTCGGCGGCTTGTACCCGCCGCGCGCCAAGGTCAGCGCCACTTCCTTCGCGTCCGCCACTAGCCGGTCGCGGTTCATGGAAACGCCGTCTTCGCGGCGCAAGAAACCCAACTCGCGCGACTCCTCCGCGCTGGTTCCGACCTTGGCCATGGCAATGGTTTCAAAGATCGGGCGCAGGGCATGAAACAGATCCAAGTCCTCTCCGCTCGCGGCACGCTCGTTCGCGCGTATCAGCATTTCTTTGGAACCTCCACCGCCCGGAATCAACCCTACCCCGGTTTCCACCAAACCGATGTACGCCTCCGCCGCTGCTTGAATGCGCGCCGCGTGCAAGCTGATCTCGCATCCGCCTCCCAAAGCCATTCCCTGTGGCGCGGCCACGACCGGCTTCGGCGCATACTTCAACGCCAGATTCACGTTCTGAAATTGCTTCACCGCCATGTGGACTTCATCCCACTCCTGCTCCTGCGCGGCCACTAGCACCAGCATCAAGTTGGCGCCCACGGAAAAATTCACCGCTTCGTTCGCGATCACCATGGCGTCAAAGTCAGTGGTCAGCCGCTTCAGGCCCTTGTGCAACATGGCAATCAAGTCCGCGCCAATGGCGTTCATCTTGGCGTGAAATTCGCAGCACACCACGCCGTCTCCGAGATCGATCAGGCTCGCCCCGGAATTGCGCTCGACTTCCCGCCCGGCATCCTTCAGCGATTTGAGAACCACGACGCCGCTCGGTGGTTCCACCGCTTTCGCTGCGCCACTTGCAAGATCAAGAACCGTCGTAGCGCCTTTCGCTGATTCATAGAATGCGCGTCGACCGCTCGCCAGCAGTTTCTCGATCGCGGCCGGCAGGGTGCGTCCCTCTTTCTGCGCCTGTTCCGCGAACGCCTTCACCCCAATAGCGTCCATCACCTCGAACGGACCAAGCTCCCAGCCAAATCCCCAGCGCATCGCGCGATCCACATCCACAACGCTGTCAGAAATTTCAAGCACGCGGCGCGCCCCATAAAGACACGTCTCGGAGATCGAACCCCACAAAAACTGCTGCGCCTTATCGCCCTTCTGGCCCTCGAGAATCGGCCCCACCAGCGCGCGCAAACGCTGACGGGTGTCTTCAATCGTCTTTCCGCCTTCGACGGAAGCAAACCGCGCTTTCTGCCGCGGGCGGTATTCCATGGTATGCACATCGAGGGTGAGAATTTCCGGCGCGCCATCGCCCTTCACACGCTTGTAAAATCCCTGCCCGGTCTTGTCACCCAGCCAGCCGCGCCGCACCATCTCTTCCACCAGCGCCGGAACGCGGTACATCTCGCGCGATTCGTCGTTGGCCACCGACTCGTAAATATTTTTCACTACGTGCGCCAAGACATCGATTCCCACGATGTCCGCGGTTCGAAACGTCGCCGACTTCGGCTGCCCAATCGCCGGCCCGGTGCAGGCATCCACTTCTTCCACGGTCATTCCCAGCGTGCCCATCAGCCGCAAAGCATTCAGCATCGAGAACGTCCCAACGCGGTTGGCGATGAAGTTCGGCGTATCCTTGGCAATGACCACGCCCTTGCCGAGCCTCCGGTCGCAAAACTCGCTTAGCGCCTCGATGACTTCCAGCGACGTCTTCGGCCCCGGAATCACCTCCACCAGTTTCAAATAGCGCGGCGGATTGAAAAAATGCGTCCCCGCCCAATGCTGCTGAAATTCCTCGCTCATTCCTTCGGCAATCAAGTGCACAGGCAACCCTGACGTGTTGGTCGTAACGATCGCGCCAGGCTTGCGAACCTGCGCAACGCGAGAAAGCAGTTTTCTTTTAATCTCCAGATTTTCAGCGACGACCTCGATAATCCAGTCCGCTTCCGCGCAGCGCGCCAGATCGTCTTCAAAATTGCCGATGGCCAGGTGTTCCGCCAGCGCGGAGGTGAAAAAAGCCGCAGGCTTCGATTTCTTCGCCGCTTCCAGTCCCGCGCGCACAATCTTGTTGCGCTCCGCGGCCGGCGCATCGGCCGGCAAATTCGGCGGCACGATGTCGAGCAAAATGCACGGCAGTCCCGCATTCGCAAAATGCGCCGCGATGCGCGAGCCCATCGTCCCCGCGCCCAGCACTACGGCCTTTTCGATGCGACGTTTCATGGATGCTCTTTTCAGAAAACAAGACGGTAGGACAGGTTACAAAACCGGCATTCCACGGTCAAACCTGATGTCTCCGGGCCTGACTGGCACTAGAATGAATACAGCCAATGCTGGAAGACAAAGCATCCAACGCCCTCGACTGGCTGCGAAACGCGAAAGACAAATTTCGTTCTTTCGCCATCGGTGAGGAGCGCCCCAACAGAGAGCGCCCGCGCGTGGGGCTCGCGCTGGCTGGAGGATTCGCGCGCGGCATTGCGCACGTGGGTGTGCTTCGCGCGCTGATCAACGCTGGCATTCCCATTGATTGCGTCGCTGGGACCAGCGTCGGCGCCCTGATTGGCGCTTGCTATTGCGCCGGCGTGCCGCTGGACGACATGCAGCGCATTGCCAGCAATACCACTTTCGCGGATTTCGGACGCTGGACGCCTTCCTGGCTCGGCCTGGCCACCAACCTGCGCATGGAAAAGTACTTCACGCGATTCACCCATGTGAAAACCTTCGAAGAATTGAAAACTCCCTTCGCCATTGCCGCCACCGACATCAATGCAGGGATCTCCGTGTACTACACTCGCGGACCGCTCATTCCTCCGTTGCGAGGCTCTTGCGCGTACCCAGGGCTTTTCGTTCCCATTCAATTCGAGGGGCGCACGCTGGTGGATGGCTTTCTCACCGCGCCCGTTCCTGTGGAAGGTGCTCTGCTACTCGGAGCGGATATCGTCATCGCCATCTATCTCGAAGCAGGCAACCTGGAAGATCCCCGGACGGTCGCCGACGTCATCAGCCGCTCCTTCAACATCATCCAGCGCCACGGCGAAATCAACTGGCGCCAGCAAGCCGACCTCATCATCGAACCGGACGTGAAGCCTTTCGTGTGGGACGACTTCACGCGCACCAACGAGCTCGTCGCCGTCGGCGAAGCCGCGGTGCAAGCCGCCCTGCCGGAGATCAAGGCGCTCCTTGGCGCTGAGAAACGCGACTCGGCCGCCTGAACAAATTCAGGGAGCCGTCGCTACTTCGACCCGCAACGCTTGCCCATCACCCTTCCCTCTCTGCGTGAGCCATGCTCCCAGGCTCTCTGCAAAGCGTTCGGGGGTGACTCGAAAGCTCGTTTCCACAATCCCATCGGCCACCGGCAGCGTATCGTCAAACTCCACTGCATTCGTGAAGTTCCGCATGCAAAATTGATCCAGCCACTCCAGTGGACACAGGCACCGCTCCCCGCGTATCACCACTTCAATCCTGAGTTTCTGCGCGTACACTTCGCCATCATACCATCGCAACTCCGGTCGCCTTTTGTTGCAAGCATGCCGAAGCTGGATGGGCTGACGTTCAACAGAATTTATTCCGGCGATACCCATTCCCCGGCACGGGCGTAGAGCTGCAGTCCAACGGCGTACAATCCGCCTTCGGCAGGCACGCAATACACCACGCGGGCCCTCGACCGGTAACTTCCTAACATGGACCGCACGTTGAGCCGCTGGTTGGACTTCAACGCCTTGCTCGTCAGCACTCGCGCTCCGTGCAAGCTAACATTGTCCGTAACCCCGGAGTGCGCGGGCGTTCGCACGTCCACGCTGCACAGATCCACTCCTATCTTCAAATGCTTGCGCTCTTCTGCTCGCTTCCCCTTCACGTCTACTTGCATGGGACAC
>Ga0209701_10003665_pt1 | contig 10060 bp, 6 predicted proteins | sample CZO8metaG_4_FD_188356 | JGI IMG/M metagenome (GOLD analysis project Ga0209701, IMG submission 188356) | Vadose zone soil microbial communities from the Eel River Critical Zone Observatory, Northern California, USA - CZOApr15con2H3.8 metaG... | ecosystem: Environmental > Terrestrial > Soil >...
GAACTCACCTGATAGAGAAATGGAGCGGACTGCTTGGCCGTGGGGCGCTAGGCCGTGAACCTCTGAAATAGTAGGGCGCCACGAGCCAACCGTTAGGCTTTCCTGCCCCGCTCGCGTGTCTTCCTCCTTCCTGCCGGAAGAGACCTGCCAGCGGGACAGGCCGTGCACACGGGCTGTCTATCCGCAGCACCTCAGAGATTCGTCATTGGTTCAAACAGCTTTCGCACCCTCACTTGCTTCGAAGTACCGCTCCGCCCCCATTGTAGCCTCCGCGCGGATGCCGCGTCCAACCGCCGCTCAGTTCCGCAGTCAAAAGGATTAGCTCCGCCAAAGACCGAAGTCGGAGTTAGAATTGCGCATACCAAGAGGAGGATTCGTCGTGTTCCAGCAACGCTGGTTCGCCTGTGCGCTCTTGCTCTCTGCCCTTCTAGCCGGCCCCTCGGTCGCTCGAGCGGACGGTTCGGCCAGCTTGGCCGCCTCCGGCCAGCTTGGCAAAGTGGATTTCCCGACGAGTTGCGCCGCGGAAGTGCAGCCCTCGCTCGAAAAAGGCCTCGCCCTTCTGCACTCGTTCCAGTACACAGAATCCGAGAAGACCTTTGCTGACGCCTCGACTCGCGATCCGAAATGCGCCATCGCGCACTGGGGCAAAGCCATGGCCACGTATCTTCAGATTTGGGAGTTTCCGAATGACAAGACTCTGAAAGGCGGCCGCAAGGAGATTGAGAAGGCGCAGAAACTTCATCCGGCTCTTCCACGCGAGCAGGATTTCATCAATGCGGCAGCCGCCTTCTTCCAGAACAAATCCAAGATGTCCCACGCCGCCCGCATCCAGGCCTACTCGTCAGCGCTGGAGCGCCTGCACGCGCAATCTCCCGGCGATGTGGAAATCAGCGCTTTCTATGCGCTCTCGCTGATCTCGCTTGCCGAAGAAGACGTGGACAATATCGCAAACCGGAAGAAAGCCATCTCCATTCTCGATCCCCTGCTCCGGTCGCGTCCCGATCATCCCGGAGTCGCGCATTATCTGATTCACGCCGCGGACCGGCCGGAGTTCGCGCCGCAAGGTCTTGAAGCGGCTCGCCGGTACGCGGCCATCGCTCCGGATTCCGCGCACGCCTTGCACATGCCTTCCCACATCTTTGTCCGACTCGGCCTCTGGCAGGATTCCATCGTCTCGAATATCGCCGCGAATACTTCAGGCGCTCATGCCGCGGAACTACATCTCGCCGAATCTCACTATCAAACCCACGCCATGGACTTCTTGAGCTACTCGTATCTTCAGAGTGGCCAGGAAGCCAAAGCACGCGAAGTCATCGCGCACACGGATCATGTCGTTGGGGCGAGCGAGGAGAATAGGGCCGAGGATCGCGCCTATCTTGCTGCCCGGACCGCCCTCGAGCTGCACCGCTGGAAGGAAGCCGCCGCATTGCCGATTCCCACCCTGCGCAAGAACTGGCAGGACACCACGTTCTGGGCCCGCGCCATCGGCGCCGCGCGCACCGGCGACGTGGCCGCCGCGGAATCTGCCGTCAAGGAGCTCACGCAACTCGTTGCCGAACGCGAGAAGCGCGCGCGCAAGAGAGGCTACTCCGTTTCGAACGAAAAGGCTGCCGACCTCCGCGAAGCGGAAGCCTGGCTGGCCTTTGCCAAAGGAAAATCCGACGAAGCTCTGCAAGAATTGCGCGCCGCCGCGGACCATCAGGACAAGAACGGCGGAGAGTCCGTCAGCATCCCCGCACGTGAAATGCTCGCGGACATGCTCTTCGAGCTCAAGCGCCCTCCTGATTCTCTTGTCGAATACAAGATCGTTCTCAAGAATTCACCAAATCGCTTCGATGCCCTTTACGGAGCAATGCGGGCTGCGGCATCCATTCATTCACCAGATGCGCGCAAAGAGGCGCAAGCGTATTCCAACCAGCTGATGGCGTGTTGTGGCTTTAGAGGGGATCGGCCAGAACTAAGGGAATTGGCGAGTTACGCTGCCTCGCGGGAGCAGGGCCTCAAACCTGCTGTCCTCGACGACTAAACAAGGCTGCGTCTTGCCATCCACTTGTTGGCGCGGACTCACTGAACCTTGTTGTGTTGCGCGTCGCCGCCCCAGGCATACCAACCGTCAGCGTCCTTGTTCCCCGTTTTCAGGCAGATGAGCCGCCCGTCGGAAGTTCCGGCGTAGAGATTGCCCTTCGCCAGCGCCGGTTGAAACGCGATCGGGGCCTTCATCGCGTAGGAAAAACCGACGCCACCATCGCTTTGGTTCACGGAAAGGAGATGACCATCCGCTCCAGCGAGATACAAATAGTCACGGCCCACCGCCGGCGGCGAGAAAATCTGCCCGCCCGGCGCGGCATGGGATCCGACAACTTCCGCCTGCCACGACTGACGCCCATCGGAGGCACGTACGGAGTTGATGTAGTTTCCCTGCGCATTCAGAATCTGTCCCTTGCTCACAGCTGCTCGCGAACCCTGATAGGCCCACGCGCCAACCACAGTGCTTACTCCTAAGTTGTCGTTGGCTTGCGCAAGCTTCGCGGCGGGCGGAGCTGCGCTGAAGCCCACCGAAGAATCTAAGCTCGCTGTGGCTTGAGCCGAAAGAGCAACGCCGCCTCCGTTTCCCTTCCGTAGGTACTCGGCTTTGCTCTTGGCAATCAACTCCTTGTCTTGCGCTTCGCCCTTCTTTGCGTCCACTCGCGCAAGGCCCTCGAACATTTCCTTCCCTCTTCCGCCCTTGCGTGTTTCGTAGAGCCGGCCACCGGAGATCACCGGAGCGCTCGTTGCCGCATTCGCCTTCACCCAAACCACGGAACCGTCCGTCGCATTCAGCGCATAAGAATTGCCGTCGAACGTCGTGAAGTACACTGTTCCATCGGAAATGACTGGTGCGGTTATCACATCCCCGGAAATTTCCTGTTCCCAGATGTGCCGGCCTGTTTTCAAGTCCGCTGCCAGAAGGCGATGACTTCCGCCCGGCCACGCTGCTCGAGGATGGAACTCCGCGCGCTTCGCGGGCCTGCCTGTTGCCGCTGGATGCGCCATGTACAGCACGCCCTTGTCGATCGCCGGCTGGCTCATCAGCGGGTCTCCCAGCCACTCCTGCCAGACCAAGCGTCCCCTCCGTTCATCCACCACAATCAGCGTGCAGCTCTCCGTGTTAAACGCCACCAATCCGTCCGCTACCACCGCAGCCGTCGGTCCGTCGTCGCCCGTCTGGATCTGCCAAATGATTTTTCCAGTTTCCGCATCGACCGCATAAAACTCGTGCGAGCCATAGCCACCGCCCACAAAAAGCATCCCGTCCGCATAAGCAGGGGTGGCGATCGGCCGTCCGCCCGGGAGCCGCAGCACCCACCCGCTCCTTCCGTCGGACGTGCCAAACGAGGCAGCTTCCAGGTCACGCTTCGGCGTCGGAAGATTCACGTTCACTGCGGTGTTCAAATCAATCCGCTTCACGGCCTGCTTGGCCGGACCTTCGGCAGCCTTGCTCGCAGCTGCCGTTATGATCTTGACCTCTTGACGAGAATCCGGCGGGAATAGGGCTGTGACACCCAGGAGCAAGCTCAAACTTGCCACGAGAGATAGCGCCCAACTGGACTGGGAAGACATAGAACCTCCATGGCGCAACGCCATCTGGAGGACAGTTGCGCTTGAAATTAGAACGGTTGGGTCGAAAAACCTTGCAGGGTTTTTGGAAAATTTCTGGTGTGGCTCAGTCTATAAAATCGATAACCGCCCCTTCGCGCCGGTCCTGGAATCCGGCGAACTGGCCGAAGTTTGGCGCGGCCACGTTGTTGTACACGGCGTTGAAATTGCCGTGATTTGTGATGTTCAGCGAGTACACACCCAGCCGGACGTGATGCGCCTTTCCTTTGCCGTGTTCTGAGCCAAGAAATGGAATGCGGAATTCGCGATAGAGTTTCACGTCCAGCGTGAAAAACGAATTGAAGCGCTGCCCGTTCGGCGTCCCCACATAGTTTTGCAGCGTATCGAGGTTGGAATAGGGATAGCCAGTGTGTATATCCGCGATTGGGCTGAACTTGAAGCCGCGCGGCAAGGAAACAATTCCCCAGGTCACAACGCGGTTAGGCACGTCGTAAGGCAGGATGCCGTACACATTGGGGCGAATCACAGGCTGCGCGAAAGGAATGAGCACGGAGGAAAGATTGTTCAAATCCCCGCGCGTGCGGCTCCAGATGTAGGAGACATTTACCTCATCGTTGCGATGAAAGGTGAAATGTACGGTGCTTTCCAGCTCGCGATAATGCGATGAGCCCGTGTTCGTGAGAGCCAAATAGGATTGCGCACCGGGCGCAGCCGTGAAAGGATTCACCGTAAACAGATACGTTGTGTGGCTATCGATATAACCGACGCGCAAAGACACATTTCTCCGCAACTCGCGTTCGACTTCGATGTTCCATGTCAGGTTGCGTGGCGTCGTGCCCGGCTGGCTCGGCAATGCGCTTGCGGTCAGTGGGTTCATCCCGCCGGCGTAGGTGTTCGTGTAGGTCACCGGGAGCCCGCTCGGCAGCCCTGCGGCATCAAATGGCGTAATCACCCGAGTCGGGTTCGCTGCGAAGTCTCCCGCCAGAAGGGGCAGCAAACTGTAGAACAGACCCACGCCCGTTCGAATGACGGTCTTACCGTCTCTGCCAGGAGAGTAGGCCACCCCGGCGCGCGGAGCAACCGCGCCGGACCAACCCTTGGTCTCGCTGGACAACCGTGCTCCCAGATCAACGGCCCAATTGGAATTCAGCACCCAGTGATCCTGGAGGAATTCCGCCACCGACGTGTCCGATGCGTTCTGCGCTGTCCTAGGCAGAAAAGTGATCTCTTGCGCCAGCGTCCCATCCTGACGAAGGACTTGCACCGGATTCGAGCTGCTGATTCCTGTATACGACCGGTGATCGAAATCCACGCCCATGTGGATTTCGTGGCGGCCGAGCCAGTGTTTCTCGGCGAATTGGTACGCGGAGACCAGTTGGAATTCCTTGCCCTTGCGCGACCATTGATTGAAGAAATTCCCGCCCCAGCCTTCCGGCGTAACCAGCATGTCCGCCGGCCCTTGCCCATGCGCATTGCTGTCAAACCGGGTGTACTGCGCAACCGTGCTGAAGATGGCGCCGGAGCCAAACTGATACCGATCCGTCAGCCCAACCGCTATGCCTTTTTGGTTCAGGTCGTTCGAGGCCGGCTGGGGAACGAGAGCATTGATATCCGCGTGCTGTTGCCGCAGCGGGAACGCATTCACCGTGAGCATCAGGATGTGTGTATTGGAGAGGATCGCCTCGACGGTCGAAAACGAGCTGAACCCTTGCTTCTTGCTGATGTCATTGGGCCAGGGCAAGCCGCGCACCGTGCGCTTTTTCATGTCGTACTGGAAAATTTCCGAAAAGAGCAGTTTGTGGGCAAGCAACGGTACGCCAAAGTCCAGCCCCGGGGTCGCCTCCTGCAGTCCGATCATGCTCCCGTTCTTGCCGAGCACGGACGGAATGAAACTTTTCAATCGGTAGTTCCACCGGTCGTCGGGAGGTTTGGTTTCCACTACCGTCAATCCCCCGGAAAAACTTCCCAGGCCCGCGTTATACGGTGTCTTGTACACCGCGAAGGATTGCACGGCATCGGTCGGCACTGGCACGGAGAAACTTCCCGTCACCGGATCGGTGGTCCGCGCCGAATTCACAAGCAACAAGCTCTGATTCTCGTCCGCGCCTTTGAAGCTCAGTTTTCCATCCTGTGTTTTCAATACGCCCGGAGTAACCGGCAGGACTTCACGGATCTTCTCCTGCGCCGTCGGAAGTGAAATCAGTTGGCGCTGGGTGAGGGTCACACTCGGGGTCGACGCGCTCTCGGTCGCTATCGCCTCGGTATCTTCGCTTACCTCCACCTTCTCCGTGACCGTCTCCAGCTCCGCCCGAATATCCAAGGCAGTAGTCTGCCCCGCATTCACTGCGACCGTCTTTGTATAGGGTCTAAATCCCGGCTGGTGGATCGAAATCGTGTACGTCCCCGGCTTGAGGCCGTTAAATTCGTACTGCCCCGCCTCCTCCGTACCCGCGGTCAGCGCGCTGCCGTCGGGCCCCGGCGTCAGCTTTAAAATAACGCCCGCCAGGCCACTCGAGGCGTTCTCTTGCAGCGTGGTCACCGTCCCGCGAATGGACCCTGAAGGTGAACTCTCCCCGCGAGAGTGGGTTTCTTGCCCCAACACCGGGCCAGCCGCGAGCAGCAATGCAAAAACAGCCACCGCTGCTAGTAACCAGCGGCAGGCGACGCGGCCCGCCCGCGCTGTCGCGGGATGTGAAGGCACAGTTCTGCCACTAGCAAGTCGAGGGAAGCTCATAGTTCCATCAGCCCAATAGCTAATTCCCAATTATCTCGTGACTAGTTCTAGTACACCGACAAATATCCGCAGCACCCTTGTCCAGCCAGTGAACACGCCCATTTGCCCCTTTTTGAAACTCCCTACGGAGGCCACCTTAATCAGGTGTAACCACAGGGCCTTCCCCGGTTTGAGGCACCAATAAGAAACCCCGCGAGGTCCTGCCAATCCATCCTCGCGGGGTCGCCAGTTTGTTTAGGCTGTCTTAGAAGTGGAAGCCGAGCTCCACGGTTTCAGTACGCGGCGTGACGAAGTGCGTCCCGCTAAACGTCGACAGGAAGTTGTAGAGTGCAGTTTTGTTCGTCAGGTTGATGGCCGTGAACCGCAGGCTCCACCTGTAGCGGTCACCGTGGAAAAGATTGTCGTCGCCCATGGCCACATCAAACAGATGTCGCGGTTTGATGCGCGACGGGTTCAAGTCGGGATTGTCGGTCCCCGGAGTCGGTAAGTTGATTCGCGTCGATCCGTATTGCGACGGCGCACAGCTGTTCAGAGGCGCGGTCAGAGTCGGGAACAAGTTCCCGCAGAAAAGCCCCGCTTGTAACTGCTGGTCTGCCGTCAGCACGGTGAGATCGACTGGTGTGTTCGCACTCGGCGCAAGCGGAACCGCGCCAGCAACGAGGCCACTATCGTAGCGCCAGTTGAAACCGACCCAGGGGCCGTTGCTCTTCCATTGATACTGAAGGTGCGTGCTTTGCTGGAACGCCTGGTCATGGTCGATGCGGAAGACACCAGGTGGGGGAGGCGTGTTGAAGATCAGGCCCCCCACTCCCGGAGGATAGAACCGGTCGCGCGAGGTTCCGAGTACGGTAACAGCCGTAAACCCATGGAAGTTCGGCACGCTCACGCGGGCCGCAACCCCATCGATCTTTGACTTGGTCCACTGCACGGGGAAAGTTAACGGTGTGCTGAATAGGACGCTGAAGTCATAGTCGGGGTTAGTGTACTTCCAATAATAATCCGCGGTCACCAAGAGGTATTTTCCGAAGGCTTGCTCGAAGCCCGCATTGAAGAGATTGCGCTTACCTGAGTGCGGGGGTATTGCTCCGCCACCCGGACCGCCCAATCCGCCGAGTCCCGTCGAACTGGAAACAAGCAGATTCTCGTTATACGGAGTCACAATGGCACGCGCATATCCCACACGCAGCACGGTGTTGGTTCCTTTAATGTTGTAAGCAACTGCGAGGCGCGGTTGCGCTGCCGAAATGCTGCTGAGCCCGCGGTAGAGGTCCCCACGGAGACCTAAATTGAACATCCAATTCCCCAACCTGATCGCGTCCTGAACGTACAGGGACGTTTCCTTGACGTCAGTATGATCGTTGAACTTCAAAAGGGTGCCTGCGCGCGTCAGATCGAAAGGCAGAAGCCCAGGCAAAAAACCAGTATTCGCGGTATCGCCCGGGTGAGCAGCCGCGCATTGCGTGGGATCTGTCGGCGTTGCGCTTGGATCGGGGGTACCGTCGGGAAGCTGGCATGGCGCGTTGAACGTTGGGTCCGTTAAGCCCAAACTGAACTGCTCCTTCAGGAACCAATGCTGAAGTTGCGCACCTATCTTGATGTTGTGCGCACCCTTAACGTAACTGAGGTCAGAGCGCACCCCCAGGTTGGTGAGATGCCTGTTTTGTGCGAGCGTCGCCGGCAAGTCCGAGAAGGCGTTCGAGCTCGGAAAATAGTGATAGCGATCTTGGCGCACGAAAGTGTTCACGGAAAGCAGCGTATACGGGTTGAATATGTGCGTCCACGCAGGCGCGATATTAAACGTGTTGATCAGTACTCGCTGGTCCTGCCCTGCAGCCGCCTGATCGAATTGATTGGGCTGTTGGAACCAAGAGCGCGCATAGTTCAGGTTCAGGTGGATGTTGTCTTCCGTACGAGGTTGAAAGTCGAGACGGTCCCAGAAATTCTCTGTGTTTCCTTTGTCGTGGATAACGGTGAGCTCCGGAGGATCGAGAAAGCGGCCAGATTGGAAACCGCTCGCCGAGATGAAATTTCCGAAGTGCTGGCGGCCGACAGCATAGTCGAATCCAACATTCTCCGTCCCAAAAGAGCCATACGAAGCGTACACGCTGCCTATCGGCCGCAGGTTGAGGCCCGAGCGTGTCGTCACATTGATGATCAAGGTGGTTTTGTCACCATACTCGGCTGGTGGAATCCCGTTGACCGCCTCGAGAGATTGCACCGCACCGAAGGGAATCTGGTTCGAGAAAATCTTGTTCTGCTGATCGGTAATAGGCTGACCATCGACTGAGAAGGAGTTCTCTTGGTGCTCGCCGAGCCCGTGGAATAGTCCGTTGGAATCGGCCGCCACGCCCGGCGTGGTGTAGGTGATCAGAGAACTGATCGTTGAGGAACCTCCCAGCGGAAACTTGTCAAACAGGTCGCGGTCCACATCCGTGTGTGCTACTGGGTCATTTTCGATCAGGTCGGCGGCCTCGCTTTGGACCGTCACCGAAGTTGACGCCGATGCCACCTTTAGGGTCACCGCTACACTCACGGTCACCAGCGAACGTATATCGACATCCTGCGCGTACTGCGCGAAACCAGATGCCGTAGCAGATAGGTGATAGGGATTGAAGGGCACGCTCGTGAACCGGAATTTCCCTTCACTGTCGGTCGTGGTGCTCCGGTCAAAGTGGCTGACCGGATTGTGAATTTCGACCGTTGCGTTCGGCACCGCTGCACCTGACGGATCCTTCACGATTCCTTCGACCGTGCCTGAGGACTGCGCCTTCGTTGGTCCAGCCGCAAGTAACAGAACAAATCCCAAAACAAGAACTGCGCTGATACTGAAATGCTTCAACATTTTTTCTCCATCCCTTAGAGGGCTGTGTGTTTTGTGTGGATAGAGGCCGCCGGAAGACGGGCGGTGACGCCAGCTTTCAACTAGGCCGGCGCGCGGAAATACACTTCAAGCCACGGGTGAGAATTTGGCGATAGGAGGTGCGCGCCCGGCGCGATGCAGAGAAAACGAGTCACTCGGGGCCGCGTGCCGCGGGAGCGATGAATACCAGGTAACAAGCTCAGGCTGGCTGACCAGATCGAGCGGCGCCGCTGCCAGCGTCGGCATGTGCAACGCCTGGCAAACGTGGCAGGCCGTGTCGGGCCCCTTCGCGTGCTCATGAAGGAAGCTGCCGCCCGCGGCGAAGTATAGCAGTGCGACGCAGGCCAGTATCGCCAGCGCGCGTTGCGCCGTCGATCGTCCGATAATCGTATTCCCCGAGTGCATAAGCGACACTTTAGCTTAGCACCTTTGGACGGGCGGTGAGGCAAGTTGGTTGCAATAAGGAACCAATGGGAACGACTAGCTCCTTGACCGCGCAGCCAATCCGACCTAACCTCCTTCTTGCTAAGTACATGCCCGCCTGGACAGATCGCGCTCGCGCCTTGGTTCTGCTCCTCGGGACGGTCTTCCTCGCGACACCGTTACATTTTTGTGCCGATCTAACGGTCACCCCGTCGGCCTCGCACTTCTGTCCCATTTGTTCCACCGTCGGATCCGTGGTCGCCGCCCAGACGCCTGGCATGGCCATTGTGCCGGTCCTGAATCGGCTCGAAGTTGCTCCCCTGGTCGTTTCGATATTTTCAGCAGTTCCGCGCGCCATCTCTCCTCGCGCCCCTCCCGCCCGGTAGTTGTCCGCGATTGCCTGGGAACAATACTCTGGGTCTCCAAACTAGAAGCTGCCTCCCTGA
>Ga0209701_10003669_pt1 | contig 10057 bp, 5 predicted proteins | sample CZO8metaG_4_FD_188356 | JGI IMG/M metagenome (GOLD analysis project Ga0209701, IMG submission 188356) | Vadose zone soil microbial communities from the Eel River Critical Zone Observatory, Northern California, USA - CZOApr15con2H3.8 metaG... | ecosystem: Environmental > Terrestrial > Soil >...
ACGACGCCGGCTTCGAGAAGGGGAAGGAGAACATCGCGGCCGCGCTGTTTGGTTTGCTCGAGATGCGGCTGCGCGTCACGGAAGGTGTCGCAGGTCAGGACGAATTCTGAGGACGTCACAGGCACGGCAGGGACCCCTGACTTTTCGAGTGCGGCGGCGAAAAGCCGCGCGCTGAACCGTTCGCCGAAGGAGGCGAGTCGATCGAAGAGGTCGGCGCCGGCGGCGACGGTGCCGTGAACGGGAACTTCGTGAAGCAGGTCGCGTCCGAGGAGTTGTAGCTCGCGGCGCACGCGAAGGTCGTCGTGCTCGGGGAGATGCAGATCGTGGAGTACATCAAGGTGCAGGCCGAGGACGAGTTCGGCTTCGCGGCGTGCGTGCGCGAGCTTGCCATCGGCAAGAGCGCGAGCAATGGAAAGGAGATGATCGGTGACGCCCTTCATGGCGGAGACGACCACCGTGACGCTGGATGAGAGAGCGGCGGATCGAACGAGGCCCGCGGCATGCAACATGCGTTCTGCGCCGAGAAGAGAACTGCCGCCGAACTTGAAGGCGAGGATGTTGCGGCTTTGCTTGTTTACCCCGCCGGCGTGATGCGCTCGATCCTGCAACGCGGCGGGGCTTGCTTCCGCTGCTGATTCTTCCTGTACGTTTTCTGGACACATGAGCCTGCGCTCCTGATTTGTTGTTTCCGGTACTACCGCTGGAGCGTCTCTGGAGGGGGTAAAGAAGAAACCCACCGCCAGGTTCGCTTCTGGCGGTGGGTTGGAAACTTTTTGCTAGGTTGCTAGCTGTTTTTCCACGCGCCGGAAGCGGAAATAGTCGTCTTAGTCGTAGTCGAGGTAGTCGACATGGACTTGGACGTAATTCGCTTCGTGGCGATGGAGATCATTACCGGCTCAGAATAGCACACCCCACTTTACAGTCAAACGCAATTTTTCGAGGATGCCGGATTGGGTGGGCAAAAGGGCAACACCGAGCGCGGCGTGCCGCAAGGGGTGGAATCGACGGGCTAATGGCGGTCTGATGGAACGCCCTAATCATTGTTTGCGAAAAGAAGGCTGGAGCAGGTAAGGCCGGATTCGGCTTTCTGGAGTTCGGAGATGTCGAGTGGCGCGACGTGGAAGCCACGCGCTTCGATGCGGGCGCGGGTGCGGGGGAACGATGCGGGGAAAATGACAGTGCCGGCGAGGGCCAGGGCGTTGGCGGCATGAGGCTCGGCGGGATCAACGTCGATCCAGTCCTGGCCGGCGAACGGCGCGGCGTCAAACCAGGCGCGGTTGGCGAGGAGCGTGTTGCGGCCAAGAGACGTGACGGCGGATTTGAGATGCAGACAGCCGGTGACGCGAACGGCGCTGACTTCATAGTGGTGTGGCGCAAGGATGGCGGCAAGCTGGCGGATGCCTTCGGCGTTGCTGCGCCGGGTGAGGCCGACGAAAATCTTTCGGTCGAGGCGCAGGACATCGCCGCCTTCGAGAGTGCCGGGGAGCGTGACGTATTCGAGCTTTCGAAACTTGGCGAGCGCCTGCGTGAGCGAAGTGGCTTCGCGGCGGCGCGTCTCCGTGCCCAGCGGCAGGATTACCGCCAATTCATCGAGAACTATGGCGGGATCTTCCACGAACATGGAGTCGGGGAGATCGGGTTCGGCAGGAAGAGAGATAACGCGCGCGCCCAATTTGCCCAGCAGGTTTTCGTAGGCGTGGTGTTGCTTTTGGGCAACGGCCAGATCAATGGGCTGGCGGTCGATGAAGGAAAGTTCGCAGTGGACGATGGCGGGGCTGACGGCGCGGGTGATGGCTGTGAGCATTGCAGTCGGGAAAGTTTACATGAGAACGATGCATTGCTGGGAAACGTTGAACGAAAGGAGGAGGCAGAATAGACTCTAGGGCGCAAGCAGACGTGCGGGAGGCGGGTGCAATGAATGATTCGATCAGGCGCGCGGCGGCGATTCTGCTGGTGATTCTGGGAGGCGCGGCGGTTTGGTGGGCGGGCAGCGGAGCCCCGGCTTCGGCATCGGCGAATGATGCCATGGTAGCGATGATCGCGGCGGCGCGAGAGCGTGCGGCGGCAAACGATCCGCGCTTGAAACCCGCGTCACGCTTCGAAGAGGGCGGCTGGATTTACGTGCATCTCGAAGGCGATCCGGGCGCGGTGGGATTTCAGCATGGGTACCTACTGGGGCCGGAAATCGAAGACGGTTTCGCGGCGGTGAGCGCGGGGATGACGCATTCGACGCAGCGCGACTGGGAGTTTTTTCGCAAAGCGGCGCGCGAAATGCTGTGGCCAAAGATTGACGCGGAGTATCAGCAGGAGTTGCAAGGCATCGTCGAGGGACTGCGCGCGCGCACGGGATCGAAGCTGGATGTGGACGACATTGTGGCGTTCAACGCTTTCGAGGAGTTGCCGGATTATTACGTGCCCTGGTTGAACAAACAGCTAAAAGCAGCGAACCCGCCGAACCTGAAAAGCCCCGGGAATTGCAGCGCCTTCGTGGCCACGGGAAGCTGGACCAAAGACGGACAAATCGTGATGGCCCACAACAACTGGACGAATTACCGGAACGGCGAACGGTGGCGGATCGTGTTCGACATCGTGCCGAAGAACGGCTTCCGAATGTTGATGGACGGTTTTCCCGGAGTGATCGCCAGCGACGACGATTTCGGAATCAATAGCGACGGCCTGATGGTGACGGAAACGACCATCACACAATTCGAAGGCTGGGACACGAATGGCAAGGCGGAATTTGTGCGCGCGCGCAAAGCGTTGCAGTATGCGGGCTCAATCGACGACTACACCAAGATCATGCTGGACGGAAACAACGGGGGATACGCGAACGACTGGCTGCTGGGCGACCGCAAGACCGGCGAAATCGCGCAACTGGAACTGGGGTTAAAAGCATACAAGCTGTGGAGAACGAAGGATGGCGTGCTGGCTGGATCAAACTGGGCGCGCGACCCGATAGTGCTCAAAGTGGATGCGCCACAATTTGATCCAACGAATAAAGAGAGTTCCGCGAACGCGAGGCGTGCGCGGTGGGACGAATTGCTGAAAGAAAACAAAGGAAAGGTCGATGTGGCGCTCGCGGAAAAAATGCTGGGCGACCACACGGACACGGCGCAGAAGAAAGAAGAACCGAACGAGCGCACGCTGTGCGGGCACGTGGATGGCTCGGCGCGTGGAGTGAAAGATTGGGCCTGGCAACCTTATTATCCCGGCGGAGCAGTGCAAGGAAAAGCGACGGACGCCACAATGACAAAAGAAATGCGGATCATGGCGCGCATGGGTCATCCCTGCGGCGGAGATTTTCTCGCCAAGCCGTTTCTCGCGGCGCATCCCGAGTACGCCTGGGAAGAGCCTTATTTGCGGGACATGAAGGCGGGCCCGTGGACGGAATTCCGATCTGGCCAGACTGCAACGCAGCAGGCCAGGCATTAAGGCCTAAGAGGGGAAAGAGGTTGCTGCTCTTGTCCACAAGGCATATCCAAGGACGAGCACCGCTGCTTCTTTTAGCCGCGAGCATTCTGTGCGGCCAAGCCTGGGCGCAAGAGAATGAAAGCCCTGCGGTAATCAACTCCACCACGTCCACCGACACCGTTCGGGAGCCTGTCGTCTACGAAAAAGTTCGCGGTGCTATTCGGTATGGAGACGACGGAAGAGGAACCAAAGAGGCATTCGCACGGATTCGCGTACAGACGTACGCAGGTATACAGAAAGTTGGGCAACTCGTATTTCCATACAAGGGGGCCAACGAACGCGTCGAGGTAAAAAGCCTGAAGGTGATAAAGCCTGACGGGAAGGTGATCACAGCGGGTGCTGATGCCGTAGTAGATGTAAGTTCACCGGTTGTGCAGGAAGCCCCGATGTACTCGGATGCGAGGCAGAAGCATGTTTCAGTGCCTGGGTTATCAGTCGGCGACATCATTGAATATGACGTCGTTACAAGAGTGTTTGAGCCTTTCACCCCCGGCCAATTCTGGGACAGCTGGGACTTTGTAACCCATTCCGTCTGCCTGGACGAAGAGATAGTTTTGGACGTTCCCGCGAGCCGCACCTTAAAAATCAAATCCCCCAAAGGAATGGCACCGACTGTAGATGATCAAGCGGGCCGGCGCAGGTACACGTGGAAGACCGAAAATAAACAGGCCGTTGAGGAGGTCAATGCGTTTAAGAATTTCCAGAGTCTCAATCCGCCAGAAATGCTGAGGGGTTTGGCTGTTTCGACGCCCCGAAGGATACTTTTTTCGACTTTTCAGAATTGGAATGAAATCGGGCAGTGGTACAACACCCTGGCGCAAGAACGGCGGATGCCTTCGCCTGAGGTTCGAGCGAAAGCAGACGAAATTACTCGCGGAGCGGCCTCAGACCTGGCTAAAGTTCAGGCGCTTTACGACTTCGTGTCGCACATCCGCTACGTGAGCCTTTCCTTCGGCGTAGGTCGTTACCAACCGCATTCCGCTGCCGAAATTCTTACCAATCTTTATGGCGATTGCAAAGATAAAGCCACTCTCCTGGATGCGCTGCTGGCAGCGCAGGGAATTCATAGTGCCACGGCCCTTATCAATTCACAGGCGGAAGTGGACCGGGAAATCCCTACGCCTCTCCAGTTCGATCACGCCATCAATTTGGTTTCTCTCGGTGGCAGGGAAATTTGGCTCGACGCCACAACAGGTGTCGGCCCCTTTGGATATTTGTTGCCGCAACTCCGAGGTAAGAACGCGCTCGTCGTGCTTTACCCGCAAGAGTCTGAGCTTCTTCAGAGTCCGGCAGAGGGATCGAGCGCGAAGACCTACAGATTTGAGATCGAGAAAACCATCGACGAGAAAGGGGCGGAACAGGCCAAGTTGCTTGTGGAGGTTCAAGGAGGCGATTGGGAAGTCCTGTTGCGCCTTCTCTTGTCGCGCATTTCGCCGGCACAATTCGGCCAGATGCTGAGTGGGGATCGCAATCTGGCAGGCGGCGGATACAAGGGTCTCTACTCGGATGTCAAAACCAGCGATCCTTTTGATTTAAAAACGCCTCTTCGCCTTGAAGCGAACTACAGCCGAAGTCTCGATCCGAGCGTGTTACGCGGGAAGACGAATAGTCCCTCGCCAATGTTGCTGGATATCCTCGAACGGTTGTTGCCCATTGTTGGGGTCAGCTTCGGTAACAAGCAGCCGCCTATTCCTCTCGGCGGCCCTAAGGATTTGTTTCTTCATGTTAAGGTGAGCCGGCACCCGGCAATAAATGCAAGTCCACTCAAGCCAGTTCATCTCACAAAAGATTTTGCGGAATACACTTTGGAATCCACCGCTGACAAAGAAACCCTGACGGTCGATGCACACTTGAATCTGCATGCCAAGGAGGTTGATGGGGGCCGCGTCTCCGACTATATGCTCTTCCGGACAGGCGTGGTGGGTAGTCTGGCCCAGCCAGCCGAGCCCGCAGCCACTGCCAAAAAGACATCCCCGCCAACATCCGCTTCCTCCAACTCAGCTAACGATTCATCAAACTTACCTGAGAGTCCGGCGCAGGCCCTGTATGTCGCAGCGCGCAGGGCGGCGAACAATCGTGACTATCCGACTTGCGCACAGCTGTTAGAAGAGGCCGTGGCCAAGGATCCCAATCACAAGTTTGCCTGGGGCTATCTCGGCTGGACCTACAACACGCTTAGAAAATATGACCGGGCGGAGTTCGCCCTGCGAAAAGCAATCGAGTTGAACCCTTACGATGCTGCCGCTTATAACAATCTTGGCCAAGCTCTTGCGGGGCAGAAAAAGTACCAAGAGGCGGTTCCTCAATATCAGAAACAAATCGAGATCAGGCCGCGTGATCAATGGGCGCACGCGAATCTCGGCAGGGTTTACAATCTGCTTCAGCAATATGAAAAAGCCATACCCGAGTTAGAGATCGCAGCATCGATCACGCCAGACGACCCTTATGTGCCTTTCAACTTGGGTCGCGCGTACGCAAAAACGGGCCAGCCTGAAAAAGCGGCAAAATCTCTGATGCGATCCGTGGAGCTCCAGCCGGTCCCCTTCCGATGGAACGCGGTTGCCTACGAGATGGCACTCGACAATTTGGAACTGAACCAAGCTCAGAAGTATGTGGAATCCGCGATCGCCGCGACTGTCCTACAAATGCAGAGCACTTCCCTCGAACATGTCACCACTGAGGACGTTCGTTATACTGCATCTCTCGCCGCGTATTGGGATACTTTCGGTTGGATCCGGTTTCAGCAGGGCAACTTGGCCGAAGCTGAGAAATATGTGAAAAGTGCGTGGCTCTTGCATTCCACGGGCGAAGTCGGCGATCACCTGGCACAAATTTACGAAAAGCAGGGCCACAAAGCAGAGGCGATTCACCAGTACGAGCTAGCACTCGCTACCAGCAATCCGATGCTAGAGACTCGAGGACGGCTGGCGTCGCTCCTCGGCGGCGAGAATAACATTGACCAACTGGCCGAACATGCAAAGCCACAGCTCAAGGAAGCACGGACGATTCAAATCAAGAACTCCCATCGAGCAGAAGGAATAGCTGAGTTCTGGATACTTTTATCTCCTGGCCCGAAGGTGCGTGCAGTGAAATTCATCACGGGGGAAGATGAGCTCGCTCAGCTCTCCAAGGAGATTGAGGCAGCTTCGTTCCCCGATTGCTTCCCCGAGGCCACAGAGCTTCAGTTGATCCGCAGGGGCAGGCTTTCTTGCGCGCCTGCCTCTGCGAACTGCAGTTTGCTCCTGAATTCCGCGGAGGCAGTGCAGCCGGCAGAGGTTTCGGACACTGGCGCGCCTTCCGACACTCCGGCAAATCGCATCAAGATCGGTAACACTGTTACGGGCGCCAAAATCAAACTTAAGGTCAGCCCCATCTATCCTCCAGAGGCCCGCGCGAACGGTATCGAGGGCACTGTACGGCTTCACGCAATTATTGCGAAGGACGGCTCGATCCTGCAGCTTGAAGTGATTTCTGGGCACCCGCAGCTTGTCCAAGCAGCCTTGGATGCGGTAAGACAATGGAAATACGAACCGACACTGCTGAATGGTCAACCAGTGGAAGTAGACACCACGATTGATGTCTTTTTTCAACTTAACAGGAAAAAATAGAGACCAGCCGTTTCTCCCGGCGCATCCCGAGTACGCCTGGGAGGAGCCGTATTTGCGGGACATGAAGGCGGGCCCGTGGACGGAGTTCCGGTCAGGCCAAACGGCCCAAAAGTAAAGCCAGTCCTAGAGCAACGCGCGCGCCAATGCTTGCGATAAGTAGATCGCCAGGGAGTAAGGGGCCGGTGGGGCCGCGCGGGAGATGAAGATGCGGGTAAGTCCGGCGCCGAGGAGCATGCCCGCGAGAATCAACCCGATCACTCCGAGCACCACCCAAAGATCCGATTTTGAAAAGGAGGCAGCAGACGAGGTTCGAGAAGAGAATTGAGCAGGAGCAGCGGAAGGCGCGCCCTTTGCTAAAGGAAAATGCGGGGAGCGGTCGGAGATTTCCGGCCGCACCAAGAGGCTGTACCCTTTCCGGGGAATGGTTTCGATATACAGGGGCTTATCGGAGGAATCGCCGAGAGCCTGGCGGAGTTTGTTGACGGTGGTATTTACGTTGGCGTCGTAGTTCACGTGGGTCTCGGCGGGCCAAAGCCGCAGGCGCAACTCTTCGCGGGTGACGACTTCACCGGGCTTTTCGAGGAGCGTCAGAAGAATCTGATAAACCTTGCCCTGGAGCTTTATGCGTGACCCATCCCGGGTAACTTCCTGGCGCCGCTGGTCAATCCGGAACGGCCCAAAATGGACATAGCGGCCGGACGACAGGAGGATTGGCTCCGAGGCCGCCCGCTCGTCGGGTTCTCGCATGGACAGCACTTCCGGTGACATAGACGCCCACCCTTAAGGTATATAGACGTAATAAACAGCCGAGTGTTTTCTATTCATACGAGGAATTCCATCAATAGGTTGCCTAAATCGTTGAACTGGGGCGGCCTAGTTGCAGTGAGGAGATAAGGAGTCTAAAACTGAAATGTTACAACGAAGAATCTTCCGAATTTAGAACAAACTTATATGAATTAGCGGAACTCCACCGCTATCGAGCGCCGTTTTGTGGCGTTTTGCGCCGAATTCTCCCCAACCGAGAGCAAATAAATCTGGATCGATTTCCAGCTTTCCTCAGAAAGCCCTGATTCACGTATAGTCCTTCCTTCTTAGATTCAACCGGGAGATGCAAATGAACAGCCCACAGTCCTGGACCTGGCGTTTTTGCGTGCTTGGTCTAAGCGGAGTCTTGAGCTTACTGGGGGCAGCCGGCATTTCCGCTCTGGCGCAGGCGCCTTCTCCGACGCCCGCGTCACCCCACGCAAAGCAACCGGCAGCCGAGGCCCCGCCGACGGAGCTGCAGGCTGCTGGTGAAAAAGCCTGGGGAATCCTTCGGGAGGGAATGAAAGACGGCAGCGCGGAGAAACGTGCCAAGGCAGTGAGAGCATTGGGCTTATTGCCAGGAAACGCAGAAGCAGAAAACGCGGCAATCAACGCGCTTCATGATAAAAAACCGAACGTGCGAGTGGCGGCGGCCGCGGCGCTAGGTTCCATGCAAGCCCAACACGCTAAACTGGAATTAGAAGGCGCGCTCCTGGATTCCGAGCCAACGGTGGCATTGGCGGCCGCAAATTCGCTGCTGCTGCTCCATGATGACGTGGGCTACGACCTTTACTACGACATATTGACCGGTGAACGGCGCGCCAATAAGGGCCTGATCAAAGAACAGCTCGAGATGCTCAAAGACAAAAAGAAATTGGCGAAACTCGGATTCGAGGAAGGGATCGGATTTATCCCCTTTGCGGGCATGGGCTACGAGGCCTTCAAGACGGTGGCAAAGAACGATTCTTCGCCAGTACGCGCGGCAGCGGCAAAACAACTGGCCCACGATCCGGACCCGGGGACGGCGAAAGCACTGGTAAAGGCAACCACCGACAAGAACTGGCAGGTGAGAGCGGCAGCATTGGAAGCGATCGCGCAGCGAGGCGACCCCTCGCTGCTGCCCAGCATTGCCGCGGCGCTGGAGGATGCGAATGACGTGGTGCGCTTCACGGCGGCAGCGTGCGTGGCGCACTTGGGCGACTTGCCGGCGACGAACAGCGCAGACAAAACAACTAAGGAGTAGTCGTTCCCCGAGAGCAACTGGTTGCGGCGACCTGCACCAGTTCCCGATCGAGCTTTTTTTGACCAGGCCGTCTTTTTGAAGACTGCCCAGTTAACCATAACCGAGGCCCCTCCCCCCGGTTTTTCATAAGTGTTGATTCTGAACGACTTTAAGTACCTTTAGAATGAACACTTCCGGAAGTGTTCATTCTAAACGTGGTTACAGGCGATATTATCGGACGCGCCCACAAGTGTTGATTCTAAATGAGTTAGGTTGGGGTTGGAGAGAAAGCTGCGGAACCGCGCCTGGGAATTGGTGGTACCTGGAAGAAAAGCGGGAGCAAGCTCCCGCACTCCACACGCAGTTATCTACGAGGGTAATTATAGCATAAATTAGGGCAGAGTCAAGGGAAACTTTGGTTGGAGGGCACGAGAACTCTTTTGCTGAACGGGGCTCTGAATAGGTAAGGGCGCAGGCAAGGGTTACTTTCTTGGCAGGACGATACTTCGGGTTGAGCGGCGAAATGCCGGGGTTCGTCGCATTTTCAGGAAGATTCCAGATCAGTGACAGAAATCTAGCGTTAGGGCCTTCCAATATTTTACAAATGTTGGTCGGCCAAACGGGAGGGGCAAGCCCCTCCCCTACGGTCAATAAACTAAATGGTTCGGGAGTCAATAAACGAGACGGTTTGGGAGTCAATGAACGAGATGGTTGGAGAGTCAATAAACGAGATAGTTTGGGAGTCAATGAACGAAGATGGTTCGGGCGGGTGTGCGGCCACCGGAGACGAACCCAGAAACTTCGCCGAGGCTTAAGAAGAGGGCGAGAAAAAAGAGCTTGACACTATGGCGTGTGGCGATATAGCGTATGACGACAGAGGACTTCTCTGGGGGAGCCGAAAACTGTGAGTTCTGCTGAAAGTGCTGCCGAGGCGTTTGGACCACTGACTCCG
>Ga0209701_10003672_pt1 | contig 10052 bp, 10 predicted proteins | sample CZO8metaG_4_FD_188356 | JGI IMG/M metagenome (GOLD analysis project Ga0209701, IMG submission 188356) | Vadose zone soil microbial communities from the Eel River Critical Zone Observatory, Northern California, USA - CZOApr15con2H3.8 metaG... | ecosystem: Environmental > Terrestrial > Soil >...
CACCACCATCGGCTTCTGGTAGACGCACGCGACCAGGCGCTGCCAGGTGGCACGATCCGCCAGGGCCGGTGCAGCCTCAGCCCCGAGCCTGACAAGGCCCCGATCCGGCCGGATCAGGCCGGTGAAGATCGCCACCAGGGTAGATTTCCCGGCGCCGTTGCGCCCAACCAGCCCGTGGCATTCACCGGCCCCGACGTCGAGCGATACGTCGCGCAGCGCCTGGGTTTCGCCAAAGGCTTTCCAGACGCCCTGCGCCACGCCAACGGAGAGCCGGACTGCGGCAGGCCCTCCGTTCACAGGTTCCGTCACGATCCTGACCCTCCGTTCACAGGTTCTAACATGATCCCGAGTGCGATTCTCTCAGGAGCCGGACTTCGCGTTGCCCCAAAGGTTCGGGTCGTTGACGTTGGTATTGTCCACGACGGGCGCCGGAAGCGCGTCCTCAAGGTTGCCTAGCAGAGTGACGATCGTGCTGTTGTGGTCGGTGGTCTGGTTGACTGAGTAGGTCTTCCCCGCGAGCGCCTGCTGTGCGTAGAAGATTGCGTACTGCGCGTAGGAGTTGGCCGGCTGCGAAATACTCGCGTCGAGCAGGCCGGCGCGGATCTGCGCGTGCTCATGTGGTGTGCCGTCGTTGCCGATCAGGACGATGTGCGATGAACTGCCCACCTTGGTGAACTTGCCGATGGCTTGCTCGGCCGCGATAATGCCGTCCTCGGGTGCGCTCCACTCGACGTAGATACCCCTCAGGTCCGGGTACGTGCTCAGCGCCGTCTTGGCGTCGCTGACGGCGGTCGGCGTGTCCCATTTCGTTGCGTACTCGACGGTCTTGAAGTTCGGATAGTTCGACTTGATGACCTGGTTGCAGCCGTCCGTCCGGTCCTTACCGTTCACGGAGGCGAGATCCCCCTCCAGGATGGCAATGTGGCCGCTGCTGGCAGTTGCATGCGAGGCGATGAACTTGCAGGAGTTCTGGCCATACGCCACGTTGTCGGCGCGTATGATCATGAAAACATGGCCGCTGCTTGGCGCGACGTCCACGCTGGTCACGGGAATGTTCTTGCTGGCAGCGAAATCGAGCGCTGGCGCGATCGCGGCGCTGTCCACCGGGTTGACGATCAGCGCCTGGGCGCCTTCCTGGATCAGCGTGTGGATGTCCGTGTCCTGCTTGGCGGCGTCATTGTTGGCGACCAGCGGCCCGAGCAGCGTGGCGTTGTACTGAGCCGCGAACTGTTTCTCATACGTGATGTAGTTGGTCCAGAAGTCGGTATTGTTGAAGGTCAGCGAAACACCGAGCTTGAAGTTCGCGCCCGGTGCGAGCTTACCTCCTGACGTCGACGTCGATGTGGTGCTCGGCGTGCTACCGCACGCCGCCAGGACTATCGCGATGACGACGCCGAGCGCACCCAGCGCTCGTAGACGACTTGCGAAATTCGATTTCATGGTTTTCTCCTCCCGGGTATCGGATTCCGACTCGCGAACTCTCTACTTCTCTGGGGGCGTTTCGTAACCCGGTTTTCCCGGCCGAATGGTCCTCTCAATTGCGTGTCAACTCAAATAAAAATGGTATCGAACGAGAACAGTTTACCCAAATGAAATTGTTACTGAAGCCGACCCCCTCCTTCCTGCTCGTCTGCTTGACAAGTTCTGACAAAAATAATATACTGTATACAAAATTCAGAATACATTATACACGGGCAAAAGTCAAGAGTAGTAGGAAAATTGCTCGCGGAGTAGCTCTAGTTATATACTAAGATGAGCCGCTAGTCGGCTTGGGGGCGAGCTTGTGCATCTATCTACATAGCTTAAGAAGAACGGAGCCGCTATGAAGACAAAATCACCGGTTGGACCAGGCGAGACGGGTGTAGACTTGAATGCTCAAGTAATTGACGAAAACTTGAGCGATGAGGTATTTGAACTTCTCTGGGGGCACGATCGCAATGCCATTCCTACTGCGGTCGATTATGCCTACGAGCAGACCTGGAAGCAACTGGTATTCTTTAATCAGCGCAAAGAGCAAAGGCTCTCCGATGTCGCTCTCGCTGAAAAGTTAGGTGTGAGCCGCACTCCGGTTCGCCAGGCGTTAGGGCGCCTGGTTCAGGATGGGCTGGTGCGTTCCGACCCACGTCGCGGTTTCTGGGTACGCCTGTTTACTGCCCAGGATATCCATGAAATCTACGAGTTGCGTGGGGCACTGGAGGTCCTGGCTTTACGCCTGGCTGCTCCCCGGCTCGACCCTGCGGACCTCAGATCGCAGCTTGATCTCCTCTACACAGTGCGCGAGCAACTAGACCAGCGCCCTATCTCGCTCTTTCTCCAGTGCGACTTCCGCCTCCATACACTACTCATTCGCGCCTCGGGCAATAGCCGGCTTATTCATTACCTCTCCACGCTCCGCAGCCAGTTCAGTGTCTTCCAGATAAAGGACACGCTGTACCCGCAGCGCATGGAGGCTGCACTCGATGATCATGAGCAGATCCTCTTGGCTCTGCTCGAGGGAAACATTGATAAAGCTGCAGAACTTCTAGCTGCGCATATCTCTCATGCCATGGCCAATGTTTTGGCCGATATCTTTGAGGAGGAAGGAACTACCTTGTAGCGTTGGGCTATCTCGACCTAGAGGATTAGCGCTTGACAGGAGAAGAACCCATGCCCATCACTATTACCGGCTTTATGGCGTACGATATTCGTTTTCCGACATCGCGTACCCTTGCCGGTTCTGATGCCATGAATAACGACCCGGATTATTCTGCAGCCTACGTTGTTCTACTGACCGACCATCCTGCGGGCCTGGAAGGGCATGGTTTGACCTTTACCATCGGGCGTGGCACCGAGGTCTGCGTCGCCGCGATCCGGGCGCTGGCACCGCTCGTCACCGGGCGCACACTGGAGTCGTTCACCGCTGATATGCGCGGCTTTTGGCGGCTTATCACCGGTGACAGCCAGTTACGCTGGATCGGGCCAGAGAAAGGGGTCATCCACCTGGCGACCGCAGCAGTAGTCAACGCGGTCTGGGACCTCTGGGCCAAGGTCGAGGGCAAACCACTCTGGAAGCTGCTCACCGATATGGCACCGGAGCAGCTCGTCTCCTGCATCGATTTCCGCTACATCATCGATGTCCTGACCCCGGACGAGGCGCTGGACCTGCTGCGCCGCCAGGCCCCGGCCAAAGCACAGCGCGAGGCGGAGATGTTAGAGCATGGCTTCCCTGCCTATACAACCGGGGCCGGCTGGTCGGGCTATAGTGATGAGCAGATGCGCCTGCTTTGCCGCGAAGGGCTGGGCAGCGGCTGGCGGCACTTCAAACTGAAGGTTGGCCTGAGCCTGGAGGACGATCTGCGCCGCGCGCGCATCATGCGCGAAGAGATCGGGCCGGAGAGCACCCTGATGTTCGACGCAAACCAGGTGTGGGAGGTGAACGAGGCTATCGCGGCAATGCAGCACCTGGCGGCCTTTGACCCCCTCTGGATTGAAGAGCCCACCAGCCCGGACGATATTCTCGGACATGCCGCGATTGCGCGTGCGATCGCGCCGGTCCGCGTTGCCACCGGCGAGCATGTGCAGAATCGCATCATCTTCAAGCAACTATTTCAAGCCAACGCCATCGGCATCTGCCAGATCGATGCCTGTCGCGTCGGCGGGGTAAACGAGGTCCTGGCCATCCTGCTCATGGCTGCCAGGTTCGGCATCCCGGTCTGTCCACACGCGGGCGGCGTTGGCCTGTGCGAATATGTGCAGCATCTCTCGCTCTTCGACTACATCGCCATTAGCGGCTCGCTGGAGCACCGCATGATCGAGTATACACCCCACTTACACGAGCATTTTGTGCACCCGGCCATCGTCAAAGGCGGGCGCTACGTGGCCCCGGACGCGCCGGGGTATAGCGTGACGATGTATCCCGCGTCGATTGCCGCCTACTCCTATCCCGATGGCTCGGCGTGGGCAGCTGAAAGGAGCTAGTCGTGCACAGAGTTGGACAGCTCATAGGCTTGAGGCCCGACCAGGTCGAAGCATACGAACGCCTGCATGCTGCCGTCTGGCCCGAAGTGCTGGCGATGATTCACGCCTGCAACATTCGCAACTACAGTATTTTTCGCCATGGCGAACTGCTCTTTGCATATTTCGAATATGCCGGCGACGATTACAAGGCAGATATGGCCAGGATGGCCTCGGATCCCAAGACGCGTGAGTGGTGGACGTGGACCGAACCGATGCAGGCGCCACTGGAGACACGGGAGCCTGGCGAGTGGTGGACCACGATGAAGGAAGTGTTCCATACGGACTAGCGACAGAAACTATTTCTTCTCGCGCAAAGGCATGCAATCAGGCGAAAAATAGCCTGGCATTCACTGTATTGAGCGTAACCTGGAAGAAAGGAAACACAGGTGTTTCGCCTGGACAAGAAAATCGCCTTCGTGACGGGGGCCGGATCGGGCATCGGAGAGCAAATCGCGCGGCTCTTTGCACAGCAGGGCGCGCATGTCGTTCTTGCCGATATCAGGCCGGACGCCGCGGAGCGGGTTGCCGGTGATATTCAGGCCTCCGGAGGGAGCGTGCGCGCCGAGCCTCTCGATGTGGCTGAGGAGTCTGAAGTCAAGGCCGCAATAGAGCAGGTCGCCGCTACAGAGGGCCGGCTCGATATTCTGGTCAACAATGCGGGCATCAGCCACGTTGGCACTATTCTGGAGACCAGCCTGGAGGACTGGGAGCGTGTGATGCGTGTGAATGCACGCGGCGTCTTCCTCTGCGCACGCGAAGCGGTGCGGCAGATGCTGGCGCAGTCACCTGCCGGCGGCGTGATCATCAACATGTCTTCTGTTGCGGCCACCATCGGCATCGAACGGCGCCTGCCCTATTGTGCGAGCAAAGGGGCTGTGCTGGCGTTGACGCGCTCAATTGCCATCGACTTCGCCACACAGGGGATTCGCTGCAACGCCATCTGCCCCGGCACGGTACAAACGCCGTTTGTGGAGGGCTACCTGGCGCGCAATTTTGCCGGCCACGAGGATGAGGTGCGCCAGCAACTCCACGCTCGCCAACCTATCGGGCGTATGGGGCGACCGGACGAGATCGCGCACGCCGCGCTCTACCTCGCCTCGGACGAGGCGGCCTTTGTGACAGGCTCGGCGCTGGTCATCGATGGCGGCTGGACGGCCAGGTGAAGTACAAGGAGCACACCAATGCAGATTATCCGTTACAAATCTTCTAGTGGCATAACCCTCGGTATGTCTCATAATGGTCAGCTCATTGGTTACTTTCAGCCCAACTCTGAATTACACGATCTCCTTCGTCTAAGGGCTGACGAACTGCGCGTGCAAATCGAGAATAGTACACCCCCGGTTTATCGTGGGGTTCAGCCCGGGACAGCTCACAATCTACCTACTCTTATTCTCGCCCCAATTGACGGAGAAACCGAAGTCTGGGCCGCCGGTGTGACCTACAAGCAATCCGAGCAGGCGCGTATGGAGGAGAGCGGAACGCCAGACATCTACGCGAGAGTATATGCTGCAAAGCGACCGGAGTTGTTCTTCAAGGCGACCGCCCGGCGGGTCGCCGGACCTGGTACACCAATTGTTGTGCGTAGCGATTCAACATGGGATGTGCCAGAGCCAGAGCTTGTTCTGGCTGTCAACGCACATGCCGAGATTATCGGGTATGCGATTGGCAACGACGTGAGTTCTCGAAGTATCGAGGGCGAGAATCCCTTGTACCTACCTCAAGCCAAGGTCTACGCCGGCTGCTGTGGCCTTGGCCCGGGCATTACTCCCGCCTGGGAAGTATCAGACCCATATAACCTCGCTATCCATCTCGCTATCGAGCGCAATGGGCAAGTGTATTGGAAAGGCGAAACAAGCACGAGAGAACTTAAACGCCGCTTCGATGAACTGGTGACATACCTCTTTCTCGAGAACGACTTTCCAGACGGGGTGTTTCTCTGCACAGGTACGGCCCTCGTGCCAGAGCGACAATTCACCTTAGAGCCAGGGGACGTGGTTCAGATCGATATTGACCAGCTTGGCACTCTACGCAATCCGGTCGTACGTGGCAAGGTTGAGTTAGGACAAGATCACGTGTTTTCATAAAGGAAAGGAGCGGGGTATGCCCTCTCAGACAGAACCACTCTCACGGCGCCCGCTGGGCTCGACAGGCCTGCAGGTGACGCCGATCTGTATTGGCACTGCCCCGCTGGGGAGTATGCCGGAGACCTTCGCCTACGAAGTCCCCGAGGAGCGCGCCCTGGCAACGATTCGTGCTTTCTTTGCAGGCTCTGTCAACTTCCTGGATACCGCCGCATCCTACGGCGATGGCGAGAGTGAGCGCCGCATCGGCATCGTGCTCCGCGAGCTTGGCGGGCTTCCGCCCGGCTTCGTGCTGGCAACGAAAGCCGACCGCGATTTGCAGACCGGCGTCTTCACGGGCGCGCAGATGCGGCGCAGCGTCGAGCGCAGCCTGCGCCTGCTGGGCCTGGAGCAACTGCAACTCGTCTATCTCCACGACCCGGAGCATATTTCCTTCGAAGAGGCGATGCAGCCAGGCGGCCCCGTCGAGGTACTGCAGCGTTGTAAAGAAGAGGGCCTGATCGCACACCTGGGTGTTGCCGGTGGCCCGATCGAGTTGATGATCCGCTTTGTCGAGACCGGCCTCTTTGAAGCTGGCATTTCGCATAACCGCTTCACACTGCTGAACAGAGAGGCTGAGCCGTTCTGGGAGGTGTGCGCACGCCGGGGAGTCGCAGCAGTGAACGCTGCTCCTTATGGGAGCGGCCTCCTGGCGAAAGGGCCGAGCGCCTACCCACGCTATATGTATGGCCAGGCATCGCCCGAGCTACTTCGACGTGCCAGGCAGATGGAGGAAGCCTGCAAGCGCTATGGTGTGCCACTGGCAGCGGCGGCACTGCAGTTCTCGCTGAGGGACGCGCGCATTGTTTCCACGATTGTTGGCATGACCCGCCCTGAGCGGCTCGCGGAGACGCTGAAGCTGGCGCAACACCCGATACCGGATGAACTTTGGACCGATCTCGATTCCATCTATCGGACCTGATAAAGAGAGGACTTTCCTATGGTCGAAGTGCTTCCCATTGTTGATGCACATGTGCATCTGTGGAATCCTGGGCAGTTTAGCATGCCCTGGCTGGCGGATATCCCCCTATTAAACCGGCCCTATGGTCCGCAAGACTACCGCGAGCAGACACAGGGCCTCCACATCATAGCGATGGTCTATGTCGAGGTAGGCGTAGAGCCGCAGGAGACGCTGCAGGAGGCGCGCTATGCCGCCGATCTCGCCCGCGAGGAGCCGCGTTTGCGAGCGATCGTCGCTGCGGCGCCAGTTGAGCGCGGTGCCGCCGTCCGCGCGCATCTGGAATCCCTGGTAGCCATCTCGCCTCTCATCAAAGGAGTCCGGCGCAACCTCCAGGACGAAACGGAACCCGACTTCTGCCTGCGGCCAGATTTCGTCGCGGGAGTGCGCCTGCTGGCGGAGTATAACCTTTCGTTCGATCTCTGCATCAGGCACTGGCAGTTACCGGGCGTCATTGAACTGGTACGCCACTGCCCGCATACAGCTTTTATCCTGGATCACCTGGGGAAGCCAGACATCAAACAGCAGCAGCTCAACCCCTGGCGAGCAAACCTGCACAAACTTGCTGAGCTGCCGAACGTCGTCTGTAAAATCAGCGGCATAGTGACCGAGGCCAACCACGAACGCTGGCAGCCTGCCGACCTGGAGCCGTTCGTCAATGGCGCGTTAGATGCGTTTGGTGAAGAGCGTATCCTGTTCGGCAGTGACTGGCCTGTCATGCTGCTCGCATCCCAGTACGGCCGCTGGTACGAGACGCTGGAGGCGCTCACCGCGCATTTGCCACTCCCGGCCAGGCGTAAGCTATGGGCAGAGAATGCGCAGCGTTTCTACCGGTTGGATAGATAAATGGGCGCTGCTTCGACGCCTTCGATGAAAGCTCGCACGGTCGACACGTACAGCTCTCGCTCCTCAACGTGAGCCATATGAGAGCTTTGCTCAAATATCACCCACTCTGAGCCGGCAATCCCTTTGTGCAGCACATCATTGATGAGAGGAGTTGACTCATCAAACCTGCCCGACGTAATCAATGTCGGGACGCGTATCTCAGCGAGGCGATCAGTGCGATCCCAATCCTTGATGTTGCCAATCACGTGGAATTCGCTGGGGCCATTCATCGTGTAATACACCTGCCCCACCTGGTCCATGGCCCGCTGGACATGCTCTGGTATTGGTTTAAGACGGATAACGTGACGATCGTAGAAGACCATCGTCGCTTGCTGGTATTCGGGGTCGCCGGTCGTACCGGCCTGCTCATGACGTACCAGGATAGCCTGTACCTCGGCCGGCAATGCCTCACGCAGCCGGTTGGCCTCGGCAATCCACAAGGGGATGCTCGCGGTACTGCTGGCGAGTATGAGGCTTACGAGGCCTTGTGGTTGCGTCAAGGCATACTCGATAGCAAACAGACCTCCGAAGGATTGCCCCCAGAGATGCACTTTCTCAAGACCTAATGCACGACGGACGGTGCCTATTTCTTCAACGGAGCGCTCTATGGTCCAGAGGGAGGGATCGTTAGGCTGGTCAGAGCGCCCACAGCCGAGTTGGTCGTAGAAGATGACACGGCGGGTATCGGAGGCCAATGCTGCCATGTCTGTAATGTAGTCGTGTGGGACGCCAGGCCCACCGTGCAGGGTTAATAACGGAATATGCTCGTGATCGGCGCCACCCCCTACGATACGATACCAGACGCGGTATTCGCCTACGGGGATAAAGCCTTCTTGTTCGCGTAAGCTCATCAATGTTGCTCTCTTACTTTTGTTGTGCTTCAATGCGTTCGATAAAAGCCTGCACTGTCGGCAAGAACAACTCTGGTTCTTCGATGTGCGCCATGTGGGAACTGTTCTCAAATATGACCCACTCTGAACCAGCGATACCGTTGTGCAGCACTTCGTTGATACGTGGTGTCGACTCGTCATAGCGCCCTGACGTGATCAGTGTTGGGACATGGATTTCAGAAAGGCGGTTGGTGCGATCCCAGTCTTTGATGACACCGGTGACGTGAAATTCGCTGGGGCCATTCATGGTGTAGTAGACTTGCCCCACCTGATCCAGGGCTCGCTTGACTTGATCTGGCATAGGTACGACACGGATAACGTGGCGTTCATAGAAGACCATCATGGCTTGCTGGTATTCGGGGTCGTCGGTTGTGCCAGCGGTTTCATGACGTAAGAGCGTTGCCTGTACCTCCGGGGGCAGTTCATTGCGCAGCCTGTTGGCTTCAGCGATCCACATAGGCATGCTCGAGAGTGTGCTGGCAAGTATGAGGCTGATGAGGCCTTGCGGTTGAGTCAGGGCGTACTCGATGGCAAGCATGCCTCCCCACGATTGGCCCAGCAGGTGAACCCGGTCAAGGCCTAGCTCGCGGCGTACAATTCCGAGTTCCTCGACAAAGCGATCTACACGCCAGAGCGAGGTATCGTCGGGTTTGTCGGAACGCCCGCACCCTAGCTGATCGTAGAGAATTACGCGCCGGGTGTCTGAGGCCAAATCTGCAAGATTTTCGATGTAATCATGGGGGACTCCTGGCCCACCATGCAAAGCGAGAAGTGGGATGTTCTCGTGATCAGCGCCACCACCGGCGATGCGATACCAGATACGGTACTCGCCTACTACGGGAATAAAGCCTTCTTGCTCGCGTAAGCTCATCCTTCGCCTGCCTTCCTTGGCTGGTACGACTGCACAACAATTTTCAGGGAATACAGCCCATCGCTACCCAATCATACCACAAACTCTACCTTAGAAGAGTATTCCGCCGGGCGAAGCAAGCAACCTCTTCAATTATAGGGTATAATTGAGGCACGATCCTCAAGAGCTTATTGGCCGGGATTGCTTACATAGTTTTCTTATGCTTGAGCATGCCAGATTTGGATGCATGTTATTGCTCATAGTGAGCAAAGGAGAAGTGCTATGTCTATCGAGGCGACCCCCCCGCCCGAGCAGCTAACAACGCTGCGATCAAATGCGATTGGTCTCCCTGG
>Ga0209701_10003675_pt1 | contig 10045 bp, 8 predicted proteins | sample CZO8metaG_4_FD_188356 | JGI IMG/M metagenome (GOLD analysis project Ga0209701, IMG submission 188356) | Vadose zone soil microbial communities from the Eel River Critical Zone Observatory, Northern California, USA - CZOApr15con2H3.8 metaG... | ecosystem: Environmental > Terrestrial > Soil >...
GTTCTGGAGTCTGATAGCCGCGGGCATGGCCATGTGGTGTTTCAATCAGGCCTGCTGGGTGTGGTTTGAAGTGGTGGTTCGCCGGCCGCTGCCCGAACCGTCCCTGGGGGATGTGGTGTTGTTCCTGCATGTCGTCCCCATTATGGCGGCCGTGGCCATCCGACCCCAGCAGGCGGAAGAACGTGAGGGGATGTTGCCCAGCGCGCTGAATGTCCTCATCCTGCTGGTGTGGTGGGTCGTAGTGTACGCCTTCTTCGTTTTTCCCGAGGAATACCTCGTCACCAACTTAACGGTGTACAGGCTGCGCTGGGATCTCCTGTTTTTTGTCGAAGGGGTGATGCTGATTTCCTTGTCTGGATCGGCATTCTTCACCAGCTCCGGAGCGTGGCGGAAACTCTATCGCAACATTTTTTTCGCCAGCGTTCTCTACACATTCTCCGCGGAAGCCATAAATGCCGCCATCGAGCGCGGCACTTACAAGACTGGCGGACTCTACGACGTCCCGTTCCTCACCTCCGTGCTCGGGTTCCTTTGGGTCACGATCTCCGGGCGGCGCTACCTTCGCGATACCCAGACGATGCCTTCGATCACGCGCCCCAGTCGCCCGGTCGCTCCTCAACTTGCGAAACTCGCCCTGCTCTCGCTGCCGCTCATGGGATATTGGGCATTGTTCCTGAGCCACGAGTCGCCTTATCTGCGCCAGGTCCGTTTTGCGGTGGCCATGGGCGGCGTCGCCCTGATGGCCTTTGTCGTTTTTCTCAAACAACACCTGCTGGACCAGAAGCTTCTGCGGCTGCTCAAGCATTCGCGCAAGAGCTTCGACAACCTCCAGCGGCTGCAGGGAAGAGTCATCCAACAAGCCAAGTTGGCTTCACTCGGAGAACTGGTCGCGCTGGCCGCCGGCGAACTGGAGTTCCCGCTCTCCGCCATCCTGGGCAGCTCCGAACGCATGGCCGCCGACAGCAGCCTTAGCCGAGAGCAACTCTCCAACGTGCAGAAAATCGGCCAGCAGGCCCGGCGCACTCGCGAACTCGTCGGCGACCTGCTCAGCTTCGCCCAGCAGACTCCGGGAGAGAAAAGTCCTCTCGACCTGAAGCCGCTCTTGCAGCGTGCGGTTCAAATGGAAGGATTCAAACTCGAAAACAGGAGGATCAGCCTGACCGTGGAAAGCAACGATCCCGTGCCCCGCGTTCTGGGCAACTCCAACCAACTCTTGCAGGCCTTTCTTCAGATCGTCGAGAACGCCGTCGACGCATTACAGGAAACCGGCGGCGGACGTCTCCAGGTCTCCCTCTGGCGCGAGGCCAGCGAAGTGATCGTCCAGTTTGCCGACTCCGGCCCCGGCCTGCGCGATCCCGAGCGCGTCTTCGATCCTTTCTACACCACCAAGCCGGTAGGCAAAGGCACCGGCCTTGGACTCAGCGCGACGTATGGTGTGATTCAGGACCACAAGGGACAAATCACCTGCTACAACCGCCCTGAAGGCGGGGCGGCATTTGAAATTCGGCTCCCTGCGCTCAAAGTCACGGCCCCCATCGCCGAAGCGGCGCGCGTCTGAGGTTGAATGAGTTAAGTAAAACGCGTAGGGACAGCCGCCCTTGGCTGTCCACCGGGGCGAAGCCCCATAAGCGGTAACTTAAGGCAGAATTCCTTCCGGGCAGCCCGTCACTCGGGTGTAATCCCAAGAGGCGCCGAGTTTTGACGGCAAGTTCACCGCTCCCGACCGGAACAACAGTGACATCGCTGATTTCAAGCGCCAGCAACTGGTCGACGTCCGCGGCTCCAGCTTGGTAATTACTGACAAGCTAGGCCTGCAGCAGCTTCTGGCCTCATAATCGCATTCTCACAGCCTATTTGAGGCTCTCCACGTAAGCGATCAGCGCCTTCAAATCATCCGGCGGCAAGTCGATGGGCGGCATACCGCCAGCGTTCATTTTCGCAGTGGGATGTTTGAACAGTTCGGCAAGCTGGTCCGGTGAGAATTTAGTTCCTATGCCGACAAGCGCTGGTGCTGCGGCCGTGCCCACTCCGCCGTCGCCGTGGCAGGCGTTGCATGATTGGCCCTCGAAAATAACTTTCCCTTTTGCGGCCAGCGGATCCGCGAGCGTCACATTCGCGGCGGCCAGAGATGCGGAAGAAAGCTGAGGCTCGAATGGCTTGCGCGCATAGTCGTCTTCTTCGGCCCTCTGCTTTGCCAATTGCTGAGCGACGCCGGAGTCGTTCCGATCCAAATACTGGCTGCGCAGACCGAGGCCTACCAGCACGAACACCACGAATGCGTATGCTCCCATCGCTGCCGGCCGCTTCCATGGACGTCGTTCGATGCTGCGATCCAGAAAAGGAAGCGCAGTGATGGCTATTACGAGGAACGTCGGAATCACAAGCACGCCGATAATCGCGCCCGACCCATGCCAGTATTTCAGCCATTGAAATATGGGGAGGTAATACCATTCTGGCCGAGGTATGTATTGCGCGTCGGCAGGGTTCGCGGGAGGGCCCAATTGCACCGGCACGAAAAAGCACAGCAAGCCGAGTCCGATAATGAGCAGCGCCGTCAGCGAGAGGTCCATCAGCACTTGGCGAGGGTAAAAGAGTTCCGCCTTCTGTTTGGGATGGAAAGGATCTTCGTTGATCGGTCCGGCGGCTCCCGCTTTGCGAAATAGAAAAATATGAGACGCCACGAGCGCGAAGATGACCGCGGGAATCAAAAAGATATGGGCCACGAAAAACCGCGATATGGTGAGGGTGCCCATCTCCGTGCCCCCGCGCATTAAGCGCTTGATGCTTTCACCAATCCAGGGAATTTCACTGACCGCGTTTGTTCCCACCGCAGTGGCAAAATACGCTCTCTGATCCCACGGGAGCAGGTAGCCGGTGAAGGCCATTGCCAGCACCAGCCCAAAGAGCGCGCATCCAGACAGCCAAAGAAGCTCGCGCCGTCCTTTATAGGCGCCGTAGACATAGGTTTGTGTGAGGTGGAGAAACAATACGACAACCATCGCGCTCGCTCCGTAGGCGTGGAGACTGCGGAGAAAAGAGCCGGCAGTAACTGCTTTGGTGATGTAATCGACGGTGGTGTGCGCGTGATCGGCAGAGGGAACGTAGTACAGCGCAAGAAATATTCCCGTGATCACTTGCGAAATGAAAATGAATAAGAGTCCGGAGCCGAATATGTAAGCGAACCGTGCGCCGCCGGGAATGGGTTCATCGAGCGCAGTCCGAAGCAAGTTGTCCAGGCCCGTGCGACGGTTAAGCCATCCCCGAAATCCTGCTTGGGGAAGCGGAGGAGCGCCACTCTCGCTTTTACGGGTCGAATGCATTCCTCGGAAGGTCCTTCCTTAGCCGATGACTTCTTTGTCGGAGACGAGTTGGCGGAAATATTGGAATCGCACTTGTAACTGGCCGTCTTGAACCGATGTCTCGAGCGTGTCCATTCCCCGAAGCGAGGGTCCGCTGACTCGAGCTCCGTCTGGGGAGAAAGTGGCGCCATGGCACGGGCAAATAAACTGGCTCCGTTCCTTGTTCCAGGGGACTGTGCAACCCAGGTGAGGACAGATGGAAGTGAGAACACGAAGCTTGCCTTGACTATCTTTCGTCACATAGACCGCTTTTTCACTCACTACTTTGCGCCAACCGTCCACTTGTTCAATCTGGATGGTGCGCATTACGGGCTCAGTCGAGGACGAAAAGTCGGTCAATGCTCCCACGGGGGAGTCTTTGAGATCGGTGGTTCGGCGCAAGAGAGGAAACAGCGCGAACCGAATAAGCGGTACCGACAGCAAGGCGCTTACAAAAAGCCCTCCAACTGCGACCAATGCGCCGAGAAACGAGCGCCTGCTCTCCAGAGATAACCGGGAGCCCGAAGGTATCGGAGTCCCGCTTTCCAAATGTCCCGCATCTTCAACCATGCCATCTCCAAGCGGCAGCAGCAACCGTGAAACCCTGTCTCTAGTAGCCGTCGAACCTCCAGGTTGTTTACTTTTGTTTGGGCAGTTCCCGGAGGTAAGCCACCAATTTCGTTACGTCGTCCGGCTTGATCTTCGCACCGAAAGCCGGCATCTTTCCCTTGCCCTTGGTGATCAATGCAGCCAGCTCCGCGTCGGTTTGCTTCTGAACTTCTGCCGATCGCAGATCTTTCGCATGGAATGCCTTGCCGGTGGGGTTATCGCCGCTGCCGTCGGCGCCGTGACACAGGGTGCAGTTCGTCTTGAAAAGTTTGGCGGGATCAGACTGGGCCTGCATCGCGGGTGACAGAGCCAGGCAACACAAGATGACAGCTGGAATAAGGCGGCAAGACAGCTCTCGCATGTTATCTCCTAGAAATTTATTGGCTGGGCGACCGCACAGCCCGAGTCTTTTCGGTCGACCCCGTAGACTCCGTGCCTGTTGCCTTGCACTTCTTTCAGGCTAGGAGTCTACAGTATTGCGAGGGCTTAGAAAACAAATCGTGCCAGTACGTAGACCGTGTTATTCGCCGCCGCGTCCCGTCCCGCGCCGTCGTAGTTTACTCGTGCGCCATTGAAGCGGAGATATCCCGTGTATTGCACCGCAAGATCGACGTTCTGTTCGGGCCACCATGAAACATTCAGGGTGTAGCCATTGCTCTGCGGAGAACCATTGGCGCTTCCAGAAACCGCGGCCTGAGCAAAGAGCAGAGGGTCACGGGTTCCCGTGATGTCGAACAATCCGGCCGTCCCGGAAAGTCGCGTGCCGAAATGGTATTCGACATTGGCCTGGGCGGTGTTCAGGTGGTGGCGGCTCAGCGCAGCGCCCCCTGCAAGGACTGTTGCCGGAAGAGACGAGTTCTCACGGATATAAGTACCGCGGACAGAAAGCACGTCGTTCTTGAACTGAGGAATCGTTCGATCATACTGAAAGTCCGCGGCAAAGTCTGTGTAGCTATCCTCGAGGCCGGTGATGTTATTCGGAGTGCTTTTCACATGCATGCCGTAACTGCCGATTTCCAAAAAATTATTCTTGGTGGAGGTCTGCCAGGCCGCACGCCAGTAGGGCGCGACACCCCGGATATTGAAGCCAAACCCCGCTCCCGAGTTGGGCTGCGCGCCTCCAATATGTTCTGACCGGTAGATCGTTCCTGCCAGGTACCAGTGATCGTTCCACATCGCGTAGCCGCCCCCACCGGCCACGTCCTGAGCTAGACCTCCATTGATCAGCGCGCCTGCGGAGGGCCCAGGAGCGACGTTGCTACCGACGAAGGGATATCCCCAGGCAGGCGTGCTATTCCAAAGATCCTCGACGCCTGGATTGTTGTTTAGCGTTATCCCATAGGTAATGGGCTTCCCAAATAATTTGCCTCCGTGATTGGCATAGCGAATGTCGGTGTTGTCCCAGGAAAAGTGGTCACCCTGACTATCGTAAGTGACTTGCACAAAACTGCCGATATGGCTCGTCCAGGCGCCCGCCAGAAAGAGGGATGCCGCCTGAGGGAACTGGAAATTGCCGTTCTGGGTTCCGGGCTGAGGGGATTTTGTAGCCGTGAGAGAAGTATCCAAGATTATGGAAAGAGGAAACGCTTCAAGGAGGTGCAGCGCTGCATTGTGGTCTTTTTTGTCATCACTCACCTGGGCTTTCGTGGTGAATGTATAGCCCTCCAGCTTGAAAGTTCTTCCGAACGGCGTCAGCTCGGGTGGGGCGTAATGGCAGGAAGCGCACGGAAGTCCTGTCTGCCGTGAGTAGCTGGGAACGGCGAAAGCTTTGGGTATGAAGAGGATGAGCAGCGACGCGACCGTGAAAAACGTGCCGCAAGCCTTGACCAGGAGGCCGGTTGCGGGGCGGAGGGCAGATTGTGGATTTCGCATGCCTAACTTATAGCTTTGCGATCCAGGCCGACTCTGTGACGGGTGTCACACGCACCTGTGCGCCACGTCACAGACAACAACGGGCTATTCGTAGAAGTGGCCGGACTCGGCATTTCGCTTCGGCCATGCGATTACTCCCGGATTGTCGGCAACTCGGAAACTACCCGTCTTAGAAACCTGCCGCACGTCCACCATCACGTGTTGAAGATCGACTTCTAGACCCGCCGGCTGAAGTTAGTGCTTATGGGGCGAAGCCCCGGCCACGCTCTTGAGAACAAGAACGAAACAAAACCCCGTAGCGAGCCGCGCTCGCTTGGACAGCCGGGGGCGGCTGTCCCTACGTGTTGCCCTTCTATCCTCCGTTTGCCACAATCGCGTCCGCGACTCGCGCTGCCTCCACCGCAAACCGCACATCGTGCGTACGGATAATGTGCGCCCCTTTCAAGATCAAGCCTGTTTCCGCAGCCAGCGTCCCGTAAAGCCGTTCGGCAACCTCGGCATCCTTGCCATCGCGCGCCAGCGTTCGCCCGATGAATGACTTGCGCGACACTCCAGCCAGCAGCGGAAATCCCACTTGTTGCAGCTCGGCGAAATGCGCCAGCAGCGGATAATTCTCCTCGAAACGCTTCCCGAACCCAAACCCCGGATCGAGCACCAGGCGATCGCGCTTAATCCCCGCCAGGGTCGCCGCCTCAGCCCACTGTCGCAACTCCCGCTTTACGAGCAGCACGGGATCGCCAATCGGCGGCAGCGACCGCCATTCCTCCGGCCGCCCGCGGGTGTGCATCAGCACCGCTCCCACTTTGAGTTCAGCCAGCGTTTTCGCCATCTTCGGATCCCACCGGAACCCGCTAACGTCGTTCACCACCTCGGCGCCGAGTTCCACCGCCGCCCGCGCGACGCTCGCCTTGTAAGTATCGACGCTTACCACGGCGTCCGGCCGTCGTCGCTTCAAATCCCGGATCACCGGCAGCACCCGCCTGCGTTCCTCTTCTTCGGATACTGGTTCCGACGCGCCGGGCCGCGTCGACTCTCCACCCACATCTATGATGGTCGCGCCGTCATCGAGTAACTTCTCGGCGCGGACCACGGCCTTCTCGGCATCGATGTAGAGTCCGCCGTCGGAAAACGAGTCGGGAGTTGCATTCACGACGCCCATGATCAGAGTGCGCCGCCCCAATTCGAGGACTCGAGAGCCCACGTTCCACTGAAAGATCGCCCGCATGTTGCCGCTATTCTAGTGGAGCGACGGGCGTCTCGCCCGTCCAGCGGTTCGGCGGCCGGGCGGGGACGCCCGGCTCTCCACCAGCAAAGCTTGGATCGAGAGGTAACAATCGCGGGGTCGCGACCCTAGAACGAGTCCATTTTTTTCTGGATGTTACAATCAACTTAATGCTTCGTCGGTGGTCAGCTGCGCGTCTTGTTCCCATCGTCCTTCTGGTCGTCGCGCCACTGCTGGGCGCGCCCGTCAAAGCGCTACAGGATCGGCCGTTACCGGATCGTGTTGCCGGGGTGCTCAGCGCCCCCGATCTCGCCCGCGGTTTCTGGGGAATCGAAGTCGTTTCTCTCTCGACGGGCAAAACCTTGTACTCGCAAAACGCCGACAAGCTCTTCACCCCCGCTTCGAACACCAAGCTCTTCACCACCGCCGCCGCGCTCGCGCTGATCGGTCCCGACTACAAGTTCCGCACCACCGTCGAAACCACCGGCACTCTCGACCGCTATGGCCGCCTCAACGGAGATCTCGTCCTTGTCGGCCGCGGCGATCCCAATCTCTCCGGACGCGAACTCCCGTATGATCTTCGCACCCAGCGCAACGACGATCCCATTCAAGCCCTCGAATCGCTCGCCGACGCGCTCGTTCAAAAAGGGGTGAAATTCATCGACGGCGACATCGTGGCCGACGACTCCTACTTTGCCTTCGAGCGCTACGGCGAAGGTTGGAGCCAGGACGACCTCGTCTGGGCCGACGGCGCTCCCGTCTCCGCCCTCACGATCAACGACAACGTGGTCTTCGTCAACATTCTGCCTGCCGACCGCCCCGGCGAAAAAGCTTTCGTCAGCGTTAAGCCGTTTGCCGAGTACTACCGCATCGACAATCGCATCATCACGACTCCCGCCGGCACCGGGCGCAAGTTCTTCGTCAACCGCGAGCCCGGCTCCACCGTTCTCACGCTCTGGGGCAACATGCCTCTCGATGACGCCGGCGCCAACGAAGCCCTCGCTATCGAAGACCCCGCCGAGTTCGCCGCCGGGCTCTTCCGTCAGTTACTCGAAAAACGCGGCATTGTAGTCTACGGACATCAGCGCACTCGCCACACCGAACTCGCCACGCTTTCCACGTTCAGTGTGACCGCGACCCTACCGTCGCGCGGAGGCAGCGATAACGACGGCCAGGCACGTCCGCTGAAACGCGATCAGCCCGTCACCCTCGCCAGTTACGAATCCCAGCCGATGCTGCAAGATGTCCGCGTAATCAACAAAGTCAGCCAGAATCTCCACGCTGAGATCCTGCTGCGCCTTTTGGGACGCGAACGCGGCAACGCCGGAACGATTGAAGGCGGCCTCGAGGTTCTCCGTGGATTTCTGACTCGAGCAGGAATCCCCAACGACCAGTACGTCTTCTACGACGGCTCCGGACTCTCCCGCCAGAACTTAGTAACTCCTCACGCCATTGTCGAGTTACTGCGCTACAGCTCGACGCAGCCCTGGGGCGCCGCCTATAAGGCGACCTTCCCAGTCTCTGGCGTGGACGGGTCGCTCTCCGACCGCCTCAATTCTCCCCGCCTGCAAAACCGCATCGTGGCCAAAACCGGCTCGCTAGGCGGCGTGAAGGCGCTCTCCGGATACGCGACCAGCGATACCGGGCAAGTGGTCGTCTTCTCGATCCTCTCGAATAACTTCAATCTGCCTGCGAAGCGAGTTACAGATGCGATCGATCAGATAGTCCAGGCGATTGTGGACGACGCGCCAGCGGGACACTAGCGCCGTGACCACGTGATAAATCATACGATGGAGCGACGGGCGCTTCGCCCGTCCAGCCGGGCGGGGACGCCCGGCTCTCCACTTCAGAGGCGACACCCACATGCGAGGTCCAAACGGAGCGGTATCGTCGGTCCTGACTACCTAGTCTGGTGGTCGTCTCTACGCGGCCTTTTTCCCAACGCTGGACATCTCGTTGCCAGCGAAGTCGCGGGCTCGGAGCTCCGAGGCTATACAAATCAAGAAGCAAATCACACTGACCTCAAACAGATTCCGCTGCGTCAAGTGCATCGTCAGGAACAGCTGGGCTGCGATGTTAAGGTGCACCAATCCACCACATAACAGCGCGATCCAGCCGACATAGTAGGTCGCCTTTCCAATCAATTGCAAACGAGCGCAGTGGCCCATGGTGAACCCCCCGGTGGCACAGAGTAAGCGAATGCCCTGATTTCAGGGCAGTCGGCTGGGAGTATACACCGGCTTCGTTTGCTCTTCCCTAGGCCAAAAGTGCTATTGTTCCTGGACAAGAACTCGTGGAGGGCTGCAAATGCTCGCTTCCAGCAAGATCATTGGCTTCGTTCCTACCAAAGATTCCGCGAAAGCAAGAGGCTTTTACGAAGGCAAACTAGGGTTTCAATTCGTCGGCGATGACATGTTTGCGCTGGTAATGCGAGCCGGTGAAACTATGATCCGTATTGCTAAGGCCCAGGATTTCACTCCCGCTCCGTACACCGTGCTCGGCTGGGAAGTTTCCAATATCGAGGAAGTCGTTAAGTGGCTCCAGAAGCGAGGGGTCGCATTTGAGAAGTACCCCTTCGTCCAGGATAAAGAACTAGGAATCTGGACTGCGCCCACCGGCGATAAAGTTGCCTGGTTCAAAGACCCCGACGGAAATGTGCTTTCCATCAGTCAGCATCAGTAGACCGCGAACTTGTGGGATGCGGCTCTCGGATTCATCCAAGTATTCCCATCTTCTTCCCCACTCGCCCCAGCACTTCCAGCGCCTGCTGCAATTCTTCTTTGGTGTGCGTGGCGGTCATGATGGTGCGCACCCGCGCTTTGCCTTCGGGGACGGTGGGAAACGCGATGCCGGTTCCGAGCACGCCTTCTTTGAAAAGCTCGCGGGAAAAATCCATGGTCAAGCGTCCGTCGCCAATGATGATCGGCGTGATCGGCGTTTCGCTCGCGGGAGTTGTCTGGCCGCCGATGTTGAAGCCGAGCAGGCCGAGTTCCTTTTTCCAGAA